>Ga0306924_10002117_pt1 | contig 18649 bp, 18 predicted proteins | sample sta12Can44000111_FD_203756 | JGI IMG/M metagenome (GOLD analysis project Ga0306924, IMG submission 203756) | Lab enrichment of tropical soil microbial communities from Luquillo Experimental Forest, Puerto Rico - statanox.12C.anox.44.000.111 (v2)... | ecosystem: Environmental > Terrestrial >...
CTGAGCAACGATCAGTTCAAGAGCGTTGTTGACAACATCAAGAAGGAAAACAAGATCGAGACCGAAGAGCAGTTCCAGGCGGCCCTCAAGTCCGAGAACATGACGATGGCCGACCTGCGCCGGCAGCTCGAGCGATCGATGATTCGCCAACGTGTCGAGCAGAACGAAGTGCTGGGGAAGATCGGCGTCAGCGAGACCGAAGGGCGCGCCTATTACGAGACGCATACGAGCGAGTTCACGACGCCGCCGACTGTGACAATGCGAGAGATTCTGGTGACGGTTCCAGCCGATGCCCGCGGCATCAATGTCGCTGCCGACGAGGCGGCGAAGGCGCGCGCCGAAGAGATCCGCACGCGGGTGACGGCCGGCAAGGACAATTTTGAGCAGCTGGCGTCGCAAGTGTCGGAGTCCCCATCGAAAGCCAACGGCGGGCTGATTGGCCCGCTGAGCATGCAGGACATTTCGCCGGACCTGCGGAAGGTTGTCGAGGCCATGAAGCCGGGGGATGTGACGGAGCTGATTCGAACGTCGCGCGGATACCAGATCTTGAAGCTCGAGTCGAAGACGGACGCGCAGACGCTGTCATTCGAACAGGCGCGCGAGCAAATTAGCGAAAGGGTGTTCACCGACAAGCGGAAGGTCGAATATTTGAAGTACCTCGAAAAGTTGCGTGCTCAGGCCATTATCGAGTGGAAGAACCCGGATGTGAGAAGGGCTTTCGAGGAGGGCCTCAAGCAGCAGGCCGCCCCGTCCGCCCTATGAGCGCTGCGGACCCAGCGCGTCGCTCGCCGCAGCCATCAACCATGCCGCACCAGCGAACGCTGCCGCGCCGAGCAGTCCCCCCGTCGTGTCCGCCAACCAGTCCTGGACATCCGATGAGCGCAACGGCGTGAATTTCTGATGCCATTCGTCACTTGCGCCGTAGAGGCTGGTCAGCAGCACGGCAACCGGCGGTAGGATAGCAGCCAGTGATGAGAATAGGCTCCGTCAACCTCGCCTCACCATTTGCCATTGCGCCAATGGCGGGCATGACTGATTCAGCGTTCCGCCGGCTGGTCAAACGCCACGGTGGGTGCGGTCTGGTCGTGACCGAGATGGTCAGCTCCGAGGGTCTTGTGCGCGGCATCGATCGGACACTCGAGTACGCGGAGTACACGGAGGAGGAGCGGCCGATCGCCATTCAGATTTTCGGCGGCGACCCCGCGAAGATGGCCGACGCTGCTCAAATCGTCGAAAACATGGGCGCCGACATCGTCGACGTCAACATGGGATGCCCGGTTCCGAAGATCGCGAAGCACAACGCCGGTTGCAGCCTGATGCGCGAGCCGGTCCACGCGGCGAGCGTCATTCGCGCCATGACGAAAGCGGTCAAGATTCCGGTCACGGTCAAAATGCGCGCCGGATGGAACGACGCGGATCGTAATGCCCCGATACTCGCACAGATGGTCGAGGGCGCCGGCGCTGCCGCCGTGGCCGTGCACGGCCGGACCGCGGAGCAAAGCTACAGCGGCAGTGCGGATTGGGACCTCGTTGCACGCGTTGCCGAGGCGTTGACGATTCCAGTTTTTGGGAGCGGCGACTGCGTCGAGCCGGACCAGATCGTGGAACGCATGCGATCCGGCATCGAGGGCGTCCTCGTCGGCCGCGGAGTCCTGCGCAATCCATGGATCCTCGCGCAGGCCCAGGACCTGACTGCCGGCGGGCCGGCGCGCCACGTGACCCTGGAGGATCGCGGCCGTTTTCTACTCGACTACATTGATCTGCTGCTGGAGGAGCGCATCCGGGGGGTGGAGGCCGACCGAGCTTGGGCCGCGAGTCACGACCGCTGGGTGGTGAACAAGCTTCGCGCGCTCGGCGCTTACTTTACAAAGGGACTCGACAACGGGTCACACGTCCGGGCCTTGATCAATGCATCGCCGTCGCTCGCCGACCTGCAGCAGATTATCCTGCAGTTTTTCGCGGGCGACTCGGGTCGCGACGCAGGTTGTTCAGGAGGTCCCAATCCCGCAGAGCTCATGGTCGGAAGCCAACAGGTGCGGGAAATGACGCAGTGACGCGAATCGAGACGGTCTTCGCGGAAACGGTCGCCGCACACCACGCCACGCTCCAACGCTCCGCAGCAGCTATTCAGCAAGCGGCCGATCTCATGCGCGAATCGCTCTCGCGAGGCGGCAAGATCCTCGCGTTTGGAAACGGCGGCAGCGCGGCGGATTCACAACATGTTGCCGCCGAGCTCGTGAATCGTTTCCGCATCGAGCGGCGTGCGTTCGCGGCACTCGCGCTCACCACGGATACGAGCGTTCTCACAAGCATCGCGAACGATTCGGACTACGCTCGCGTGTTCGCCCGGCAGATCGAAGCCCTCGGTCGCCCGGGCGACGTCGCGCTCGGGATCTCGACGAGCGGCCGATCCTCGAGCGTGCTGACCGCGTTCGAGCAGGCGCGCGCCCAGAGCTTGAAGGCCATCGCGCTCCTTGGGCCCGATCCGTCGGCCGTGTCGAACCTCGCCGACATTTGCATCCTCGTGCCGGCGTCGTCGACTGCCCGGGTCCAGGAGGTCCACCGCACGATCCTGCACGTGCTGTGCGAGTTGCTCGAGTCCGGTTCGGCCTGGGCCCCTCACTCATCAAGTGGCACATGAGTCACGCGCCGCGGCACGTCCCTCTCCGGGTTGCGTTCGATCTCGACGGCGTCCTGGCTGATATGGAGTCGGAGCTGGTGCGGTGCGCCGCGGCGCTCTTTGGAGACGGCTCGGCCCCCAACGGGCCAGAAATGCTCAGTCCGAGTCGACAACGGCGACTTTGGAAACACGTGCGGGCGATCGAGAACTTCTGGGAGACGTTGGGCGAGCACGAGCTTGGGATCGTCCAACGTCTCGCGGCCATCACGGCCGAACGTCGCTGGGAAGTGATCTTTCTGACAAGGCGCCCATCGTCCGCCGGCGCGACCACGCAAGTCCAGACGCAGCGCTGGCTCCAGTCCAAAGGGTTCCCGTGTCCCAGTGTGTACGTCGTGCAGGGCTCGCGCGGTCGGATTGCTGACGCGCTGGAGCTCGATGTCGTCGTTGACGATCACCCCGAGAATTGCCTGGACGTCATCGCCGATTCAACGGCGCGCGCGATTCTCGTCTGGAGGGAACCCGAGCAGCGGATCCCGGCAGGCGTCCGCCGGCTGGGCATCGGCGTCGTCGGCAGCGTCGCCGAATGCCTTGACCTGCTGCTTTCGCATGGCACGCCCCCGGTCAGGCGCCGCCCCATCCTGGACCGCGTGAAACGAGCGCTCTACCGCCGCCACCATCCACGCAGCCAGTAGTACGCGACCCCGAGGAGTTCGTGAGCGTTCATGGTCGCGACGGCAAGCCCTTCTTTGCTCGGCAAGAACACGCGGGTCCACGGAAGGTCGCGTTCAAACTCTTGAGCGACTGCGGGAACGGGCCGGATGCCTGCGGCGCGAAACGCTCCCAACGCGCGTGGCATGTGAACCTCAGACGTCACCAGTATCACCTGTTCCACCTCCCGCTCCCTGAGGATTCCGGCGACCACAATGGCCTCCTCGCGCGTCGTCTTCGAGACGGACTCGACGATGATGCGATCGCGCGGCACGCCGAGCGTGATGAGGGCATCGCGCATCGTTTCCCCTGTTGGAGCGGACCGCCGTTCAGGATGCGGATTGCCGCCCGACGAGATGACGATCGCGTGATCCACCAGCGAAAAGACACGGGCCGCCTCGAGCACGCGAGCAGCGGCTGGGCGATCGACAAACGAAAACCTCCGCCCGGTCCAGTCCTCGACGTCCAGGCTCCCACTTCCCAGGACGACAATCGCTGTTGTCCCACTGGAGGCTGCGGCTTCCGGAGCAGACGACGTCGGGGCACTGGCCTCGAACGGCCTGAGTGAGCCGACAATTATCCTGGTCAGGAGGTACTGCCCTTCGTAGACGCTGCATATCAGGAATCCGGCCGCCGCGACGACGAGAAACCGTCGTGCGCGCCGCGACGAAGGGGCGATGGCCATCCAAATCGCAGCGGCCACAAGGCACGCGACAAGCCCGCCGGCAGACAACACATACCCGACGAAGTCCGAGCCGGCGATCATGTCGGCGCGATTCTAGCTGTGATCCGGTGGCTCAGGCTTCTTGACGAGCCCTTCTGGTTGCGACTCAGGCCCTCGGACGGGGGCTCCGGGTTTCGGCGGCGGCTGCGCGGTCGTGACCAGCTTGTTCTCGCCAGGCTTCGGTAGTTCATTCTGGCCACGAGGCCGGGCCTGGGGGCGCCGATCATGTGCGGGCGCCTGATTACCGGGCCGCCGCGGTGGTTTGCTGCGGCGTTCAGCCTTTGGCCCCCGCTTTTCCCCTCGCGGTTTCGAGTCACGTTGCGGATGGGGTCGAGGCCATTCAGCGTGCGAGTGCCGCGGGTCGCGCTGCTCATGCTTGTCGCGGCGCCGTTTTTCTTTGTCGAAGCGCGCCCGTGGGTCCTTGTGTTCGCCGCCTGGGCGCCAATCCTTCCCCCGGCGCTCCTCACGTCCCTGCCCGGCGTTCGGCCGCGCGCTGCCCGGCGCATGCACGCGCGCGCGCTTGCGCCGCTGAAAGTCGTCGCGTTCCTGCTCGTGTGACTCCCAGAGCCGCCCGCGCGCGAACCACTTCATGACGACATCTTTGTTCGTGCGCCTGAGCTGGGTGAGGGTCGGCAGGAGTTCCTGAGCGTCTCGCGCACGAAATGCCGTCGGCATGTTGTCGATGAGAATGGTCCAGTAGGCGAATCGCGGCGGCACAGCCGCTATTCTAGAGCACGCGGGCAAACGGACGAGGACCTAGGCGCGGGGCGGCAGCCGCTTCAGTTTCTCGACGAGCGTCGTGCGTTTGAGGTTGAGGAGACGCGCGGCGGCGCCCTTGTTGCCGCCGGTTCGCTCGAGCGATCGTTCGATCAGCTCGCGTTCCACGCTCGCGACGAAGAGATCGAGATCGATGCCTTCGTCCGGCAACGTCACCGGCGACGACACCACCGGCACCTGCGCCTGTTGGACTTCAGACGACAGGTCGTTGACGTCGATTTGCCCCAGGCCCGCAGTGAAAGCGAGCGCGCGTTCGACCGCGTTCTCGAGTTGCCGCACGTTCCCGGGCCAATGGTAGGCCATCAGGCGCCGCATCGCGTCCTGGGAAACAGTAGGAGGCTTCGTTCCCCGCGGCACAACCGATCCCCCGTCCCTCGTCAGCTTCTCGAGGAAGTGGTGCACCAGGAGGGGGATGTCATCCTTGCGCTCGCGTAGAGGCGGCACGTGCACCGGGATGACGTTGAGACGGTAGTACAGGTCCTCGCGGAACTCTCCGCGCGCCACCATCTTCAGGAGGTCGCTGTTGGTGGCGGCAATCACGCGCACGTCGACTTTGATGGAATGTGAGTCCCCCACGCGCTCGAATTCCCGCTCCTGCAGCACGCGCAGGAGCTTCATCTGCAACGCCGTGCTCATCGTTCCGACTTCGTCCAGGAAGAGCGTGCCCTTGTGCGCTTGCTCGAGACGTCCCTGTCGATTGCCTACGGCTCCAGTGAAGGCGCCCCGCACGTAGCCGAAGATCTCGGCTTCGAGCAGCGACTCGGGAATGGCGCTGCAGTTCAACGCGAGGAACCGATGCAGGCGCCTTGCGCTGTTGTGGTGGATCGCGCGCGCGAGCACTTCCTTCCCGGTTCCCGTTTCGCCGCTGATCAGGATCGTGCTGTTGGTGGCAGCCACGGTCTCAAGGAGCTGAAACAGCTTCTGCATCGGCCGGCTCTTGCCGACGATGCCTTCGAATCGGTAACGCTCCTCGAGCTGCGCGCGCAGGTACGCGTTTTCCGACTTCAGCCGGCGCTGCTCGAGCGCCGACTCGAGCACGTGCAGGAGCTCGTCGATCTGGAACGGCTTGCTGACGAAATCGAACGCCCCGCTCTTGATCGCGCCAACCGCATCCTTGGTCGTTCCGTACCCTGTCACGACGATCGCGACGATGTCGGGATACCGGCCGACGGCCGCCTGCACGAGAGCAGACCCGTCCATACCCGGCAGGCGAAGGTCGGTGATGATGACGTCGAATGCAAAGTCAGCCAGGCGCGCCACCGCCGCTTCGCCTGAATCGCATTGCTCGACGTGATAGCCGCGGTCGGTCAGCTGCTCGGCCACCACCTGACGCAACGGGGCCTCGTCTTCGACCAACAGTAGATGTTTCTGACTCTCAGCCATTCACAAAGCGCCAAGATATTGACACGGCTATAACCGGATAATCAACTAAGTGGCCCCAAGGGTTGCGGTTGCTTCTCACTCGTTCCCCAAGAATCCAACGCTCAGACGAGAGCTGCTCGAGCGCTACCCCGCGTCCGTTTTCAATGAATCGCGCGTACCGCTGAGCGGCCAGGCGCTCGTATCGTTTCTTAGAGGCCACGAGAGGGCGATCACCGGCCTGGAATCGCTTGATGAAACGCTCTTCGCCGCGGTGCCAGAGCTGAAGATCGTCAGCAAATACGGTGTTGGCTTTGACATGATCGACCTGGCCGCCGCGCGTCGCCACGGCGTGTCCATCCGGTGGACTCCCGGCGTCAACCGACAGTCCGTTGCTGAGCTCACGATGGCCTTCATGATCGCGCTGGCACGCAACCTGATGCCGCTCACCCGCGAAGTGCGCGACGGAATATGGACACACGGCGGCGGTCGGCAGATCTCATCCGCGACCGTCGGCGTACTGGGTTGCGGAAATGTCGGTCAGTTGGTCGCCCGCTTGTGCCGTGCCTTTGGCGCCGGTGTCGTCGCACACGACATCAAACGCTACGACGAGTTCTATCGCGAGACAGGTGTCACGCCTGTCAGTCTTGACGATTTGCTGCGCGAGTCCGATTTCGTCACGATCCACGTGCCGCTGGATTCATCGACGCGCGACCTGATCGGCGAAGCCGAACTGTCCGCGATGAAGCCGTCCGCGTTTCTCATCAATACCGCTCGAGGCGGCATCGTCAACGAGGCGGCTCTGAAACGGGCGCTCGTCGACCGCACGCTCGCCGGCGCTGCGTTCGATGTTTTCGAATCCGAGCCGCCGGTAGATACAGAACTGTTGTCGCTGACGAATTTTGTCGCCACGCCCCATGTTGGGGGGAGTACCACGGAAGCGGTTCTGGCCATGGGCCGGGCAGCCATCGAGGGGCTCGATGATCCGGGGCGGCAGATCAACTGATTTGGGCGTGATTCGCGATTCGTGATTGGGATTCATCGAGCCCATCGAATCCCTCATCCCCAATCCCGAATCACGTTCCCACGTCCCTAATCCCCCCTCCCCCTCCCTCCGATACACTCTCCGGAGGCAGTACGTGGAACGAAAAACGATCTCAATCATGAAGGCCTGTGAGCTGGTGGGTGTCAGTCGCCGGACTATCTATAACTGGCTGTCAAGTGGCAAGATCGAGTACGTTCGCACGGCGGGCGGCTCGGTCCGCATTTTTGTGGACACGCTCTGGCGCGACCCGAACAACGCCAACCGGCCAGCCGTCCAGACGATCTGGCAAGGAGCGGAAGGCCGAAATCAACCCTCCTGAGGCGGCGCTCGTCCCTCGGTGAGCGTCCGTCGGGGTTGAGCTGACGGCCAGCGCTCGCGAGCTCCTGGTTGGCCGACCGATGGATGAATCTCCGGAGCTCCGTCTCCTTTTTCACCGCCTGAACAACCAGCTGGGAGTCATCCTGTCTCACGCCGAATTGCTCGAAGCCAAGGCGCCCGACGACATGAGCCGCGCGCGCGCCTCTCAGGTCGTTTCCGGCGTGCTCGAGGCGTTGACGATCATCAAAGAGCTTCGAAGTCTGGCCGCCCGGTTCTCGCTGGCGGAGGGGGCCGCCGGCGCCAAAATTGACCCTCGGTGATCCTCCAGTCGCTGCCAAAAAACGCCCTCCCATCTCTCAAAATCCCGGCGGAGTCAACCGCGAAATTGTAAGTTGCGAGTCAAAATATTGGCGCAGCTGCTCCCAGGATCGCCAAGTAATTGACGTTCTGCATACATCTGCCCATAACTCCCCTGTTCAAGTTACAAGACAGCGCACTGAATTAAGTACATGTCGAACAAGTGGTTGCGGTGTTTACGGTCTTTCTAGTGGTGTAGACCGGAACACAGGCTCGGCTGTTGGTACTCCAGTTGCGATATCGAGCAAGCGCTTGCACGCGCCGTGCGGGCTCATGACCCAGGGCAAGGCCCCGAGGAGCATGAATTGACGACCGACAGGAGCCAAAGTATGCGCGCCCAGCCCGTCGCCGCTCACCAGAACCGCCGAATAGTTTCTGGTCTGCCGTTTGTCGAAGCGCTCGCCCGACGAATGGCCGCGTCCATGCCGAACTCCATCGACATCGGCGATCTGGTGCAGGACGGCGTCCTGGGGCTGATCGACGCGGCGCACCGGTTTGACGAAGGCCGCGGCATCAAATTCGAGACGTTCGCCGAGCGGCGCGTGCGCGGCGCGATGATCGATGCCTTGCGGCGCGACGCCTGGCCGCGTGGTGTCCGGCGCCAGCGTCGCGAGCTCGATGCTGCGCGCGAGGCGCTGCGCCGGGAGCTGGGACACGAGCCGTCAATGGCCGATCTCGCGGCCCGCGTTGGCTCTGATGAGAAGCGTCTCAGCCGAACGATCGTTCGGATCAACACGATCGAAGCGACTTCCCCGCTCGCCACCGGCGAGCACATGGACGAAAGCTCGCTGCCGACCGCCCTCGTTCCCTCAGAACCTGACTCACCCGACACGGCCTACGAAAAGACCGAAACGCGATATCGCGTCCGCACGGCGATTCAGTCGCTGCCGTGGCGTGAGCGCAAGGTTATCGGGTTGTACTACTACGGCGAAGTCACCATGAAGCAGATCGGCGCGGAGATTGGCGTCAACGAATCACGCGTGTCCCAGTTGCACGCGCGCGCCATCCGGCGGTTACGCGACGCGCTCGGCGACATGAATCCACAGAAGATTGCCGAAATGCGCCGGCAACTGATTGCGTTCGCGGTGAAAAAGCCGCAGATGGTCAAGGCGGACCTTGCCAGCCTGGCGCCAGTTGCCGCAGAGACGTTCGCGCAGCCGTCCGCGGTGGCCGAGCCGCGCGCCGTGGCGACGCCACACCTGGTTGCGCAGCCACTTGCTGCCGCTCATCCACACGCCGTTGTTCTGCCTTACAAGAAGGCCATGAGGAAGGTGCAGGCAAAGGCGGCACTGCGGCCGGCCGTGCGCCACGCACGTCCGCGGCAGGCCGTCGCCGCAGGCGCGCGTTAACTCACGCAAGTCCTTCCCTGACCGCCCTCAAGAGGTCGGTGAGGCGGAAGGGCTTCGCCAACCACCGGCAGCCGCTCTCTTCGAGAAACTTCCCGGCGTCTGTTCCCGCCACGTCGCCGGTGACGAAGATGACGCGTTTCGCCAGCGCCGGCGCCGCTGCGGCAAGCAGCGCGTAGAACGCCTTGCCGTCCAGCCGCGGCATCTTGACATCGCAGATGACGAGGTCGAACGCCTGGTCTTTGACCTTGGCAAGGCCCTCTTCGCCGTCCTGCGCATGATCCACGAGATAGCCGGCGTCGGTCAGCGCGTCGACCACGGCGTTCGCGAGCGGTGTCTCGTCCTCGACGACGAGGATCGACGCCCCGACCACATCGCCGGCCGGCCGCTCGGATCGTCCCCAGGGACGCGATGCGGCGGACAGTTTGCTGCTCACGGGGAGCTCGACATAAAACGACGCGCCGGCGTCAGGCTTCGTTTCGAGGCGGAGGCGCCCCCCATGTTCCTGAACGATCGCGTACGCAACGGTCAGCCCCAGCCCCGTGCCCTTGCCGACTTCCTTTGTCGTGAAGAACGGCTCGAAAATCTTCGGCTGCATGTCCATCGGAATTCCAGGACCGTCGTCGTTAATCTCGAGAATGACCAACTCCCGGTCTGCATCGTGCCAGGAGCGAACCACCAGCGTGCCGCGGCCGTTCGCGGTCAGCATGGCCTGCTCCGCGTTGATGACAAGGTTCAGCAGAACCTGCTGGATTTGGTGGCCGTCGGCGAACACCTGGGGGAGGCCGGCGGCGAGCGCGTCGAGCACGGTGAGGTTCGACACACGCTGCTCGTAGGCGCGGAGCGCCAGCGTTTCGCGGACGACCTGATTCACATCCACCATCGCCCGCGTCGTCTGACGCTTGCGCGCGAAGGTCAGGAGGTTGCGAACGATGCGCGCGGCGCGCTCGGACTCCGACAGGATCGTTTCGAGACCGCGCTTGATCTGATCGTCCAGCTTCGAGCGCTCCGAGAGACGCTCCGCCCAGCTCAGGATCGTGGCGAGCGGATTGTTCAGCTCGTGAGCGACTCCTGAGATGGTCTGCCCGAGCGCCGCCATCTTTTCCGACTGCAGCAGCTGGTGATACAGCTCACGCGTCTCGTCGTCCAACTTCTTGCGCTCGCTGACGTCACGAACCAACGCCTCAATGCGGCACCCGTGGCCGCTGTTGTCGCTCATCTGCGCGTCCGCCCGGGCGGTCAGCTCGATCCAGATCGGGTTGCCATCGGCGCGCCGAAGGCGCAGCAGGTAGTTGCTGACGGCGCCGTCGGTCGTCAAGCGTTCGATGAGTGCCGCCCGCGCTTGGGGGTCGACGAATCGATCAGGATCGAAGGGCCGCACGTCAGCTTCGTCCACCTCGGTCGGGTAGCCGAAGATCAATTTCAGGTGAGCGTTGGCGGCGAAGGTCCTCGAAGAAGAAGGAGTGGAGGAAGCCGAGGAACCCGAGGCGATTTCGACCTCAATCGTGCCGATGTAAACGCCTTCGTGGACCGCTTCGAACAGACGTGCAAAAGCAGCCGCTCTCCGATCCACGTCGAGATTATACGGCCGCGGTCGGCGGGACTCGGGGCTCGTGCTGCCTTTTGGGGAAGCACTCGCGCCACGAATCCAAATCCCGAATCACGATCCGGGCGAGGGGGGAGCGGCCGTCGGCGTGTGCCCGCCGTTGAATCCCGCCCACCGCTTTTCCACTGCCGCGCGGATGTCGCGCACGCTCGCGCCGGACGCGAACATTTGACGGGCCTCGGTCGCCACGTCGATGCACACGGTGCATTCGAGTCCGTGCGGTTCCCAATCGGTCACATCACCCTTTGAATCGCGCGCCGCCACGAAACAGTCTTCGTTTCCCCGATGACCGCCGCGCTCGCAACCACAGAAGCACGGGACGTAGCTGAGAACCTCAGGATGCTCCGCTGCGAAGAGGTAGGCCGCACGAATCACGTCAGGTGGGCGCGGCGGCGCGTAGGCCTGCGTAGGGAGCGGCGGCAGATTCGCCTGTTTGTGCGGCCCGAGCTGCGGCCACCGTGGTGGAACCGTCGTCTGGGCTGCCGACGCAGGTTTGGACTCGGCGTCAGTGACCGCGGGCGGCGCCGCGGCGCGCCCGCTCTTCACATACACGAAACCGCCAACCGCCACGACAACGGCCAGAACAGCGACAACGGCAGGAACTCTCGAGCGCGGCCCATCGGGCGGCTGTCCGCCTTGCGCAGAGGCCCCGCCTGCGTCCACTTTGACGGAATCACGCACCTGCGCTTTGGCTGAGGATTTGCGTCCCATTTGAGCCATTTTACCCCCGATTGTTCGTGCGAAGCGTGGCCTCGAAATGACGTGACAGCTGAGGCGATGGAACCGGTCGCATAGGATCTATCGATGTCGTCGGTGCGCCGAGCCTACTTCGCCTGGGTCGTCGTCTGCATTGTTTGGGGAACCACCTATCTCGCGATTCGCATCGCGCTTGAATCATTTCCACCCATTCTCATGGCGGCGATCCGGTGGATTGCGGCCGGGGCGATCCTGATCGCGGCGTTGAAGATTCGCGGCGAGCCGCTGCCGGGTCCGCGAGCATGGCCGTCGCTCACGGTCCTGGGTATCCTGCTCCTCGGGTTCGGAAACGGCGCCGTCGTCTGGGCGGAACAGACAGTTGCCAGCGGTTTGACCTCCGTGCTGGTCGCGACAGTACCATTCTGGATGGTCGGCGTGGATGCGTTGACGGGCTCTCGAGTCGGGCTTGCCAGGCAGGCTCGCCCTTCTGACTCAGAGGATCGGCTGACGGTTCGATGCGTGGTCGGGCTCATCGTCGGATTTGCCGGAATCGTCATGTTGGTCTGGCCTGAGCTTCGCGCGGGCCGAAGCGGACGAGAGTTTCTCATCGGCGTTGTTTCCACCCAGATCGCCGGCATCGGGTGGGCCATCGGGTCGTCTTTCGCGCGGCACCGCGGTCGAACCGAAGCTGAATCGGAGAACGTGTTGGCCACTGCCGCGTTCGAGATGCTGTTCGGGGGTATTGCGCTTCTCCTCGCTGGCCTCGCGATCGGAGAATGGGCGCAGCTGACGTTCACATCGCGCAGTTCGTTGGCGCTCGCGCATTTGATCTTCTTCGGCGCGATCGCCGGCTTCACCGCTTATGCGTACATGCTGAAACATCTGCCCGTCGCGACAGCGTCGCTCTATGCGTATATCAATCCAATCATTGCGGTCGTCCTCGGAGCGTTAGTGCTCGGCGAGCCGTTCGGCCTGCGCATGGCCCTGTCCGCAGCAGTCGTCCTCATCGGCGTCGCGCTCGTTCGCAGCTGAATTCCGACGACGGAGCGCCTTTTGTCAGAGCGCTTTAGGTGACACGCCCCACATAACAATGTCTTCCGCGATATACTGCGCGGACCTTCTCGTGGAATGAGTGTTGCACCGAAAAGGTAAGAGGCCACGCCCGGGCGATCCAAAAGAGGCCGCCCTCGCGAGCCATGCACCGGGGCATTCCCGGCTGTGACTCTCGAGTCATCGGCCGCCAGCGATCGCAGTCGGAAACGCGCCTCTTGATGCGAAGACGCAATGGCGGTGCTCGTTAGCGAAGCGAACTCAGGCTGAGAGCTGACAGGCCGCCATGGCGTTCTTCGCAATTGTCCCACCACGGCGAGCGTTGACTGTGTGACGCGTGACAGCGTGTGACACGTGACAGCGTGTGACATTGTCAGCGTGACAGGCCGAATCGCGACTCACCTTCCCTGGACACCTCCGGCTTGTCGTTCGTGGGAAGAAAAAATTGATGGCAAGTAACAAAAGTGTCACCCATGGCCCGCGGTGTGCGTAAGAAAGCGCATGAACGAGAAGCTCCAACACGTTCGCTTCGATGGGCGCTCAGAAGTTGGAGCGTCGTAAATCGCTCACTGATCGACAGGTTGCGCTGATGATTCCGCTTCTGGATTCGACCACTGGATCGATCATGAGCCCTTGAACGCGGAGATCGATTGGATCAGCAAAGCATAGAAAAGTCTCCCGGCACTGGAACTAGATCACTTTCGTCATCGGCTGAACGTAGTTGGACGATGCCACAGACGCCAGAGAAAACTGGGCACGACACCATTCTCCTGGTAGACACGCGTCTTGCTGCGTTGCGACGCACAGGAGAGCTGCTTCGTCGCGTCGGCCATCACGTCATCGAGACCGGTTCGTTCCAGGACGCCAAGTGCGCGCTGGCGGTGGAAAGTCCACAACTGGTGATCAGCAGCCTCCGTCTCGGCCCGTTCAACGGCCTTCACCTTGTCCATCTCGGGCGGCTCGCAGACCCGGGCCTCGCCGCGATCATCATTTCCCCGACGGGCGATACCGTGCTCCAGACCGAAGCGGACCGAATCGGTGCCACGCTCCTCGTAGAGCCTGTCCCGACGGCGTCCCTCCTGGCGCTCATCGCCAAACTGATGCCGAGCGGCTCTCAGACCGAACGACGGGCAGGCGATCGCCGTAGCGTGTGTAACTCAGGTTTTGCGCCGGAGCGGCGCGTGGACGATCGGCGAGCTAGCGAGTAACCAGGGATTCTCCGACTTCCCGTGTCAGTTAAAAGTCAACTTTTTTGGCGACTTTCTTCCGTGCGTTTCGGCACTTAGTAAAACTTTCAAAACGGCGTCCAAACACGACCGGACGCGTACCCAGTCAGACATCCTCATCAACCTCAATAACTTAGCTGGATCCAACGGTCGCCACCCGGGCCCTGGAGATCACCTTGCACAAGCGGCTGGCCTCGATTCGTCACGATCGACTCGCACCTGTCAGTACGTAAACCAAGTCGCCTGGCACGATGACAAAGGGCTCACGATGTTGACGACGACCAAACACGTCGATCTCCAGACCATGAGGTTCAATGGAGGAGTCCAGCTCATAGGCACGAGCAAACTGCTCGGTGAGCTCAGAGCTGAAATCGAGCACGTCGGCCGCTCGGGTGCAAAGGTCCTCATCACGGGCGAGAGCGGCGTCGGCAAAGAAGTGGTCGCCCGCGCAATCGCTGCGGCCAACCCGCGTCCCGGTTCAGCCTTCATCCCAGTCAACTGCGCGGGCATCCCGGAGACGCTGCTCGAATCGGAGCTCTTCGGTCACGTCAAAGGCAGCTTCACCGGCGCCTATCGTGACAAGCCGGGGAAGCTCGAGATGGCGTCGAACGGCACGATCTTCCTCGACGAGATCGGGGAGATGACGCTCCGAATGCAAGGGCTCCTGCTCCGGTTCCTCGAGACGGGCGAAATCCAGAAGGTCGGTGCCGAACGCGTGGCGGTGGCGCCCAACGTTCGCGTCATCGCGGCCACCAATCGCGATCTTCGCGATCTCGTGAGCCAGGGACAATTCCGGGAGGATCTGTTCTACCGGATCAACGTGATTCACCTCGTCGTCCCGCCGCTGCGTGAGCGGCGCGAAGACATTCCTCCGCTGATCGATCACTTTCTCAACAACTTCGTCGGCTTGGGGACTCGCCACCCCAACGCGAACGGCGACGGTGAGGGCAACGGTCGGGCGAACGGCCATATCGTCCGCGGCATCACCCCGGAGGCTGTCACGATGCTCTGCGGCTACTCGTGGCCGGGCAACGTCAGACAGCTGGAAAACGTGCTTGAGCGTCTCGTCGTGACGGGTCGCCGCGAAATCATTGAGGTCGACGATCTCCCGTTCGAGATTCGCACTGCGCTGCAAACCGGCGTGCGGCCCCGGCGTGAGCGCCGACGGACGGTTGCCGACGATCTGTTCAAGAAATTGATCGAGGAGCGTGAATCGTTCTGGACGGCTGTCTACCCGCTGTATATGAATCGCGAGATTACGCGCGGCAACGTTCGAGACCTTGTTCACAAGGGTCTCGAGGAAGCCCGAGGCAACTACAAGATCGTGCTGAGGCTGTTCAACATGGAGTCGCGCGACTACAAGCGATTCCTGAATTTTCTACGCAAACACGATTGTCAGCTGCCGTTCAAGGAATACCGGCAGTAATTCTTCTGGCGGCAGTCGGAACGCAAATTATGAAGTCTTCCACAATTCGTTTGGCGGTAGCCATTGCGGCAATGGTCGCGTGCGAGAGGGGAGCCGCGGCACAGACGGGCGGCGCGGCATCGGGCATTTCGCCGGCAGCGGGGCAGCTGCAATCCGCGAGTGCAGCCCAGCAGGTGCCGGCGGCGTTGCCTCCCGGCTACGTCATCGGCTCGGGTGACGTCCTGTCGATCGTCTTTTGGCGCGATAAGGAAATGTCGGCCGACGTTGTTGTCCGGCCCGATGGAAAAATCTCGCTCCCGCTCGTCAATGACGTGCAGGCCTCCGGCTTGACCCCCGATCAGTTCCGCTCGCAGCTCGTTCAGGCGGCGACGAAATACGTCGAGGCTCCGAACGCGACGGTGGTCGTGAAGCAGATCAACAGCCGAAAAGTGTTCATCACGGGAAGCGTTTCCAAGCCAGGCGAGTACCCGTTGACCGGAGATCTCAAGGTACTCCAGTTGATTGCGCTCGCAGGTGGCCTCCAGGAATTCGCCAGCCCCGAGAATATTATCGTGATCCGCAACCAGGGCGGCGAGCTCCATTACATCAGATTCAATTACCGGGACGTGCTCAAGATGAGGAACGTCCAGCAGAACATCTCTCTCATTCCAGGCGACACAGTCGTTGTTCCTTAGTGGCCCTGTGCATACGTTTCCGATGGGCACCCGGGCTCGGCGGGCTCTCATTCTGGCGCTCGCGTTTGCTGGTGTGGCCACCGAGGCACGCGCGCAGATACAGACGCCAAGACCCGCAAGCGCTCTGTTTTTCGGGAGTGCCTATGACCCGAAGATTACTGAGCGCCTCGACGCCTTCTTGAATGTGGCTGGCGCCTACGACGGCCAGGCGGTCCAGGACACCACCGGCCGCGTCGTGCCTGGGCTATCGCCACTCCAGCGTAGCGGTTTCTATAACGACCTCACGGGCGGTCTGAGCTACAACTGGACGGGCCAGCGCGCCCAGTTCGGCGCGTCGGGCGGGGCCAGCGGCCGTTACTACGGCCAGGACGGTTTTCTGTGGCTCAATGAGTTTGTGAGCGCAGGGCTGACAGCGGAATTGACGCGGAGGGTGGCGCTGTCCGTGAACCAGAGCATCTCCTACTCGCCTCCCTATTTCAACTCGTTGACCCCCGGTTTTGAGTCACCCGCACTGGGAACGGCGGTCGGAGCCGGCAGCAACTACTCCGTTGCACCGCAGCAGGCCTACCTCTACGACACGTCCGTCACGATTAGCCGCGCTCTCAGTCCACGTTCGTCGTTCTCCGTTCTCGCGGAGTATCGCTTCTACAACACGGCGACCGGGTATCAGCTCGCGAACACGCCGACCGGATATCCGCTCGCGAAGTTCAAGACGTACGGTGTCGGCGGACGATATACCCGCAACCTCTCAAAGAGCGTGGGGCTACGGCTGGGATACGTGTATCGCGAGGGGCTCTATGGCGTCGTCGCGGGTGTACCGTCCGCGTCGCACGACATCGATGTCGGCGTCGACTACAAGCACGCGCTGTCGTTCTCGAAACGGACGGTGGTGAATTTCAGCGTCGGCTCGACGATCCTCAACTCCTCGTCCACTGCCGCACTGGTGCGCAACGTCTATGGCGTCACGGGCGCCTCTGCGCTGGCGCGCAACCTCCAGTTCGGCGTCACCGGCAACGTGGGACTGACCCACGACATGGGACGCACCTGGCGAGCCAGACTGATGTATGACCGCGGGCTGACGTTTTCCGAGGCGGTCCAGGGCCCGATATTCGCCGATTCGATCAGAGCCAATCTCGGCGGTCTGTTCAGCAAGCGGGCCGACTTCGAGAGCGAGGCGGCCGCGTTCCTCGGCGACGTGGCGTACGGCTCGCCCACACCAGCCTCGCGTCTCCAAAACTATGAGGCGCACGCTCGCGTCAGGTTCGCCCTCGCGTCATGGGCGGCCGTCTACACGGAGTATGTCTATTATCGCTATAGCGTCGGGTCGGCCGTGCTCGTGACCCCTGGCATTCCGTCTCTTCTGAACCGTAACAGCGTGAGGCTCGGACTGTCGTTCTGGGCTCCGCTGTTGAGAAAATAACCGTGCTGCCCAGCAAAAGCTACACTCCGGACGAAATCCTGCGAATTCTCTGGAGCCGCAAGTGGCTCATTCTTGCGCCGTTTGTGGTCGCCACGCTCGCCACGGGTGTGACCGCACGACGGTTGCCGAAGGTTTATCGATCCGAAACCGTCATCCTCGTGGTCCCTCAGCGTGTACCGGAAACCTACGTGCGCTCAACGGTCACCTCCCGGATTGAAGAGCGACTCGCTTCAATCAATCCGCAGATCCTCAGCCGCTCGCGTCTCGAGCCGATCATCCGCGAGTTCGGGCTGTACGCGCAGGATCTGCGGACGCGCACGATGGAAGAGGTCGTTGAATCGATGCGCCGCTTTGTCACGGTCAAAGTCGAGGGCGGCAACGCGTTTCGCATCAGCTTCATGAATGGCGATCCCCAAACTGCGCAGAGAGTCACGCAACGGCTGGCCGCGCTCTACATTGCGGAAAACCTTCGCGATCGCGAGATTCAGGCGGAGGGCACGAACCAGTTTCTTGATTCGCAGCTCGAGGAGGCCCGTCGCCGCCTGATCGAACGCGAGAAAAAGCTCGAAGCCTACAAAACTCGAAATTCGGGCGAGCTGCCCGGTCAGGTTCCAATCACGCTTCAGTCGATCCAGACGCTGCAACTGCAGCTGCAGGGATTGTCCGAGTCGATCGATCGCGATCATGATCGCCGCGTCGGTCTCGAGAAACAGATCGCGGATTTGCAAGCGGGCGACACCACTGCCGCCTCGGCCGGTAGTGGACTGCCGGACGCTCAGGTGTCCGGCCCCCGGGTCACGCGCGATCCCGCCGATCCTGGAACGACGAATCCCGGCACCGGACTGGCGCAGCAGCTCGAGCTCGCACAAGCCCAGCTGCAGGCCCTTCAGACGCGGTACACGGCGGAACATCCGGACGTCGCGGCCGCCAAACGCCTCGTGCAGGATCTCGAAGCCAAACTGATGGCCGAAAACGCGCGGACAGTGAGCACCAGCACGCCGCCGGTCAAACGGACGACGCCTGGAGAGATTCTGCGGCAGAGTCGCATTCGCGAACTCAGGACCGAGGTTCAGAACCTCGACAAAGAGCTGGCGCGTAAGCTGTCCGAGCAGCAGCGTGTCGAGCAGATCGTTGCGGGCGATCGTGCCAAGGTCGACGCGGCGCCCTCCCGGGAAGCTGAGTTGACGGAACTCACCCGCGACTATGCGACGCTCCAGCAGACCTATACCAGCCTGTTGTCGAAGCGGGAGGAAGCGAAGGTCGCCGCTAATCTCGAGCGGAACCAGGTCGGCGAACA
>Ga0306924_10002118_pt1 | contig 18647 bp, 21 predicted proteins | sample sta12Can44000111_FD_203756 | JGI IMG/M metagenome (GOLD analysis project Ga0306924, IMG submission 203756) | Lab enrichment of tropical soil microbial communities from Luquillo Experimental Forest, Puerto Rico - statanox.12C.anox.44.000.111 (v2)... | ecosystem: Environmental > Terrestrial >...
CCGATCCGCGCAGAGCATTAGGGCCAGCGGCCACCTGCCGCACCAACAGGCCGGACACGTGACCGCACCCGACCAATGCTGCAAAACGTCAGAAAGTTCTTGCCAGGGCGCCGTCCACACGTGACCCGAAGCGGACATCGCTTCTAGCCTAGAAGTCGTCGTCCACTAGGATCGCAGCAAGATTGCGCTCAGTCATTCGGGTATACGCAGATGCCGATGTCCGGGTTTGGGACTTCTGAGACATGATAAGGGACGCGACCGGAGTCCGCCCTAACATCGGAAGCAGACCCCTCTACTCAGGCTACGGTAAAGGCCGCTTATGAATTCACGGCCCAGCCCAGGCTAGGGAACGGCCGCGGCGCGCTGGAACGCTGGCCGCGCAAGCAGGCGCTCACGATAGGCCGTGGCGCGGGGACCGAGCAGCGAGGCGAAGTGGGGCCTTCCCATGATGTTGAGCGGATAGCCGACCGAAATGTCGGCAAGCGTCATCCGCCCCGCCACCAGGAAGTCGCGACCCTCCAGTCGCTGCTCGAGTAGCTTTGCCCGCATCGAGAGCGAGTGGCGTGCGTCGGACAGCACGGCATCGATGCCGGCCTGCATCTCCGGCGTCTTGTTCCGGATACGGCCGACACGCGCCATCGTCGAGAGTGGCGCCTGAAGCGTCGCCTCGCCGTACAACAGCCATTGCACGAATTCCGGCCGCTCCGGTTCGCCCGGCGCCACGACCAGGTCGGAGCCGTGCCTGGCCGCCAGATACTCGCAGATCGCGAGCGATTCGTAGATCGCCCGGTCGCCGTCGATTAGGGCGGGTAGCGTGCCGGCCGGATTGATCGCGAGATACTCGGGCTCCTGCAGCCGTGGCCGAACACCCAGAGACTTCACTTCGACGGTGGCGCCGATCTCCTCCAACGTCCACAGCACGCGGAGCGAGCGCGAGGTGGGCACGTGATAGAGCGTGGCCATCAGTCGAACGTCTCCAACAGCCGCACGCAGAGATAGGTGCGCGGCATCAGCGACAAATAGTAGATCTGCTCATAGACGGCGTGCGCATAGCCGACCACGTCGGTTGTAACGATTGCGGCTAATCGGCGCTGCTCGCGAGCCAACAGAACTCTCCTCCCACTCGGATTGTAGAAGGGCTCAATCGACAAGGCAATGACGCGGCCCGACATGGCGCGTACATGTTTGCTTCTGGCCCTTAGCGGACATGCTCTCGCGCTTCTGTGATGTCTGCTTTTGAAAGCAAAGCGGACATGGTTGCGCCTGCGTTGGCGTCGCGATTTAGGCATCATTCCGCCGATCAGGCCGGGAGGGAAGCCCTCGCAGGTTGGCACGGCGCCGAAAAGAACCTTTGTGTTGCGATGGCACCAAATCCGGGGTTCGCACGACTAACCCATTGACGGGGCAGGGGGTGGCAAACCCTCCGAGCGCACCAGGCCTCTCCTGCAATCGAAGCCGCAGGCCCCCTTCACAATCAACGTCCTGCAGAGGCGCTGGCGTCGTCGTCTTCGCGTCAATGTTGGGAAAGGCGGAGATGCGAGGGCGGGCAGCCAACGTGTCGGGCGAACGCCACGCTGAAGCCGCTGATGGACTGATATCCGCATGCGAAGGCGATCTCACGAGCGCACGCGAACACTTCGGCCCATTGCCCGGCCGTCCATACCCGACCACCTGGGGTTGCCACTCCTGTTCGCTCTATGGCCCGCTCAACCAGCATCGCCATGCCTTCCCGTGCCATGCGCGCCTGGTCGGCGGCGCGCATGCATGATGCGCGGCTAGGACAGGGAAGATCGAGCGGCGGCATAGCCGGCATTAACCGTTCGTTAACCATCCACATCCAGCCTCTTATCGGGGAGTGCTTTGGATTCGGAAACGTCAGCGATCTTGTCCCGACAGCTACTGATTTTTTCGGTCATCGTTGGGGTTTTGGGGATGCCTGTGGGGGCTAGATGGAGCCACGGCATGTCAGTGCGCGAGTTTCAAGCGGCAGTAAATTTGCTTTCAGCAATTGCGTTGATGATCGGTGGTGCAATAGGCGTCGGCTTCCCGATGACGCTTGTGATCATTTGGGTTTGTTCCTGACTGTCTCAGGCTCCGGCTCGGGTTGCTGCAATATCTTTGCTTTGGGGCAACCGATGCAGCCGCCGATCTCGTTTGGCCGGGGAGAGTCAATCGATGACCTCCGACGACGAAAAGCGACGAGACCTGATCTGGGCGTGGCCGACGCAAGACGCTGCTTATGCGCAAATACAACACATGCCCGCCATTATTCGGCATGCGTTGATTTGCTGTAGGGGAACCTATCGACTCAGACTTACACTGCTATGCAGATCGAAATGGGGAGTTTCGGATGCCCTACTACATTTTTGATCTTGTCATCGGCGAAGAATTCAAGAACCAAGGCGGCCTTATTCTCGAAGATCTCGAACTTGCCTCTGACCGAGCCGATCAGCTTGCATGCGAACTGTGCATTGTCCGCCCCGAACTGAAGGCTAAGGGCTGTGCGGTTCGGGTTACCAACGCCGATAATCGGGAACTCTATCGCACGCCGCTCGATCCGGTCCCATTATGGATGAGACCTCGTCACTAGTGTGGTGGTTCGGAAGTTCTCTTCATTTTGCCGCGAGTCCGTCAAGAGAACTTCCGAACCAAAACCACACTAGAATCATATGTTTCTAGTGTCCTTTCGAATCCGAAGTTCGCAGAGGAGCCCGCCGCACAATGATGCGAACTTCGGATTCGGGACACTAGGACGTGTGCCCATAAAACCTGCGGTGTCCGATTTGGGGGATAGAGCGGACATGTGCCGCTTCTGTTGGCGGCCTAAATCTTATGTCGCCCTCTGGCCCAAAGCGGACATCGGCTGACTGCCGCCCGCAGTCGGTACTTTGACAGGCTGAAACTAGGCCTTTGGCTCCAAGGATTCCCCAATCCTGCGCGGTGAAATCGCCAACAACCCGGCTGCACCAAATGCCAGCAAGGCTGCAAACTGAAAAGTCCTCTGGAAGCTTTCGAGGAAGCCGTGTTTCGCGTTCAAGATTTCGAACACCATCAGGACAACCGATGCGGCGGTCACAGTGCCGAGCGTTCGCGTCAGCAAAACGAGACTGCCGGCAACGCCGCGATCCTTTAGTGGAAGCGCCGCGGTCACGATATCCGAATAGGCAAGCTGGAACAGGCCGAGGCCAACACCCTGCACGGCGAGTCCCACAATCCGCAGGATCGTTGGGGTTTGCTCCGTCCACGTGCCGAGCAACAGCAGACCGCCACCAGTGGCCACGGCCCCAGCGATCGCCAATCGTTTGGCGGAAATGCGCCGTCCGGCGAGGCGACCGCCGATCGGCGCCACCACCGCGGCCCCTGCCGCAGCCGTAGCCAAGATGACGCCGCCTTCGGTCAGGCTATAGCCGGGCACGCGTGCCAGGAAATAGGGAACCAGCAGCCAGACCGAAAAGGCTGCCAGATTGGCCAACACACTGACAAGGTTGAGCAGCGCGAAACCCGGCTGTCTGACAATTTCGAGCGCGATGATCGGACGTGCAGCACGTGACTCGCGGAAGATGAATGCGGCAAAGGCTATCGCGGACAGTAGGGCGAACCAGATTGCGGAAAACTCGCGCAGGCGGTTGAGTGCCAACAGCATCGTTACCAGGGCCAGCACCAGCGCAACGCCGCCCAAGATGTCGAAGCGATCGATGGCCTGGCGCTGCGGCGATGCCGGCATGCCGCGCAACAAGAGCAGCGCCGCGACAGCGACCGGTATTCTGAACCAGAAGACCGCAGGCCAATCCCAGGCTGCCGTCAGAGCGCCACCAAGCAGAGGTCCAAGCATCAAGCCAACCGAGAGCATCATGGTATAGATGCCAAGCGCGTGACTGCGTCGCTCCTCGCCATAGAGAGATGTCACCAGCGCCGCGCCACAGCTCAACACCAGCGCAGCGCCAATACCCTGCAAGCAGCGAAAGAGCAGCATCGCGCCAAAGCTCGGCGACCAGCCGACGAGAAGTAGCGCAACTGTGCTCCAGATCAGACCAATCCGGAAAACGAGGGCATGACCAAAGTTATCGCCGATGCGCCCCAATGCCAGCAGCAAGCTGGCATAGGTCAGTACGTAGCAGATCACGACCCATTGAATTTCACCGATCGAAAGGTCGAATCCCCGGGTAATGGCGGGGAAGGCGATATTCACTGACGTGTCCAGCTGCGTCACGGCCGTGCCGAGCCCGATCATGCCAAGCTGCCAAGGCTTTGCGTGGAGCAGGCCCGCCGACGAAAGGGGACAATCGCGTTTGCAAATCGAAGTCACGCTAAAATCTAGCTGGTTTGTTTTCATCCCAGCAATCGATATTCGCGCCAAAAGCCGCGTGAGTCTTGGCGCTCGTGCCGCCCAACCGGATACGCCAAGCTGGACTCCAGCCGTCTCCAAAACATAGACTGGCTTTCAGGCCGGCGGGAGTCCGGCGTAGCCGGGGAGGTTGGTATGGTGCGGAAATGCGTTGGGGTGGCATGCGTTCTGTTTGGTTTTGCGGTCGGCATCGGTCCCGCGGCCGCGCAAAAGAAATACGACGTGGGCGCGACCGACACCGAGATCAAGGTCGGCAACATCATGCCCTACAGCGGTCCGCTGTCGGCCTACGCCCAGATCGGCCGCACCCAGGCCGCCTTTTTCAGGATGATCAACGACCAGGGCGGCATCAACGGCCGCAAGATCAACTTTATCTCCTATGACGACGCCTTCAGCCCGCCCAAGACCGTCGAGCAGGCACGCAAGCTCGTGGAAGGCGACGAGGTGCTCCTGATCTTTCAAAGCCTGGGCACGCCGACCAACAACGCAATCCAGAAATACATGGACAGCAAGAAGGTGCCCCAGCTGTTCGTCGCCACCGGTGCGACCAAGTTCGGCGACTACAAGTCCTTCCCGTGGACGATGGGCTGGCAACCAACCTACCAGACCGAGGGGCGCATCTACGCCAAATACATTCTGGACCATCTGCCTCAGGGCAAGATCGGCGTTCTCTACCAGAACGATGGACTCCGGCCGCGACTATCTCAAGGGCTTGAAGGATGGACTAGGCGAGGAGGCCGCCTCGCGCATGATCGTGGCCGCGCTTCCCTACGATCCCGGCGATCCGACCGTGGATTCTCAGGTGGTCGCGTTGAAAACCGTGGGCGCCGACATTTTCTTCGACGAGGCCTCGCCGAAGTTTGCCGCCCAGGCGATCCGCAAAGCCGCGGAGATCGGCTGGAAACCAACCCTGTTCCTGGCCAGCGTCTCCAACTCCGTAGGCGCGGTGCTCAAACCCGCGGGGCTTGAAAATTCCAAGGGGATTCTGTCGACCAACTATATCAAGGACCCGACCGATCCGGCCTGGAAGGACGATCCCGCCATCAAGGAATGGTCCGCCTTCATGGACAAGTATTTTCCGGAAGGCGACAAGAGCAGCACGTTCCCCGTTTATGCCTATGCGACGGCGCAGACGCTTGTTCAGGTGCTCAAGCAGTGCGGCGACGAATTGACGCGCGAGAACATCATGAAGCAAGCCAAAAATCTCAGGAATTTCGAGCTCGGCTTGCTGCTGCCGGGTATCAAGATCAACACCGGCCCGACCGACTATTATCCCATCGAGCAGATGCAGATGTCACGGTTCAACGGCGAGCATGGCGAACTGTTCGGTGCGCCGATCAGCGGAGAAATCGGGACACAATAGGAATACGCCGAAGGCGTGATGCATTTGCGAGCCGTAGACCTGCGGGTCAGCCGTAATAGGCGTCGCTGATACCGTATTCCTGATAGATCGTCAGAGCCGAGTTCCCGACAGGGCTACGCTACAACCGCAACGCCGAGTTTTGCCCCGAGCCGACCTTTTTGCGAGCCGCTTGACGATGTCGATAAATTCGACGTGAAGACGCTGTCAGGCGGGCCGAAAACACCGGCGCCAACCACTTTAGTCATTGCAAATACTCAATATATTTTGACGGAGCCGGCCGCGGGGAAGCAGGCTTCGAACCGGAATCGGGAAGCCTCCGTCCAATCGGGCACGCGGACCACGACGGACCGCCTCAACCCGGATGGAGTTCATTATGTCGATCAAGACCAAGTTTGCCGCTCTCGCTGTTGCCGCGCTTATCACAGCCGGCAGCGTCGCCTCAACCACAACGCCGGCTGAAGCCTGGGGACTCGGTGCGGGTGCCGGTGCGGCCATCGCTGGCAGCGCAATCGCCGCCAGCAACCCCTATCCCTACGGCTACGCGCATCATCGGCACCATTCGCACCTGCTACTGATTAGACCATCAGGGTCGTGGACCTAGCGCCGTACCCGACCCGCCCGGCCCTCCCTCCGGGCGGGTTATTCTTTGCTGATGACGATCGCAACGTGAAGGCCGCACCAGAAATGGCGGCTCCATCTATGTCGGCTGGACCGCGCGGTAGGGACGGCGATCGCAAAAAACCGTTTGGCCTGTTTCCTCACGGGCCTGCGAGACCCAGAGGTACTTAAACGGGTGGCCTTGATGAATTTGACAGTCGCAGTAGCGGCGTGACGAACGCCGTGCCGCTGTCGGCTAAATTCGTTCCGATCCAGGCGTGACCGGACGGGCCGGCGGAGCTCGATCCCACGCCATTGCGCCTTGCCGAATAGGCTTGGCGCGACGTAGGCAGCGTCGAAGACGCGCTACCGGCAAAGCCTTGTTGACGTCTTCGGTTCAGTGACGCCACCCAATGTGAGAGCATCAGCCGCATGATTGAGCACTGGACCGATCTAGGCGGTGGCTAGGCCTACTACACCTTTTGCGCTATTTTGAACGCCCCTGCAACTAATCCAGGGTCCTCATCGAACTTTTCCATCGCACGACAGCATGCCGAATTCGAGGGGGCAAAATTATGAGCAAGCGCGTTTCAATATTTGTTCTTGGACTTGCAACAATCTTTTTCGAACCAAGCCAAGTGGCTGCACAAAGTACGCTAGCTGTTGCCGTCCCTGCCCAAGCAGGCGTCGTTAATGGAGAAAGAGAGAACTCTGATGCCTTCATCTGGCGTCTTTTTACCCAATTCGCCGCGCCCGCCTCAAAGGCAGCCGCGTCACCGGTTGTCTTTGAAACATGGGCGTCGGATGACGACACGTTCAACGTCAATCCAGTGTGGCCCGCCGGCAACGCGCCCACCAAGCTGCATGTCAGTGTGCTCGAAGCAATCAAAAGCCTGTCGTTCGACCAGCCGGATAACTTGTCGGAGCAGCTGAATAAATTTTCGCTCGCGAGCGTCCCGATCGATGTTCCGTGTAAGCCGCCGCCAAATTCAGCAGTCGGCAACTTCCCAACTAATGGCAAAGTATCGCCATGCATCGGCGAGCAAACCAAGAGAAACCGGCCGATGTTCGATTATATCGTCAACAACCATTTGAACACGAAAGCCGGACTGGCAGCTGCGTTTGCGAACTCGCTCAAAGTAGAGATGCCGGTCGAATCAATTGCGGTGAAGAGTGACTGGGTACCTTTGAATGATTTGCTGCGATGGGTCCCCGGCCTCAATGATGAAACTACCGCAAGACGTCTGTACTACACGACAACAGTAGCGACGGGAAACAGACCGGGGGAGTATGCGCTCGTGGCGCTGCATGTTGGCAGCAGGCAGAACCCCAATTGGGTTTGGGGAACGTTTGAGCATCATCTAAATCCAGGACGATGCGACTACATAGGCTGTTTCGACAGTTTCGGCGCGACCATCCCGGCCGTCTCACCCAATAGGGTCGTCTTCGGCTCACAGTATGGAGTCTGTCAAAAAACCAAGCGGCTCAAAGAGCTAATGGCAAAAGAGGATCTTTTGCCAGTCTGGGAAAACTATTGTCTCAAGTCAACCGAAGTCGACTTTACGTCGGCCAATGGGACCCCGTATGTGCTTGGCAATTCGGTGATCGAAGGGATTGTAGGTAACGGCACGGTCGCGGCATCTTCTTGCATCTCCTGCCACTCCTACGCTTCGTTTGGGCCAGAAGGCAGCCCGACGGGGGCCGCGACGGCGATGCTACCGTTCAATCCCACGGGTAAGACTATAGCGGCTGCCCTCGCTGGTTCGAAGACTTTCGCCTTCATGTGGGGCGTCTTCTTGGCGCCTTAGCGCCGCCGAGGTAAGCTATCAGGAAGCGAGGGTCTTTTGCGCTTGCGACGGGCTAACGCTTTGCTATCACCAAGCAGCATGTCGTAGACGCTCTGAATGAAAACCTCGAGAAGGCCTTGGCCCGCATAGCGGTGAAGACCGCTCCCGCAGACAGGCCTGTCGAGATGTACGTCTACGAAGTGGCGAACAATGCCCGCTTTCGGGGGAAGAGCGGAGATGCGCCGATCACCGTGCAATGTCGACGAGATATTTCCTGCGCCCATCGATGGGGGGTGGGGCCCCAAAATTTGAACGCTCAGGCGCGCGCAATAGTGTCGAGGAAAAATTTTTGAAAATTGGAAAGAGCCAAGCCCATCGCGGAGCGATCAGCCTATTTGATCGGCGTACCTTTCGACATCTTCCCAAAACTCGTGCTCGTCCGGCTCTGCCTCGGCTTTGGCGAGCGTCGCCTTGCGTAGATTTTCAAGAGCCGATTGGTGATCCGCGACACCAGCGAAGTATTCGTTAATGCGAGCTTGCATTGTCAGCTGGGTTTCTGGCTCGTCGGACTGCTTGGCCAACAGGCTCAACGCTTCCATGAACCTTCGAAGCCGATCATTCATTCTCATGCTTCCGGCGTTACGGGTACAGCCTAAAACCATTCCCAAGGCGACCTACGCCATGTCTCAGTAGATGACATCCTTCGTGACGCAATCGCAGCGGCGTGGGTTCGCCAGCGCTTTCGTTGCAGCCTCTTCCAAGGTCTTACCTTCCATCATGTCCACGTCATCAGCTCTATTGCTGTAGACCTGCCCGGGCGTTCCAAACCCGACGCGCCATTTGGTGGTGAATTTCATGATCGTCACATGGCCATCGAAATGTTCGTCGGCGGTATCGATCAGCCGTTGTAGGAAATCCTCAGTCATTGCTTTGCTCCTGGTAATGCGCTCTCTAAGCCAAAGCGCTTCGCACAGGACAGCCCATGAGCAGGACGGTGCTATCAGGGCTGAGCCCCGATGGTAGCTATGGTGCCTTGGCCGTAGGGCCCTTCGGGCTGAGATCATTCAGCCATAGTAGGCATCGCTGATACCGTATTCCTGATAGATCGTAAGAGGATCACGGTCGGGGAACAATCGGCACTTGGCTTGCGCGAGGTGCAGGCTGACGGTTGCAGGCTCGCGGCCGTTTGCGAGCATCTTTCGAATATCCTCCATGTGTGTCCGCGGCTGGTGCACTTCGGGAAGCTGTTCTAGCGCAACAAAGGCGGTTGCCAACGCTTCGACGACCACCCATTCGTCGTGGCCTGTAATTCCTTTCCTGGGCATCGGCGCACTCCACATGTTGCGGTGGGCGCATACTACATCGGATGCGGCGCTGCCGCCATCAAGCCCCCGGCATCCCGCGCGCTGTCCCATTCAGCCGGGGTCGTGAACGTCAAATCCGTTCCACCAGGTGTTGACGCGCCCCTTCGGGGACTGCACAGGTGCACTGTTCCCGGAGGCGCGATGAGCAGGGCCGCTGTCATGAAGAGCGCGATCGTTCTCGGAGGTGGAATGGTCGGGGTAGCTTCGGCCCTGCATCTGCAACGCCATGGCTGGGCGGTCGCGCTGGTCGACCGCAAGCCGCCGGGCCAGGAAACCAGTTACGGCAATACCGGGATCATCCAGAGCGAGGCGCTGCGGCCCTATCCGCTGCCGCACGACTGGCGAACGCTTGGGCGGATCGTGACCGGTCGCACCAATGACGTACGCTATCGTCTGGCCGCGTTGCCCCATCATATCGAGCCGTTGCTGCGATATTGGTGGCACTCCTTTCCCAAGCGGTATGCGCGGATTGTGACCGCCTACACGGCGATCATTGCGCACGCGACTGGCGAACACGATCAGCTGATCCGCGAATCCGGCGCAGGCAATCTCGTGCGCCGCGACGGATACCGGGTGCTCCACCGCGAGGCGGCCGCGTTTGAAGCGGAAGTTGCGGCGGCCGAAGCGCTGAGCGCAGCTCACGGGGTGAAGTTCAGTGTCCTGACCGCGCGCGAACTCAGGTGTGCGGAGCCCGGTCTAAATGACGGCGGCCTTGGTGGCCTCCACTGGCAAGAACCGTGGTCGGTCTCGGATCCCGGTGCGCTCGTGACGGCTTATGCAAGGCTGTTCGAGCGGCTGGGCGGAACCATCCGCGTCGGCGATGCGGGAACCCTGACCCAAGGACGCGGAGGGTGGTCGGTTCTCTGCACCGACGGCCTGATCGAGGCCGAGGCCGCCGTGGTGGCGCTCGGTCCTTGGTCGCCGGATCTCCTGCAGAAGTTCGGTTACCGGTTTCCAATGGTGCGCAAGCGCGGTTATCACCGGCATTATGCGGGTGGAAGTCCGCTCGGCCTGCCGCTCAGGGATGCAGCGTTCGGCTACGTGATGGTTCCGATGGCGCGGGGCCTTCGTATTACAACTGCCGCGGAATTCTCCGCGCCCGATGCAGGGCCGACCCCGGTTCAGCTCGCTCGCGCGGAGGCGGTCGCCCGCGAGCTGATCGATCTGGGCCATCCGGTCGAAGCTGAACCGTGGTTCGGGACCAGGCCCTGCATGCCGGATATGCTGCCTGTCATCGGGCGGGCTCCGCGCCACCCAGGGTTGTGGCTGCATTTCGGCCACGGGCATCAGGGTTTTACGCTGGGGCCGGTGACGGGGCGGATGCTGGCCGAGATGATGAGTGGCGAGCCGCCGATCGCGGACGCATCCCCCTACAAGGCTGAGCGCTACGCAAATTGAAGGATCCGCCAGATCCTTACCTCGGGAATTTGGTGTATAGATGACCGCTCCACAAGCGTGCTTCTGAAAAATCTGCAATCTAGACGTGTCAATGCGAATCAGGATGCGGGCGATGCCCGCGCGTGCAGTTTGTTGCCGGGGGCTGTCGGCGCATTGCCCTGCTGCAACACAATCCCACCCAAGGCCGATTCGAGAGCGCGCATGAGATTCCTGAGCTTTGCCTACCGCTTCCTCACCAATTTTGCATTTCTCGCGGCGGTCTATGTCAGCCTGAACTACATCGAGAAGTACAACATTCGCGCGACCCTCGCCATCCTGGTGCTTGTCTACTGCGGCATGCGCTCGGCGTCGTCGCTACGCTCATTCTATTTTTTCCAGCGGATCGAGCGGCTTGAGGTCGAGGCGCGCCGCGTGATGGCGCTGTTCAGTGAGGGCGGAGCACAATCGCCGCTCAAGAAGCAAACCGTCAGCGACGTTGCCTTGTTCCGTCGTGACGGCGAGATCAAATCCTATATCGATCTGTTCTTCCTGGCGGCCGTCGTCCTGTTTTGCGTTGCCAAGATCGTTGGCAGCAATTGACACGGGCGGGATGCCCGTCATAACTCAAACCGCCTGCTTTCCAGTATTGGTAACAATGTGTTTTTTTCAGCCGGCTCGACATGGTCGCGATTGCGCGCGCCGCTTCCCGCGCAGGGATGGATCGTTCTCACTTTGGCGCTGAGTTCGACGCTCTGGCTTGCGGCGCTTGCCGGCATGCTTTCGCTTGCCAAGCGCGTTCATGACGATGTGCCGGCTCTGCTGGCGACGAACCTTCCATTGCTGAAGACAAATCCCGTACTGATCTTCGGTGGTGAGAGCCGAACGGTCTATCAGGTCGATCCCGCGCTTGCCGCGCAACTGATCGGAAAGCCGCCCGGCGCGGTCGTCAATATTGCCTACGATGCAGGCGAGCCGCTGGCGTTGCTGGCCGCGATCCATCGCTATCCCGAGGCGTTCGCCGACGCCCATTTGGTCGTGAGCGTCGGCCCGTTCCTGTTCAACGAGGGCGTTCGCTCGGCTGCAATCTATCCGCTTGACGTGGTGGCCCGCCTCGGCGTGTTCGAACAGATGTACACCTTTTTGCCCACGCGGGTCGGCACGCTGATCCGCTTCATCCGGGAGGCTTTTGCGGCGCGGCTTGCGGCCGACCAGGATGTCGCCGATCGCGCTCCCCCTCCGTCCGCGTTCGGCTTGAGGGTCATTGATCGCAATGCGCCCGAGAGCCGATGGCCGGCAACGATCGGCGCGCACCCTCACTACGCCGATTGGGGTCTGTCCGGACCCAAGGCGGGCTTCGAGATCAGTGCCTTGTGCGACATGGTCAGGCTGACGCGCAAGCTGACCGTGGTGCTGCCTCCCTGGGCTCCGCGCTACGATCGAACATCCGATCCGCTCTGGCGAAACAGGGACGATGAGTACGCGAACCTGGTCATGGATGCCGGCCATCGATGCGGGTTCGAGACGATAGATATTCCATCGGTGCCGGGATTGGAGCAACAGAACTACGCCGACGAAATGCACGTCAACGCGTCCGGCGTGCCCATCTATACCCGATATATCGTCGCGAGGCTGAAACAGTAGCCGCTTCCGATGCTGTTCAGCTCCTTCACATTCCTCTTTCAGTTTCTTCCCGCCACGATCCTGGCGTTTGCTGCGGCGCGCCTTCATTCGCCCCGTGCCGGCATCCTGGTGCTGGTCGCTGCGTCATTGTTTTTCTACGGTGCCTGGCGTCCGGTCTACCTCTCATTGCTGATCGGTTCTGTGGCGCTCAATTTTCTGCTTGGGCTGGCGATGGAAAGCCCCTCGCGCCGTCGCCTGGTCGGGAGCCTTGGCGTCGCACTCAATCTCTCCGTTCTCGGCCTTTTCAAGTACACCAATTTTGCGTTCGACGTTTTCAACGAGGCGACCGGCCTGCCGGTTCCCCACGTCGACGTCGTTCTGCCGCTTGGCATATCCTTCTTTACCTTTCAGCAGATCGCCTATCTGGTCGATGTCATGCGCGGGGCCAAGGTCGAGCGTGACCTGGTCAGCTACACGCTGTTCGTTTCGTTTTTCCCGCATTTGATCGCCGGGCCGCTGGTCCACCACGCGGAGATGATTCCGCAATTCAAGCGCAGCCGAACCGGACGCTCGGCGGTGCTCGCCGCCAGAGGATGGGCGATCTTTGTCGCTGGCCTGTTCAAGAAGGTCGCAATCGCCGACAACCTCGCGCAGTTCGCCAATCCGGTGTTTGCCCATGTCGACGCCGGCGGCAGCGTCGATGCCCCGTGGGCCTGGCTCGCCACGCTGGCCTACACGCTGCAAATCTATTTCGATTTCTCGGGCTATTCCGACATGGCGATCGGGCTTGCACTGATGTTTGGCATCCGCCTGCCCGTCAACTTCCGCTCGCCGTATCAGGCGACGTCGATCATCGATTTCTGGCGGCGCTGGCACATCACCTTGTCGCGGTTCCTGCGTGACTATCTCTACATTCCGCTTGGCGGCAACCGGCTCGGCTCACGCCGGCGCTATGTCAACCTGATGCTGACGATGCTGCTGGGCGGCTTATGGCACGGCGCGGGCTGGAATTTTCTGATCTGGGGCGGGCTTCACGGCCTCTACCTGGTCGTCAATCATCTCTGGCGGGGCGAAAAAGTAAAATCGGCTCCGACACTCTCCGGGCGGGTGGTCTGCTGGGCACTCACCTTCGTGGCCGTCGTCGTCGCCTGGGTATTTTTCCGCGCCAGGACGTTGATCGGTGCGCGGCAAATGCTGATTGGTCTCCTCGGGCTTGAGGGCGGAGGGTCGCCGTACGTTTCGCCTGGTATCATCAGGGTCGTGGATCTGCCGCTCCTGGTCGGCGAGCCGCAGCTCTTGCTGATCGGCGGTGGTTCGATTGCCGCGGCCCTTGCGGTTGCGCTTTTCTTGCCGAACGTCCCGCGGCTGTTTCGCTACCGGGAATACCGTCGCCGGCCAGAACCCGCCACTCGCCTGAACTGGCATCCCAACTTCATATGGGCAACGGTGACCGCGCTTGCCTTGGTGGTCTCATTGTTCGGCATGTGGCAGCGCATCGAATTTCTTTACTTTCAGTTCTGAACCAGGTGCCTTGAACCGGATCATGCCCTGACGGCACTAATCGCCAACTCACGAACCAGGGCGTATGCCATGTCTCTGAAATCATTCCTGATCGGCTTTATCCTCGCTTGTGCCGCCGGAGCCGCTTCGGCGCAGCCGGTGCCGCCCGGTCCGGCGGCCGACTACAAGATCGCGGAGGATGTCACCCAAAAATCGCCCGATGGATCGATCGTCATCGAGCAATACCTGAAGGACGGTGACGATCCGCTTTGGCAGTTCTGGATACGCCGCTCCGACACACTGACGTTGCTCAACGCCGAGCCATCGGATTACCCGGCAGGCTTCAGGTTCACCAATGATCTTCAATGGCTCGTGCGGATGCAGAAAACCGGCTCGGGGGAATCGACGCTGTATCTCTATCGGTCGAGCCCGCAGGGCTTCGTGGAGGCAACGAAAAAGCCGCTGGGCGACCTCGCCTGGGCGTTTTTAAAAACGCGCCCCGACTGGAAGAAAGTTACGATGAAACCGGACTTTCATTTTTCGGTGAATCTTATGAAGGGGACTGAAGAAAGCTATCGCTGGTTGGGCGTGAATTGGCCCGACAACCGTTACCTCGTTATCAGCCTGTCAGGCGAAGTCGAACCCACCCACAAGCATCGGCAGATCCAGTCGCTTAACGACTGGCGTTGCAGGTATGACCTCAAGAACGGCACGTTTGACGTGCCGGTGGTGTTCTCGAAAAATAACGCCGGCGCGGTTGTGCCCGAAAAGTTTTAGCGCTTCTTGAGGCTCGCAACCCGAACCTGTCGCCGCGCGCCGCCGCGGCTGGCGCGCGGTTGATGCTTGGCAGCATCTGGTGCGGCATGCGCCGCTTGCCTGGTTCGCGCGATACCGTGACCGGCGTGCCGCCGCACGCCGGAAGCCCGTTTTGAGCGCGCGTTCGTCTCGCTCTCAACCGCGTGGGCAAGGCGAGGAGGGGGCGAACGGAACGCGGCATTCGCATCCTCCGGCATTTCGAACAGGTCTTGAGCAGGCACTGGAAGCATCACGCCCATATCTTCCGTTGAGACCGCGGCCAGGCGGGGCCAGGGCGCCTCGGAGGGCAAGGGCACTCCGTGTCGTTTCACATGCTCGAACCGTTCGGAGGATAGCAAAAGCTTGCCGTCCGACGTGTCGAAGTCAGCCAGCGCGGGCGCAGCAAGCATGTCGGTCTCGGCGTACACGAAATTCGGAATCTTCGGCCAGCGCGCGACCGGTACGGATTCGGAGGGCGGATGCATTTTCCAGTCCTGCGGGTCGGTCGGCGTGGCCGGCTCTTGCGAGGTGGCGGGTATGACGTGGACGATGTGATAGCCGCGCGCCTTCAGTTCGTGCAGGATTTTTGGCAGCGCGGCGGCGGTGCGCGCCTGGATATCGTGCAGCAGCAGGATGCCCTTGCCGCTTTCCTCCAACCGCTTGATGGCGAGGTCGTAGACCTTGGCCGGCGAAACGCGATGCCAGTCATCGGCCAGAACGTCCGTGCTCCAGACCTGGATGCCGCGCGAGGCGAGATAATTCTCCGTCACGTCGCTGCGCAGCAGGCCCGGAAAGCGGAAGAACGGCGCGAGAGCGGCCGGGTCGTTCAGTGCAGCGGAGGTCGAGGCGATTCCGTCATCGATCTGCTTCTGGGCCTGCTCAAGTTTCATCTTCGCGAAAGTCAGGGGATGGGACTGGCTATGCGTGCCGATCGTATGACCGGCCTCGGCAAGCTTGCGGACGCCTTCCGGATTGGCGCGCGCCTGCTCTCCAATGATGAAGAAGGTCGCCTTCACGCATTGCTCGGCGAGCGTCTGCAAAACCTGGTTGCTGTTGCGCGGCAGCGGCCCGTCATCGAAGGTCAGCACCACCTCATGATCCCTGAGCGGCAATGTCTCCGGATACTGCATGGTGCCGATGTGCGGATGCTGCCGCGGATCGACGACCAGCGTCCGGAAAGTGCCGAGCGCATCGGGGTGATCGGGGCAGTCGGCGCCAGCGGCCCGCGCCACTGGGCAGCCGAGCAACGCTGTGCACAGGACAAACCGGAAAGCGACCGAACGATTACCGATCATGGAACACCGTCACGCATTCCCGCATCAAAGCGGATCATTACTTGCAGCGCTATGAACACCGCATGAATCGCCCGACTTTTCGACATGTTTCAGATCAGGGCGCATCGCCAGTGTCAACCGTGGGTTCCCCTGGAAACGGGATCAAAGACATCGTTGTCGCTATCGCTCCAATAGCGCAAGAATGCCGGCAGCATCGCGCGATCGGCGTTTTGGGGTCATGTGGCAGGATGATACCCCTGTTCGTTGAGCCCAAAGTAGTATCTCGCGCAGGCACTTACATCGTTAAGCGAGTCTTAACAGGAATGCCTCACAATCCCCGCGCATCCGGGGTTCAAGCATGCGCTTGCGATTGAAGGCGGACGGACGGATCGTCGAATTGAGGGACGGGCGAGAGTTCCCGTTGCAGCCCGCGATGCCGGCGACAGAGGCGCGTGCACCCAAAGTACGTGAACTCCGCCGTCGCGCGTGCCTGACGCAGCAGGAATTTGCCGCCAGACTCGGGGTGCCGGTCGAAACCATTCGCAATTGGGAGCAAGGCAAGCGCATGCCGCGCGGCCCGGCGCGCGCGCTGCTTGCCGTGATCGCGCATTCCCCGGACACCGTGTTTGCCGCGCTCGCCAAGACCTGAACAGGGCCCTAATCCAAATCGAGTGGTGCGATTCTAACATTCGCTACCCATCTGGAGGGCCGCTTTTGCGAACGTCAAATCCGCTCCACTAGTTGGCAGCGCGGGCTGCGCGCGACATAGTGCCGTGACTGGTCAGGGTGGGTATTCATGGATTTTGTCGAGGCAGGCGGCGCAAAGATCCCTGCGATCGGGCTTGGCACCTGGGAGCTGCGTGGACGCACCTGCGCTCGCGTCGTCGAGCAGGCTTTGAAGTTCGGCTATCGCCATATCGATACGGCCCAGATCTACGAGAACGAGCGCGAAGTTGGCGAGGGGTTGCGCGCATCCGGGGTCAAGCGCGACGACGTGTTCGTGACCACAAAGGTGTGGACGACGCATTTTGCGCCGAACGATCTCGAACGCTCGACCAAGGAAAGCCTCGCGAGGTTGCGCATGACCGAGGTCGATCTCCTGCTGTTGCATTGGCCCAATCCGCAGGTTCCGCTTGCGGAAACGCTGGGCGCGCTCGCACATGCCAAGCAAATGGGCCTTGCCCGGCACATCGGCGTTTCAAATTTCACGGTGGCGCTGCTCACGGAAGCCGTGGCCGCATGTCCCGAGCCTCTCGCGTGCGACCAGGTCGAGTACCATCCCTATCTCGACCAGACCAAGGTGAGGGAGGCCTGTGCGAAAAGCCGCATGGCGCTCGTCGCTTACAGCCCTATCGCGAAGGGCGCTGTCAAGAAGGACCAGACCCTGAGCCGGATCGGACGTGCGCATGGCAAAAGCCCCGCCCAGATTTGTCTACGCTGGCTCGTGCAGCAAAACGTGTCCGCGATCCCGCGCACCTCGCGCATCGAACGGCTGTCGGAGAACATCGACATCTTCGATTTTGAATTGTCCAACGGCGAAATGGCCGAAATCTTTCAGCTGGGAACCGCAACCGGCAGGCTGACGAATTTCGCCTTTGGCCCGAAATGGGATTGAAGTGCTGCTCGAGGCGTTATGGTAGACTCCAGCATTCGTGACAGTGTCCGCAGCGGCTCTTGATGAATGTTGGAATCTGACCAACAGCGACGGCATCGAAGATCGATCGAGCGATGAGAGTTCGGCAGCTCATAAGACCGGACATCATGGTGTCGGCGATCGCGCATTTGTCGGTGCTGGCGCTGATATTCGTGTTCGCCGAAGTTCGCCGGTTCAATGAGGTGGCGACTGCACCGATCGCCGTCGATCTGGTTACCCCCGAAGAGATCGAGAAGCAGCCGCGGCCGGAGCCGCCCCCGACGCCGCAATCGCCGTCCTCGCAGGCCATGCCATCGCCTGCGACGACGGCGTCGCCCCCGCCTGCGGCGTCGCGGCAAGCCGCTGAGGCTGCGCCCGCAAAACAAGCCCCGCGTCCTGATCGAAGCGAGGCTGCGGCCGAGCAAAAGCTTGAACCGCGGCAGCCGCCACCCTCACCAGCGTCATCGCCACCGTCATCCCCCAACTATACGCCACCGGAACCTGATCTAACGGTCAAATACCATGTGATGCTTGGCCTGCCGGACGACACCCCCGTGCAAGCAGGAGACGCCACATCATCCCGTGACGCGCCGGGCGATGGCATCGATGCGACCGCATCGAGCGAAGCCGATCTTTCGTCCAGCATCATCGCGCAATTTCGTCGGCATTTGAAAACCTGCTCGAGGTTGCCGGCGCAGCTCGCACCATCCGACAAGGTCATAGTCAAGCTGCGGGTGCTAATGACACCGAAGGGCACGCTTGCGGGCGATCCGATCCTGGTCGAAGCCACTGCATCTACCAAGGGACTGCTTCTGAAGCAGGGAGCGATCGACGCGCTCAAGGCCTGCCAGCCATATGGCATGCTCCCGGTGGATCGCTATGGGGAGTGGAAGGCCATAGACCTGTCGTTCACGCCGGCTGATTTTGCTTCCTGATCTGCCTTCGGATTCGGGACACTAGTTAAAATCAGACGCCAAGCGTGTTAAAGCACT
>Ga0306924_10002119_pt1 | contig 18647 bp, 19 predicted proteins | sample sta12Can44000111_FD_203756 | JGI IMG/M metagenome (GOLD analysis project Ga0306924, IMG submission 203756) | Lab enrichment of tropical soil microbial communities from Luquillo Experimental Forest, Puerto Rico - statanox.12C.anox.44.000.111 (v2)... | ecosystem: Environmental > Terrestrial >...
CGGTTGCTGACCGAACGGGTCACTTCCCGCGCGATCACCTGACCGGTCGAAAGCCGCCTTCCGCGCGGACGCGTGGTACCGAAGATGTCGCCGAGCACGCTGCCGATACTGCTCAATACGGCGCCGAGGCCGAAAGGCTGCGGCGCTTGCCCCGCCCCGCCCGGCCCCTGCGGTGCAACAATCGGCCCGTCTGCGGCACCCGACTGTAGGCGCTTCTGCAAGATCTCGTAGGCGGATTCGGAATCGATCGCCTGGTCATACTTGCCCTTCACCGGGCTCTCGGCCATGAGCGCCTTGCGCTCGTCCGGTGTAATCGGGCCGAGCCGCGCGGACGGCGGACGGACCATGCAGCGCTCCACGATCGACGGCGTGCCGTTGCCCTCCAAGAAGGAGACCAGCGCCTCCCCCTTGCCCAGCTCCATGATGACCTTGGCGCTGTCGAGCTTGGGATTGGGACGGAACGTCTCCGCCGCCGCCCTCACCGCCTTCTGATCGCGGGGGGTAAAGGCCCGCAACGCGTGCTGCACGCGATTGCCGAGCTGGGTGAGCACCTTGTCCGGTACGTCGAGCGGATTTTGCGTCACGAAATAGACGCCGACCCCCTTCGAGCGGATCAGGCGGACCACCTGCTCGATCTTATCGAGCAGCGCCTTCGGCGCGTCGGTGAACAGAAGATGCGCCTCGTCGAAGAAGAAGCAAAGCTTGGGTTTGGGCTGGTCGCCGACCTCGGGCAGCTCCTCGAACAGCTCGGAGAGGAGCCACAAGAGAAACGTGGCATAGAGGCGCGGCGACGCCATTAACTTATCGGCGGCGAGAATATTGATGAAGCCGCGGCCGTCGCGGTCGGTTCGGATGAAGTCCTTCAATGCCAACGCCGGCTCGCTGAAGAAGTTGTTTCCGCCCTGGTTCTCCAGCACCAACAGCTGGCGCTGTATGGTCCCGACCGTCGCCTTCGATACGTTGCCGTATTGGACCGTGAGTTCGGCGGCATGATCCGAGATGAAGGCGAGCATGGCGCGCAGATCTTTGAGGTCTAGGATCGGCAAGCCCTGCTCGTCGGCGACCCGGAAGCAAACATTGAGCACGCCTTCTTGGACGTCGTTGAGATCCATGAGGCGCGACAGCAATAGCGGGCCGACCTCGGAAATGGTGGCACGGACGGGATGCCCCTGCTCCCCGAACAAGTCCCAGAACACGACCGGGAACCGGTCGGGCTCGTAGGCGAAACCGAGGCTTTTGGCCCGCGCGACAAAGGCTTCCTTGGCTTCGCCCGCCTCGGACACGCCGGAGAGATCGCCCTTGACGTCGGCGGCGAAGACCGAGACGCCGGCGCGGGAGAGGCCCTCCGCAAGCACCTGCAACGTGACGGTCTTGCCGGTACCGGTCGCCCCGGTGATCAGTCCGTGGCGGTTGGCAAACGCAAGCGTCAAAACTTCCGGCTTGAAACTCTTCCCGACGAAGATCGTGCCGTCTTTGTCGAGGTTCGCCATGGCACTATTCCTTCCAGACAACTCGTCGCTATTGTCGCTCTCCCGTGTGTGCGGTCAACCGGCCGCGGCTGCGACAGAAGCAAGCGCAAGCTGGCAACCACACGAGCATGCACGTTCACGGAGCTTGTCGCATTGTATCGGTTGATCACAACGTTTTCATCTAGACGCGCGCGGGAATGTGCGTCGTCCGAACAAACGATGGACGCGCGATGACCCTGATGCATGAAAGCAACAACGAGTCGCGACTTTTATTGTCAGTGCTTGTGTTCTGAAGTTTTGCAAGCCTAATATGATCTTTAACCTGCCGAGAGCGCGGGGCTGGTGAGAGGCATATGGACGACCTCATCGGACGTCTCGTCGCTCCGGTTGGCGTCGACCGCACGGCCGCGGAAAAGGCTGTTGGCATCATCCCGCAATCGACGAGGTCGTCGGCGCGGTCGCCGGCCTCGGCCAGTTCGTCTCATGTTTGATGGCGACGGCGGCTGGGCAGGAGCGAGGAGAATTTTATGTCCTACTCGATCACCGCCATCGAAGATATCGATGCGGATGACGCCAAGGCGCTCAAATCTGTTGGCATCAGAACGACGGAAAAGCTACTCGAGGCCGCGAAGTGTCCGAAAGGACGCAAGTTCCTCGCCGCCAAGACCGAACTCGACGAGAAGAAGCTCCTGCGGTGGGCCAATATCTCCGACAAGCTGCGCATCAAGGGCATGGGCCGGGAATATGCCGCGCTGTTGTGCGCGGTCGGCGTCGAGACCGTGAGAGAACTGCGCTATCGCAACCCCGCCCGCCTCGCCAAAGCCATGGCCGAGGCCAACAAGAAGCGTAAGCTGGTTCGCTTTCTTCCCTCGGAGAAGCTCGTGACGCGCTGGGTCGAGCACGCCCGCAAGCTGCCCCAGAAAATTACGTATCGATAGGCCGACCTGCGCGCCGTCTGGGCGCTTGACACCCCTCCCGCGACCGGCGCAAAGCGACGGCCATGACGCTGGTGCGCCCTGTTGCCGGTTCCGCCCGCGACGAGAAAAAATCGCCGGATCGGCTCGCCCGCCTGCTCGCGCTGGGCCGGCCGATCGTGATGGGTGTGCTCAATGTCACCCCCGACTCCTTCTCCGACGGCGGCCGTTTTCTCGATCCCAAGACCGCGATCGACCAGGCACGGCGAATGATCGCCGAGGGTGCCGACGTATTGGATATCGGCGCCGAGTCCACCCGCCCCTACGGCGGCGCGTTGGCCGTGTCGATCGCGGAGGAAATGCGACGGCTTGCCCCCGTCCTCCCCGCGGTCGTCGCGCTCGGCGTTCCGGTCTCCATCGACACGATGAAGGCCGAGGTCGCGGCCTGGGCGCTCGCGGCGGGCGCCGCCATCGTCAACGACGTGTGGGGCCTGCAGCGCGATGGCGAGCTCGCCCGGGTCGTTGCGCAGCATGCCGTGCCGGTGATCATCATGCATAACCGCGAGGCCGCGGACCCATCGATCGATATCATCGCCGATATCTGCGCGTTCTTTTCCCATTCGCTCGACATCGCCGCGCGCGCCGGCATTGCGCGGCAGAACATCGTGCTCGACCCAGGGATCGGCTTCGGCAAGACGCCGGAGCAGAGTCTGACGGCCATTGCGCGCCTTCCCGAGCTCAAGTCATTCGGGCTTCCGCTCCTCGTCGGCGCGTCGCGCAAGCGCTTCATCGACACGGTATCCCCCGCCCCGCCCGATCAACGGCTGGGTGGATCGATCGCCGCCCATCTCCTCGCGGTCGCAGGCGGGGCCGCGATCATCCGCACCCACGATGTCGCCGAGACCGCGCAGGCGTTGCGCGTCGCCGCGGCCATCGGGAGCGCCCGATGACCGATGCCGTCTTCGTCACCGGGCTTGCACTGCACGCTTATCACGGCGTGATGCAGCACGAGGCCAAGGTCGGGCAAAGCTTCAACCTCGACCTCGTGCTCGACATCGACCTCGCCGCGGCTTCGCGCTCCGACAAGCTCGCGCATACGGTGGGCTACGACCAGGTCGTCGAGGTCGCGAGCCAAGCGTTTTGTGCCCGTCGCTATAGGCTGGTCGAAGCCGCGGCCGGCGCGGTCGCGCAGGCCATCCTCGATCGCTTCCCGCAGGTCTTGCGGGTGCGGGTCACCGTGCACAAGCCGCACGCGCCGATCGCAGCGACCTTTGCCGGTGTCGGGGTCACCATCGTCCGCGACCGCCAACACCATGGCTGAAGCGCTCGTCGCGCTTGGCGGCAACATCGGAAACGTGCGCGACACGCTCGATCGCGCGATTGCCACGTTTTGCGACGGCGAAAAAGTGCGCCTCCTAACCCGCTCATCGGACTATCGCACCGCCCCTTGGGGGGTCGAAGACCAGCCGCCGTTCGTCAATCTCTGCATCGCGGTCGAAACCAGCCTCCCTCCGCGCGCGTTGCTGACGCGCGCGCAAGCGATCGAGCGCACCCTCGGACGCGAGCGCAGCAAGGAGCGCCGCTGGGGGCCGCGGCCGGTCGATATCGACCTCATCGCCTATGACGACCTCGTTTTGCAAGAGCCGGACCTCACGCTGCCACACCCGCAGCTGTTCGCGCGAGCCTTCGTATTGGCGCCGCTCGCGGAGATCGCGCCGGAGCGGGTGATCGCCGGCCGGCGTGTGCGCGATGCGCTGGCGCAGGTGGACGCAAGCGGCGTCGAGAAGCTGCCGCCACGCCCATGATCACCGGCCGCGGGCGTGCAGGCCGAGCAGGCGGCTTGTAGTTGGCCCGCCACCTGCAGCGTGGCATTTTGTGACCATGCCGGAACCCCCTGCCGACGATCTCCCCCTTGCTGCCGAGTTTCCCGCCGCCACGCGCGAACAATGGCGCCAGCTGGTGGCGGACGTGCTCAAGGGTGCTCCGTTCGACCAACGGCTCGTCGCCAAGACCTATGACGGGCTGACGATCGAACCGCTCTACGGGCGAAGGGCACAGGCCCGGCCGATTGCCTCCCGCGCGCCGGCCGCGCCCTGGTCGGTGATGCAGCGCGTCGATCATCCCGATCCGGCCGCGGCCAATGCGGAGGCGCTGCACGACCTCGAAAACGGTGCGACCGGCCTCTCCGTGATCTTCGCTGGAGCGACCGGCGCTTACGGCTACGGTCTTGCAGCGAGCGAAGCGGCGATCGCGCGTGCGCTCGAGGGCATTCACCTCGATGCCGGGATTGCGCTCGACCTCGACCTTGGTCCGCACATGCAGGAGGCGGGACGCGGGCTCGCGGCCTTGGTCAAGCGCCGCGGCCTCGCTCCCGCCGCCACCCGCATCCGGTTCGGCTTCGACCCGATCGGTGCCGCGGTGGTCGGCGGCGCAAGCCCGCTGTTGTGGAGTGGTCTCGTGCCGATTTTCAACGCCGCCATTTCCGATTTGGCGGCGCAGGGCTTTCGCGGGCCGTTTGCTGCGGCTGACGGCCGGGCGATCCACAATGCCGGCGGCTCCGAGGCGCAGGAATTGGCGTACGCACTGGCGGCGGCGGTTGCATATCTGCGCGCGCTGGAAGCGGGCGGGATTGCGCTCGATGCCGCCCGCGCCATGATTTATTTCCGCCTCGCAGCCGATGTCGAGCAGTTCTTGACCATCGCGAAGTTCCGCGCGCTGCGGATGTTGTGGGCGCGTGTCGAGGAAGCCTGCAAGCTCGTGCCCGGGCGGCCCCTCGTCACGGCCGAGACCGCTTGGCGGATGATGACCAAACGCGATCCCTATGTGAACATGTTGCGGGCAACCATCGCGGTTGTCGCCGCCGGCCTCGGCGGCGCCGACGCCATAACGGTGTTGCCGTTCACCACCGCGCTCGGCCTGCCGGAGCGTTTCGCGCGACGAATTGCACGCAACACCCAGCTCGTCCTGCTGGAAGAATCGAACCTCGCGCGGGTGACGGACCCCGCCGCCGGCGCCGGCGGCATCGAGAATATGACCGAACAGCTCTGCCGCGCAGCCTGGACCGAGTTCCAAGAGATCGAGCGAGCGGGCGGCGCGCGGGCCGCGCTAGAACAAGGCATGATTCAGCAAAAGGTCGCAGCCGTGCGGGCCGCGCGCCAGCTCGCCGTGGCCCGGCGCAAGGATGTGTTCACCGGCACCAGCGATTTCCCCGATCTCGCGGAAGCACCGGTATCGGTGCTCGATGTTGCGCCGGTCGCGCTGTCACCGCCCTCCGCGTTGGCGTTCGAACCGTTGCCGCGCATTCGTCTCACCGAACCGTTCGAAGCGCTTCGCGACGCTTCCGATCGGATGCTCGCGCGCACCGGCGCGCGGCCGAAAATCTTCCTCGCCAATCTCGGCACGCCCGCCGACTTCACCGCGCGGGCAACCTTCGCCAAGAATTTCTTCGCCGCCGGCGGCATCGAGGCAGCCGGCAACGACGGCTTCGCCACTCGCGACGCGATGATCGAGGCATTCAAGGCCTCGGGCGCCAAGCTCGCGTGCCTGTGCTCGTCGGACGAGGTGTACGCGCGTGAGGCGGTGCCGGCGACGCACGCGTTGCGCCGGGCAGGCGCTGTGGTTTGGCTTGCCGGCCGGCCCGGTGCGCTCGAGGGCGAGCTCACCCAAGCCGGCGTTTCCGCCTTCGTTTCCGCTGGTGGCGACGCGCTCGCCGCGTTACGGGAAGCCCAGGGTCTCATTGCCAGCTGACGGCAAAGCCATCAGACTGCGGTTGGGCTGCACCCATGCCGCTCGACCTGGTCATCACCGGAATTAAACGATGAGCAATCCCGATCGCCCCTTTGGCTGGCGCAAGCGCATCGGCTTGTTGAGTCCAACCGTGATCGAAACCGCCGCCTACGATTTCTATCGGCTGGCGCCCGACGGGGTATCGATGTGCGCGACCACCTCCAACATCGAGCAAAGTGTAACCGAGACAGCAGGAGAATGCACGAACACGCACAAGCCTTGTAAATCGCGGGTTTCTGACATACGTCTCCAATGCGATTGAGGCAAGAGGAGGCAGGAGAAGGCAGAGCGAACCTGCCCAGGACCTGCCCAGGACAGGCACATTGGAGGTGTTCGCTTGAAGCTGACGACGACGACCATCAAGACGCTCACGCTGCCCGCGGGTGTGAAGGACAAGACATTTTGGGATAACGACCTCGGCGGTTTCGGCTTGCGCCTGCGCGAAGGCGGCGCCACGCGATGGGTAGTGCAATACGATCTCGGCGGCAAGACCAAACGCGTAACACTCGGCACCACCACCATGCTGGAGCTCGGTGCGGCGCGCGCTAGGGCTCGCGACATCCTCGCCAGTGTTCGACTCGGTGGCGATCCGGCGGCAGAGAAGCGGCAGGCACACGAGCGCGCGGCCGAGACCTTCGTCGTGTTGCTCTCTCGTTATCTTCCGCACAAGCAGGCGAAGGCGAAGCCGGGCTCGCGATCCTTCAAGGAGGTCGAGCGCCATCTCACGAAGTACGCACGGACTCTACATACCCGTCCGATCGTGGCGATCGATCGACGCGCTGTTGCCGCGCTCGTATCGACGATTGCGGCCAAAGCTGGACCGGCGGCCGCCAACAACATGCTCGGGAGTCTATCCGGCTACTTCACTTGGCTCACGCGCGAGGGGCTGATCGACACCAATCCGGCGAGCTACGTGAACAAGGCGGCAGCGAACAAGAGCCGCGACCGCGTGCTCACCGCGGGCGAATTCCGCGAAATTTGGAACGCGCTCGGCGATTCCGACTATGCCGACATCTTCCGCCTGCTGGCCTACACTGCCGCGCGCAAGACCGAGATCGGTGGTTTGCGCGGGGACGAGGTCGACCTCGACCACGCCGAGATCAATCTGCCGGCGTTGCGCACCAAGAACAACCGACCGCACGTCATTCCGCTGACGGCGCCGGCGCTCGCGATCCTCAAGGCGCGACCGCAGAACGGACGCGAATTCGTCTTCGGCACCGGGCAGGGCTTCACCGGTTGGGCCAGGGCCAAGGCGGCGCTCGACGAGCGCATCATTGCCACTCGCAAGGCCGCCGGCATCAAGGTGTCCATGCCAGGCTGGGTGTTGCACGATCTTCGCCGGTTCTTCTCGACCAATGCCCACGACAAACTTGGCGTTGCGCCGCACATCGTCGAGGCGTGCCTCGGCCACATCAGCGGATTTAAGTCAGGGGTGAGCGCCGTCTACAACCGGGCGACCTATATCGCCGAGCGGCGGCGGGCGCTGGAGAAGTGGGCCGCATTCGTCAATGAGGTCGTGACCGGCAAGCGCGCGAAGGCGGGTGTCGTAGATTTGCGCGGACAACGGCGGTAAAAGCGGGCGCAGCTCGACGGTTTCGACGCCAAGCTGGCCCTAATCCACGCCATGAGTGGTTCGCAAATGGCTGGGACTGATGACAACAATAGCACGTCCGACGATTGGCCGCTGGCCGGTGTCGAGCTCGCCTTCGTCACCGAGATCGTTGGTTCCGAGAAGTTAGCCAAAGAGTTGCTGCTCGATGGCCTGGAAGATGGCTCTATTCGTTGGCGTTGTCGGGAGCTTGCGGTCGACGAAAGCCCCGACTTTTCCGTCAATCCGCCATTGGTGACTTCGCTGGCAGCTGCCCGCCAGTTTTTCTGGCGCCGTGCGACGCATTCCCGCATCGATGTGGACTGGCCAAGCCCTCACGCGATCCGCGTCGGACCGGTCATACGGGTCGGGTCCGATGGCAAGGGGAACAACGCGCCGATCTTCGATATGCGCGGGTCCGCCACTTTGAAGGCGAGCTTAGTTCGCTTTCACCACGGCGATGTCGTGAACTATTTGGTAACGCTGGGCCTGATGCCGCGGCCAGCGGCTGTGGCCGAAGATCGGGACACTGTCGCAGGCACCAGCATTGCCGAGCAATCCGGCACTGGTAGTGGCGATGGCATTCTGGGTTTCAGCCGCAGCGAGGGTGCCGGCGACCTCGTTGAGTGGCCTGCTGCCGCCATCGCCGCGGAGCCTGTTGATTCCGCTAAACGGTTTGTTGACCAACACCCGTGCAATTCTGGGGAAGATATGGGGGCCTATTACGATCGACTGCAACTTCTCTGTGAGGGTAAATATTCCAGGAAGACACTTCGGAATCAGTACTACGAACACCAAAAAGCAACGCGCACGGGCCAGCACGGGCCAGCAAACGGCCCGGCAAACGGCCCAAAATAGTTTGATGCAGTCCAAACGGCCCAGACGCACGGGCCCGCATAATTACGCAACAACTTACATCTCATCTATGGCGCGTGGCCCAAACCAGTGTTTTGAGCTTGGGCCGTATGGGTGAGAATTAGGGGCTTATGAAGCCCGCCGTTCCTCCGGTTGATCCCATCGAGTACCAGCGTTGGCTCGACGGCCTCGCGCCGTTGCAGGAAGGCGCTCAGCTCCGCGGCGTCTCCGTCGACACTCTCAAACGTGAACACGCCAAGGGGCGGGTGAAGCTCGAGCGCGTTTCCGTGCGTCGCTGGGGGATTCGGCGGAGGGTAGCGCTGATGAAATGACCCTGCTCGCGCGCGCGTCGTCCCACGGGAATCAGAATGACAGGATAATCCGGGGGCCTGCAAATCCCCGGACTACACAGAACGAAGCCTCCCACCCCGCCCTCGGTGGGAATCGCGAGACTAGAGGGGCTCCCCCAGACCAGCGCGGGGTTAAGCGCGATCGCCGATCGGAACGTCGCCCAGGTGATCGCCGGTTATTCGGAGCCCGCTCGCTGATGGTGCCGCACCCGTATGCCGCGCGCGTCCAAAGCGCGCGAGTTAGCCGGGTAGTGCGTCCGCAAGATCCACACAAGAGGGGTCGTTGATGTCTCCCGGTTAGCTGCTTGGGCCGGGAACCTGGAGGGAGTGCCCTCGGAAGGGACATCGACAGACAAAAAGAGAAGCAGACCGGAAATTGGGACGCCCCGCTTGCGGCTTTGCGGCGGCGCGTCCCGTTTGAGAATGAGAAGCGCGGGCCGCGGCGGGGAGCCGACAGACCCGCGCACTAAGAGGCGAGCAAGCGCTCCATATAGGCGATTTCAGCGGAAACTCAAGCGTTTCGCGCATGAAGCGCGAAAACCCGTAGTGGTTTCCAGGGTTCGGCCACTACGGAAAACGGGGATCGACGCATCTACGTCGACCCCCGCAGATAGGACCTTTATGAGGTGTTAACATGCTGCAGATGGCAGCAAAGGCCGGCTTTTTCAAGCCGGGTTTGCACACTGGCCAGCGGCGTTCGCCGCGCCAGCACATTCGGGACGGCATTTGTCTTGCCGCACTGCGCGCCTTCACTGGGGCCGAGCTTTACCGCGCCAAGCCGGAAAAGTTGACCCTCGGCGAGGTCGCGCTGCGAGTCGGATCTGGTATTCACTATGTCCGGGCCGCAGTTGTGCTTATCGAGCATGGTGATCAGGTTCTGATCGACCGTGTCCTGCGGGGCAAGTGCTCGATCCTGGCCGCGGCGGCGTCGGTGAACGCGCTCGTGAAGTTGCTTGGCGCGTTCAAGACGGCGTCGCCGGAGAATTTGGCGAAGTTCTACACCATCACCGGGACGGCCGACCTCAGCACCCCCGTCAGGCGGATGGAGGCGGCGGCCAAGTTCGGCCCAGAAGTTGTCTGGGACGAGATGGTCATGCCCTTGATCTCCAACGGTCGCTAAATCCCTCGGCTCAAATCTCTTGGAATGACTTCGGTGGCGCCTGCCAATTGCGGGCGCCGTCGCCTTTTTGATGGAGTGACGAACATGCGGCGGTTTCGTGAAGGTGCAGCAATGACCAACAAGCAAAAAATCGTATGGGCGGGCGACGATGATAACGGTTATGTCGGCACCGTTGGCGGCGTCCAACTCTACAAAGTGCGTGCTGTGCCTATCCCGCCCGTGTACCCAGGACAAAAAAGCCCGAAATACCTTTTTCTCCCGCATCGCCGTGAGCCACATAGCTATGGGCACCTTGACGGCGTGTCGCGGGCCGACACTGTCGACGAAGCTAAAACGCTATGTGAGACCGACTTTGCTTACGATGGCGGTCGCGCCGCTCTGCATAAAACTCTCGGTGCAGCGTTACTCATCGTTGAAGCATTTGGCTTTCGCGTCTCGAAGCCGGAAACCGCCAAGCGCAAAGATCGCGTCTCGAAGTCAGCTCTCGACGCGGCGCTCACGCTCGTTCGAGCTAGCGGCTATCGCGTCAGCAAGCTGAAAGTCCCCAAGCCCAAGGGTCGCCCCGGTCCGGTCTTCGCGTGTGAATTCAGCGATGGCTCACGCGTGCGTATGTCGGTCGCCTGCTCGACCGAAACGCTCAATTGGGCCCGCGGAGAGCGCCTGGCCCGACATGCTTGGGCCGCGCGCCGCAAAGTGCCCATCGATCTGGATAGTACCGAGCTCGTCGATATTGCGCCGGCAATCGTCTCAGCGCGGTTCGAGCGAGCCGACGGCACGGTAGTGGCTCAATACGAGCCTCACCTCACCGCGTTTCCTCCAACGGGCAGGGGCGTGGCATGAAAATTCTTGGCATTGACCCCGGCATTCGCGGCGCCCTCGCTCTCATTGAGATCGACGAAGACGACGCCCGTGTGGTCGCCGCCATCGACATTCCGACGATCGGCAGCAAAGCGAAAGAACGCGTCAACGTCCTCGCGATTCAGGAGTGGATTCTCCAGCACGGCCCACAGCACGCGTTCATCGAGCGCGGCCAGGCGATGCCGCGGCAGGGCGCGAGTTCAGGATTCAAATTCGGCCGCAGTGTAGGGGCGATTGAGGCGGCGGTTACGCTCTGTGCCGTCCCGCTCGAGATCATCGAACCATCGATGTGGAAGCGCGCGCTGCGACTCAAAGGCAAGGACAAAGAAGGGAGCAGGCAGCAAGCGCTGGGAATGTTTCCGCACGCTCAGCAGCTGCTTGCCCGCCGGAAGGATCATCAGCGCGCCGAAGCCATGTTGATTGCGCTCTACGGCGTGCAGACTTCGGCACTGGTCAAGCCCGCACCCATCACAACCGCGGCGGAGATAAGCCATGAAACTTGACTACAGAACTCAAGCTGCTTTCGAAGCAATCATCGATAACTCGATCATCGCCCAATACGACGGTCCCCTGCTTAGAGCATGGGGCGGTAGGAAAGGCTGCGATCTCTATTACGAACCAGATGATCCCGATCACATCCGTGAATTGCTTGTAACGCTTTGGGGCGAGCGACTCACAGCCGAAGCAATCGAGTGCGCCTTCGCCCGCCTCATGGGTGACGGCGAATATTGCGAATGGCCCCACGCCTACTGCGATGAAGACCAGGCAGAGCTACCGCTCTCCGAGCTGGACCGATGAACGCCTTTCTCGAATTCGCCGAAAAACAGACGCCGGCCGCGGTCAAGGCGCGCCAGCGCGCGGCCGAGAAACGCCGCGCAACGGCGGCGGAGAAGGCGCTCGTGAAGGCGGCAGCCGAACGCGAGGATTTGTTTTTCCTATGGCGGCGCTGGCGGAAGGAACGGCTCGACGCGTTACTGGCTGGTCCGCACGCCGTCGCCGCCGGCGAATTGGTCACGTTCTTGAACGCGATGACGCTCGAGGACGGGACGCGCCTGGTCGAGTTCGTCCGCGCCGCCGGCTGGGTGAGCGCTGACGCCGATACGAAGTTCGAAGTCCTGTCGCTGATCAACGCCGCGATCACTGCGCTGCGTGAGCGCGCCGGGCTGCCGCCGTTCTCCGATCCGCTCCCCGACGAGAAATCGACCGCCTTCCTCATTCTGCGGGAGATGTTCCGATGACACTCGCCGCCATCGAGCACGCGCCGACCCGGGCGAAAAAGCCCCCCGCCGCCCCCATACCAGCGGCGCGGCCTTACGCGCGCGCACTGTTCACCCAGCTCGCTCGCCGCTTCATCATGCCGGCCGAGGCCACTCGCGCGAGCGCCCTGATCTTCGATCTCGAGGCCGACGGGTTGCTCGCCACCGTGACCAAGGTGCACTGCATCGTGATCCTCGATCTCGGCGATGACCGCGTGCACGAATATGGCCCGGGGGAAATCGCCCGGGCGCTCGCTCACCTGGCGCGCGCCGACACGCTGATCGGCCACAACGTCCTAAGCTATGACCTGCCGGTGCTGCGTAAGCTCTACGGCTGGTCGCCGCCGGCGGCGTGCCGGATCGTCGACACGCTGGTCGCCGGCCGGCTGATCCTGCCGAACCTCGGCGACGTCGACGCCGAGGTCGCGGCGCGGGCGAAGGACGCGGCCTTTGGACGATTGCGCGGGGGCCAGAGCCTTGAGGCCTGGGGGGTTCGGCTCGGCGCTGCGAAGATCGGTGCCGAGCTCGCGGACTGGTCCGAATGGTCGCCCGAAATTCAGGCCCGTTGCGTTGGCGACGTGGGCATTAACGAGCGGTTATGGCAATTCCTGCAGCCGCACGGCTACCCCCACAGGGCGCTCGATCTCGAGCACGCCGTCGCCCCGATCTGCGATCGCATCACCGCCGACGGCGCGCCGTTCGACCTGTCGGGGGCAAAACAGTTGGAGGAATCCTGGAAGGCGCGACGCGCCGAGCTGGCGCAGCGACTGCGTGCACAGTTCCCGGCGCTGAAGAACCCGAACTCGCGGCAGCAGATCGCGGCGCTGCTCAAGGAGCGCGGCTGGCAGGCTAAGAAGCTGACCGAGAAGACCAAGCAGCCGGTCATCGACGAGGATCTGCTCGACTCCTTGCCCGCTATCTTTCCGGAATTCGCCGGGCTGTCGGAATACCACACGCTCGGCCGGCGGCTGGCAGCGCTAGCGACCGGCAAAGAGGCGTGGATCAAGCACATTCGCGCCGATGGTCGCATTCACGGCGGCCTAATGCATGTCGGAACACCACATTCGCGCGCCAAGCACTTCGGGCCCAACCTCGCGCAAGTTCCGAACCCCAAGAAGGGCTCGGCCTTCGGCACCGAGTGTCGCGCGCTATTCCGCGCGCCTGAGGGCTGGGTGCTTGTCGCCTGCGATCAGGCAACGCTGCAGGACCGCGGCTTCGCGCACTACCTCGCCGCCTACGATGACGGCGCCTACGCACGCACCCTGGTCGACGGGACGGTAGACCAGCACTGGCACACCGCGACCGCGCTCGGTCTGGTCCTGGAGACGCGCGATAAGAGCAACAAAGAACACACCGTCATCCGCGAGGGGTCAAAAACCTTTCGCTATGGCTTTCTGTTTGGCGCCGGTGATCTACGTGCGGGCGGGATCATCGCGGACATTGTCCGTGCAGTGTTGACTATCATGCCGGGTAGCCCGCTCTGCGAAAAAATCCTGGCCGGGAATAAGCATCCGAGCGAGGCCGTCCTACGGCAGATTGGCCGGCGCGCGCGCGACAAATTCATCGCCGCGACCCCTGGTCTGCGTGCGTTGCGCCAAAGGCTCTCGGCCGAGCACCGGCGCCACGGCTGGATCGAAGGGCTCGACGGCCGCCGCGTGCCGACCGGCGCCGATTATAAGGCGCTCAACCGCATCGTCACCGCGTCCGAGGCCATCATCTGCAAGCGCTGGCTCGTCGATGCGTACACTGAGCTTTGCGCCCGCTTCCGCTACGGACCGGACGGCGACGCTTATTTCACGCTGTGGATCCATGACGAGCTCGTCGTCTGCTGCCGACCGGCGATCGCCGAGCAGGTCGGCGAGCTGTTGGTCCGGCACGCCATAGAGGCAGGGAAGCACTACGGCTTCCGCGTTCCGCTCGGCGCCGAGTTCAAGATCGGGCGGGACTGGGCAGGAACGCCGCTCGAGGAGCCGACCACCGAACCGATCACCGCGGAGCCGACCGCACCATTTTCGCCACCGAACACCCCCACCGAAGAGGAGGTCGCCTATGCTGACGACTTCTAAATCGGCCCTCATCGACTACGCGCTGAGCCTCCGCGACTCCAGCAATAACCGCGCCTTCACGGTCGGCGCCAGCGACATCGGCCAATGCAGCCGCAAGGTGTGGTTTGCCAAGCACGGCGCCGAGCGTGATCCGGGTCGCGTCGATACCTGGGGCGCGACACTGCGCGGCCAGATGATCGAACAGCATTTCTGGGCGCCGGCGCTGCGCGCCCGTTTCGGGACCAGCCTAAAGTTCATCGGCGACCGCCAGCGACAGTTCAAACGCGGCTTCATCTCGGCCACCCCCGACGCGCTGCTCACCAACGCTCCGCGCGATATTCTAGCGCCGCTCGGTGTTGCGGATATTGGCGCCGATTGCCTGCTACTCGAGGCCAAGTCGGTCGACCCCCGGGTCAAGCTCGACGCCCCCAAGCCCGAGCATCGCTACCAAGCTATCGTCCAGCTTGGCGTTGTACGCGACACTACCGAGTATCAGCCCAATTTCGTCCTTCTCACCTATATCGACGCCTCGTTCTGGGACCTCACGACTGAATTTGTCGTCGGCTTCGATCCAGAGGTCTACGCCAACGCCAAGGTGCGAGCCACCAAGGTGCTCACCGCCAATGCGGCCTCCGAGCTACCGCCAGAAGGCTGGATCAGCGGCGGCAAGGAATGTGAGCACTGTCCATTCACCCGCGTCTGCGGTATCGAGCGGCGCGCCCTCCCGAACGGCGGCAGTCAGGTCGATCCACAGTTCGCCGCCGAAATGCGCGAACTCGCCGTCGCCTATAAGGCACGTCAGGCCGACGTCGACGCGGCCGAGGCGGCACTGCGCGCAAGCCAACAGAAATCAAAGAACGGCTGCGCGCCAAGCAGCTGCGCCGCGTCGCCGGCAGCGACTTCTCCGTGACCTGGACCCCGGTGAAGGGTCGACAGAGTTTCGATGTCAAAGCGCTGAGCGCGGCCGCGGCTGCCGCCGGCATTGGCGTCAGTGAATTCGAGGTGGCCGCCTCCCCCGGCGACCGTCTCGATGTCCGCGTGCGCGAAGCACGCTCCTACCATCAACAAAAGGAACCTTCAGATGGAAAACGATGATGACAAGGTGCCGGCCGTACCCGGCAAGAACCCCTTCGAGGACTACGCAGACCGCGTCGACAACACGATGCTGCTCGGCGCGCTCCTGAAGTTCACGAAAGGTGACTACCTCATCGGTCGCGACGGCGAGGAATGCCCGGTGCAGGAGGTAGTAGCACTCATGCCCGGGATCATGGCCGGCTGGATTCGCTGGGAAGACAATTTCCCGGTCGAGCACAAAATGGGACTACTGCTGGACGGCTTCGTCACGCCTGCGCGCGCGACGCTCGGCCATCTGGATCAGTCACTGTGGGACGTCGACAGCAACGGCAAGCCGCGCGATCCCTGGCAGGAAAACGTTTATCTGCCGGTGATCACGGTCGACGCGGATGTCATCTACACGTTCACGACCTCGAGCGATGGCGGTCGCCGCCGTGCGATTGCCCCGCTCTGTCGTGAATACGGCAGCCGCGTCCGCCAGCATCCGGACGAGATACCCGTCATTCCGCTTGGGCAGGATTCCTACTTGCACCCCGACCGCGCTATCGGGCGGGTCAAGTTCCCCCTGTTCACGCCGATCAAGCGTTGGGTCAAGGCCGAACCCTACCTCGCCGCCGTCATGGCGCACACCGGCAGGTCGCTGAAACTGCTGTCGCCGGCGTGACTATGACCATGACCACAATCGAATCCGATCTGCTGAGCAGCACAGCAGATCGGGTTCGTCCCTTCGCGCGCGTATGGGAGACACCAAGATGCACCCCGCCGCCGAATTCGTCGCCGCCATGTTCGGGCCGCACAAGAGCGGCCGCGCCTACATTGCTAGCTTGCCCAACATCAAGACCGAGGGCAAAGCCGAAGAACGGCACATCCTCACCCGCAGCTCGGCCGAGATCACCAATTTCATTCGTCGCCGCGACCAACCGGGCGAAGGTTGTTACGTCTGCGTCAACCCGATCAAGGACAAGGCCACGCGCCGCGCAGAAGCGACGATCACCGCGATCATCTGCGCCCACACCGATATTGATTTTAGCCAGGTCGAAGAGACACCGGAGGAGATCGAACGCGTTATTGTCAGCTTGTCGTGGCCGCCGAGCCGCGTGCACCATTCCGGCCACGGCCTGCACCTCTACTGGTTTCTGCAGAGCGCCCTCTCAGTCTCGGCCGAGGACCTCGCCCGCCACAAACAATTGCTGCGCCGAATCGCCGAGCTTCTCGGTGGCGACCCCGCGGCCTGTCTGATCCCGCAGCTGATGCGGCTGCCAGGGACGACCAATTCCAAGAATGGCGAGCGGCACCCGGTCGACATACTCAGCAAGCGAGACGATCTGCACTATCAATACGCAGAGCTCGAACGGCAAGTGGCCGCCACGCCAACGCCGCTACTGCACCAGAAAAAGCCGGCCGCGGCCGGCAATGGTGCTAGTCCCGACAATCCGTTCCTGGCCTTCGCTGCGGCCCATGCCGAAACGACCCCGCTCGACGTCGAGCAGCTGCTCGCCGACATCGTCTACCTCGGCCCCGGCGGCGGCGGCAACGCCCACGACACGCTGTTGCGCTCAACCGCCGCGTTGCTCAATCGCGGTGAAAAGCACGAAGCCGTCGTCGAGCGTTGTCTCGCCGCCCTCGCCCTCGCCGCTGCGCGTTCCGGGCGGATCATCGACCCCACGCGCGAGCAAATCATTATTGAAGAGATGTGCGACAGCTGGCTCGAGAAGCATCCGCCCCCTAAGCCGGGCAACAAGCCCAACAAACCCGCCCCTGGATCCATCCCCGCCGAACCGGCAACAACGCCGGTGGACCTGTGGAACACGTTTGAGCCGCCACGCTTACCGCACGGGCTGCTGCCCTCCGTGATCGAAGACTTCGCCTTCGAACAGGGTGAGGCCATGGGCGTAGACCCCGCCGGTCTCGCCGTCTCTGCGCTAGGGGTGTGCGCCGCCGCCATCCCTGATCACATTCAGCTTCGCGTCAAACGCTATGGCGGCTGGGTGGAATCGGCCCGGCTGTGGGTTGCGCTGGTTGGCGACCCGAGCACCAAGAAGACCCCGATATTGCGCCAAGTCATACGCCCACTAAAGCGCATCGACTCCGCACTGTGGCACGCCTACAGGACCGCCAAGGCGGAGTGGGATGCGCTGGACAAGGAGACCAAGCGCGTGTCGCCGCGGCCACGGCACACCCGCATCATGATCAATGACGTCACCGTCGAAGCGACGCAAGAAATCCTGTGCGATAGCCCAGACGGCGTGATGTACTACCGCGACGAATTGTCGGGCTTCTTCGGATCGATCGACAAATACGCCGGCGTCCGCGGTGGCGGCCACGACCGCGGCTTTTGGCTGCAGGCTTACAACGGCGACGCTTACACCTTCGACCGTATCGGCCGCGGCAGTGGGCACATCGAGCGGCTGTCAATCTCGGTGCTCGGTGGTATCCAGCCCGAGCCGATGCGCAAGCTGGCCGCGGATACAGTAGACGACGGTTTAATCCAGCGCCTCATCACCATCATGCTGCGGCCAGCAGGGGTCGATCGTGACGAAGAATTGTCGGACGCGGTCGAGAAATACGAAAGCCTGGTGGAAGACCTGCACCAAATGCAGCCGCCTACACTTGGCGACGTGACGTTCGAGGGCGCCGCCCGCGAAATTCGAGAAGAGATGGCGCGCAAGCACCATGAGGAAGCATCCACGGTCGAAATCATCAATAAGAAGCTCTCAGCTCACATCGGAAAATATGATGGCATGTTCGCCCGGCTCTGCCTGCTGTTTCACTGCATCGAGCACCCCGACGGCACAGCAGCACCTCAGATCGACTCGGCGTGCGCTCGCCGAGTGGCGGACTTCCTGTCTCAGTTCTTGGGGCGACACGCCCTCGCGTTTTACGCCAGCATCTACGGCCTATCAGACGACCATAATCGGCTCCAAGCGGTTGCCGGTTACATCCTGGCGCACAAAGTGGAGCGGCTGACGAACCGCGTCATCCAACGCGGTGACCGCACGATGCGTGGGCTTAAGCGCCACGAGATCGAGGGTATCTGCCAACAGCTCGACGCACTCGGGGTGGGTCGCCGAGGCGTCAAGAAGGCGCGCCACGGACCCATTGCGCTGGGACGTGAACCCGGAGGTTCACCGCCGCTTCCAAGAACGCGCGAAGCAGGAGATCGAACAGCGGCGGCGCTGGCGTGAAACCATCGCGCAGCCCCAGGCAGAAGGAGAGAACGAATGACGCGCGAGTGGAGCTATGCAGCCAGAGAGTGGCGGAGGTAGTACAACCACAATGCGCAACGTAGGTCGCGTATGCTCGCAAAAGACGAGAAGTGGGTCCCAAAATAG
>Ga0306924_10002126_pt1 | contig 18617 bp, 11 predicted proteins | sample sta12Can44000111_FD_203756 | JGI IMG/M metagenome (GOLD analysis project Ga0306924, IMG submission 203756) | Lab enrichment of tropical soil microbial communities from Luquillo Experimental Forest, Puerto Rico - statanox.12C.anox.44.000.111 (v2)... | ecosystem: Environmental > Terrestrial >...
GCGTCCGCCCCGCCCCCCCCCCCCCCCCCGCCGCGGCCCGCGCCCGCGCCCCCCCCCCCCCCCCCCCCCCCCCCCCCCCCCGCCCCCCCGCCACCCTCGGACACAGAGCGCGTGCCGTGACGATCTTGATCGCGCTGTTCGGCGGCATGGCGCTCCTGCTCTACGGGATCCGCCTGAGCGGCGAGGCCCTCCAGCGCGTGCTCGGCGCTCGCCTCCGGAGTCTCCTCACCGTGCTCTCGCGTCGCCGGATGATGGCCGTGCTCTCCGGCGCCGCCGCCACCGCGCTGCTGCAGTCGTCGGCCGCCACGACCCTGATGCTGATCGGCTTCGTCTCGGCGGGCCTGATGACGTTCCGGCAGACGCTCGGCGTCATCCTGGGCGCCGACATCGGCACGACCCTCACCGTGCAGCTGATCGCGTTTCGCATCACGGACTACTCGCCGCTGCTGGTCGGCTTCGGCTTCACCGCCACGTTCATCTCGCGCCGCCGCGTGCCGAAGGATCTGGGCCAGGCCCTCCTCGGCCTCGGGCTCATGTTCCTCGGCCTCAAGCTCATTCTCGACAACGCCGGAGCGCTCAAGTCCTCGCAGCTGGCGCTCGATCTGCTGGACGCGGTCGCCCACAGCCCGGCGGTGGGCCTGCTCGTCGGCGCGATCTTCAGCGCGCTCGTCACCTCGTCGGCGGCGACGCTCGGCCTGGCCCTCGCGTTCGCGCACCAGGGGCTCCTGCCGCTCGACGGCGCCATCGCGGTGGTCCTCGGCGCCAACATCGGGACCTGCGCGACCGCGCTCACCGCGTCGGTCGGCGCCACCGCCGAGGCCAAGCGCGTCGCCGTGGCGCACATCGCCTTCAAGGTGCTCGGCGCCGCGCTGGTGTTTCCGTTCATCGGACCGTTCACGACGGTGGTGGCCAGCACCGCCGCCGACCCGGCCCGCCAGATCGCCAACGCGCACACGCTGTTCAACGTCGGGATCAGCCTCCTGTTCCTGCCGTTCACGCCGCTGGCCGCGCGTGCGATCGAGACGCTCGTGCCCGACGACCAGCAGGGCGACAGCCCGTTTCGCACGAAGTACCTGGACGAGCGCTCGCTCGACCAGCCCTCGCTGGCGCTGGGACAGGCCACGCGCGAGGCGCTGCGCATGGCCGACACGGTGCAGGGGATGCTGCGCGATGTGCCGGTGGTCTTCGCCAGCAGCCACCACGAACTGCTCGAGGACGTCGAGCGGCGCGACGACCAGGTCGACTTCCTCGAGCGCGAGATCAAGCTGTTCCTGGCGCGCCTGGGCCGCGACGCAATGGGGGCGGAGCTTTCCCGCAAAGAAATCGAGCTCATCTCGGTGATCGGCAACCTCGAGAACATCGGGGACATCATCGACAAGAACCTGATGGAGCTGGGCCGCAAGAAGCTCTACCAGGCCCGCCGGTTCTCGGACGCGGGCTGGGCCGAGATCCAGGAGTTCCACGGCATGGTGTCCAAGAACCTCGAGCGCGCTATCGCCGCCTTCGCCTCGAACGACCGGAACCTGGCGCAGGAGGTGCTGGACCAGCGGGCGCTCATGCGCCAGCGCGAGCGCGACCTGCGCGAATCGCACCTCGGGCGCCTGCGGGCCGGACTCGCCGAGTCGATCGAGACCTCGGAGATCCACCTGGACATCCTCACCAACTTGAAGCGCATCAGCTCCCACGTGTCGGCGCTCGCCATCTCGATTCTGGAGGAGGTCTGAGATGAAAAAGATCGAGGCCATCATCAAGCCCTTCAAGCTCGACGACGTCAAGGAAGCCCTCACCGGCATCGGCGTGATCGGCATGACGGTGACCGAGGTGCGGGGCTTCGGGCGGCAGAAGGGCCATACCGAGCTCTATCGAGGCTCGGAATACACGGTCGATTTCCTCCCCAAGGTGAAGATCGAGGTCGTGGTCGGCGACGCCCTGGCCAAGAAGGTCGTCGACACGATCGCGGGCGCCGCGAAGACGGGCTCGATCGGCGACGGCAAGGTGTTCGTGCTTCCCATCAACGAATCGATCCGCATCCGCACGGGCGAGACGGGCGAGTCGGCCGTCTGAACGCCACCACCGCCCAGCTCCTGACCGCCGGCGGCCGGGCCGCGGCGGCTCGCCTGCGGCGTACTCTAAAGACGCTCGGCTTCGCGGATCCGGACGTCGCCGCGCGCAATCTCGAAAGCCTCACGCCGACGCCGCGCGACGCCGAGCTGCTCGCTCCGGCCTTTCCGCGTCTCCTGACCGAGCTCGCGGCCGCCGCGGATCCCGACATGGCGCTCAACAACCTGGAGCGCTATGCCTCGGCCGTCGATCGCTCCGTGTTCTTCGGCACGCTCACGAATCACCCCGGCGCGCTGCCCCTGCTCGCGCGCGTGCTGGGCTCGAGCCAGGTACTGGCCGACGCGCTCCGCCGGCGCCCGAGCAGCCTGGCATGGCTGCTCGAGCCCGCCACCATGCGGCTCTGGTTCGCCGAGGACCTGGCGGCCGACCTGGCGCAGACGCTTGGCGCGTTCGAGACGCGCGAGGCCCGCATGAACGCGCTCCGCCGCTTCAAGTACCGCCACCTCCTGCGCGTCGGCGCGCGCGACCTCCTGGGCGACGCGGATCTGGCGGGGACGACCGAGGAGCTCTCCCACCTGGCCGACGCGTGCATCGCGCAGGCGCTGGGCGAGGCGGGCGCGGCGGCCCGCGAGGCGTACGGGGCGCCGCTCGGCGCCGCCGGGTCGGAGACCGGCGTGGCGGTGATCGCGATGGGCAAGCTCGGCGGCGACGAGCTCAACTACTCCTCGGACGTGGATCTGATGTTCGTCTACGGCGAGGACGGCGAGACGTCCGGCGGCCGCGCCGGCCGCGTGGCCAACGGGGAGTACTTCACGCGCGTCTGCCGCGAGCTGGTTTCGCTGCTCGAGGAGATCACCGACGAGGGCTACGTGTTCCGCGTCGACCTGCGACTGCGACCCGAGGGCCGGATGGGCCCGATCGTCCTCTCGCTCGACGGGTATCGCGTCTACTACCGGGAGCGCGCCGAGCTGTGGGAGCGGCAGGCGCTCATCAAGGCGCGCATCGCGGCCGGTGACGCCGCCGTCGGCGCGCGGTTCAGCACCCTGGCGCGCGAGACCGTCTACCGTCCGGGGCTCGACGCGAGCGTCGTCCCGGCCATCCGGGCGATGAAGACCCAGATCGACGGCGCCGTCCGCGCCAAGGGCGGCGAGGCGACCAACGTCAAGCTCGGGCGCGGGGGCATCCGCGAGATCGAGTTCATCGTCCAGGCGCTCCAGCTACTGTACGGGGGCGACGACCCGTGGCTGCGCGAGGCGAACACCTTGAAGGCGATCTTCCGGCTCACCGAGCGCAGCTACCTGGCGCCCGATCTTGGCCGCCTGCTCTCGCGCGACTACGAGCACCTGCGAACCGTCGAGCACCGGCTGCAGATCCTCCACGAGCTCCAGACCCACACGCTGCCGAAGGACGCGCGCGAGCTCGGGCGGCTCGCCCGGCGCATGGGCGTGTCCGGCACGCCGGCGCGCGCCTCGCGGGAGTTCCAGACGCGCCACCGCGCGGTCACGACGTCGGTGCATCGCGCGTTCCGCGAGTTCTTCGGCGAGCGTGACGTCGAGCCGCGGCGGCGGCCGCGCCTGGCGAGCCTGACGGCGCTCCGCGCGACCGGATTCAAGGACCCGGAGCGCGCGCGCCATAACTTCCAATTGATCCTGGAGGGCCGCCCGCTGGTGCCCTACGCGGCGCACCTCGATGCGATCCTCTGGCACCTCTACCCGCTGCTCCTGGACGCTCTCTGGAAAAGCCCGGATCCCGACGAGGCGCTGCACCAGTTCGAGCGGCTGCTGGCGGCGGCCGGACCGCGCGCCGGAATTGTCGAGCTGCTTGCCGGCGATCCCGATCTGCTCCTCGGGCTCGTCAAGGTGTGCTCGGGCGGCGACCTCCTGACCGAGCTCCTGGTCGCGCAGCCGGAGCTGCTCGCCTCGCTGGCCACCCCCGAGCGGCTCCTGACCCGCAAGTCGAAGCCGGCGATGCGCCAGGCGCTGGCGGCGGTCTTCGCACCCGGGACGACGCCGATCGAGCGGCGCGACCGGCTTCGCCGCGTGAAACAGGCCGAAGAGCTGGCGGTCGTGTGGCGCTACGTCCTCGGCGCCACGACGATCGACGCGTACTCACGCGAGATGACCGCGCTCGCCGAGGCCACCCTGGCGGCGGGCTGGCTCCTCGCGCTCGAATCGCTCGTCGAGCGCTACGGCGTGCCGCGCGACGCGTCCGGGCGCTTCATCCCGTCGATCATCGTGGGGCTCGGCAAGCCCGGCTCCGATCTCGACCTGTTCGTGATCTTCGGCGACGACGGCACGACGGACGGCAGGGAGCAGACCGACGCGCACTGGTTCTACAGCCTGGCGGTCGAGCGGCTCGCCTCGGTGCTCGGCGACATCACGGCCGCGGGCGTCGCCTTCCCCGTGGACCTGCGGCTGCGGCCCGGCAGCAAGGGCAGCGGCTTCGCGTCGAGCGTGGCGGCGCTCGAGCGGTACTATCAGGAGCATGGCGACCTGTGGGAGCGGCAGACGTTGACCCGCGCCCGGCTGATCCTGGGTGATCGCGGCGTCGCGCGGCGCGTGCGGGCCGCGCTGCGCCGGCTCGTCTACGGCGCCCCGCTCCCACGGGCGTCGCTGAAGGAGATCGGCGAGGTGCGCACGCGGATGGAGCGGGAGCTCGGCAAGGAAACTCGCGGGCGCCTGCACGTGAAATACGGACACGGCGGGCTCGTCGACGTCGAGTTTCTCGCCCAGGCCCTGCAGCTGGTCCACGGCCACGGCAAGCCCTACGTGCGGCGCTTCACGACGACCGCGGTGCTGACCGGCCTCGCGCGCGCCGGCGCCCTCGATCGGCCGGCGGCGGCTGGGCTGGTCGAGCGCTATCGGCTCCTCCGGCGCGTGTCGGCCGCGCTCCGGCTCCTGGGCGCGCGCCCCTCGGACACGATCGAGCTGGCCGGTCCCATGCCGGCGCGGGTCGCCACCGCGCTCGGCTACGAATCGCGCCAGGCCTTCCTGGACGCCTACCGCGAGACCACGACCGCCGTACGCGCCGCGTACGACCACGCTATTGGAGACCGGACCACTACGGGGCCCGTTGACGCCAAGCCGGGCTCGTGGCCCGCATCGCAATGATCATCGCCGTGCGAAGCCGGCTCGCATCTATCTCAGGCCACCCTCGGTCCGAGCCGGGCTCAAGGACCCCGCTACAATGAAACGGCTCTTCGTTGTCGACGGACACTCGCATCTCTTCCGCGCCTACCACGCGGTCGGCTATCTCTCGACCTCGCGCGGCGTGCCGAGCCACGCGGTGCTGATCCTCAGCACGATGCTGTGGAAGCTGATCCGCGAGGAGCAGCCCGACTATCTGGCGATCGCATGGGACCCGCCGGGCCCGACCTTCCGGGACGCGCTGTCGGCGGACTACAAGGCCACGCGGACCTCGATGCCCGACGACCTCGTGCGCCAGCTTCCCTACGTGCGCCGGCTCTTCGAGGCGCTGCGCACGCCCGTGCTCGAGGTCAAGGGATTCGAGGCCGACGACGTGCTGGCAACCATCGTCGACAAGGCCCTGGCGCAGCCGGAGCTCGAGGTCGTCGTGGTGAGCGGCGACAAGGACCTGCTCCAGCTGGTCGGGCCGCGCGTCCGCGTGCTGAGCGTCGCCGGGCGCACCGGTGAGCCGGTGCTCTACGACGAGGCCAAGGTGCGCGAGCGCTGGGGCGTCGAGCCCGGGCAGATCGCCGATGTGCTGGCGCTGATGGGCGACACCATCGACAACATCAAGGGCGTGCGCGGCGTCGGCGAGAAAACCGCGGTGAAGCTGATCGGCCAGTACGGCTCCGTCGACCGCCTGTACGAGAACCTCACGCTGATCCCCGGCAAGCTCCGCGAGACCCTGGCGGCCGGGCGCAAGGACGCGCTCCTCTCGCGGGAGCTGGCGCTGCTCAACCGCGAAGTGCCGGTCGCCCTCGACCTCGACGCCTTCCGCCGCGTCGAGCCCGACTGGGCGAAGCTCCGCCAGCTCTGGATGGAGATGGAGTTCACGCGGCTCGTGAAGGAGCTGCCGCCGCCGGCTCCGCAGGCGGCGCCCGAGCCCGGCCAGCGCCTCGAAGGCGCGGCCGCGATCACCGCATGGCTCGCCGCCGCCCCGGCCGGCGCCCCGCTGGCGCTCGACTGGGCCGGTGAGTCGACGCCGCCGGACCCTCGCATCGCCGGTCTCGCGATATTCCACCCGGCCGTCGGAGCGGCCGAGCTCTCGGCCGGCGAGCCGCCGTCGTCGCTCGGCGAGCGCGAGCTCCTCATCCACGACGCGAAGCCGCTGATCGAGTCCTGGCTGGCCCGCGGTGTCACGCCGCCGCCGATTCACGACTCGGCGGTCGCCGCCTATCTGCTCAACTCGGCGCGGCTCACGTACAAGCTCGAGCAGGTCTGCCTGGACGCGCTGAACGAGTATCCGCCGGCGGCCGATCCGGCGCGCGCGTTCGGCGTGCGCGCCGAGTTCACCTGGCGCTACTGGGAACACGCGGCCGCCGAGCTCAGGACGCGCGAGCTCTGGTCGATCTACGAGGAGATCGAGCGGCCGCTCGTACCGGTGCTCGCCCTCATGGAGCGCCACGGCATCCGCGTCGATCCCGCGCGGCTCGAGGCGTTTGCGAAGGAGCTCGAGCGCGATCTCGACAACCTGACCCGCGAGATCTATCAGCTCGCGGGCGGCGAGTTCACGATCGCCTCGCCCAAGCAGCTCGCACAGGTCCTGTTCGAGAAGCTGAAGCTGCCGCCGATCCGGAAGACGAAGACCGGCTACTCGACGGACGCCGACGTGCTGACGGAGCTGGCGCTCGGCCATCCGCTGCCGGCGAAGATCCTCGAGCACCGGAGCCTCGCGAAGCTCAAGGGCACCTACGCCGACACCCTGCCCGGGCTGATCAATCCCACCACCGGGCGGATCCACACGACGTTCAACCAGCTCGTGGCGGCGACCGGGCGGCTCAGCTCGCAGGACCCGAACCTCATGAACATCCCGATCCGGACCGAGCTCGGGCGGCGGATCCGCCAGGCGTTCATCCCCGAGGCGGGCTGGCGCTTCGTCGCGGCGGATTACTCGCAGATCGAGCTGCGGATCCTCGCGCACCTGTCCGAGGAGGCGGCCATCATCGAATCATTCGGGCGCGGCGAGGACATCCACACGCGGACCGCCTCGGAGGTGTTCAAGGTGCCGGCGGCCTCGGTCACGTCGCTGCAGCGCACGATCGCCAAGAGCGCGAACTACGCGATCCTCTACGGCGTGTCGGCCTTCGGCCTGTCCCAGGCGACGAAGATCGACCAGAAGGAAGCGCAGAAGTACATCAACGACTACTTTTCAGCCCACCCGCGCGTGCGGGCGTTCATCGACCGCACCCTGGCCGAGGGGCGCGAGCGCGGCTACGTGAGCACGCTCCTCGGGCGACGCCGCTATCTGCCCGATCTGGTGAGCGGCAACCCCGTGGCCCGCAACGCCGCCGAACGCATGGCGATGAACGCGCCGGTCCAGGGCACCGCCAGCGACATGATCAAGATCGCGATGGTCCGCGTGCAGGCGGCGCTGACGGCGCGTGGCCTGCGCGCGCGGATGCTGCTGCAGGTCCACGACGAGCTCCTGTTCGAGGCGCCGCCGGACGAGGTTGCGGCGGTCGAGGCGCTGGCGCGCGAGATCATGGCGGCGGCGCTGCCGCTCAAGGTGCCCGTCGTGGTCGACGTGAAGACCGGAGACGACTGGGCCGAGGTATGAGCGCGCCCCGGAAGTTCCTGCTCGTCGGCCTCACCGGCGGGATTGCGACGGGTAAGAGCACGGTGTCAGACCTCTTGCGGGGGCTTGGCGGCGAGATCATCGACGCGGATCTGCTCGCGCGCGAGGTGGTCGAGCCCGGCCAGCCGGCCCTGGCGCAGATCGTCGGCGAGTTCGGTCGCGACGTCCTGACGGCGGCCGGCGCGCTCGACAGGAAGAAGCTCGGCGCGATCGTGTTCGCCAACCCGGAGCGACGGCTCCGGCTGGAAGCGATCACACATCCGGCGATTCGCGAGCGGTTCCTGGCGCGCCTCGACACGCTGGCGGAGCGAGGCTTCGCGGGCATCGTCGTCTTCGACGCCCCGGTGATGATCGAGAGCGGCAACTACAAGAACATGGAGCGCATGATCGTCGTCGTCACGGATGACGCCACCCAGATGGCCCGTCTCCGCGGCCGGGACGGCACCGACGAGGCGGAGAACCGGCGCAAGATCGCGAGCCAGATGCCGCTGGCCGAGAAGGCCAAGCTGGCCGACTACGTGATCGACAACTCCGGCACGCGCGAGGCGACCGCGGAGCAGGTGGGGCGGGTCTACGCGGCGCTGATGTCCGAGCTCCAGTCGCGCTCCGCGGCGTAGCCGCGCGTCGGCGACTGCCGAGCGGGCGGGACACCAGTTGCTTCACCGGACGGAACTCCACGATGCCGACCTCGACCAGCCGGACCTCGAGCGGCACGGATCATGACGAAGCGGCGTGCGCTCGGCCAGCACTTTCTCCGCGATCACGCCATCGCCCGCGCGATCGTCGATATCGTCGCGCCGACGGCACAGGATCTCGTCGTCGAGATCGGCCCGGGCGACGGGGCGTTGACCGGGCTGCTGGCAGGCCGGGCCGCGCGCGTGATCGCCCTCGAGATCGATCGGGCGCTCGGCGCGGCGCTGCGCGCGCGGCTGCCGGCTGTCGAGGTGCTCGATGCCGACGCGCGGACCTGGGACTATGCGGCGCTCGCGGCGCCGGCCGGCGGCCGCGTGCTGATCCTCGGCAATCTGCCCTATAGCGTCGGCAAGCCGATCCTCACCGCGCTGATCGCCGCTCGGGCCGCGATCGACGAGATGGCGCTGATGCTCCAGCGCGAGGTCGCCGAGCGGATCGCCGCGCCGCCCGGGGGCAAGGCCTACGGAAGCCTGTCCGTGTTCACCCAGCTCCACTGCGACGTGCGCCTGGCTCTTCGGGTGCCCCCGGGCGCCTTTCGCCCGCCGCCAAAGGTCGACTCGGCCGTCCTTCATCTACGCGTCCTTCGCGCGCCGCGCATTCCGCTGGCCGACCCGGGGCGCTTCGAGAGCGTCGTCCGGGCGGCCTTCGCCCAGCGCCGGAAGATGCTGGCGAACGCGCTCGCCGCCGGCCTCGGCCTGCCGCTCGACGTGGTCCGTCGGGCGGCGACGGCCGCTAACGTGGACCCGACCCGTCGAGCCGAGACGCTCTCGCTCTCGGAGTTCGCGGCGCTCGCGACCGGGCTTCCCTGAGGCGCGAAGCCCCGCAATTTCCGGCCATTCGCCGCCGTTTGAGTCCGTGCCGCGAGCCAGACACCACACGTAGTGTGATAGCTGACATCCCATCCGGAAACTATTGTGGTTGCTGATTTTTTCGGTCTACGACGGGCCGGCTGTCGTTATGATGGGCGTGATGCAGAAGCGTTCCCTGGCCGCAGCGGGATTCCTCACGATGAGCCTCCTCGTGCTCGCCGTCTCCGTCCATCGACACGTGTGGCCGGGAGCCGCCGAGGCTCCGCACTGGCTGCCCGAGCCGAAGCTCGAAGCGCTCGTCGTTCCCGCATACCCATCCACGGTGCGCAAGGTCGAGATGCGCCGCGGCGACTCGCTGGTGCAGGCCCTCGCGCGGGGCGGTCTGCCATCGCGCAGCGCGACTCTCCTTGCCACGCAGTTCGCGAAGAATGGCGCCGATCTCCGGAAGATCCGGGCCGGCGCCACGATCGAGATCACCTGGAACGTCCGGAGCGAGCCGATGGAGGTCCGCTACGAGGCGAGCCCCTGGCTCACGTTCGCCGCCCGCCCCGCGCAGGGTGGCTGGCGCGTCGGCCGGGCCGAGACGATCCCCGACCTGCGTGTCGAGGCCGTGAGCGGCATCGTGGAGCGGTCGCTCTTCGACGCGGTCGAGCAGTCCGGTGAGTCGGCCCGCCTGGTGCTCGGGCTGGTCGACATCTTCTCCTCGGACTTCGATTTCACCGCCGACACGCGCGCCGGCGACCGGTTCCGCCTGCTGGTCGAGAAGCGCTACGCCGGCGACACCTTCGTCGATTACGGCCGGATCCTCGTCGCCCAGTACAAGAGCGGCGGCAAGACGCTCACCGGCGTCGGGTTCGACAAGGGGGTCTCGCGCTTCGCGCACTACGACCTGAACGGCAACTCGCTGCGCAAGAGCTTCCTGAAGTCGCCGCTCGAGTTCACGCGCATCACCTCGGGCTTCACCTACGCGCGCCCGCATCCGATCCTCGGCGGCGTGCGCCCGCACCTCGCGATCGACTACGCGGCGCCGGTCGGCACGCCGGTGCGCGCCGTGGCCGATGGCGTCGTCGTCTCAGCCGGCTGGAACGGCGGCAACGGTATCCAGGTGCACCTGCGCCATCGCTCGGGCTACGAGACCCAGTACAACCATCTCTCGAAGATCCCGGCCGATGTCCGCGCGGGCGCGCGCGTGCACCAGAAGCAGATCATCGGCAATGTCGGCGCCACCGGCCTGGCGACCGGGCCACACCTCGACTACCGCATCGTCCACAACGGCACGTACGTGAACCCGCTCAGCGAGAAGTTCATCCCCGGCGAGCCGATCTCGACCGCAGTGCGCCCCGACTTCACGCGTCACTCGCGCGAGCTGCTCGCGCGCCTCGAGACCGCCGCGCCGTTTTGATCCAGCCCGGGCGAGCGAGACCGCTCCGCCCGGCACCGATCGCGTAATTCGGCGCTCGCCACCGACTCTCGTCGCCTGTCGTCCACGGAATTGCATCGAGAGCGCGCTCTACCGCCCTCGCTCGGGACACCCGGCGATGCGAGATATACTGCGACGGCGGTGATAACCGGTACAAGTTGATGAGAAGAGACGCGTCATTGAAGCACCATCCACCTGATTCGTTGCTGGGGCCTCGTGTGGGTCTATTGCTCCTTCTGGCGTTCCTCTTGGTCCCCATGAGCGACCCTCGCGTCGTCGGCGATGCTCGCGCACAACAGTCGCCTTCGGCAAAGGTCTACCGGATCGGCTTTCTGAGTCAGGGGCAGCCACCCAAGGCCTTGATCGAGGCGCTTCAGCAGGGTCTGCGCGAACGGGGGTACGCCGAAGGTCAAAACCTCGTTTGGGTGTTCAGATCGACCGACGGCAGCCTTGACCAGCTCCCGCGATTTGCCGAGGAGTTGGTGAGCTCGAAAGTGGATCTCATCCTGGCTCGAGCTTCGTCGGGCGCGATGGCCGCCAAGCGAGCGACGACGTCGATACCAATCGTCTTTTTCGCCGTGTACGATCCGGTCGAAATCGGCATCGTCCCGAGCCTGAGCCGACCCGGCGGGAACGTCACCGGAGTCGCCGTGACGGCCTCGGACATGGCGGCCAAACGTGTGCAGCTGCTCAAGGATCTCGTGCCCGCGCTCAAGAGAGTCGCGATGCTCTCGCATCCGCCACATCCAACAAACGGCATTCAGCTGCAGGGAGCGGAGGCCGCGGCGCGCTCGTTGGGCGTGCAGTTCGAAGCGGTTACGGTGCGGGGCGCGGACGATTTTGCGCCCGCGCTCAAGGCTCTGCGCGGCATCGACGGTGTGCTACATGCCGATACTCCACTCTTCGTGACGCACCGTGCGCGACTCGTCAACGCGGTAGCCGAGAGTCGGCTGCCCGCGATCTATCCGGCTCGGCTATACGTCGAGGCTGGGGGGCTTGTGTCGTACGGTCCAAATCTCGCGGCTGTGTGGAAAGCCGCTGCCCCCTACGTGGACAAGATTCTGAAGGGTTCAAAGCCTGGCGATCTTCCTGTCGAGCAGCCAACGACGTTCGAGTTGATGATCAACAACAGGACGGCCAAAGCCATGGGCCTGACAATTCCGCCATTGTTCGTGATGCGAGCGGATCAGATCTTTGAATGACGCCGACTCGTCAGCGTTAAAGCTAAGACATTCCGCGTAGTTGACCGTTCGACAACCTCCAGCCGCGCACTCCGCGAAATTACGGTGAATTTGGGGGTGGGTGGTACGATTTGCCCGCCGTCTGAAAGGAGTTCCGTGGAGCCCGTTGTCCGACTGATCCCACTCGGAGGTCTCGGCGAGATCGGCCTCAACATGATGCTGATCGAGTCCGGCGAGGACTTGATCGCCGTCGACTGCGGCCTCATGTTCCCGGACGACGAGCTGCCCGGGATCGATCACGTCATCCCCGATTTCTCGTACGCGCTGGGGCGGCGCCAGGCGTTCCGCGCGGTCGTCCTGACCCACGGCCACGAGGATCACATCGGGGCGCTGCCGTACCTGCTGCGCGAGCTGCCGGTGCCCGTCTACGGCACGCCGCTGACCCTGGCGCTGGTCGCCGAGCGGCTGCGCGAGCACGGGCTCGCGGAGACGGCGGACCTGCGAGTGATTCGCCCGCGCGACCGCATCGAGGCCGGCTCGCTCCGGGTCGAGGCGATCCGCGTCACGCACTCGATCGTGGACGGCATCGGTCTGGCGATCGAGACGCCCGTCGGTACGATCGTCCACACCGGCGATTTCAAGCTCGACCCGAGCCCGCTCGACGGCGAGGCGCCCGACTATCGGCGCTTCGCCGAGCTCGGCGAGCAGGGCGTGGCGGTGCTGTGCTCCGATTCGACCAACGTCGACCGGCCGGGGCACACGCGATCGGAGATGGACGTCGGCCAGGCGCTCGGCGCACGCTTCGACACCGCGACCGGGCGCATCATCGTCGCCACGTTCGCCTCGCACATCCATCGCATCCAGCACGTGCTGACGCTCGCGGCCCGCACGGGCCGTCGGGTCGCGCTGCTCGGCATGAGCATGCAGCGCAACGTGACGATCGCCGCCGAGCTCGGCTACCTCCGTGTGCCCGCGAACCTTCTGGTCGAGCTCGAGGAGCTCGCCGAGCTTCCCGCGAATCGCCAGGTGATCCTCTCGACGGGGAGCCAGGGCGAGCCGCACTCGGCGCTGGCCCTGATGGCGTCCTCGGAGCACAAGTACGTGCGGGTCGAGCCCGGCGACCTCGTGATCATCTCGGCGCGCGTGATCCCGGGCAACGAGCGCACGATCGGCCGTGTCGTCAACGCACTTTATCGGCTCGGCGCCGAGGTCCTCTACGAAGACAACGCGTTCGTCCACGTCTCCGGCCACGCGAGCCAGGAAGATCTCAAGATGATGTTCAACCTGACGCGGCCGCGCTACTTCGTGCCGGTGCACGGTGAGTACCGGCACCTGCTCGGTCACGCTCGGCTCGCCGAGTCGGTCGGCATCGGCCCCGAGCGCGTCTTTTTGATCGAGGACGGCATGGCGGTCGAGGTCTCGAAGACCGAGGCGCACCTGGCCGACCGCGTGCCCGCCGGCCGCGTCCTCGTCGACGGCAAGTCGGTCGGCGACATCGGCTCCGTGGTCCTCCGCGACCGGCAGCTGCTCGCCGAGGATGGCCTGATCGCGATCTCGCTCGCCGTCGCGCGCGACGGCACGGTGATGGCGGGGCCGGAGATCGCCTCGCGCGGATTCGTCTACGTGAAAGAGAACGAGCCCTTGCTCGAGGAGCTCAAGAAGGCTGTCGTCGCGGCGCTCGCCGAGCGCGGCCCCGACGTGCCGTTCGATCGTGAATCGATGAGCGCGACGGTTCGCATGGCGGTGCGGCAGTTCGTCAACCAGCGCTTCCGCCGGCGGCCGGTCGTGCTCCCGATCATTCTGGAGGTCTGATGGCCACCGTCATCTCGACGGAAACAAAGTCGACCGAAGCGAAACCGGCGGAGAGCAAGCCGCGGCGACGCCGCAAGCGCGGCAGCGATCGCTGGGTCAGCGAGCTCAAGGGGATCGTGGCGCTCCTGGTGGCGGGCTTCGGCCTCATCGCGCTCGCGACCTTCGATCCGACCCTGACTCCCGCCGAGCAGCAGGGCCTGACCGGCCCCGTCGGCGTCTGGCTCGGCTGGGCGACGTTCCAGTCGTTCGGCTACTCCGGCTATCTGCTGCCGCTCCTGCTCGGCGCGTGGGGCGCGTCGGCGTTCCTGCGCCCGATCGTCGTGCGCGGCTGGGTCCCGCTGGTCGGGCTGGCCGCGCTCCTGGGGAGCGCCGCGGGGATCCTCACGCAGGCGACCCGCGTGCGCGGCGCGATCGGCGGCGGTCTGGTCGGATACGCGACGACCGGCGCGCTCCATGCGGGATTCGGCGACGTCGGCACCTGGCTGATGCTGCTCGCCGCGATCCCGATCGGCGTGCTCTGCGTGACTCGCGTGTCCTACGCCGCGGTCGTTCGCGTCACCACGTCGCGGCTCGCGAAGCTCAAGAAGCGCCGCGCCCAGCCGGCGACGGCCGCGGCGCGCGTGCCGGTGGAGCCGGTGGCGCCGATCGTGGAGGCCGAGGCGCCGGAGATCATCGCGCCGCCGGTCGTCGTCGAGCCTTCGCGGCCGCGCGGACGGCTGGCCGAGCAGGGGCTCGCGTGGCAGGAGAATTTCGACTTCGGCGGCGGCGGCGCCGCGGCCTTCCAGCTGCCGCCGGTGGGGCTCCTCAAGGTCCCGCCGCCGAGCGAGCTCAAGCGCACCCGGGAAGAGCTGCAGGACAACGCCGAGACGATTCGCCGCAAGCTTCAAGATTTCGAGGTCGAGGGCCGCATCGTGCAGGTGAGCCCCGGCCCGATCATCACATCGTACGAGTTCGAGCCGGCGGCCGGCGTCAAGATCAGCCAGGTCGTGAACCTCGGTGACGACCTGGCGCTGGCGCTGAAGTCCGCGTCGGTCAGGATCGTGGGGCCGATCCCCGGACGCGGCACCGTCGCGATCGAGGTGCCGAACTCCGAGGCGGCGACCGTCTACCTGCGCGAGATCTTCGTCTCCGCGGAGTTCGCCGAATCGAAGGGCAAGCTCCCGCTGGCTCTCGGCAAGGACGTGACCGGCACGCCGGTCGTCTCCGACCTGACCTCGATGCCCCACCTGCTGGTCGCCGGCGCCACCGGCAGCGGCAAGTCGGTGGGGCTCAACTCGATGATCTGCTCCATCCTGTACAAGGCCTCGCCGGCCGACGTGCGCTTCCTCTTGATCGACCCCAAGCGGCTCGAGCTCAGCGTCTACGAGGGCATCCCGCATCTGCTGGCGCCGGTCGTCACCGACGCGAAGGAAGCGGCGGCACGCCTGCGCTGGATCGTCGGCAAGATGGACGAGCGCTACCGCACGTTGCAGCTCAAGCAGGTCCGCAACATCGAGGGCTACAACAAGGTCGTCGGCCCGGAGGAGAAGCTTCCGTACTGGGTCGTCGTCGTCGACGAGCTGGCGGACCTCATGATGGTCTCGGCCGGCGAGGTGCAGACCTCGCTGGTGCGGCTGGCGCAGATCGCGCGCGCGGTCGGCATCCATCTGATCATCGCGACCCAGCGCCCCTCGGTCGACGTCGTGACCGGCTTGATCAAGGCGAACTTCCCGACGCGCATCGCCTTCCAGGTGGCCTCGAAGGTGGACTCGCGGACCGTGCTCGACGGCAACGGCGCCGAGCAGCTGCTCGGCCGCGGCGACATGATCTTCGTCCCGCCCGGCGCGAACAAGCAGACGCGGGTGCACGGCGCGTGGGTGGCCGACGACGAGGTGCGCGCGATCTGCGATTTCCTGCGCAGGCAAGGCACCGCCGTCTACGAGGAGGTCGTGCTGGCGACCGAAGAGGAAGTCGCCGCGGGCGCCGACGCCGACCGGGACGACCTCTACTGGGACGCGGTGCACCTCGTGATCGGCCAGCGCCAGGCGTCGATCTCGTTCCTGCAGCGCCGGATGCGCCTGGGCTATCCGAAGGCCGCGCGCTTCATCGACATGATGGAGCAGGATCGCGTCATCGGCCCCGGCGACGGCGCCAAGCCGCGGGAGGTCCTCGTCGGCCCCGAGTATCTCGCCAAGCGCGGCAAGTAGCGGCCGGCCGGGCCCGGCATCGCGCGGGACGCTACAATCGGGCGCGAGATGCGCCCATCATCCGTCGTCGCGCTCGCTCCGGTGGTGCTCGCCGGGGTGGTCGCGCTCTCGCCGAGCGGCCGGGCGGGCGCTGCCGACCTCCGCGAGGCGCTGCGCCCATGTACGCGGGCCGATCTCATCGGGACCTGGGCGATGATCCGCCTGGGCACGGCGCCCTCGGCACAGATCGACGCGACCGACCCGTACTTCTACCCGTACCAGCGTTACGCGTTCTCCGCCGATCGGCGCCTGCGCCACCTGACCGCGCCCGCGCCCGTCGGCCCGGAGGAGCAGCGCACGATCCTGTCGGCGCCGGCCACGATCACCTGGACGGTGGACGACCGCGGACGACTGCTCACGCGAAAGAACGGCGCGGCGGCGCCCGAAGTGGACGCCTGTCAGATCCTGCTAGCGAAGGTGAGTGATCCGCGAAGCCCGGTCCCGGGGCTCCCCGGGGACCTCTTGCTGACCCACTACGGCGAGGACGGAAAGCCGATCGCGCGCCGGCTCTTGCGGAAGATGTCCGGGCCGGGCGAGTGAGGCTCTGGGGCGCCGCTCGACCCAGCGGGGGCCGCGCGGCCTCGAGGGCCAGAGGAGCTCGAGGACACCCAGAACCAGGAGCGCGCAGGCGCCGGCCGTCGCGAACAGGATCACGACCTCGTCCCGCACCCACCAGGGTTCCACATCGTCGATTTAATCCGCAGGGCCGCCCGGCCACCAAGAAAATAGGCGGCTAGAAGCGGATCCGGACCCGGTAGGCGAGCTTGGTCGCGCCCTCCTTGGGCACGGGGATCTGGTACTTCAGGGTGTGGGCCTGGAGCTTCTCGTATGCGTGGCTCGAGCTCAGCACCTGCCAGTCCCCGGGCACGGGCTCGATGACGGTGACCGTCTGCGCCTCGGTCTTGTGGTTGCGGAGCGCGATCTCCCACTCGACCTCGTACAGGTTCGAGGCGAGCTTCCTGAAGTCCTTCTGGGTACGCTCGCCGACCACGTCGAACGCGTTGCCGAGCTTGATCTTCACGCGCTCGTCCTTGGGCGTGTGATCGATCCAGTCCTCGCCGACGAACTGCTGGCTGCCGGACGCGTCGGCCTTGTAGACGCGCACCTTGCCCTTGGGCAGCGGCAGGCCCAGCCGGTTCTCCTTGCTGTTCTTCACTTCCAGGTAGACCGCGACCTTCTGATTCGAGACGGGCACGCCGTAGGCGTTGCGATAGTAGTCCGCGGCGCCGTAATAGATGAGCTCCTTCGTGACGGGCACCTCGCTCGCCGCGAGCAGTGAGAGCTGCTTGGTCTGGTTGTCCTTGATCGTCGTGCGCCCGTCGAGCGTGTAGAGGTGGTACTCGAAGAAGCCTTCCGACGCGAAGTCGTGGTTCGCGGTGGCGGGGGAGGCCGCCTTGGCCGCGAGCTCCAGCATGCGCTGGTCAGGGCGCGCCTCGGCCGCACGGTTGACGTCGCCGGCGACGAGCTTGAGCGCGGCGTTGCCGTAGGTGGCGCCGCTCTTGTTGTCGATCGTCACCCAGCCGGTGAGATCGGAGAGCGTGTCGGCGGCGTTGAGCACCATGACGTAGTCGGCCTTCCAGGTGATCCCGCCCGTGAGATACGACGCCTCGATGCGCTGCGGCCGCGAGGTCTGATTGCGCAGCAGCCAGACGAGGGTCGGCTTGGACACGAGGTTCTCGGGCAGCGACGGCAGGACGAGCCGGCCGTAGTGGCCCATGTGGATCTGGCCGTTGATCTCGAAGACCGGCCCGTTGGTCGAGAGCAAGGTGGCGTCGTGATAGGTGCCGTCGTTCTGGTAGAGCCGGACCTTCCGGCCGACGTACTTCTCCATGAGCTTCTGGCTGGTCAGCAAGTCGTATTCGTAATTCTGCTCCAGGATCTTGAGGCCGGGCGCGTCGGTGGTCGACTTGAGGTGGACCGTCGTCGGATCGATCAGCGCCGCGACGTCCATGAACTGCACCTCGCTCTGTCCCGACGGGAAGCGCACTTCGCGAAGGTCCTTCACGAGGCCGAGGTTGCCGTTGTAGATGGTCACCATGACCTCGCGCTGGTCGTCGCGCGTCACGCTGACGGGCGCCGCCGCGGCGGGCCCTCCGGCGACGAGCGCGCCGATCAGCAACGAGGCGAGCACGGGCGTTCTCATGACGTCGTTCCTCCCGGTCTTCCGGATATCGTCCTGCTCGATTTCGGCTGCTGAGGAGTTAGACCGGGGAGGTCACGCGAAGTTCCACGGCGGTCCGCCGCCGGACGGCGGTCCGCCGCGCACGGGCTCAGCGGGTGATCTGCAGGACGACGCGGACGCGTGCCGGGAGCTCGGCAGGCTCGTTGCCGGGCTGCCATCGACCGAGCCGCTCGAGCTCACGGACGAGCTCCGGATAGACGTCGCGCGGCACCATCAGCACGAGAACCTGATCCTGGCCCGCCGCGCTGTCCGCCCGATAGGTCTCGGCGCCGAGCCGCGTCGCGAGCTCGGTGACGCTCCGCACCGCGGCCTCGCGGTCGCTCACGGTCAGTCGCGCCGACACGGCGTGCGGCGCGAGCGCCGACCCGGTGATCGACGGCGCCGCCCGTTTGAGCGCCGAGGCGTCGGCCTGCGGCCGGGGCGCCGGCGGGGACGCAGGCTGTAGATACTGTGTCCCGGCGGACGGCGCACGCT
>Ga0306924_10002128_pt1 | contig 18611 bp, 19 predicted proteins | sample sta12Can44000111_FD_203756 | JGI IMG/M metagenome (GOLD analysis project Ga0306924, IMG submission 203756) | Lab enrichment of tropical soil microbial communities from Luquillo Experimental Forest, Puerto Rico - statanox.12C.anox.44.000.111 (v2)... | ecosystem: Environmental > Terrestrial >...
TCTGATGGTTGAGACGCTTGTAGTGATTATGGACCGCGACCGAGAGCACCTTCTTGGCGTGATCCTGACCGATGACATAGTCGTCGAGAACTTTGCGTATCTCCTTCGGGGTCGGAATGCCGTCGCGTGACTTCACCAACGAGGACTTGTTCTCCTCGCTGATGATGTCCATGCACAATTCGACGCACTCGTCGCAGATGAATACGGTCGGGCCGGCGATGAGCTTGCGCACCTCGTGCTGGCTCTTGCCGCAGAACGAGCAGTAGAGCGTATTCTTGGAATCGCCACTGCCGACCTTGCTCATTCCATCTCTCCGTCGGCCGGCTGCCGCGCACGCAAACCGGCCGCTCCGCAGCAGACCATAACAGGCGTTTTTTTAAGAGTCCGTAGCACCAATGCCACACGTCTCCACGCTTTTAGTCCACCTTGCCCAAATCACCCCTAGCGAACCACGGTAGTGTGGGCATAATCAAGAATTTGTTAATGATCAAAATTCAAGCGCATGGCGGCTTTTTGACCGTTTCGGGCCGGGCCGCGGCCCGACGCCGGAAGCACGCGGCGGGCACGACGTCAATCAGGCGGCCTTGGACGCGTCCTCGGGCCGCTTGTCGATGACCTTGTCGACGACCCCCCACTCCACCGCCATCTCCCCGGTCAGGAAGTAGTCGCGCTCGAGCGCGTCCTCGATCTTCTTCAGCGGCTGGCCGGTATGCTTCACGTAGATCTCGTTCAGCCGCTTCTTGAGGTTCAGGATCTCCTGGGCGTGCAGCATGATATCCGTCGCCTGGCCCTGGAACCCTCCGGACGGCTGGTGCAGCATGATCCGGGAATTGGGGAGCGCAAAGCGCATGTCCTTATGTCCGGCGGCGAGCAGCAGCGAACCCATGGAAGCAGCCTGGCCGATGCACAAGGTCGATACCGCCGGCCGCACGAATTGCATGGTGTCGTAGATCGCGAGCCCGGAGGTCACGACGCCGCCGGGCGAATTGATGTACATCGCAATCTCTTTCTTGGGATTGTCCGCTTCCAGGAATAAGAGCTGCGCGACCACGAGCGTCGACGTCACGTCCTCGACCGGACCGCTGATGAAAATGATGCGCTCCTTGAGAAGCCGCGAGAAAATATCGTAGGCGCGCTCACCGCGGTTGGTCTGTTCGACCACCATCGGCACGAGCGTGTTCATGTAGGTTTCGTAGGGGTCACGCATGGCTCAACCCATCCTGCTCCGCGGGTCGCGAGGGCGGAAAGCCCCCGTGCTGCTCCACGACCGCGACGCACGTCTTGATGCACTCGTCACAAATATACACGGACGGGCCGGCTACAAGCCGGCCGACCTCGTCGGCCGTTCGACCGCAGAACGAGCAGCGAAGCCTTGACCGGCTGCGCAGCCATCGCGCGATGGCAGTAAGCGTCCGTCCCATGTTCCTATACCTACGATTCGCGCCGGCACAAAACCCGGAGCGCGCTCTAGTCCCCGTCGCGTCGTTTCCTCGTTCCGCGCCGAAGGCGGCCACAGCCAAGTGGCGCGGCCCGCGATCGGTGGCCCTGACGGGCTCACGATTGCCCGGCGGCGCTCTTTTCGTCCTCCTCGTCCTTGAGGAGTTCCTCGCGCGAGACTTGTTTCTCGGTCACGGTGGCGAGCTCGATGAGGAAATCGACGACCTTCTCCTCGAAGATCGGCGCCCGTACCGCCGCGACCGCACCGGGATTCTTTCGGTAGTAGTCCCAGACTTCTTGCTCGCGGCCGGGCACCTGGCGGGCGCGCTCCATGATGGCGCGTGAGAGCTCGTCCTCGGTCACGGTGATCTTGTTCTTCTCGCCGATTTCCGCGAGCACGAGGCCCAGCCGCACCCGCCGCTCGGCGATGCCGCGATATTCCTCCCGCGCCTTCTCTTCGGTCGTGCCCTCGTCGGCGAAGGTGCGGCCCTGCGCCTTGAGGTCGGTCTCGACCGCGTTCCAGACGTTCTTGAACTCGTCCTCGGCGAGCGTGGGAGGGAGCGCGAATTTATGCATCTCGTCGAGCTTATCGAGCAGCTGGCGTTTGAGCCTTTGGCGGCTGAGCCCGGCGTGCTCCTGCTGGAGGCGTCCCTTGACCGCCGCCGTGAGTTTATCGAGCGATTCCAAGCCCAGCGATTTCGCAAACGCATCGTCGACGGTGACCGTCCCCGGCGCTTCGACCGATTTCACCGTGACGTCGAACTCGGCAGGCTTGCCGGCGAGCTGCGTGCTCACGTAATTGGTCGGAAACGTAATCTTCACCAGCCGCGTTTCGCCGGTGCCCATGCCGATGAGCTGGTCCTCGAAACCCGGGATGAAGGTGCCGGATCCGATATTGACGCCGACGTCGCCGCCGCTGCCGCCTTCGAACGGCGCGCCGTCGATCTTGCCGGCAAAGTCGATGACGACGCGATCGCCCTTTTCCACCTTCGCCCCCTCCCCCTTGGCGACGAACGGCCGGTTCTGCTCGGCGATCTTGTCGAGCGCTTCCTTGACCTGCGCGTCGGTGACTTCCGCGACCTGGCGCTTGAGCTTGATGCCCTTGAAATCCGCCAGCTCGATCTTCGGCAGTATCTCCAGCGCGAGCGTATAGGCGAGGTCGGATTGCCCGCCGATGACCTTCTCGACCGCGGTCGCTTCATTCGGAATTGTGACCTTGGGCTCCATGGCGAGCTTGAGACCGCGGTCGCTGACGATCTTGGCGTTGAGCTCGCGGATCACCGCCTCGATCGTCTCGGCCATCACCGCCTTGCCGTAAATCTTTCTCAGGTGCGTGACCGGCACCTTGCCCGGGCGAAAGCCGCGCAGCTGGACGCGATCCTTGAGCTCGCCGAGGCGCTCGGCCACCCGTGCCTCGAGATCGGCGGCCGGCACTTGGACCTGGAATTCGCGCTTGAGGCCGTCGGAAAGAGTCTCGGTAACTTCCATGGTGACAATCTGGGTATTCGGCGATCGCTGCGGTCCGTGGATTGGGCGTGACCCGTCGAGGTGCCTGTGTTGCGGCGTGGTGCGGGCGGAGGGATTTGAACCCCCACGACTTTCGTCACGGGAACCTAAATCCCGCGCGTCTACCAGTTCCGCCACGCCCGCGTCGGCGACCGCCGACTTGCGCTGCGGCCGGGCGGCGCGGCTTATATCATGGCCAAAGCACGCGGCGCACGCCAAAAATAGGCGCCGGCACGAGCCTTCTCAACTGCCGATTTTCGGGAGCCGAGGCCCTACGGCGGCTCCTGCCGACACCGCATCGACATGCTAGGACCTGCGTTATGACGGGATGGTGCCGGGTCCGACCTGAGGATCGGGCGCGGCGAGGAGCTGCGCGTGCGCGTCGTCAACGACCTCGCCGAGCCGACCAGCTTGCACTGGCACGGCGTCCGGGATGAGCGGCCTATCGCGCGGCTCGTCTACCAGCGCGGCAGCGAGGCGCGCCCCGCGCGCCGATCGGCGCCGCTCCCGTTCCCGCCCAATCCGCTGCCAGCGGGCGTTCGTGTCCGGCGTTGCGCGGGCAGCCCACGGATCACGCCGCCTGAGATCTGGTCACCGTCCGGCAGCGAGCTGACCGAACAGTCGCCGGTAGATCCCGGGCATGACCTCTGGCAGGTCCTCCGCAATCAGCCCCGGACCGGCCGCGCTTCCCGCTTCGCCATGCAGCCAGACCGCCGCCGCCGCGGCCTCGAATCCCGGCATGCCTTGCGCGAGGCAGCCGGCCGCGATGCCGGCAAGCACGTCGCCAGAGCCGGCGGTGGCGAGCCAAGGCGGCGCATTGTCGGCAATCGCGGCGCGCCCGTCCGGGGCTGCAACAACTGTGTCCGGCCCCTTGAGGAGGACCACCGCTCCGGTCCTCTGCGCCGCCCGCCGGGCTCTTTCAAGCTTCGAGGGAGCTTCGTCTCCCAGCGCCTTGAATAAGCGACTGAACTCCCCTTCATGGGGCGTAATCAGCGTAGCCTTGCCTCGCGTTCTAACGGCGGCGAACAGGACCTTCGGCTCATCAGCAAAGCTCGTGAGCGCATCGGCATCGAGCACCACCGCGCGCTCACCCTTGAGCGCGGCGAGAACCAGGTCCCGCATCGGCTGCCCCACGCCACCCCCCGGTCCCAGCAGCACCACGTTGCGGCGGGGATCGTGGAGGAAGCTCACAAGTTCATCGGCACCATCGACCGGCCGCACCATGACGGCGAGACTTGCCGCCGCATTGACCGCGAGCGCTTCGCGCGGGGTGGCGATGGTGACGAGCCCCGCGCCCGCCCGCAACGCGCCACGCGCTGCAAGCCGCGCCGCGCCGGTCGAAGACACCCCGCCGGACACCACAACCGCGTGTCCGCGGGTGTATTTGTGCCCCTCGACCCGCGGTAGCGGAAAACTTTTGGCCCAAAGGTCCGGCGCGTTGATCGAAGTGCGCGGTTTGATCTGATCGAGCACGCTGGTGGTAATTCCGATGCCGGCGATGCGAACATTTCCGCAGTGGAGCCGGCCCGGCAGCAGCACATGGCCGATCTTGCGACGAAAGAACGTCACCGTTTCCGTGGCGTTCACTGCGAGGCCCATCACCGCGCCGGTCGTGCCGTTGATCCCGCTCGGCAGATCGACCGCATGGATGCAGGGCGCCGCGTTCATAGCCTCGATCATGGCTCGCGCAACGCCCTCGACCGGCCGATCCAGGCCAGCGCCGAACAGGGCATCGATGACAATGTCGGCCGGCGTCAACGCCGCCGGCGCAGCCGCAATCGTCGGACCTTGCCAGCGCTGTGCAGCCAACGCCCCATCACCCTTCAGGCGGTTAGGGTCGCCGACCAGAAGGACCCGCACTCGGTACCCGCGCTCGGCCAGGAAGCGGGCGGCGACAAAACCATCGCCCCCGTTGTTGCCAGGCCCGGCAACCACGGCGAGGCGCACCCCTGGGGGATGGCGCGCCGCAACGGTATCGGCAACGGAGCGACCGGCGTTTTCCATCAGCTCGATGCCGGCAACCCCGCCCGCGATCGTGCGGCGGTCGGCCTCTGCCATTTCGGCGGTGGTGAGCAATTCGATCATCGCCACCGCAGACTAATGCGGCGCCGAAGCGCGCGCGACCCTGCGTTATTTCCTTCGCTTACAGCGCAGGATACGCCCCAATGATCACAAAATAGGCAAATTGCTCAAAGTCTAATCCAGTGTCCGTTGGCGCCGACCGGAGCGTGTCCGTTCGTGCCCGTTAAATAACTGATTGGCAGTCGCTTTTTTGTCTCGCCGAGGCTTGGCACGGACCCTGCTAACCGTGAGCGCGGCCAAGCCGGCGCTGCGCCGCTGGCAGGCCGCGGGGAAGGAAACGCGATGAAGAAGATCGAGGCGGTGATCAAACCCTTCAAACTCGACGAAGTGAAGGAAGCGCTGCAAGAGGTCGGACTTCAAGGCATCACCGTCACCGAAGCCAAGGGCTTCGGACGGCAGAAAGGACACACCGAACTCTACCGCGGGGCCGAATACGTCGTCGATTTTCTCCCCAAGGTGAAGATCGAGATTGTACTCGGCGACGACATGGTCGAGAAAGCCATCGAGGCGATCCGTCGCGCCGCCCAAACCGGGCGGATCGGCGACGGCAAGATCTTCGTCTCCAACATCGAAGAAGCCATTCGGATCAGAACCGGGGAATCCGGACTGGACGCCATCTGAACCGCTGGCTTCGACAACCTCGCGGCCACACGAAAGGGGTATCCGTTCAATGACGACCGCCAAAGACGCTTTGAAAATGATCAAGGACAACGACGTGAAATACGTCGACTTCCGTTTCACCGATCCGCGCGGCAAGTGGCAACACGTGACCACCGATGTCTCGACGATCGACGAGGATACGTTCAGCGAGGGCATCATGTTCGACGGCTCCTCGATCGCCGGCTGGAAGGCGATCCACGAGTCCGACATGCAGCTCATGCCCGATCCGGAAAGCGCCTGCATCGATCCGTTCTACGCCGAGACGACGATGGTCCTGGTCTGCGACACGCTCGAGCCGTTGACGGGCGAGCCCTATAACCGCGACCCGCGCTCGATTGCCAGAAAGGCCGAAGGTTTGGTCAAGTCCATGGGCGTGGGCGACACGGTCTTCTTCGGGCCGGAGGCCGAATTCTTCATCTTCGACGACGTCAAATACGTCGTGCAGCCGTACAACACCGGCTTCAAGCTCGATTCAGTGGAATTTCCGATCAATTCCGACACCGAATACGAGGGCGGCAATCTCGGTCACCACATCGGGTTCAAGAAGGGCTACTTCCCGGTGCCGCCGCTGGACACGGCGCAGGACATGCGTTCGGAAATGCTCGGCGCCATGGCGCGCATGGGCTGCAAGGTGGAAAAGCATCACCACGAGGTCGGCTCGGCTCAGCATGAGCTGGGGTTCCAGTTCGCGCCCATGGTGCGCATGGCCGATCAGATGCAGATCTACAAGTACTGCGTGCAGCAGGTCGCGCAGATCTACGGCAAGACCGCGACCTTCATGCCGAAGCCCGTGTACGGCGACAACGGCTCCGGCATGCACTGCCATCAATCGATCTGGAAGGAGGGCAAGCCCACCTTCGCCGGCAACAAATATGCCGACCTCTCGGATACCGCGCTCCAATACATTGGCGGCATCCTCAAGCACGCGCGCACGATCAACGCGTTCACCAACCCCACCACCAATTCCTACAAGCGGCTGGTACCGGGTTTCGAGGCGCCGGTCTTGCTCGCCTACTCGGTGCGCAACCGCTCGGCCGGCTGCCGCATCCCGCTTGCCTCCTCGCCCAAAGGCAAGCGCGTCGAGGTGCGCTATCCGGATCCGCTCGCCAACCCCTACCTCGCCTTTGCCGCCATGCTGATGGCGGGTCTCGACGGCATCAAGAACAAGCTCGATCCCGGTCCCGCCATCGACAAGGACCTCTACGACCTGCCGCCGGCGGAGCTCAAGCAAATCCCCACCGTATGCGGCTCGCTGCGCGAGGCGCTCGGCTATCTCGACAAGGATCGCGCCTTCCTCAAGGCGGGCGGGGTGTTCGACGATGACTTCATCGACACCTACGTGGATCTCAAGATGCAGGAGATCATCCGCTTCGAGCACACGCCGCACCCGGTCGAGTTCGAAATGTACTATTCAGCGTAGCGTCCTCCCAACATCGCCGTTGCGATGCACCTCAACGGGCGCCTCTGCGGGCGCCCTTTTTTTGTTCCGGGTGCCGTGAGGAACGATCGAAAACGATGATCACGTCCCAATCGCGCCGGAGAGCGGGACGAACAGATCTTCGATCGGAATCGGCCGGGCGATGAAGTGCTGTTCGACCATGTACGCGACCAGCGCCTGCAAGGTCGCCCGATTGGCCTCAATGCCATAGGGAAAGGCGTCGCCCCCGAAGACGTCGTCGATCTCCTCCACATCGTCGATCAGCCACGGCAGCATGGCGCTGAGCGAGCCGGCGTAGCGCATTCGGCTGCGGGCGCGGCGCTTCGACTCGACAAATGCGTTGTAGAGGCTCGCCGCGATCCAGCGCTGCCGCTCGTAAAGATCGCGGCGCATCGCGATGAGATGCATGATCGGAAAGATCCTGGTGCGTTGGTAGAGTTGGCGCTCGAGCAGGCGGTAGTCGGGAAACAGGCGGGCGACATCGGGGTGGCGCCCGAGCTCGTCGGGCTTGCGCGATCCGATCAGCGCGTCGATCGCCCCGCGCGCGAGCAGCGTTCCGAGCGGCTCAGCGCTGGTGTTTTGCTGGATTTGAACAGCCCGCAGCAGCGCCGGCGCGTGCGGCCTGCCGTGTGCGCCAGGTTTCTCCACCGCGCCCTCCACCCACTGGATGGTTGCGAGATCCACATTGAATTCATGCATAAGATGCCCGCGCGCCCAGATCGCCGCGGTCTGGGTATAGAGCGGCAGCCCGACGCGCTTGCCTTCGAGATCCTTCGGCGTGCGGATGCCGCGCCGGGTATTGATGAAGATGTAGCTGTGTCGAAAGGCGCGCGAGGGAAACACCGGCAGCGCGACGAACGGACAATCGCCGCGGCCCACTAGGCTGATGAATTCGGACGCCGACAGCTCCGCCACGTCGAATTCCTGCCCGCCCACCATGCGGTCGAAAATCTCGCGTCCGGATTTCAGCGTGATGCAGTTGAGGGTCAGCCCCGCGGGGACCACGTCCCCTTCGCGGATCGCATCCATCCGATCGTAACGGCAGCAGGCAAAGGTCAGGGCAAGACGCGACATGGCTCGCGAGGCTTGGCCGGCGGTCACGTGCGCTCGCCGCTTTTGCGCGGCAAATGACGCCGATCGGACCGAAAGCTAGCGCTTGGAGAACTGGAATGAGCGCCGTGCTTTGGCCCTGCCGTATTTCTTACGTTCGACCACGCGCGGGTCGCGGGTGAGGAAGCCGCCGCGCTTCAATGCGCCGCGCAGATCGGGCTCGTAGTTCATCAGCGCCTTGGACAGGCCGTGGCGCACGGCACCGGCCTGGCCCGACAGTCCGCCGCCCGAGACGGTGCAGGTGACGTCGTACTGGCCGCTGCGGTTGGTCGCCACCAGCGGCTGCTGAATCAGCATGCGCAGCACCGGCCGCGCGAAATAGATCTCGATCTCCCGGGTATTGATGACGATCTTGCCGGCACCCGGCTTAACCCAAACTCGCGCGACTGCGTCCTTGCGCTTGCCGGTCGCATAGGCGCGTCCATGCTTGTCGAGCTTTTGGACGTATTTCGGAGTCTCGGGCGCGGCAGCCGGCTTGAGTGCCGACAGTTGATCGAGCGACTGCATGGTTTCGGCCATGGTCACGCGCTCCTCGTATTCTTGCGGTTGAGGCCGGCAACGTCGAGCGTTTCGGGGTTCTGCGCCGCATGCGGATGCGCGGGGCCGGCATAGACGCGTAGATTGCCGAGTTGCACGCGGCCAAGCGGTCCGCGCGGTAGCATGCGTTCGACCGCTTTCTCCACGACCCGCTGCGGAAATTTGCCCTCCAGGATCGAGCGCGCGGTGCGCTCCTTGATGCCGCCGATATGGCCGGTGTGATGGCGATAGATCTTGTTCTCCCTCTTCTTGCCGGTCAGCACGATTTTTTCCGCGTTGACGATGATGACATTGTCGCCGTCATCGACGTGAGGGGTGTAGGTCGGTTTGTGCTTGCCGCGCAGCCGCATCGCCACCAGGCTTGCGAGGCGGCCGACCACGAGGCCGGTGGCGTCGATGACGACCCATTTCTTCTCGATCTCGGCGGGCTTGGCCGAAAAGGTTTTCATGACACGGCGTTCCGTAACGACTGGCGAACATGTCTCGCTGCGCGCGGCTCATACACCCGCGGCCCGGCTGCGGTCAACGCCGTCCTCAATATATCTTCGTTCACTCAATCATTTATCATTATGGTTCTATAGTACCTCCCAGCCATTTCCCGGCGGAATCGAATAAGTCGAGGTCGCGTGAGCCACGGGCTCCGTCTCGCCGTGCGACCAAATGGTGATCTCGCCGGTGGCGAGCCGCTTGCCGAGCTTGAGCAGCCGCGCCTCGGCGACCAAGTCGCGCGGCGCGGGCCTGCGCAAAAAATTGATGTTGAGGTTGATGGTCACGGCCAGCGGGACCGGACCGATCGCGGCAAGCACCGCCACATACATGGCAAAGTCCGCAAGCGCCATCATGGTGGGCCCGGAAATCGTACCGCCCGGCCGTACCGAAACCTGACGGAACGCCTGCCGCACCCGGCAGCCGCGCTCCCATACCGCTTCGATTACAAGGCCGCTCTTGGAATGGAAAACTTGCGGAAACTCGGCGAGGAAAAAGCGCTCGAGCTCCTCGACTGTCATCACCACCGCCATCCGCCGCCCTCCAGGACGGCGCCAGAACTAGACGATTGTGGGCGAATGAAAAAGATCGGCGCACGCTCAGTTCCCATACGACGCGGAACTCACGGGTCGCGATGGGCGTATTTCCGCGTCCATGGTGCAGCGCATGCTCCGCACCTGGGACGCGAAGCCGGATCCGTCACGCCTTGCCGAATTGCTTGCGCAACTCGTCCTTCGCCCGCATCAAGGTCCTCTTACGGGACGCGGGCAGACTCTTGCCGGCACGATTGATGTAGAAGGTGAGCATGGAAAGCGCGGAGCGAAAGGGACTACTTTTCCGACGCCTGCTTCCTTCAGCCGACCGCTTCAACGACGCCGCGATCCGCTTGGGATCGCGTAATGTGAAGACGCCCTTGTCGAGGGTCAGCGCATCGCTGTGTTCGGTCACGTACTGCGACCAACGCCGACCCGTCCCCGCCGCGCGGCGCGACGACCCGCTTTGCCGCGGGCTGCGGCGCTTGCGCCCGGCACGCCTCCTTGAGGTAGCCGTCTTCCTTGCCACCGCGCCACCACGTCGCAAATGATCGTCCTCACGCCTTAACGCGCCGGCGCTCTCCCTGTTCCGCGGTAGCTTGCGCCGCCCGGCCGCTGCGCTAAGTAGAAGGGAGATGGACGAACTCCCCGGAAACCGACGCCAATGAAAGCCCAATCCTCCGCGCCTGCCAGCGGTCCCGCGGCCGCGAATGAGCCGGTCGTGGTGCGGGAGGATATCGGCAACATTGCCGTTCTCACGCTCAACCGCCCGCAAGCCCGCAACAGCTTGTCCGAGGCGATGCTGGAAGCCCTGTCGCAAGAGCTTGAAAGCCTTGCCGCCGACAAGCGCATCCGCGCAGTGGTGCTCGCGGCGCAGGGAAGCGCGTTTTCGGCCGGACACGACCTCAAGGAATTGACCGCCCATCGCGCCGATGCGGATGGGGGACGCAGCTACACCCGCCACATCATGCAGCGTTGCAGCGCGGTGATGCTCGCCATCCTGCGGCTGCCGCAGCCGGTGCTCGCTGCGGTCGAAGCAACCGCCACCGCGGCCGGTTGCCAGCTGGTCGCGACCTGCGATCTGGCGATCGCTTCCACGAGCGCCAAGTTCTGCACGCCGGGCGTGCATATCGGCTTGTTCTGCTCGACTCCCATGGTCGCGCTCTCGCGCAACCTGGCGCGCAAGCATGCGCTCGAGATGCTGCTCACCGGCGACATGATCTCGGCCGCAGACGCCTATCGCGTCGGGCTCGTCAACCGCGTGGTCGAGCCCGGCACGGCCCGCGACGAGGCCCTCAAACTTGCGCGCAAGATCGCCGCCGAGTCGGCGGCGGCGGTGAAGTTCGGCAAGGAGGCATTCTACCGCCAGCTGGAGATGGGCATCGCCGATGCTTACGACCACGCGACCGAAGTGATGGTGAAAAATATGATGGCGCGCGACGCCGAGGAGGGCATTTCCGCCTTCGTCGAGAAGCGTCAACCGACCTGGGAGGATCGGTGATGACGGCTCCGGTCCGCGGGTCCTGCGGCCGTCAAGGACAGCGGCTCAAGAATTTATCGCGCGCATGATTGCGTTGCAGCGGCGGCGCAGGCGCGGCTTGGCGAAATCAAGAAAGGCACGCAGTTTCGGCGGCGGATGCCGTCCCCCCGGATAGAGGAGATGGATCGGCAGCTCGTGCCCTTCGTGCGCTGGCAGCAGCCGAAGGAGCGAACCGCGGGCGATATCGTCGGCGGCCTGGTAGCTGAGCACACGGGTAATGCCGAAATCGGCTCGCACCGCATCAAGGGCGGCTTCGGCTGTGGTCACGACGAGCCGCGGTCTTATGGCGACGCTCGCTTCGCCGGTTGCGTTACGAAATATCCAGCGCTCAACGCTGGCAACGCCAGAGAACGCGACGACAGCGTGGGCGCCGAGATCCGCGGGCGTTTGCGGGGTCCCGTGTTGTGCCAGATAGGTGGGGGAAGCGACCACGATGTGGCGCACCGCGCCTACGCGGGTTGCAACCGCCGAGCTTTCCGCCAGCACGCCGATGCGCACCGCGACGTCGAGCCCCTCCTCCACCAGCTCGACAGGCCGATCGATCAAGATGAGCGCGACCGACACGTCGGCAAAGCGGCCGAGGAACTCGGTCACGATCGGCAGCACGTGTAGACGTCCGAACAGGATCGGCGCGGTGACGCGCAATTCGCCCCGCGGCTCTATGCCTTCGCCCGCCGCCGCGCGTTCGATCTCCTCGAGATCGGCGAGCACGCGGCGCGCCCCGGCCAGAAACCGGTCGCCGGCCTCGGTGAGGCTGACCGCGCGCGTGGTGCGGTTGAGAAGTCGTACCCCGAGCCGCGTTTCGAGCTCGCCCACCGCGCGGGTAACGGCGGCCGGCGAGCGCGCGAGCCGACGCGCGGCCGCGGTGAAACTGCGTCGCTCGGCGACTTCCACAAAGGCCGCAACGCTATCGATGCGATCCATATTGTTGCATATATAGCAATAATATCTTCCGATGAAGGAATATTATCATCAAGTGAGAAATGATCTATTTGCATTGTGGGCAAATCCCGGCCCCATGAGAGGTCCCCGGGATCGACCTGCTGACCAACCTGCGAGCTTGCCCAGGCCGGCTCGCGTGCTCGACGGATCGTGCCATGACCAACAACAGCGACATTGTCTTCCCGCCGTCGGCCCGGCGTGCGCAGGCCCAGCGCGGCTCCACGCGCGCCTACGAGAAACGCATCGCCGCGGGCTTTCCCGATCGCGTGACGCCTGAGCTTGCGGCCTTCATCGCCGAGCTCGATACCGCGTTCCTCGCGACCGTATCCGCTGCCGGTGCGCCCTATATCCAGCACCGTGGCGGCCCGAAGAGTTTCATCAAGGTGCTGGACGAGAAGACGCTCGGGTTTGCGGACTACGCCGGGAACCGCCAGTACATCACGCTCAGCAACCTCGCCGAGAACGATCGCGTCTATCTGTTCCTGCTCGATTTTGCGCGCCGGCGCCGAATCAAGCTCTGGGGACGCGCGCGCGTGGTGGAAGACGACCCGGCATTGCTCGCGCGGCTCATCGACCCGGGTTATCGCGCCCGACCCGAGCGCGCGATCCTGTTCACGGTGGAGGCGTGGGACGTGAACTGTTCCCAGCACATCACCGCGCGCTTCACCGAGGCTGAAATCGAGGAGGCCACGGCCGCGTTGCGGGATCGGATCGCGGCGCTGGAGGCGGAGAATGTGCGGCTGCGCGCAGCGGCGTCTCCCGCGCCACGGGAGAACGCAGGCGCGCCTCGCGCTTCGGCGCAATAGCGCTCTTCCGCGCGCGCCGTGGGCTCCTTATGTTCAACGCGAAAAGGCGCCCGGCATGGACCACGACCACTACGACGACGGCTACATCCGCGGCATCCTCAATACCGTGAAGACGATCGCGATGGTCGGGGTTTCCGCCAATACCAGCCGGCCCAGCTACTTCGCCTTCAAATATCTGCTTGAGCGGGGCTACCGCATGATCCCGGTCAATCCCGCACTCGCCGGGCAGGACCTGCTGGGGCGCAAGGCCTACGCCAAGCTCAGCGACGTGCCCGAGCCCATCGACATGGTCGATATCTTCCGTGCCTCGCGCTACGCCGTCGAGATCGTCGAGGAGGCGCTCGCGCTCACGCCGCGCCCGCAAGTGATCTGGATGCAGCTCGGCATCCGCAATGACGAGGCGGCGAAGCTCGCGGAGGCGAACGGCCTCAAGGTGGTGATGAACCGCTGCCCGAAGATCGAATACGGGCGCCTGTCGTCGGAGATCGCCTGGATGGGCGTCAACACCCGCACCCTCACCGCCAAGAAGGCTCAGCTGTTCGGACGCGGCATCCAACGCATGGCGCTCAACCGTGTCACGCTCGCGGGCGGCGCCACCGATGCCGCCGTGCGTGCAGCAAAGCCCGACCGCTAAAACGAATTCTCCGGCGGAGCTGCCCGTTCGTGTCCGCGCCAGGACGCGCCCGCCGGACGCCTTGACGCCCGGAGGCGCTTCGATAAACCAACGTGAGGATCCGCGGACCGTCCGGTCCCGGCAGGACGAGGACCGGCATGACCGACCGCATCCCAGGCTTTGCCACGCTCGCGATCCATGCCGGCGCCCAGCCCGATCCGACCACCGGTGCGCGCGCAACGCCGATCTATCAGACGACCTCCTTCGTGTTCGAGGACGTCGATCACGCGGCCTCGCTGTTCGGCCTGCAAACCTTCGGCAACATCTATACCCGCATCGGCAACCCGACCAACGCGGTGCTGGAGGAGCGTGTTGCTGCGCTCGAAGGCGGCACCGCGGGCTTGGCGGTTGCGTCCGGCCACGCCGCCCAAGTCATCGTGATGCATTGCTTGATGCGGCCGGGCGATGAATTCGTCGCTGCGAAGAAGCTTTACGGCGGCTCCATCAACCAATTCAATCACGCATTCAAGAATTTTGGTTGGAACGTGGTATGGGCCGAGCCCGACGACATCGCCACGTTCGAGCGCGCGGTGAGCCCGAAGACCAAGGCGATTTTCATCGAGTCGATCGCCAATCCAGGCGGCGTCATCACCGATATCGAGGCAATCGGCAAGATCGCCAAGAACGCGGGAGTTCCGCTGATCGTCGACAACACCTTGGCCACGCCCTATCTCTGCAAGCCGATCGACTACGGCGCCGATATCGTCGTGCATTCGCTCACGAAATTTCTCGGCGGCCACGGCAACTCGATCGGCGGGGTCATTGTCGACGGCGGTACGTTCAATTGGTCGCGCGAAAAGCGCTATCCAATGCTGTCCGAGCCGCGGCCGGAATATCACGGCATCGTGCTGCACGAGACCTTCGGCAATTTCGCCTTCGCCATCGCCTGCCGTGTGCTGGCCTTGCGCGACATCGGGCCGGCGCTGTCGCCATTCAACGCCTTTCTCATCCTCACCGGCATCGAGACGCTGCCGCTGCGCATGCAGCGGCACTGCGACAATGCTTTGGCGGTGGCGCAGTGGCTCGCCGATCAGCGCGAGGTGGCGTGGGTGAGCTATCCGGGGTTGCCCGGCGACTGTTACCACAATCTCGCGAAGAAATACGTCCCCAAGGGCGCGGGCGCCTGCTTCACGTTCGGACTCAAAGGCGGCTATGACGCGGGCGTCAGGCTCGTCTCCAACGTGAAGTTGTTTTCCCACCTCGCCAATATCGGGGACACGCGTTCGCTCATCATCCATCCGGCCTCGACCACTCACCGTCAGCTCACGGACGCGCAGAAGGTCCAAGCCGGTGCGGGACCCGACGTCGTTCGCCTCTCGATCGGGCTGGAGGACAAGGACGACATCATCGCCGATCTCGAGCAGGGATTGGCGGCGGCCTGAAGGGACACGACGAGAACAACCCGTGCAGCACGGCCTTGCTCACGACTTGCGCAGCGTCCGCGCCACGTAGTCGCGAACGCGCTCGAGCGTCTCCGGCGCGGTCCAAATTTGTTCGATGGCGGCGTCAAGATCCGGGCTTTGCATGTGCTCCAATGCCGGCGCGTGGATCTGTCGTTTGCTCAATGCGAAGGCTTTGGGCGGGAGCGCAGCCAGCGATGTCGCCGCCGCGATCGCGCGCTCGAGCAGCGCCTGCGGCTCGATGATCTCATGGATGAAGCCGCGCGCGACGGCCTCGAGTGGCGTATAGGTCGCGCCGCTGAGGATCGCCTCCGCGAAAAATTGCGACGCGATGGCGTGGCGCATGATCTCCATGGCCACGGGCGGGAATGGAACGCCGACGAGGAGCTCGGTCACGCCGATGCGGCCGCCATCGCGCGCCATCAGCCGCTTGTCGGCGGCGCAGGCGAGCACGCAACCGCCGGCGATGGCGTGGCCGTTGATCGCGGCCACGACCGGTGCCGGATGGGAGAAGACGGTGGAGAACATGGCGCTCAGCGCCGGCAAAAATTCGCGGATGTAGGGCGCGCCGCCCTCGAGCAGACGCACGAGGTCGACGCCCGCGGAAAATGTGCGCCCGGTCGCGGTCATGACCACGGCGCGCGCGGGCGGTATTTCGGCAAAGCGGGCGGTCAGCGCTTCGCAAAACTCCATGCCCATGGCGTTGACCTTGCCGTGCGCAATGCGCAGCACCGCCACACCGCCTTTCTCGGTGACCTCGATCACGTTGCCTGCTCCTCATGCCGCAAGACGGTGCCGCCCGCGGCCTCGCCGACGCGCGCACGGCGCCGCTCGAGGCGCTCGGCGTGCGCGACTGCGATGGTAAGCACCACCATGGCCATGGCCTGGTGCAACAGCGCCAGCGCAAGGGGTGCCTGGTGGATGAGCGTCGCAATCCCGAGCGTTGCCTGAAGGATGACGGCTGACGCCAGCGCGAGCGCCGCCGTGAGCGCGGCTCCTCCCCTCAGCGTGCGCGCGACGTCGGCGGCGTGCAGCAGCGCGAGGAGCGCCAACGCATAAGCCGCCATGCGGTGGTCGAACTGCACCGTGAGTGAATTCTCGAAAAAATTGCGCCATAGCGGCGAATAGAAGAGCAGGCGCGAGCCTTCCGGCACCACGCTCCCATCGATCAGCGGCCAGGTGTTGTAGATAAGGCCGGCGCGCAGCCCGGAGACCAATGCACCGAGATAGATTTGAACGATCACGAGGGCGAGAACAGCCAACGCGCCGGCGCGAACGCGCGTCGGCGCCACGATGGGTGCTCGCGGCACGAGCCCCTGCGCCGTCCACACGATGGCGGCGAAGATGACGCAGGCGAGCGTCAAGTGAAACGCCAACCGATATTGCGACACGCTGACCCGCTCGGCGAGGCCCGAGGCGACCATCCACCAGCCGACCGCGCCGAGCGCCGCGCCGAGGGCGAAAATCGTCCACAAGCGGGCGCGCAGAGGCGGCTCGATCCAACCCCGCCAAAGGAACCAGAGAAACGGAACGATGAAGGCAGCACCAACGAGCCGCGCCACCAGACGATGGGTCCATTCCCACCAATAAATCGTCTTGAATTCGTTGAGGCTCATCCCCGCGTTGTGCTCGCGGTACTGCGGGATAGTCTTGTATTTGTCGAATTCGGCTTGCCATGCGGACGCATCGAGTGGCGGCACCACGCCGGTCACGGGCTTCCATTCGACGATCGACAGGCCCGACTCGGTCAGCCGCGTCGCCCCGCCCACGACCACGGTCACGAACATCAGGGCCGCGACCGCCAGCAGCCACAGCCGGACGGCGCGGCGGCGAGTGTCGGCGAACGGGGCGAGGTCGGTCATGGGATCATTCGCTTGCCGGGCGCGCCGGGGACCATATAGTTGCGCGAGCGTTCCCGCAATTGAGCCACACGATGCACATCCGCGCGCGCAAGCTCATCGGTGCGATCCTGCTGATCGTCTTGGTGGCGACGTGGGCGCTCCTCGCGATGGCGTTGGCGCAATCGCCGCTGGTCAAGGCCAACGGCGTGATCGAGGTGATCTACTACGTGGTCGCCGGGCTCGGCTGGGTGCTGCCGGCGATGCCGCTCATTCGCTGGATGTCGCGGCCCGACCCCGCGTAATCCCGCGCAGGCGAAGGCGCACGACGTGACATTCTTTCTTCAGCTGCTCCAACCCCGCTGGAAAGATATTTATTTGAATATGCGCTAATCGGGCTGCGCTAAACCTCCGACAATCACGTGCCGTCATCGATCGCGTTTTGGCCCCGAGGGCGCAAACGCATTGTCCAATCATTCAACTGGTCAATGTATCCTATCCGCAATGATCCCAAGCACGATGAGGATCGCAGCGAGCACCCATGCGATCAATCTCAAGTCTCGCCGGACGAAAACAACGCTCTGGCGAACCAGATCGTCATCGAACACAGACGGCCTTCCGACCATCTCTTTGTCCGATTGCCGGTCTGTCCACACAGCGATAGCGACGACAGCAAAGCATGCGATGATCGTGAACATGATGTCTGCCCTCCCTTTCGCGAGCGCATGAATTTAAGGGCGCCGCTGTAAGGTACAATCGCGAAATCCCACAATTTTGAACTTGTTGCGACCGATCCCACTCAAACTTATAATCGTGATGTCGGTCGGAGCGTAGCGCAGCCCGGTTAGCGCACCAGTCTGGGGGACTGGGGGTCCCGAGTTCAAATCTCGGCGCTCCGACCAACAAAATCAAAGGCTTAGCCCAGATTTTCAGATATCTATCTTCCCAGAAATCAGCCTTGGGAAGACCATGGGAAGATAGCGCGAAGCCGAGGAAAAGCCGCAGCGCGGCGCGCGCTTTGGGCCTGTCCTGGTAGCCGGGAAGCGAATCGCACGCACCAGCGGCCTTGCGAATGGCGCGGCGGGCCCTATTCCCGTCGCCAACTCTTGGCGAACGCCGCCATCGCGGCCTCGCGCGTCGGCTCGTAGCCGTAGATCGCCGTGCGGTCTTCGTGGTGGCCATAGGCCAGCGTCCATAGCCATGGCTCGCCGACCGGCGCGGCAGCCGCCTTCATGATTCGGCCGACGACGACGCCATCGCAGACCACGTCGAAGTCGTCGTCGTTCCACTCGCCGGACGGACGGGAGGTTGAGGCGCGCTTGAGGGCCAGATAGTCCTTGTCCATTTTACCGAGCCAACGTGCGCCGCTTCATGTGTGGATGGCCCCCGCCTGGCAAGAGAAAATGTAGCGTGCCGCACAGAAGTCGCTTGCAGTCATGTGTCCGGCCTGTTGGGCAGTCCGGGTGGACTGCTGGCCCTGATGGAGTCCGCGAACAGAGGCCTCATCATTCGAGCGGGATCGATGTCCCGATGAAACGCCAGGTTTGGCTCGGTTGCGTCGGATCGACCGACTGTGCCATCACGCGTCATTGCTCTCTCGCAAGCTCCAGCCCCAGTGCCGTG
>Ga0306924_10002129_pt1 | contig 18606 bp, 23 predicted proteins | sample sta12Can44000111_FD_203756 | JGI IMG/M metagenome (GOLD analysis project Ga0306924, IMG submission 203756) | Lab enrichment of tropical soil microbial communities from Luquillo Experimental Forest, Puerto Rico - statanox.12C.anox.44.000.111 (v2)... | ecosystem: Environmental > Terrestrial >...
CCAAGGCTCTTTATCAGGCGCTCCAAAGCGGGTCTCATAAAATCAAAAAATCCGTTGCCGGCGCGGCATAGCAGCTGACATTATTCGAGTTCGCACACACTCCAGAGGATGTCCGGGAGTGTCTCAAAGGATACATTGTGAACAGCGGTCCATTCTGCCATCCAGAAACGATCTAGGAGACAATTTATTTCCTATTAGAGAGAGCGGCTTTTCGCGCGTCCGACTCGGCAATCAAATCCGAGCCTAATTTCTCAAGTGTGCCACGGATTTTCTTGTCGGATATCCTGACCGACAACCAGATGCAAAATCGCGCCTTCTGGCGCAAGCAAGCGCATTCATCGCTTGCCAATTCGCAGTAGCTGTTTGCCGCCAAATGCGCTAGCCGTCTCAGTCGGTTTCAACCGGGGCAAAAAACAAATCGCATCTTTCTTCTGGTGGCAGTTGGCTTATCGCCGATTCGAGGCGCGTCGCCTCATCGTCCAAGCCGATCCAGCGTAGCTTTTGGATGAGTCGGCCCCACTCGGCAGGTAACGGTTGCACTTCACGCGTGAGCGGTGTTTGCTGCTTCACATTCATCCGTTCCTCCCAGCTTTTAGTTTTTGGCCAGGCGCCGCTACCACTCCTGTCGCGAGCGCCAGGGCGTTCCGCTGAGCGCCGCCAACGTATCGCTGTTCGGGCAGTAACGATCCCAGGCTGAGGTTGGAGCGTTGCGCGCAAAATCCCTTGCGCAGCGCCGACGGGATTTACACAGAGTGCAAACTCGCTGGAGATCGCGGAATGCCGCCGGTTCGATCCGACCAACTTCGTTGGGATCGAGGTCAAGGGCGGCCATACGGCGCATTAAGAGATTGGCCGACTTCGGACCACGACTTGCGGCGGCGCGGAACTCAGAGGGTGACATGCGGATATCTCTGGCCATCCGCTCGATTTCTGCATCGCAGCGGCAGCCGAATTCCGATTCGCTTTTCAACTGTGCTCGACACCAATCGAGGAAGTTTCGGACCGGTGACTGACTTGGTTTTTCCTGGTGCAGAGTAGACATCTGATCCCCCTTTTGGGGCGGCTGAGAAACTCGCCTCAAGATCAGGGTAATTCGGTCGATCAAGCTCGCCTTGATGTAGGTCAACTCATGCGCTGAGGCCCGACCTCACCTCGCGCCCGGGCAGACCTCGCGTATTTTCTCCACCAGCGCGTTGTTTAGAAGCGGCTTTTCGATGATGGGCACCCGCGCATCGGCGGCACGGGCGCTAAGCACCTTGTTCGGCTGACTGATGATGAGAATTGCCGGCGTCGATACCTTGCGTTCGCGCAATTCGGCTATCAGTTCCATGCCGGTCATCCCCGGCATGCGCTGATCTATGATGAAGCATTTGCAATCGCTGAACCCGCCTGCCGCCAGGAACTCCGGCCCGCTGCCATAAACGCGCACGCTGTAGCCCTCCAGTTCGAGGGAAAACTTCAATGAATTGCAGACCGCCCGGTCATCATCGACGACGGCGATGACCGGTTCAGATACTGTCAATTCTCTTTGAGGGCCCATTTGCGTTTCGATCGAGCGCACTTCTGGCGCGATTGCACGTAGCTGCCATAGTCGTCGAAACAGCGATGCTGCGCTTTGATATGGGTCAACCGGGACGAAGCCGACAAACCAGCGATTTAACCAGGCATGGGCTCAGCTCGAACCAAGCATTTCCACGATAAGCGCCATGCGGACGAGGTCAGAAAGGCTATCCGCCTGCATTTTAGTCATTAGATTGGCACGGTAAATTTCCACGGTGCGCGGGCTAATGCCCAGATCGAAGGCAATCCGTTTGTTGGCGCGGCCCTCGATCAAGCCGGTAAGCACGTCTTTCTCGCGTGCCGACAGCCTGGCAAGGCGCTGTTCGATCTCGGCGCGTTCGGCATGGCGCTTTGTGTGATGGGCCTGCTCCTGCAATGCGCCGCGCACACTGGCCAGTAGCAAGTCGTCGTTAAAAGGTTTCTCGAAGAAATCTGTGGCACCCAATTTCATGGCTTCGACCGCAAGCGCCACGTCGCCGTGACCGGTAATCACGATAACCGGAATGTCGACTTTTAGATCCTTCAAGCGTCTGATGAGCTCGATCCCGCTCATATCCGGCATGCGCACGTCGGTTATGACACAGCTCAGGGATGCGTCCGGCAGGCTCGCGAGAAATGCCTGCGCAGAAGAGAAGCCCTTCACTTCGAAATCGGCCGCACGCAGCAGGAATGCTACCGATTCACGCAGTGCTTCGTCATCGTCGATGAGGTGAATGACGGCTTGCATTTATGTTTCAGGCCCGATCGCCTTTTTCGCCCTTTGTCATCGTGGGCAGGGTGAAAAAGAACACTGTTCCGCCGCCGGGATTTGGCCGCTGTGCGATCGAGCCGCCATGCGACTCGATGATGGTGCGTGAAATAGACAGACCCACCCCCATCCCTTGGCTCTTTGTGGTCACGAACGGTTGAAACAATTGGCTAGCGACCTCCGGCGAAATGCCCGAGCCGGTATCAGCGACGCTGATTTCGACCATGTTATCCGGCGTTGGAGAAGTCGTGACAATGAGTTCGCGCCTGTCAGCGCTTTCCATGGCGTCGACTGCGTTGCGAATGAGGTTGAGCAGTACCTGTTGCACCTGCACCTTATCGGCAAGTACGTAGTCAAGTCCCGGAGCGAAGGCGAAACGCACACGCACGCCTTTGTCTTTTGCGCCGACCAAGGCCAGCGCGCTGGCTTCCTCGATCAGTTTCTTGAGGTCCTCGACGCGGCGCTCGCTTTCGCCGCGGGCCACGAAATCCCGCAACCTGCGAATAATGTCGCCCGCGCGCATAGCCTGATCGGCTGCCTTGTCCATGGCATCGCGTAGAAGGCCCGCCCCCTGATCCTCGCGATTTTCAAGGAGTCGACGCGACCCTTTCATGTAATTGGCGATCGCAGACAGCGGCTGATTAAGTTCATGAGCCAGCGCCGAGGCCATTTCGCCCATCGCGGTCAGCCGCGACATGTGGACAAGCTCAGCCTGCAATTCCTGGAGGCGTGCTTCGGTCTGCTGACGCTCGGTGAGATCGCGAATGAAGCCGGTGAAAAAGCGTTGATCGCGCACGTGCATTTCACCGACCGCAAGCTCCATCCGAAAAGTCGACCCATCGCTACGCTGTCCAATGACCACGCGCCCGATGCCGATGATTCGCCGCTCACCAGTCTGCAAATAACGCTCGATATAGAGGTCGTGATCTTCGCGGTAAGGCGATGGCATCAGCATTTTGACATTCTTGCCCAGTACGGCGGTGCCGGAGTAGCCGAACAGCCGTTCCGCCGTCGAACTAAACGATTGGATCAGGCCGCGGTCGTTAATCACCACCATGGCATCGGGAATGCTGTCGAGAATGGACTCCAGATGCGCCGTACGCGCCTCGACGTCTTGGGTGCTCGTGCGCGCGAGGCGTTGGAAACGCAACAAGATTGCGCCGCGCCAGGACACAGCAAGGCCGACCAGAGCAAATACGAGCGCATTGACGGCGTCTGTTGTGCCGAGTGGACGGACGTCGGAAACGAAAAACAGGCCGAATGCCAGACCCAGTACCGTGGCGAGCAGCGCCGGTCCCCAACCACCGAGCGCGGAGGCAATCAGAACCGCGGGAATGTACAGCAGATACGACGCCTCGCCGCGCAGCGTCGACGCAAACGCAAGTTTGACGGTAAGTCCGGCAGCGAGGGCGAGGATGGCCACTGCATATGGCCAGACGATTCGCCATCGCGAGGCCAGTTGCGATGGGCCGGTGGCAGCATAGTGCTGCGACTGTTGGGCCGTATCAACCATCGGATGACACGCTAATACCGCTTGAATGCTTTGAGTAGATGAGAAATGAGACCGTTTTTTCAATGATTTGCCCAGAAGCTCCGGCTAAGGGAAACTCCTTAGGGTCAATATCTGAATTTTCGTCCGGCGTGTGCCGCTTAGCATCGTTCGCGAAGCTATCGGAGGATAAGTCATGCACGCGTCGCCCCCCCTCAATGCAGTGCGCCCAAGGTCCTTAGCCCCTCGCGCCAACACACTAGCTCAACGCCCCGTCGCCGATGACTCGCTTAGCCAGGCGATGGGCCTGATGGGCGCCACGATCACCTATGCGCGCAATTCCGAAATCTTCGGCGAGAACGAGCCGGCGGAATATCTCTACAAGGTAGTCAGCGGGAGCGTGCGTACCTACAAAATTCTGAACGATGGACGCCGCCAAGTCGGCGGTTTTTATTTGGTTGGTGATATCTTCGGCCTTGAATTCGCTGACGAACATAGTTTATCGGCGGAAGCTATCACGGACTGCAAAATACTTGTGGTCAAGAGAAATGCGCTGAATGCTCTCGCTGGCCGTGATGCGTCAGTTGCAAAACAGCTCTTAACGTTGACAGGCTGCGAACTGCATCGCGTCCAAAACCGTATTCTCCTGCTAATCAAGAACGCGCAGCAGCGAGTCGCCGGCTTTTTACTGGAGATGGCGCGAAGAGACTCGCCAGGCGATGTGATCGAATTGCCGATGTCGCGCCAGGATATCGCCGATTATCTCGGGCTAACCGTCGAAACCGTGTCGCGGACATTGACTTCGCTGGAATGTGTTGCCGCGATTGAAGTGACGACCTCACGCCGTATCGTACTGCGCAACCGGTCCGCGCTGTCGCATCTGAACGGCTGAAGCCGAACGACGCGGTGTTAAATCTCGACGCTGTAGGGAGAGCGACTATGCGAGTCAAAGACGTCATGACGCCGGATGTCATTTGCGTCAACGCCAACGAGCCAGTTCTTAAAGCCGTGCGTTTGATGCTGCAGCATCGGATCAGCGGGTTGCCTGTCCTCGATAAAGAGGGCGAGCTGATTGGCATCGTGACGGAGGGCGATTTTCTCCGCCGCGGCGAGCTGGGCACCCAGCGCCGACGCCCAAAATGGCTGGAATTTATCGTCGGGCCCGGCAAGCTCGCCGAGGAATATACCCATAGCGCCGGCAGAAAAGTCGAGGAGATCATGACTCCCCATCCATGGACGATCGCCGAGGGAGAGAGACTAGAAGGTGTCGTCGACATGATGGAGCGGCATCATGTCAAGCGGCTCCCCGTCACCCGCGGCGGACGCATGGTCGGCATTGTCAGCCGCGCCAACCTCATGCATGCGCTCGCGAGCATTGCTCGCGACGTCACTGCGGTACCTCCGGCCGGCGACTCGATTATACGTCAGAATATTCTTACGGCGATCACCAAGCAGGATTGGGCACCGCATATCAACGTGATCGTCAAGAACGGTATTGCCGAGTTATATGGCGTCATCACCGATGATCGTGAGCGACAAGGCCTTATCGTCGCAGTCGAGAACGTTCCCGGGGTCCAAGGGGTGCATGATCATTTAGTCTGGATCGAGCCGATTTCCGGCATGGCGTTTCCATCTAGTGAGGATGAAAACAAGCAGCACGCGGCTTCCTGAGCCGGTGATTACAGGATTAGGAGTCGCTTTATGCGCAATGCTTGTTTAGCCAACCTTGTGGCAGTTGTTCTTACGCTCGCGCCATCCATTGCAAAAAGTGAGGACGTGCGGTCGCCGGCGGCGCAGCGCGGCTTGGTCATAGTGCGTACAAACTGCGCGCGCTGTCACGCCATCGGCAAGGCCGGCGACAGTCCGCTGCCGATCGCGCCACCATTTCGCACACTACACGACCGCTATCCCGTGGAAGATCTCCAAGAGCCGCTTGCCGAGGGCATCGTCACCGGTCACCCGAATATGCCGGAATTCCGGTTTGATCCTGGACAAGTTGGAGACATCATCGCCTACTTGAAGTTACTCGAGCGCTGATCCGTCGCGCCAACATCCTCAAACGAGAATGCCCGGCACAGCCGGGCATTCGCTTGTCTGCGCTGTTGCTATTGCGTCAGCCGACCAATGGCCGTAGCGCCGGATAGTGTTCAGTCAGATGTATCCGTTCCAGCAGCCCATCGAGGCCGAAGACATGGCCGGCTCGTTTAGCAATCAGGTACACGAGCACGCCCGCATAAACGATGTGGTAGTCGATCAGTAAGTTGTTGACGTTCTCAACGTATGGGAAGTCCATATGCGCGGTCCAATACATGATCATCAGCATGATAGCGAACGGCGCACTGACGCGGACCAATAAGCCTGAGATTAGCGACAGTCCGATCAACAGATGCCCGTACTCCACCATAAAAGTCAGCACCGGAATGATCGTCGGATTGGTCAACGGCGCATATACGTCATGGAACGTTTTGACGTGACTTAGGAAGCCAAGCACGAATTTGCTATCGCCGAAGTGATGGATGCCCGCCCAGAGGAATGTCCATCCCATCGTAAGGCGGAAGAACACGATGATAAACTTATCAAACGTTTCCGATTTTTCGTACGTCATTTACTGTCCTCCAAGGATGGTCGGCTTTTCAGGAACCACCTTTAAACCTATGGCCGGACCAGCAGAGCGCCTTGCGGTAGATCAATGGCGCGCAGTTTGCGCGAACATTTTGAGTGTTTGGGTTTGATCTAGGTCAATACCGAGCCTGTGGATTGCGCCATCTTAAATTGACAGGACGGAGATCCGCTCATGGTAATGACCAGGATTCTTATCCTGACCACGATCGTCGCCACCTTCGTTTTGTTTGGGATTGTTCTGGCTTGGGGCGAATATCAAACGCGGCATCTTGTTCGCGACCGCAAGCAAGGTCGCGAAAAGGACGGTTTGAGCAATACGCCAGAGCCAGTATTTCGCGTGAAGTTCAATCAAGCCGCCAAAGCCGTGGAGAGCGATCTCACCAAAGCGGCTTGATTGGCGCGCCTCAATGCGCGCGAGAGGCTGACGGGCTGTTCTACACTCGACTGGGGTAGTGGGAGCGGCGAGAGCTGAGACTACCAGACCGCCGCTTAATCTCACCTGCCGTTCAGGAGCGAGCGATAATAGGGGTCCGGAGGCGAGGTGTTGTAATTACTGCCCCGACCAAACGAGCTCGATGGACCCTGCTGTACACCAAATTGTACCACCGGCCCATTCGAACCGAGTGGTCGGACGCCTTGGCCGGAATTGTGATTGTCCTTACTGTCCGGATCAGTGAACGTGTAGTTGCCGTCACTGCCCGATGAGACGTTTTCCCGAGTGAACGCCCACGCAGAGGCAATGGCCAGCGAGAGTATGCCCGCCGCAAGCAAGCCCATGGCGAGCCGAAGCTGCATCAATCGAAGCATTGTTTTCCCCATTCCCTCGAAACACGAATTATAGGCTATCCACCTGAGAAAAGCACGAGCATTCAGCCGCGGCCAGAGCATCGACGAAGCCTATGCCGGAACAGGCAAACACGGTTCGACGATCCCGAGACCGGGGCTGGTGCGCTCACGCAACGACATGACGGCTCAATAGGAACGGCGGTCTAAAGCGTCGAGTCACGCTCTGCACAATCGTGACCGGCCTGCGTTCTGTCGCGCCCGCGTTTTGCCAGTGCGCCAGCAAATCTCACGTAACCTGTCGTCAACGCCACCCATACCCGGCACGCCAGCGCCCGTAGCCGCCCCAATAGCCGGGTGCGTAGTTATAATACCCGGACGTCACCGGTGGCGCTGTGTAGACCGGACCTGGCGTCACGATAACAACGGTCGTTCCTGCTGTGGCGGGTGCCGCATAAGCTGGAGCTGCGTAATTGTAGAGCGGGGCCGTAGCGGCGTAGCCGTATGCTGGAGCTGCGTAGTCGTAGAGCGGCGCTGTAGCTGCGTAGCCGTAACCTGGTGCGGCATAGTCATAGAATGGGGCCCCATAACCGTAGCCATACCCATAACCCGGCGACACATAAACCTGGGCAGATGCGCCAGACGCTGAAAGCGCTAAAGCGGCTACTCCAAGAACGAGAGCTTTACTCATCACTGATCTCCCTCGTCGTGCTTGTTGTGCGGACTGTTTACGTCCAGACATTCAACGAGCACGCGAGACGATGGTTCAGTGTGAGTTCACGAAATATACCTTTGGGCGCAATACCATCCTGGTGGATGGACGGGCCACGCTTTGACGGCGGCTGTGTTAGCCGTTTAGCAGGCGCAGGTCGTCGTTCAGGACGCGAATCCGCTGTACCAGCTCGCGCGCGAAAAAGGTGTAATGCTTGCGAGCGAGCAACTCGCGTCGCGTCGCCAGCATGGGCGCTGGCACGACGGTCGGCGAGATGGCACTCCTCGAAGTCGGCAAGCGGTCGGCGTCGGTGGTGTGCGACGAGGATGTGGAGTGCTATGAGTTGAGCCGCGCGGAAGTGGGGCGAGCAACCTGCGCTCCTCAACGTCCAGATCCTTGACCAGATCGAGCGCGTCAAGCGCGATCGGCTCACTGCGCGATCGTACCCCCGCGGTAGTGCGCAACGTTTCCTCCTCCATCCATTCGAGCGCGGCAATTCGCCGCCGGTCATCCGTCGCTGATGACATCGAATGTCAATCGGCGACGCCAATGGCAAAGGGGCCGAACATCGCCGTGCTGGTAATCGTCACGGTCGTGATCGGCGTGTTGCTCACCTTGATAAGTGTTCACTAAGGAAAAGGACTCCGGCGGGTTCGCCTACACCGGAGTCCAAGTAAGGTCGCGTTGGCCGCGCCTAGTCTCACGCGATGGCGTCTGCCGGACGCCAGCGAAAAAATGAGCAAAGCGCGTGGCTCTACATATCCTGATTCGGCCAACCTCATCGCCCCTTGCCGCTATTTATTCCAAAGAATGACGGCGACGAAGCTCGGCAGTGTATTCTTGATAGTTGCGCTCTAGTTTGCCCATTCTTTCCGCGTTCGATCCCCTTAACCTTGCTTGGCGGATGATACCATTAGGGGTGTTAAGAGCGGGATCCAGCTCAAGCTGCTGAAGGATAAGCGCGGTCATCGCATTTGTGTTTTGCGTAATCGCTCGCCACAACTGTTCATCAGTCAAATTTGCAGACCGCATAGGCAGCTCGGCCAAATGTTAGAGTTCGCGCCTGCGATTTTGCGTGGCCGAAGACTAAAAATGCCTTAACACGGACGAACAACCAACGAAGGACGAACAACCGACGAACGGAAGTAATAGATGGATTGTTTTGCAAATTTTTGGAGTGATTAAGCAACGGATCGACGAATGCATTGCAAACTGAGAATTGGGCCCCGTTTTTCAGAAAATTAGCTATGGGTGTCGCGTTATAGAGAGAATTTCGGCGAGACGTTAAGTCATTAGCGGATGGTAGGGCGGTCTGGACCGGACCCGATCGGCAGATGGTACCAGGCCCGCGCCAGGATGGCCGCCAGAAGGCGCGAGAACGCCCAAGGATTCTCGTAATCGGGCTCGAAACGCGGCCGATTGACTCTTGCAGCAAGCGCGTCAAGTCACTCTTTGCCGGTTTGACCATCACCTCTTGCATTAGCCCCAGCTACGGCGCCGCCGGACACCTGGTGGGCAAACCGCGATCTCCATGCGTACTCAGCCGTTTCGCCGATCGCCCGTGCTCCACACGTACAGCGTGGGCGCGGTGATCGGCCCGCTTTTCGCCGGCCGCCGCATCGCGCGGTACCAGTTGAGCGCCGCGGTCAGCGCGCCCGGCTCGGCGAACCGCTTGACGTACCGCTCGACCTGGTCCGCTGGAAGGCCCTCGTAGAACCGCCGCAGCCCGCCCCCATCGAGCAGCTCGCGCTCCGCGTCACCGGGGGTCCGAAACAGCCGGAAATACTCCGAGCGCTTCTGCTGGTCGGTATCGCCCCGCAGCGCGGCGCTGAAGGCGGCGCCGTGCGGGGTCGAGACGGCGGTGAGGCTGCGCAGGCGGTCTGGATGGGCGGCGGCAACCATCCACGCCACCGCCGATCCCCAGTCGTGGCCGACGAGGTCGAAGCGCGGCCAGCCCGCGGCGACCCTCAGCACGTCACCGACCAGCTCGTCGGGTGCGTACGCGTGAACTTCCGCCGGGCGGATGCCGGGTGAATAGCCGCGCTGATCGAAGGCGACGCCGCGAAACCCGGCGGCGCCCAGCGCCGCGAGCTGATGCTCCCATTGATACGCGCATTCGGGAAAGCCATGCAGCAAGAGCACCGGGCGTCCGTCGTCAGGCCCGGACGCAAGTGCATCGAAGGTTCCGCTCAGCGTCGGGATCACCAGTTGCTCACTCATCGTCACGGGTCTCCCGGGAGGGCGGGCCTGGCCTGCGCTTAGCATACGGAACGCCATCTGCCCGCGCGGCCCGCACCCGGGCGCGGCCGCCTGGCCGGCCGGGCAGCGTCGCTCAGCCGCCTTCTGCCGCCAGGGGAATTGTCGTCGATGGCGGATAAGCTGACATGATTGCGTTGGTGGCCTGACGCCAGCAGAGAGATTATCCGCTCAAAATCGCGCGCACGCCGTCAACCACATATTGCACGGCTAAAGCTGCGAGCAGCACGCCGAGCAGGCGCGACAGCACGATATTGCCGGTCATGCCAAGAAGCCCGCTGATCCGTTCGGCGAAAAAGAACGCGGCGACGCAGCACGCGGCCACCAGTGCCACCACGACCAAGAGGCTCGCAATCATTAGCCAATTGCCATGAGCGTGCCCGGCAAGCAAAACCGTCGCCGTGATGGCGCCAGGACCAGCCAGAAGCGGAATCGCGAGCGGAAAAGCGGCGACATTGCGTACATGCTCTTCGACCGCCTGCTCAGCGGCTTCGCTTTCGCGCCGAATACGAACGCCAAAGACCATTTCCGAGGCGATGGAAAACAACAATAGTCCACCGGCAATCCGGAATGCGGCGAGCGAAATTTGCAACGTCCCGAGAAGCCAATCGCCGATCAAAGTCGAACCGGCGAGGATGATGCCCGCGATAATACTTGCGCGCAGCGCCACGAGACGGCGCGCACTGCGCGGCAGCCCGTCGGTTACGGCGAGAAAAGTCGGCGTCAGTCCGATCGGGTCGACCACGACGAACAAGGTCAAGAACGCCGAGATGACGTAATCAAAAGGCATTATTTGCACTCAGCGGAATGCCCAGCATGGGTCGCAGCCCGATCGAATTCCTGTTCGAGTAGGCCTGACGTTCCTCTGAGACCCTGCACAACTTCCGTTGTCCAGATCACGTAGTCGCTACGGCGTTGCATCGGCCAATCGGCAGGAGGGCTCGTAGCCAATGACCGCAGATTGCTGATTTTGTCGGCAAGCTTGAGGATTTTGGCGCGCGGGGTCAGCTTTGGTGCGTGTTTGATTTGAAGCCGCCTACGTTCTGCCTTGGGCAATTTCTTGTCGTCTGTTACCTCAACGACCAGGTCTGCGACGTCATCACTGAACTGTGCGGCGATTTCTTCGCGAGTGACACCTTGATCCTCGATCGTGTCGTGCAATAGCGCCGCCACGATCAGATTGGGATCGGCGCCGGCGGTAGCTTCCGCGACCAACATTGCAACCTCAAGCAGGTGCGTGACGTAGGGCTCCTGTGCGGCGCCTTTCCGACGCTGATTGACGTGCCAACGTGCCGTGGCATCAGCGGCCCTCAGAACTGTGACTAATCCATTCATGACCTGCCCCTCTCCTTTCCCTCTCCTTGCGCAACCAGGCGCACCGCGGGCGCGGCGCGTTCCGATCTGATTGTCGGGGCTCATTATTTACATGGTGATCGATCGGCTGTTTTGCACCCCGTCCGATGTGCGTTGCAAATAATTTTTCTCGGCGCTCATTATTCCGCAACGAATGCGCACGGTGTTGCGAGGGGATTTCAATGCCCGAGGATCGTGGCCCGCAGTTGAGTGTGCCGATTGATGCCGAGCTCAAGGCGCGGCTCGAGGCGGCGGCTGCGCGCGAGGACAGGCCGGTCGCGAGCTTTGTCCGTCGGATTGTGATGAAGGCGCTCGATGGTGTACCCGCAGTTCTTTCGGACACCGACGCGGCGCCAGGCACGACGACTAGCGCGGCGGGCGGCTGAATGGCAGATGATGAGCAGCCGCGCATAGTGGCGACATTCGACTCCTATGCCGGAATGCTCGAAGCGATCCGCGCGCGCGTGAACGAATTGCAGGTCAATGGCGAGCGGCTTGACGAATATGTGGGTTTGCCACGCGGCTATTATTTCAAGGTGGCCGGCGCAAAACCAATCCGCAGGCTCGGCATGACCAGCTTCGCGCCGATCCTCAACGGTCTCGGCCTCAAGTGCCAATTCGTTGAAAACCAAGAGGCGACCGAACGCCTGAAAAGTCGCGTGCCGCCGCGTAAATCCAGTTTCGTGCGTGGCGCGCCAAGCATCGTTTTGACGGTGCGCTATTTCAAACGAATTGGGCGCAAAGGCGCTCAGGCGCGCGTTGACAATTCGACTAAAGAGCAGCGCCAGGAATGGGCACGCAAAGCGGCAATCGCCCGCTGGCGGGGACCATGATCGCGCCGTTTAACACTGCCGGCCTCAATGTCCGCTTTACCCCCAAAAGCGGACATTGGGACTCAGCCGCACGATGTCCGCTAAGTGCCATAAGCGGCTGTGAGCAGGTGCATCAAATAGCGCCTATTCAATCCACCTCGTCACTCCACCAATTTAGCGAAGATTATGATTGTGAAAGATAGCGTGGCAGCTCTCGCTCGAACTCCGGAAAGTATCGGGAGATCACGGTGACGTCGAACCGGCCAAGAATCGACTCCTTGGGCTCGCGATCGAGCAGGAAACGGAATGCGGCGTCAAGCCAACCCTCTGGCGTATACCGCCCCGCAATCACTCTTTCGTATGTCTCTTTGCTCATCGTTACATGATGACGGCTCTCGCCACTTGCTTCGCGGACCATCACTTCGAATTCGAGTGGATCGCCGTCGCCGATTTGGTTGACCTCGATCATTCAGGCCTCCGTCATTATCGGTTCGTCTGCCGCGAATTGACCGTCATATCCAGCGCCGCACCCTTGCCACGTAGTTGTCATATACCGCCCCAAACTGGCGACGCATTTTCGCTTCTTCAAAAGGAATGTGGACCCAATTGGCAGTAGCGAATAGCGCTATGGGGCACCAAACATTGGCCATGCGCCGACCCAGATGGCGATGCCAAGGTAAGAATAACGAGGTCCAGGTACATGGGGTTGCGGGTAAATTGATACGGACCGCTCGTAATGAGCTTGCGATTGGTTGGTGAAGTGGGTTCGACCTCGGTGCCCTCGCGGCGGAAGAGAACAATGGCCCAAACAGGCAGAATCCACGAAATCGCGACCAACGCTATCCCCAGCGGTGCCAGCGGAAGGCCGGGAACATTGGACCAGCCTAAAAACCAGCTGATCGCCGTAGTTGTGAGAACGTAGACTAGGGCCCAAATGGGTGGCGGAAGTTTGAGCATCTCGATTACGACCAAGACGTTGCAGTAGATCCGCTTAAAGAAATTTTCCGACGGCTCTCATGGCCTCTATCCAGCGCTGCGGAATGTGCAGCGGCACCGGGAGGCTACACAGCTGCAGAATTCTTGAGAAGAGCGCTTCTGCCCAAACACGCGCCAGTTATGATGAGCTTAGAGCTTGGGAGGGTATCGCGATGCCAAAGGTAATGGTCGGTCTTGTCGGATGTGGCTTTGTCGCTGAATTGCATATGTATGCTTACAAACGCGTCTACGGCATTGACGCCGAGGTGACAGCCGTTGCCGCGCGGGGCGATCATGTCCTTGACTTCGCCAAGAAACACAACATTCGCAAGACATATCGTGATTACAGCGACCTGCTCGATGACGCCGAGATTGACGTCATCGATATCTGCACGCCGCCTGCATTGCATGCAGCAATGATCGTGAACGCCGTCCGCGCGGGCAAACACGTCATTTGCGAGAAACCGTTTGCAGGTTATTTCGGGCGCGCCGGAGACAAAACTCCGATCGGGCACAAAGTGACGAAATCGCTCATGTATGAGCGCGTCATGGAAGAGATGGATGAGACTTGCGCTGCGATCAAATCCAGCGGGCAGCTTTTCATGTATGCCGAGGATTGGATCTATGCACCCGCGGTGACGAAGAGCGGTGAGATCTTGAACAGCACCAAGGATAAGGTCCTGTTCATGAAAGCCGAGGAGAGTCACAGCGGATCGCACGCTGCCCACGCCGCTCAATGGGCCATGACCGGCGGCGGCTCGCTCATTCGCATGGGATGCCATCCGTTGTCCACCGTTCTCTATCTGAAGCAGGTGGAAGCCCGTGCGCGTGGCGAGCGGATTGCGGTGTCTTCGGTCACCGCCGATACCGGAAACGTCGCCACGGGCCTGCCGCCGCAGGACCACGTCTATATCAAAAGCAATCCAATCGACGTCGAAGATTGGGGAATGCTGACGTTGACATTCTCCGACGGCACTAAGGGTACCATCTTCTCCGGCGACATAATCATGGGCGGGGTGCGTAATATTATCGAATTGTATACAAGCGGTGGTTCGTTATTCGCTAACATCACACCGAATAATCACTTGATGAGCTATCTGACGAATGAAGAGAAGCTCGCGAATGTCTACATCACCGAGAAGGTTGACCGTAAAACCGGGTGGCAGTTCATATGTCTGGAAGAAGAATGGACGCGGGGTTATTTGCAGGAAATTCAAGATTTCATGGAGTGCGTAGTCCATGGTCGTCAACCGCGTGCCGATCTCGATCTGGCGCGTGAGACCATCAAGATCCAATATGCCGGCTATTGGTCGGCGGAGGAGGGGCGCAGGATTGCGCTGTAGAGTACCCCGATACCGGGTGATTACATCAGGGATTTACGACTCGCGATGCACGGCAGCAATTCTGAGCCGCTCACGTCCGCTATGGGTCATAAGCGGACGTCCCACTAATTCCGGCCGATGTCCGTTTTGTGCCAAAAACGGACATCACTCTATTGGATCAGCACCTCTTTTTCGACCAACGCATCTAGAAGGGCGACGAGATCGCATCGCACTGCAATCTTCGCTGTGACCGCGCGGCGGGTAAATCGGGCGCCGCTTTCAGCGGCTCTCCTTATCGCGATCCCACGGGAGCAGGCGGCACCGGAGCGCCGTCGAGATTAGCGTTCGTCGACCGGCGCGCCTTGCTCGCGCCCGACTCTTTGGCGGGCTTGTTCTTATTATCCTTGCCACCCTCGGTCGGCTTTTTCGCCTCGTCGCCTTTCTTTGGCGGTGAAGCTGGGTTCAATGCGGTCGGCTGGGGCGCAATATCGGAAACGTCGCTCACGCTGGCGCCGGGGCGAGGCCACGAAAAGTCGTCGGCGCGGCCGGCGGGCGATTGCAAAGCATCACCGCGGCTCAGGACTTTCGCCGCGACTGGGTCGGGCGTCAGTTGCTTTTGGTGATCATCCGCGCCGAGGAGATCGCCGTGCTCGCCGCTCCCAATGGACAGCGGCAATACCGGACCGACATCCGGCCTGGCATTCGCCGATCCCGATTTCGGCGTTACTTCCGGACCGGGCAGCGCCACCGGCGCAACATTGTTCGGCGTTACACGGTGTAGCTCGCGATCCACATAGCTTGCGAGCTTCACTGCCCCGGCTTTGGTGAAATACACGCCGTCGCCAGTGCGTAGACGCCGGATCTGGCCCTCCAAATCCGGTCCCTGAACCGCATAACGACCTTGATCGTCGACGAAGCCGTCCCAAACGTCGACGTAAATGATTCCACTTTTCTCGGCGCGCTCACGATAAAGCTCATCTAGATAACTCAGATCAGTGGTCGCTTTGGGGCCACGAATTGCCGGCAATCCGACCCAAATAACCGGCACGCCCTTGCTCTTGAGCGCTGCAATCATCTCGTCGATGCGCTTGGCATAGAGCGTCGCCCATTGGTCGGTATGAAATTCGTATGAGCCGCCTGGCGTAGGCCGTTGCGATTCAGCCTGGGCAGCGGGTTGCGGCGGCGCTTCTGTATCCCCTGGCATTGCTGTTTTGTCTTGCGGCGCCTGGCCCGCGGGCGGCGGATTCGGCGTCTGCGCTGCGCCACCATGCTGTAGCTCGCCGGAGCGCTTTGTATTGGGCGGCGGTGGAGTTTTGTCGCGCAGTGACGTGCGATCGTTAAGGCCGAGCATTACGACAATGGCGTTCGGTTTCTCGTTCGCGAGCGCATCTTTGATCGCTTGCGGCCAGTTCAGCGTCTCGTTCTTGGCATCATAGCGGATGAGACCCGAACTCGCGCGAATCTTGCGTTCGACCCCAACCTCCGGCTGATCGGCATAGAGTTCATCCAGCCCATGTCCAAGCCAATCGGCCATCGAATCGCCGACGACAACCACGGTGCTGGTCGGCGGCGTCTCCAATTTGCGCGGGGGTGGCGGCTTCGAGTTGTCGACGGCCGGCGCCGGCCGTTCGTAGCGCTCGCCAAAGAACGGGAAAAAATCGCGTCCGGGCCTTTGTCGGCGGCGATCGCCCCAATCGTCCCACCCCCAGCCGCCCGACCGATTATTGCCCCAGCCGCCCGACCGATTATTGCCCCAGCCGCCCGATGGGCGATCGCCCCAGAACTGGGCTAAAACCGGCTGGCAGGTCGCGGAACCCGCGATGACCAAAAGCGCGATTACAAATGCACGGGTGTGGAACACCATTGCTCTTCCCCAGCATAAGTGCTTACCCCAACGTCGCCCGAGTAGGAGAGCCAATTCGACGTTGTGCATAGCGCACGCGCGACGTCCATCGATATTACTGGTGTGGCACGTCTCGACGTCCATTAATCCCCGGACCGCGCGGGAGTTTTTCCACACTCTCGGAAATAATAGTAGTCAGTTGGATCAGCGTATTCCGTAATGTCGCGCTGAATGCGATCGCCATCGGTCTGCAGTTTGCTCCGCAATGTTTGAAGGTCACCGATGAGATTGTCGATTTTGCCCATGGAACCCTTTGATACCTGTTGCAGCAAACTTACGAGATGCTTGCCCGGCATTTCGCCATCGCCACTCTCGGATTGCCCAAAGACTGAGCCACCTGCGGGTGGTTCGTAGTGCGTGCCGGTAATCTGAGCCATTTTTGGTCCAACAGGAGCACGCCGGAAGCGACCAATTTGGGGCCTTACCCCACTGATGCGGCCCGCTGGGGTCGCTGCCGGCGACCTGTTCGTGTGCTTACCGCTGTGCTGCGATCCGAACGCTACGTAACAGTCATCGCGGCTTTTTGACCCGGTGGAAACATTCTCACCTCCGTGTCAGTAGGTTAAATTTTGTCCCGTCCACCCTTCTTCATCCCCCACCACAGGACCCTATCGCGAGTTGTGCAAGCCGCTAGAGCCAAAACAGATGCCAGACGATTGAATTATTCGGACTGTTGCAGGCTGGTCACTATTCGCGTCCGCTAGCGGACATTGTTGAGCACGGTCGTGATGTCAGCTAGGTGCCAAAAACTGCCGCGAGCATCTGCAGCCGCGACCAACTGGGCGAACCAAAATTCGAGACTCCTCACGCACTCAGCACGCCGGAGAGATAAGCGGCGCGTGTTCGTGGCGGCGGCTATTTCCGTCACGGGCGCCGTCGGCTCGCCGACCAATCCGCCGACGATCAAGTGACGCCGTTGCTTAGCGTTGCTCCGCGGCAAGCATGTTGTTGAGCACGCGCTTGTAGCGCACGCAGCCGACGTCGACGCTAAGGGTCACCGGGTCGAGCGGCTCCATAGCGTTCTCGATGATCTGTTGCTGGGCTTCGATCACCGGCGCATCCTGCTCCTCGAATGCAAAGCGGCGCATTTCCGCGATGCGGCTCTGCAGATCGCGGTTAAGCTTGTCGTCGGTCGTCTTCACGCCCCAGCGCACGGCGGTGAAGAAATAATGAGTCGAGCGCTCGTTGTCGGGCGTCAACATGTGCACCGCGTGATAGCCGGTGCCGGTCTCCGGCTTGGCGCCCATCGTGCAGATGCCGGTGAACAGCCGCAGCGTCGATGGCGCCATCCAGCGCATTTTGGTGAACTTGTCGACGCGCGGCGGATGGTCCGGCCAGAACGGCGCGAACATGCCGGGCGGAATCGAATTGGTGGCGTGCCGGCCGACTACCACGTCGTTGCCGTCTTGCTCGGCGGTGATTTCCGATTCCACGGTGTCAGCGTTGCCGAGAGTGCCTTCGTGCAGATAGGAGGTGTGGCTCAAGTCGAGCAGGTTGTCGATGATGAGCTGATAGTTAGCCTTGATGACGATGCTGTCGCGCTTGGTGGTGTGCAGTTCCGGCACATTGTCGAGCACGGAAAAGTCCGGAATTTTACCGGCGTCAGCCGGCGCCGGGCCCATCCAGACCCATACCGCCTTGTGCTTCTCGACGACGGGATAGATTTTTACTCTGGCCCGCGAGGGAATGTTCTTGGCGCCGTGCGGATTGCGCACGCAGACGCCGCGGCCGTCGAATTCCAGGCCGTGATACGGGCACTGGATGCGGTCGCCGCCGACGATCTTGCCCATATGCAACGGCGCGAAACGGTGGGCGCAGCGATCCTCGATCGCCGCGACCTCGCCGTTGCCCTGGCGAAACAGCACGACCGGCTCGTTCATGATGATCCGGGCGATAAGCTGTCCGTCGCCGACGCCGTCGGACCATGCCGCCACATACCAGGCGTTGCGCAGGAACGCCCCGCTGATCAACTCCTGCCGCGGCTTCGATGTGGTGTTGTGTAAATGAGACGAATCCAGCATGGCGTTTCCTTCCCCGGCGCGGCGCAAGAGCATTGCTTACGGTAATGATA
>Ga0306924_10002130_pt1 | contig 18603 bp, 14 predicted proteins | sample sta12Can44000111_FD_203756 | JGI IMG/M metagenome (GOLD analysis project Ga0306924, IMG submission 203756) | Lab enrichment of tropical soil microbial communities from Luquillo Experimental Forest, Puerto Rico - statanox.12C.anox.44.000.111 (v2)... | ecosystem: Environmental > Terrestrial >...
GAGCTTCGGCCTGATCAACCGCGCCGGCGTGAAGCCGCTCGCCGACAGTCTCGATACGATTGGCGTGTTCGCCGGCACGGTCGAAGATGCGGCGTTCTTTGCCGGCGTGCTGTCCGAGCGGCCGGCGCTGCGCCATCTCGCCGTGCCGAGTGAGGGCCGCCCCCTCCGTTTCGGTCTCTATCGCACACCGATGTGGGAGGAAGCCGGGCTGGCGACCGCCGTCGCTCTCGACGCGGCACGGGCGGCGCTCGAACGCGCCGGTGCCGCGGTCGCGGAGCTGGCCTTGGCGCCCGAGCATCACGGGCTCGCCGAAGTGCAGAACACGCTCATGGGGTTCGAGATGGTTCGCGCGCTTGCCTATGAGCGGACCCTGCACAGCGCCGAGCTCTCGCCGCGCCTCGCCCAGATGCTCGATGCCGGAATGACGATCGGGGCCGACGAGTACGATCGGGCGCTCGCCCGCGCCGCGGAGGCGCGCACTGGTCTCGATGCGTTTTTCGGCGGGTGCGACGCGGTTCTGGTTCCGGCGGCGCCAGGCGAGGCCCCGGTTGGGCTCGGCAATACCGGAGACCCGGTCTTCAACCGCATGTGGACCTTGCTCGGCGTCCCATGCGTGACCCTGCCGGCGCGCTGGGCCGAGAATGGTTTGCCGACCGGCGTTCAGCTCGTCGGGCGGTTGGGGAACGACCCGCGCCTGCTGGCCTGCGCCGGCTTCCTCGAGCGGGCGCTTACCAGGCCCTGATGACATTCGCCCAGGCGATCGTGCTGCTCGCCTCGCTAGCGGGCTGCTCTGCACTCGATCCCTACGCGACCTTTCCCCGAGCCGCGCGACCCGGCGAGGACGCGTCGCTGGCGCGGGTCGCGATATGTTACGACACGTTCGTCAGCTCTCTCGATCAGGTCCAGGCGGCAGCGCAGGATGAATGCGCAGCCGACACGGTCGCGATCTATTCGAGCACCGACTGGTATTTGCAGAATTGCCCGCTTTTGCTGCCGGCCCGGGCGACTTATATGTGTACACCAAAGAAATAGGGCCACAGCCTCCGCGACATGTCGCCCCGTGCGGACCCCCGAGGATATGTTAATATGCGGTCGTCTGGGTGACCGTGCTGGCAATGGATTACGAAGCCTTCTTCAGAGAGCGCCTGGAGGCGTTGCGCGCCGAAGGGCGGTACCGCGTGTTCGCCGACCTCGAGCGGCGCTGCGGCAAGTTTCCGCGCGCCTTTGATCACCGGATCGGTGCCGAGGTCACCGTCTGGTGCTCGAATGATTATCTCGGCATGGGCCAGCATCCAGCGGTCCTCGCCGCGATGGAGGAAGCGCTCCGGGCGATGGGTGCGGGCGCCGGCGGGACCCGCAACATCTCGGGCAACAACCATCTCCATCTGTTGCTCGAGCACGAGATCGCCGATTTGCACGGCCGCGAAGCGGCACTGATTTTCACCTCGGGCTACGTCGCCAACGATGCGGCATTGTCGACCCTGGCCCGCGAATTGCCGGGCATGGTGGTATTTTCAGATGCATCGAACCATGCCTCGATGATCGCCGGCATCCGCAACAGCCGCGCCGAGAAATACATCTTTCGCCACAACGATCCCGCCGATCTCGCGCGCTTGCTCGAGCAAGTGCCGGGCGAGCGGCCCAAGCTCGTCTGCTTCGAGTCGGTCTATTCGATGGACGGCGACATCGCCCCGATCGGCGAATTGTGCGACGTCGCCGATCGTTTCGGCGCGATGACCTATCTCGACGAGGTCCATGCGGTCGGGCTCTACGGCGTTCGCGGCGGCGGGATCGCCGAACGCGACGGTGTTATGCACCGCCCGAGTGTGATCCAGGGCACTCTCGGCAAGGCCTTCGGGGTGATCGGCGGCTATATCGCGGGCTCAACCGCCCTCGTCGATTTTCTGCGCAGCCACGCGCCGGGGTTCATCTTCACGACGTCGCTGCCGCCCGCCCTCGCCGCCGGCGCGCTCGCCGCAATACGCCACCTGAAACAGAGCCAAGCCGAACGCGAGCGCCATCAGGAGCGTGCCGCAACCCTGAAGCGTCGCTTGACCGAGGCCGGGCTGCCGGTGATGCCGTCGCCGAGCCACATCGTCCCGGTCATGGTCGGCGACGCGGGGCTGTGCAAATCCGCCTGCGACGAGCTGCTGCAACGCCACCGTATCTATGTCCAGCCGATCAACTACCCGACTGTGCCGCGCGGCACCGAGCGCTTGCGCCTGACCCCCTCGCCATTGCACAGCGATGCTGATATCGACGCGCTGGTTACAGCTCTCAGCGACGTCTGGGCCCACCTCACCCTCCGCCGCGCCGCCTGACGGGGCCGCGCGCTCTTGGTAATCTACATAACGAATTAGTGGACACTTAGAACCAGCTTTTGAAATTCCCAAAACCCCGCGACGCGCGAGGCCTCCGGCTTTACTGGTGCGCTGTCTCCCCACCCGGGGGCGCTATCCTGGACCTCAGTTCACTGGGGGTAAGTCCAAAGCGTTGACGGAATAGTCGCGTGAAATGCACAGGGTCCTCAAAACCGCAGCGGTAGGCGATATCGCCAATTTGCGCCCTACGAACATTATCACGAGCAAGTAACTCGTAAGCGCGCCGTAGACAAAGATCGCGTACATACCCGGCTACGGTCTCGCCTTGTGCGGCGAATGCCCGATATAGATGAGCACGCGAACAACGGAGTTGCCGGGCGATGATCTCGGGGCTCAAATGATAGAGGTCAGATGTCTTCTGATTAATATCAGCCACGCGCCGGGTTCATCTTCACGACGTCGCTGCCGCCCGCGCTCGCCGCGATACGCCACCTGAAACAGAGCCAAGTCGAACGCGAGCATCATCAAGAGCGTGCGGCGACGCTGAAGCGCCGCTTGGCCGAAGCCGGCCTGCCGGTGATGCCAGCTCAAGCCACATCGTGCCGGTCATGGTCGGTGACGCTGCCCTCTGCAAGCCGCTTGCGACGAGCTGCTGCAGCGCCACCGCATCTATGTCCAGCCAATCACCACGGTGCGCGCGGGAACGAGCGCCTGCGCCTGACCCCCTCGCCATTGCACAGCGACGCCGACATCGATGCGCTGGTCCGCGGGCTCGTCGACGTGTGGACGCGCCTGACCCTGCGCCGTGCCGCCTGATTTCAGGACACTAGACGAATGCCGCTCTCCGCGCAGGCGGCAGCGGGTGAGTGTGAGGGGCCACTTGGATGCGCTCGATATGAGTGCGCGTTACGGACCGTTACAGAGCGTCCGCAAAATTTTTCCAAATAAGGCATTTTACGGGTTTTTTGAATGATGCGAAGGTAATGCGCGTCAAGGGTGAAAATTTAAATAAAAGTGTCCCTAGGTTGCCCATAGTGGGCAGGGCATGCACCGGAAGCCCAGCACGTTCCCACAACTGTGCCGAGGGAGGGAATACTGATGCGTCGTCGCACACAAACGCTTGTAAAAATAGCTTTCGCAACGGTGGTGGGGATGCTGAGCGTCCCTCTCGCCGGGCTCACCGACGCGCGAGCACAAAATCCGTTCCCGGCTCCGATATTTCCTCCACCGGGTTTCGTGATTCCGCCGGCAGATCATCCGTGCATTTTGGGCGGCAACAGGCTGGACTTGCAGTGCATTATCGCCAATGACCCGGATGCACAGAGAATTCGCGCGGAAGAGGCGGCGCTGTTCGCGGAAGCGCTGGCGGCGAGCCAGGGCATGCTCGATCCGTTCCACCAGATCGAAACCCTGGGAAAGCTCGAAATTTTTGACACCAACCTCTCCGTCAACAACAACTTGGCCTGCAGCTTCTGCCATGATCCGATGGCCGGTTACGCAAACGGCGCGTCGATCTTGAGCGTCTTTACCGGAGGAAGCAACCCTGGTTCGGTGCCGATCACCGTGGCCGGCGCCTATCCCAATAACCGGATCGCCAAACGCAACCCACAAAGCTACGTTTACGCGCCCTATTTCCCACCGCTCCAGTTCAATACGACGCAAGGAGATTTCTACGGCGGCAATTTCTGGGATGCGCGCGCGACCGGGTTCCGGCTGCACAATTCCGCGGCCGAGCAGGCGAAAGATCCGCCGCTCGATACTCAAGAGATGGCGAACCCCGACTTTGCCTGCGTCGTCTTCAAGCTCTCTCAGAGCGTCTATGCATCTTTCTTCGAGCAGGTATGGGGAACCGGTTCGCTGTCAGGCATAAATTTTCCAGCGAGCACGGCCCAGCTGTGCAAGACCCCCGCAGGCGCGGTCACTCCGCCGGCGCCAACGATTCCTTTGAGCCCGACAGATCGGACCCGCGCGCAACAGGCATACGATGAATTCGGACAGGCGATCGCCGCCTACGAAATCGGAGCCGAGGTCAGCCCATTCACGTCGAAATTCGACGCTTTCTTAGCTGGCAGCGCCACGTTGACGGCAGCAGAAACGGCCGGTTACAACTTGTTCCGCGGTAAGGCAAACTGCAATACGTGTCATCTCGATGGCCGGTCGAACACCCAGGCATCCGGCGAAACCGACAACGGCATGGCGACCAATGTGGCGCCATTGTTTACCGACTTCACCTACAACAACATCGGCCTTCCGATGAATCTCGCGCTACCTTGGTACTCGGAAAACAAACCGGATCAATTCGGTTTTACCGCCTATCCGCTTGGGGTAGGGTTCATCGATTTTGGCGTAGGGCTGTTCCTCGACGGCTATTACGGGTCTCCGCCGCCAAATTTCGACTGGATCGCGCTCAATCCTTTCTTTGTCGGCAAGTTCCTGACATCAACCCTGCGCGGTGTCGGGCAGGTACCGCCGCCGCCGCCGGGCAGCGCCGTTTTTGTTAAAGCGTTCATGCACAACGGGTACCTGCTGAGCCTGAAGGAAGTCGTGCATTTCTACAACACGCGCGACAAATTCGCGTTCAATGTCCAGTCGGGGCACTGCCCAGCAGGAACGGTGGAAAAGGTGACCTGTTGGCCGACGCCCGAGGAGCAGGACAACAAGAACATGACGATCGGCAATCTCGGTTTGACCGATGCAGAGGAAAACGACTTGGTCGCCTTCTTGCAGACGCTGACAGACGGGTTTGTTCCGATCACCTCGGCATCGCTCAGCAAACCCGCGGTGATGGGAAAAGCGGCCCTGCCGCCAAGCCACCAGTAAGACGGCAATCGGCGTTGCACCAACGGGGCGAAACGGGGTTGCCCGGTTCGCCCCGCCACCTTTATTCAGGCCCGAAATGAAAAAGCTGGTCTTCGTCACCGTCGTATTCGCGGCGGCGTGCGGTCTGAGTACGCCAAACCGGCTCATCGCGGACGACCAGAGCCCCGGTAATGCGACCGCTCATCGGGTGCATATCACCGAAGGACCGCAGCTCGAGAGCGCTACCGACAATTCGGCCATTATTCGATGGACGGCCGATCGCGTTAAGGGAACATCCTTACGCTATGGAGTTGTCCACTATGGCACCGATCTTCATGGGCTGAGCCAAACGGCAAAGTCTCCTAACCGCTGGAACGGCGCCTTGCCGGCCATGATCTATCGGGTGCAGATCAACCACTTAAAACCGGAAACGACTTGTATCTACCGCGTGGAATCGGTCGACGCGAAGGACATCAGCGAAGGACCGGAAAGCGCTGTCAGCCAGTTCACCACACCCGCCGCCGGCGAACGCATCGTGAATTTCACTCAGCCGGAGTAGCGATAACCAGCTCGGGGCTCCACATCGATGTGTCCAGCCGATCAACTACCCGACCGTGCCGCGCGGCACCGAGCGCCTGCGCCTGACCCCGTCGCCATTGCACAGCGACGCCGACATCGACGCGTTGGTCCGCGGGCTCGTCGACGTGTGGGCGCGGCTGACCCTGCGCCGCGCCGCCTGAGCGGCTAGGCATCGAGCGTCTCCAGCAACGTCTGTGACCTCCTGTAGGTCGGGTGTCTCGAAACCTTCGGTAAACCAACCGTAGACCGGCGCAAGAAGGGCGCGGGCCTCAGCTTGTCGCTGCTGGGCGCTCAGCAGGCGGGCAAGATCGACCGCGGCACGCAACTCGAACCCGCGGCTGCCCTGTTCTCGCGCGAGGGTTAGCGCCGTGCGAAAACAAGTCTCGATGTCCGACCAGTCAGTGGATGGCAGTCGCCCCAGAAGGCTGCCGCGCAAGCGGTGCACCTCCGCATCGGCCCAATGCGTACCGGAAGCCTCTGCTGCAGCCAACGCTGCAGCGAGAGCCAGCAAGCCTTCTGCGACGGCTCCGGTGAGGGCCAAGGCCTCCGCCATATAGCAGAGGACCATCGGCTCCGAGCGCGTCATGCCCGTTGCTTGCATCGCCGCCAAGCCTTGAGGGATCCGGTCGACGGCGCTGCTCGGGAAGCCAATCAGCAACCTTAGAGATTACTTCATATGAAAACTCTCGGCCGAGCGCCGCACCGATCTGCGCTACCTCCTTTCCCGGGCCCGGACGATCCAGACCGGCGGTCAACAACCCCTGCAACGTGCTGGGAATTGCCAACGGCGAAACCGGGCCGTGCAGCAGACATTGGTCGTCACGATCGAGCAGCAGCCCGCGCTCCAACACGGTCTTGACCAGCTCTGCGACGAACAACGGCACCCCGTCCGAACGCTCGATGATTTGGTCGCGGACCTCGCGTGGCAATCGTTTGCCAGTAAGATGATCCGCTATCGCCGTCACTTGACTATTGCCCAGACGGTTCAGCACGATGGTCGTCGCTTGTGCGTGGTTCGCCCAGACGGCCGTAAACTCCGGACGGTAAGTGATCAGCAACAGCGTCGGCAGGTTTCTGACTCCGTCGACGACCGCGTCAAGCAGTTCACGCGAAGTCGGGTCTATCCAATGGACGTCTTCGAAAACCGCAAGAACCGGCCGTTCGGTTGCCAAACCAGCGAATTGCGCGATCAACGCCTCCAAGGTCCGCTGCTTGCGGCGTTGCGGGCTGAGACTGGGTAGCGGGTAACGCTCCTCTGCGGAGATCGACAGTGAAGCAGCGATCAGCGCGATCGCCTCGTTGCCAACCGACGGGTGAAGCAGGGCCTCGAATTTTGCCAAGCGTTCCTCGGGAGTATCGTCACGCCTGAAGCCGGCGGCGCGTCCGAACTGAGCGATCACTGGATAGAGTGGACTGTCCTGATAACTCGGAGCGCAGTAGAAGCTCAGGACCGCATGATTAGCCAATCTGTCCTGGAAGGCGCGGACCAAACGCGACTTGCCAATTCCCGGCTCCCCTGAGATCAGCACCACACGGCCTTCGCCCGACTGGATTTGCTGCCAGCGCCGCTGCAGAAGATCAAGCTCTTCACCGCGGCCTACCAGAGGGGTCAAATTCCCCTCACGCAGCGCTTCAAAGCGGCTTGCGGCGCTCGTGCCGACCACCTGCCAAGCCGGAACCGGTTCGGACGAGCCTTCCAGTGGGACGCGTTCGACCTTGTGATAGTCGAATAGGCCGCGCACGAGATCACGAGTGGTCGCGGCAATCATCACCACGTCTGGCGCCGCTATCGACTGGAGCCGAGTGGCGAGGTCCGGTGCCTCGCCGATCGCGACGGGCCCACGGAACGCGCCGTCGACGCCCTCTCCACCGGCCACGACGAGTCCCGACGCAATGCCGACCCGCACATGCAGCGACGGCGCGAGGCGGATGGTGAGCCTTGCTACCGCGTCCACAAGCGCAAGCCCGGCCCTCACAGCCCGCTCAGCATCGTTCTCGTGGGCCTCGGGGTAGCCGAAATAGGGCGAGCACGTGATCGCCCACGAAGGGCGCAACCATCCCGCCAAACGGAGCGATGACCTCGGTGCAGCACCGATGGTACTCGTCGAATACCGCGCGTAAATCCTCGGGATCGAGCCGAGACGCAAGGGCCGTCGAGCCGACAAGACCGCAAGATATTACCGTTAGCTGTCGCCGCTCGGTCGACAGCGGGTGCGCTCTCGGCTCCTCCCCCGATGGCGCAGCCAGGTTGGTCTGGACCGCCGCACTGGCCTCTCGGAGTTGCCCGGCGAATTTGTACCCTTCGCCAAGCACGGTAACAATAAACCGCGGCACCCTGGGGTCCGGTTCGATCTTTCGCCGGAGCCTCCCAACCAAAACATCGATGCTGCGATCATAGGGCTCAGCTCGACGGCCGAGTGCGGCATCGAGCAGCTGATCACGCGACAGCACTCGGCCGGGGTGGCGGGCCAACACCAAAAGCAGCGCAAACTCCGCGCGCGTCAGCGGCACCGTCGCCGTCACGCAGCGAGCGCCCGGCCAAGTCGATGGCAAAAACGTCGAACGACAAGATCTCCGGCACCGGCGGTGCCACCTACCTTTCGCCAGACGATGGCTGGAGGAGCGAGCCGACCCGGGCCAATACCTCCTGCTCGTCCAGGGGTACCGATAGATATGCATCGGCCGTGGGAGCAGACCGGAGGTGCCCACCCAATTCTTGTCCCGGCTCGGCGGCGATGATCAGCTTGCCGCCCCGCTCACCAGGGTCAGAGATCGGCGTCCCGGCGGTGAGCACAACTATGGTCAGCGCCATCCGCTGGTTGGCGAGAAGCTGGCGCGCCCGTCGATCGTCCTCTGCTAGCTCGACGAAATAGCCAGCCGCCACCAGCCATCGTGCCAGCGTCGATCGAAGCGTTACATCCTGTGCCACCACCAAGATGCGGTGTCGCATGGTTGCCGCGTGCTCCACCCTCAATTACCCCGCCGATAGGGTCGGCGCCGCCGACTGCCCGCACGCCTACAAGACCGCCGAGTTTGCAACGAGAGCGGGATCACCCAGGCCTGCCAGGAGCGTTTTTGCGTCCTTCAGGTCAGGCGTGTCGAGGCCCTCGGTAAAGCAGCCGCATACGGGCGCGAGAAGGTCGCGGGCCTCGTTTCGCCTCCCCTGGGCGCCCAGCAGGCGCGCCAGGCTGACCGCCGCGCGCAATTCGAACCCGCGTGTGCCCTGCCTCCGCGCGACTGCGAGAGCCAAACGGTAAGCAGCCTCCATTTCCGTCCGATCGGGGGACGGCAAGCGGCCGAGCAAATTGCCGCGCAACCGATGTAGCTCCGCGTCGTTCCCTCTCGCGCCGGAATCTTTCGCCGACGTTAGGCCCTCGGCGATCACCTCCAGCCCTTTTTCGATCTCGCCCGCCAGTCCGAGGGCTTCGGCCAACAAGCCGAAGACTATTGGTTCCTGGAAACGCGACCCCGCCGCCCGGGTTGCTGCCAAACCGTTGTGGATCTGTTCCACCGCGGCTCTGCCCGGCCGACGCCGCGCCATGACCCAACCTTGAAGGATGAGGCCATATCCGTGAAGGAGCGCGAACCTATGCTCTCGTGCAAAAGAGGTTAGCTCGTTCGCAAGCGGCTCGGCCTCGATCGCCCGCCGCGCGGACACCGCAATCAGACAATTGTAGCACAGACCATAGGCCAGAGTTTCGAGATGGACGGATTGCCGTGCCTGCAGGAGGGCCTCCTGACCTGCTTTGTCCGCCTCGTCGAAACGGCCCCCGTGCCAGAGTGCCCACGCGCGGATGGAGAGCGCCCTGATGCCCGGGTCACCACCAAACCGGTACGCCAACTCCTGATATTCTTCAGGTTTATACAACCCCACCGCGCACTCCAGGTGCGTCAACGCCTTGCGGTAATCTCCAATGACAATCAGCGTCATACCAACGAGCTGATGGCCCATCAGCAACAACTGGGGTTGTGCTTGAGACTGGGCGAGCGATAGGAACTCCTTTGCATGTTCGTGCGCGACTTTTGGCTTGCCGCCGATGTAATTGACTCCAACTAGACCAAACAGCATCGCGAAATAAGCGATCCTACCCGCACCCTCGGTCTCCAAGATCAAGCTGCGCGCCCGACCCAGCGCCTCTGACACCTCCGAGTGTACATACCCTTTCGGGAACCGGAGCGCCGCCGCCAGGGTGACCTGGAGATCGATCTCCTTTTGCTTACGCCCACGTATGTCCGGCAAATCAGCGACTAGCACCAACCCTCTCCTCAACTGCTCGATCGCCTCGACAAATGCCGATTTCGCCACGGACAGTTGGCCGGCACACCAATAGGCTACTGCTTGTTCGAGCATCCCGGCTTCGGTGAAGTGGTGGGCCACAAATTCGGGCTGCGCTTGCACCACGCTTGGGAGTTTCTGTTCGAGGGCGCAAGCGATTCTGGCGTGCAATGCCCGTCGGGGTCCGCGTGCCAGTGCGCTATACGCAGTGTCCTGCACAAGCGCGTGTTTGAACAAAAAAGTGGCTTGCGGCAGCGGTCCGCGCTGGAAGAGGAGACCTGCATCAATGATCCGACCGAGCGCTAGCTGCAATTCTGGCTGGCTCAACTGCGCGGCCGCTGCCAACATCTCATACGAGAAACGGCGCCCGATGGCTGCACCGACCTGTGCCACTTCTTTTCCCGTCGGGCCAAGACGGTCGAGCCGCGCCAAAAGCGATGCGTGCAGCGTCGCCGGCACTGCCGGCGATGTCGCTCGAGCGGCGTCGACATGCGAGGATTCGAGGACCGCCTTGGTTAACTCCTCGAGGAATAGCGGCACGCCATCACTTCGCTCGACAATGTCGTCCACCACCTTGCTCGCCAGTGGCGCGGGGTCGCCGATGAGCCCGCGAACCAGCTCGCTGCTTTCATCCCGTCCGAGGCGCCTCAGGGATAATGTCGTGACATGCGCCTGGCCTGTCCAAGGCAGGTTAGACTCCGGACGAAAGGTCACGATCAACAGCACTGGCAAGCGCCCGACCTGTTCCACTGTCAGGTCCAGCGGCTCGCGGGAAGTCGGGTCCATCCAATGGACATCTTCGAAGACCGCAAGAACTGGCCGTTCACTTGCCAAGCCAGCGAGTTGCGTGATCAACGCCTCCAACGTCCGCTGTTTGCGGCGTTGCGGGCTGAGATTGGGTATCGGGTATAGCTCATCGGTGGGGACCGACAGCAGAGTGGCAAGCAGCGCGACTGCCTCGTTGCCGATCGACGGATGAACCAAGGCCTCGAATTTTGCGAGCCGTTCCTCAGGGGTATCATCGCGCTCGAAGCCAGCTGCGCGTTCGAGCTGAGCGATCACCGGGTAAAAAGCACTATCCTGATAACTTGGAGAGCAGTAGAAGCTCAAGACTGCATAATCCGCCAATCTGTCCTGGAAGGCGCGGACCAGACGCGACTTCCCGATGCCTGGCTCCCCTGAGATCAGCACGATGCAGCCTTCGCCCGATTGGATCTGCTGCCCGCGCCGCTGCAGAAGATCGAGCCTACCAGAGGGGTCAAATTGCCCTCACGCAGCGCTTCGAAGCGGCTTGCGGCGCTCGTGCCAACCACCTGCCACGCCGGAACCGGTTCGGACGAGCCTTCCAGTGGGACGCGCTCGATCTTGTGATAGTCGAACAGGCCGCGCACGAGATCACGAGTGGTTGCGGCAATCAGCACCACGTCTGGCGCTGCTATCGACTGGAGCCGAGTCGCGAGGTCCGGTGCCTCGCCGATCGCGACGGGCCCACGGAACGCGCCGTCGACGCCACCTCCACCGGCCACGACGAGCCCCGAAGCAATGCCAACCCGCACATGCAGCGAGGAGGCGGAGCGGGTGACGAGCTTGCCACCGCATCGATCAGCGCAAGCCCGGCCCGCACCGCTCTCTCCGGGTCATTCTCGTGCGCCTCGGGGTAGCCGAAATAGGCGAGCACGTGATCGCCCACGAAGGGCGCAACCATCCCGCCAAACGGAGCGATGACCTCGGTGCAGAACCGATGGTAATCCGCGAACACGACCCGTAGGTCCTCCGGATCGAGCCGAGACGCCAGGGCCGTGGACCCGACGAGACCGCAGCACATCACGGTCAGTTGCCGACGCTCGGTCGATCGCGGCAGCGCGCTCGGCTCCTCCCCCGATGGCCCAGCTAGGTTGGTCTGGACCGCCGCACTGGCCTCTCGGAGTTGCCCCGCGAATTTGTACCCTTCGCCAAGCACAGTAATAATAAACCGCGGCACCTTGGGGTCCGGCTCGATCTTTCGCCGGAGCCTTCCAACCAATACATCGATGCTGCGGTCATAGGGTTCAGCTCGACGGCCGAGTGCGGCATCGAGCAGCTGATCACTCGACAGCACTCGGCCCGGGTGGCGGGCCAACACCAAAAGTAGCGCAAACTCCGCGCGCGTCAGCGGCACCTCGTTTCCGTCGCCGTCACGCAGCGAGCGCCCGGCCAAGTCGATGGCAAAACCGTCGAACGACAAGATCTCCGGCACTGGCGGTGCCACCTTCTTTTCGCCAGACGATGGCTGGAGGAGCGAGCCGACCCGGGCCAATACCTCCTGCTCGTCCAGGGGTACCGATAGATATGCATCGGCCGTGGGAGCAGACCGGAGGTGCCCACCCAATTCTTGTCCCGGCTCGGCGGCGATGATCAGCTTGCCGCCCCGCTCACCAGGGTCAGAGATCGGCGTCCCGGCGGCGAGCACAACTATGGTCAGCGCCATCCGCTGGTCGGCAAGAAGCTGGCGCACCCGTCGATCGTCCTCTGCCAGCTCGACGAAATAGCCAGCCGCCACCAGCCATCGTGCCAGCCTCGATCGGAGCGTTACATCCTGTGCCACCACCAAGATGCGGTGTCGCATGAGATCCCCACCGTGCCGCGTCCTCCCCGGGGTCCCCGGTCTCCAGCGATTTTACATCGCTGTTACATCGGCGACATATCCGGTTTACCCGATTTTGCCATGCTCGCCTCCGCTCGGCAATCAACCGATGGACCGGACCCGAAGGGTCGCTAAAGAAGAAGGGAGAACCTCGATGGGTGTCTCGACTATTGGACCGCGAGCGATGCAATTGTTGGCGGCCACGAGCTGGGCAGTAACAGTGCTGCTTGTCGCTGCTCCCGAGATTGCAATTGGGCAGAGCCTGCAGGCCGACGGCTCAGCTGCCGCGCGGGCCGGTGCAATCGCCGACGCCCAGAAGATGCGGCGGCTTTTTCCAGATGTTGGCGGAGGCACGCAAGCGACACCGCCCATTATCCCCCAGTTGGAGATAGATCGCGACCCGAGCGGGGCTATCGCGACGTTCCAACCGAACGGGCCGACAGTGACGGCGAAGAATGCCTTTTTCCAAAACCTCGGAAGCAACGGGCGCACTTGCGGCACCTGCCACGATCCCGCAAACGCATGGACGATCAGCGCACAGCATGTGCAGGACCGCTTTAATGCGAACACCAACGATCCGTTATTCCGACTGGTCGATGGCGCCACCTGTCCTTCCGACGACGTTTCGACGCTTGGGGCGAAACGCGAGGCCTACAGCCTGTTGCTTTCGAAAGGATTGATTCGGATCGGGCTGCCAATGCCATCCGCCGGACTGGAGTTCCAGATCACCGATGTGAACGATCCGTATGGTTGTAACACGAGCGCAACGACAGGTCTAACCGGCTCTACTACTGGCACCGTGTCTGTCTACCGCCGGCCGTTGCCCTCAGCCAATCTCGGCTTCTTGAGCACGATTATGTGGGACGGACGAGAGTCAAGCCTTTTCAGTCAGGCGGTCGATGCAACCCTCGGCCATGCGCAGGGGGCAGTGGCACCTACTGACGCGCAGCAACAGCAGATCGTGACTTTCGAGGGCTGCACGCAAGCCGATACTCCCACACTGTGCGCGAATACTCCCGCCGGTGCGGGCATTTTCACCGCTCAGATTTTCGACGACGTGGGCCAATTTCTCTTCAGTAACGGCGCAAATGGCGGCCCAATTTCTCTTTCACAGCAGGTGGCGAAGTTCTTTATCGGAGTCAACGATCCTCTGGGCCAAAATCCGACAGGCGCGCCGTTTAACGCGGACATATTCGACCTGTACAGAAATTGGGGCAATTTGCACGGTCGCAGTCCAAAGAGTGAACGTCGTCACGCGATCGCACGCGGCGAGGAGGTCTTCAACACGACGAATATCAACATCACCGGGGTTGCCAGGTTAAACGACGCGCTCGGCCAGCCAATTATCCTGGGGAAATGCGGCACCTGCCACGATACCCCCAATGTCGGCGACCATTCGGTCAAGGCACCATTGAACATCGGCGTCGCCAATGCCGGTGCAGACAGCCAGCCGGCCTTGGACGTCAGCAGATTGCCGGTGTTTACGATCTGGTGCACTTCCGGGCCGCTGGCCGGACAGATGTTCGAGCTCACCGACCCAGGCCGCGCCTTGATTACCGGAAAGTGCGCCGATATCGGCAAAGTGAAGGGACCGATCCTGCGCGGGTTGGCGGCGCGCGCGCCCTACTTTCACAACGGCTCGGCTGCTACGTTGGCAGATGTGGTGGAGTTCTATAATCAGCGTTTCGACATCGGGTTCACCGATCAACAGAAGGCCGATCTGGCGGCCTTTCTGAGTTCGCTTTGAGCACGATGGCGGATGTTTCGGGTGCGGCGGCGATGGACTACGAAGGGTTCTTCAAAGAGCGCCTGGCGGGATTGCATGCCGAAGGGCGCTACCGCGTCTTCGCCGACCTCGAGCGGCGCTGCGGCCGCTTTCCGCGCGCCTTTGATCACCGCATCGGCGCCGAGGTCACCGTCTGGTGCTCGAACGACTATCTCGACATGGGTCAGCACCCGGCGGTGCTGGCGGCGATGGAGGAGGCGCTGCGGGCGATGGGTGCCGGCGCCGGTGGCACCCGCAACATCTCGGGCAATAATCATCTCCATCTCTTGCTCGAGCACGAGATCGCCGATTTGCACGGCCGTGACGCGGCACTGATCTTCACCTCGGGCTACGTCGCCAACGATGCGGCACTGTCGACCCTGGCGCGCGAAATGCCGGGCACGGTTGTATTCTCGGATGCCCTCAACCATGCCTCGATGATCGCCGGCATCCGCAACAGCCGGGCCGAGAAGCACATCTTTCGTCACAACGATCCCGCCGATCTCGCGTGCTTGCTCGAGCAGGTGCCGGGCGAGCGGCCCAAACTCGTCTGCTTCGAGTCAGTCTATTCGATGGACGGCGACATCGCCCCGATCGGCGAATTGTGCGACGTCGCCGATCGTTTCGGCGCGATGACCTATCTCGACGAGGTGCATGCGGTCGGGCTTTACGGCGCGCGCGGCGGCGGCATCGCCGAACGCGACGGGGTTATGCACCGCCCGAGTGTGATCCAGGGCACTCTCGGCAAGGCCTTCGGGGTGATCGGCGGCTATGTCGCCGGCTCGGCTGCCCTTATCGATTTTCTGCGCAGCCACGCCCCGGGGTTTATCTTCACGACATCGTTGCCGCCCGCCCTCGCCGCCGGCGCGCTCGCCAGCATCCGCCATTTGAAGACGAGCCAGGCCGAACGCGAGCGGCACCAGTGCCGGGCCGCGACCCTGAAGCGACGGCTAGCCCAAGCAGGGCTGCCGGTGATGCCGTCGTCGAGCCACATTGTCCCGGTAATGATCGGCGATCCCGGGCTTTGCAAGGCCGCCTGCGATGAGCTCCTGCAGCGCCACCGCATCTATGTCCAACCGATCAATTACCCGACCGTGCCGCGCGGCACCGAGCGCCTCCGCCTTACCCCGTCGCCGTTGCACAGCGACGAAGACATCGAGGCGCTCGTCACGGCTCTCGGCGACGTGTGGACCCTCCTCACGCTGCGTCGCGCCGCCTGACCACCCGCCCGCCAACATGCCGCAGGGAGGCGGTGCATAGAGCGCCCAGCTCGACCGTTTGTGCGCGCCACAGAGCTTGTGGTGCCAGAAGATTACTTTTTAATAATGTATTACCCCCGCGCCGATCAAATTTTATGTCAGCCGCACATTTACTAGCCTTTACAACCGCCCTCGGCTATCGAGGATTACCGCGGCAGAGGAGCATCCCGCCGCTCATAATTTCCTGCAGAACAGCAAAAACAGCGGGGCCTTCCCTGTAAACGGCCCGATTGTGCTCGGCGGATCAATATAGGCGGATCAGTAAATGTGCTAACAGTCAAACGATTGCACGCACTGGACGTGCGGCTGTTCCCGTTACTGGCTACTGAACAGGTCTTGAGGAACGCCTGCTGCGGCAAATAGATAATCGCGCGAGGCCTCGAGCTGCTGGCGCAGATGCGGCAGGTCAAAGTCAAGCAACTGGCCCTTCCATTTGCGCACCTTGCCCGCGACGATCACGGTCTCGACGTTCGTGCGATCCATCAGCGACACCACCGCCCCCGGCACCTGGTTGAGCGGCGCCACGTTGATCCTGGTGGCGTCGAGGATGATGATGTCGGCCTCCTTGCCCGGTGTGAGCGAGCCGGTCTTGCCGTCGAGCCGCAGGGCTTTGGCGCCGTTGATGGTGCCGAAACGCAGCACATCGCGTGTCGTCAGGGGGGCCGGCAAGCTGGAGGGCGGCGTCGGCCACGGATTGCCATTTGGCACATCCAGCGGAGGTCCGGGAAGTCCCCAATCGACGGGGTCCGGTGGCGAGCCTTGAAGGAGGATCATCTCGTTCAGGACCACGCGCTGCAGGTTCATGCAGGAGCGCATTTGGGTGAAAAAGTCAGCCGTCAACGTGCACTCGACATCGACGCTCAGCGACGGCTCCATGCCGAGGCTCTGCAGCTTGAGGATGGGCGGCATGCCATGCCGCATGTTCATCTCGATCGGGAAGGCGATCGAGACCTGCGCACCCTGGTCGTGCACCGCCTGCCATCCAAGGTCGGACATCCCGGTCATGTGGATAAACAGATTGTCGGGCCCGATCCCGATGTTCTGATCGACGCCGCCTTGGCCCTGAGCGAGCTGGTTCAGGATCGGACGTATCGCGAACGGAGATAGGATGTGCGCCGCAACCTGCAGGCCGAGCTGGCGCCCGATCGTCCAGGACTGCGTGTAGATCGGCGTCCCGAGGTAGACCTCGCCGCCCATGATCATCGAGCCGAGCTGGTCAGTCGAGGAGAAGTACCGCTTTTTGATCCGGAATGCATCCTGGGGGTAGGCGTAGTCGGGGGGATTGCTTCCCGCGCCCTCGAAATAGCCGAACGCGAACCGGCGCCCCGAATGGAACAGGGCTCGGATGGCCGCGTCGGAATGCTGGGGTGTGTGGTGGATCTGCGAGACGTCGTGCACCGTCGTGACCCCATCGTCGAGCTGGCTCAACGCGCCAAACAGCTCGTTGATGTAGACGTCTTCGGGCCGGTACACGGGGGCGAATTTGAGAAGAATGTATTCGTAGTAAGTCGTGGTTCCGGCCGCGCTGCCCGAGCCGTCGTTGATCAGGACCCCGTCGGCCAGAAAACTCCGCAGCGCGGTTTCGAACTGGTGGTGGTGGGTATCGATGAAACCGGGCATGACGATGCGGCCGGTTGCGTCGATCTCCGCGGCGCCGCCGGCCTGCAGGTCCGGTCCGACGGCCAGGATTTTCTTGCCTTCGACCAGCACGTCCGCCTGCGCGAAATCGCCTACCTGCGGATCGATTGACATGACGGAACCGCCGCGAATGACATAGCGCCGACCCGGTCGGCCGCTGTCGATCGGCGGGTCGTCCGCCACCGCCGGGCGCGGTGCGAACAGAGGGAGACTGCCGGCGGCGATCCCAGTCGCCGCCACGGCCTTTAAAAAGCTGCGCCGCGAGCGGTAATGCTTCCGAGCCCGGTCTTCAACACACAGCCTGCACATGCGACGCCCTCCCCAAAGTACGAATTGCTGGGTAACGTCGTACTTTTGGATAATACAGGCAACACAAATCGCCTGTTGCGCGCTGATCCTCGGCTCGTTAGTAGATGTGCTGACCGCCGTTGACCGAGATCTCGGTCCCGGTGACATAAGCAGCATCTTCGCTGCACAGAAAGAAGATTGTGCCGGCGACGTCGGACGGTATCCCGAGCCGATTGAGCGGAATCCGCGGCAATAGCGTCGTAGTCTCGGGCGACAGCATCGCAGTCTCGATCTCGCCCGGGGCGACGGCATTGACACGCACGCCGATGCGCGCAAAGTCGGCCGCCATCTCGCGCGTCAAGGCCGACAATGCCGCCTTCGAGGTCGAATAGGCGGAGCCGGCGAACGGATGCACGTGATGGCCGGCGATCGAGGTGATGTTGACGATTGCCCCCTTGCCATGCGCCAGCGGCGGGGCAAAGGCGCGGGCCAAGGTCAACGGAACGAAGAAGTTCAGCTGAAACACCCGGTGCCAATCTTCGAGGTCACCGTTGAGAACACCGAGCCGTTCCTTGCTCGTGGCCTTTGGCGAGACCCCGGCATTGTTGACAAGCGCGTGCAATGCACCGTCGAGGAATTGTCCTGCCTCGGCGACGAAATGCTCGAGGTCGGCGGGGTCGGCAAGGTCGGCAGTGATGTGGTGGGTCCAGTTCGGGTCGCGCTTGCACTCGGGTGGCACGGCGTCACGCGAGCAGGTGATGATCCGCCAGCCGGCGTCGCTGAAACGCTTGACCGTGGCGTGCCCGATCCCGCGGCTGGCACCGGTCAACAGCAGGACCTTGCGCTTGCCGCTCATCGCGCGGCAACCCGGCGCGGAAAGTTCGCGCGCGGCTCCTCTAACCCCTCGGGGTCCTGATGGATTATGATTTCGGCATTCGGATAGGCGGCGCGCAATTTCGCTTCGACCTCGTCGGAGATTTCGTGCGCTCGAACGAGGCTCAGCGAACCGTCCATTTCGAGATGGATTTGGATGAACGCGGTCGGACCGGCGAGGC
>Ga0306924_10002131_pt1 | contig 18590 bp, 19 predicted proteins | sample sta12Can44000111_FD_203756 | JGI IMG/M metagenome (GOLD analysis project Ga0306924, IMG submission 203756) | Lab enrichment of tropical soil microbial communities from Luquillo Experimental Forest, Puerto Rico - statanox.12C.anox.44.000.111 (v2)... | ecosystem: Environmental > Terrestrial >...
CGTCACGCCGCGGTTTTGGTGTGCCCGCGTAACCCCTATTCACGTATCAGGCGTGGATGTCCCAGCCATGTCGCTCAAACGACGTGGATGTGGCATCCACGTCGTTTGATCGCACCGTCAAGCCACGCGGCATTGGTCCCAAGTGGCGACTTGACGACGGCGCCCCGGCTCGCTGGCCATCAACCCGAACACGGTGCTGAAGGCCTACCGCGAGCTGGAACACAAGGGCCTGGCGGCCGGCCGGCCCGGCCAGGGCACGTTCGTCGAGGCCGGCCTGGACCAGGTGGCGCTGCCGGAACTGGCCGCGCTGCGCCGGTCGCTGCCGGAGTGGCTGGCCACCGCGAACGCGGCGGGACTCGACGAGGACGGATGGTGGTGGCGCTGTTCACCTACCTGACGCCACTGCTCACCAGCCGCCCCATCCTGCCCCCGCTCCCCGTGGATCATCGGCCAGTGGTACACCAAGGGCGGCAGGTTCGCGTTCGCCGGCATCCAGCAGTCCGGCACCAACGCCGCCCGCCTCCAGCACTTCTGCCCTTCCGCTCCCTGTCCGGAAACACTCGGGCAGTGCCTCGCCCAGCACGGGTACACGCAATGGACCAGCTACCAGCCGTCAGCCGGTTCTGGCCCTTCCAGTGGATCGAAGGCGGCTGGCTGCTCGCGCTCTCGCTCCTGCTCATCACGGCGACCATCTGGCTGGTCCGCCGCCGGGCCGCCTGAGTACCACGCCGGGCCGCCTGAGTACCACGCCGGCCGGCTCCGCCGCCGGCCGGTCGCTCCGCCGCCGGCCGGTCGCTCCGCCGCCGGCCGGTCGCTCCGCCGCCGGCCGGTCGCTCCGCCGTTAGCCGGCCAGCTCCACCGTCACGCCGAGGCGCTTGGCCAGCAGGCCCGCGCGCTCCCGCTCCTGGGCGCCGAACGTGCCCTCGGCGCGGGCGAAGCCGACGTGGTGCAGCATCCCGCCGAGGGGCAGGCCGTCCTCGCGCACCAGCCTGAGCCGCTTGCCGCCGGGCCAGGCCAGCTCGGCGGAGTCGCCGTCGGCGGCCTCGAGACGGCCGTCCAGGGCCTCGGTGAACAGCCGCGTCGCGGCCGCCAGGTCGCCGACGTGGTGCTCGATCAGGCCGAACGAGGCCGCCGGGCCCGGCGCCGGCAGCTCGGCGGGCGGCGCGTCCGGAGACGGCGTCCCGGCCTGCTGGGCGACCTGGATGACGATGCCATGCGCGTCCCTGGGGTGCAGGAACGCCTCCCGCCAGGCCGGGTAGTCCAGGCTGATGCCGACGGGCTCGATGCCGAGCTCCCGGATCCTGGCCAGCGTGGCCCTGATGTCGCTGACGATGAAGTTGAAGTGGTGCGGGCCGGCCCCGCGGGCGGCCAGGAAGCGCTCGAGGAACGCCGCGTCGGGGCCGCCGGTCGGGGTGAGCAGCTCGATCTTCGGCCCGGCGGCGAACTCAAGCTGGCCCCACCAGTAGCCGGGGGAGTCCATTCCGTAGACCCAGGTCCCGCCCAGCACACCGCAGAACAGCTCCCAGCCGTCGGCCAGGGTCGGCGTGCCGATGGCGAGGTGATCGAGGTCGGCGGTCATGCCACGAAGTTATCGCGTGCCGCCGCGGTGGCGCTCACGCGGTCCCCGCGGCCTCCGGCCAACGCGGCCCCCGGCGGTGCGGCCCGGTGCGCCCACTGGTACTCCGTGCCCCGGTGGATCGCCAGGTAGATCCGGTCGCGGAGCGCGTTGGCGGCCTCGCTCGTCAGCGTCTTCTCCAGATCCCTGAGCACCACGCGGAGGAGGAGGTTCTTCTGGCCCGGCCGGGCCCCGAGACGGCGGGCGGCGGGTCCTGGCAGCCGGTCGTACGGGGTGGCGGAGAGCACGCGCACCTCCTCCACGCACGGCGCGTCGGGGCCGAGGGCCTCCCGGACCCGGTCGCCGAGCGTCTCCTCGTCCTCCTCCGCGCCCACCGCGACCGACAGGTCACGTGTGACCGGTGGCATGGACGAGACCGGCTGCCAGGCGGCCAGGTCGCGCATCTGGCCCGCGATGCGAGGATCGGCCGAACGTAGCAGGCGGATGTCCGGGATGCCCTTGACCAGCATCAGCAGGCGGTCAAGGCCCATGCCCAGGGCCAGGCCGCCCCGGCCGGCCAGCCCGGCGGCGGCCAGCCCGGCGGCGGCGAGCACGCCCGGATGGGCGAGCCCGCACTCCCAGACCTCCACCCAGTGGCCGTCGTGGCGCACGTCGATCTGGCGGCCGTGCTCGGTGTACGGGTGGGTTCTGGCCTGCTGGCGGTACGGCAGGCCAGGGACGATCGCCGCGAGCAGGCACGAGATCATCTCGTCCAGGTCCGCCTCGGTCATCGGCCGGGAGGTGATCCGCCATAGGTCGAGCTGGTGCGGCGTGCCGCTGTGCTGCCAGTCGATGGCGTCCCGACGGTACACGATCCCCGGGCAGGCCAGCAGCACGTCGTCGCCGGGGCGGCGGGCCAGCCGCCGCAGCGCGGGCGGGATCATGGCGGTGGAATGGCTGCGGAGCATCCGCCTGGCGCTCACGTAGCGGGTGTAGCGGGCCTCCCTGGTGATCGCGTCGGCCGCGTAGCCCAGGCGGTCGTAGTTGTCGGCGGCCGGTACGATCTTCGGGCCCCGGCACCACCGGACCTCGCAGGACCAGGCGCGCGACAGCGCCGTTACGGCCCGGTCGGTGAGGATCTGGATGGCGTGCGGGCCCTGCGCTGGATCGCAGAGGTCGCGGATATCGAGGGCCGCGCGCAGCTGCGCGGGACTGAGGCGAGGAACTGAACTGGACACGGTGACTCCCTGGCTTGAGGTGAACCCGGCGGGGACCCCCTCCCGGCCCCGGACTCGCCCGAGCGAAGTCGCCGTGCTAGCGCGGCGAGACGCCTCCCGGCGGCCCGTCGTGGGCCGGGAGGCGAGAAAATCGCCGCGTGGCCATGCCAGTCACGTTTCCAGGATACGCGCGCGCCGCGGCGCGCCGGCAAGCGAAATAACCGCGGCGGCTAGGCCAGCCTGCCGCCCAGGCCGATCAGGGCGAGGGCCAGGCCCGCTAGCGCGATCACCGGCCCGGCCACGGCCCAGAAGGTGACGCCGGACATGACGCTCCCGCCGAGGACGCCCACGCCCTGCAGCGTGAAGACGACTCCGCCCAGCATGAGGAGGAACCCGACGCCGACGAGCACGACCCGCCTCATGTTGCCGCCTCTTTCCCGGGCCGCTGGATGTGGCCCGTTTTCCTGCCGTCATCCGTGGAACGGCCCGGATGCGGGCAGGGTTCAGGGCGCCTGGCCGTGACCTGCGGGTCACGGCCAGGCGGTCAGCCGAAGCTCCCTCCGACAGGTCAGGGGGGGCGGACCTGCGGCGCTGCTCACGGCTGAGCATGAGGCACAGGCGGGCCAGGCGTGGCACGCCAAAACTCCCCTGGGCCGTACGTCAGGAAGAACGTGCCGAACGGCCCGGCGGTTCAGGCCCTTGTTCATCTATTTTCGGCTGGCGGGGTGCGGCGCGCTGACCAGCCCGGCTGCGCCGGCCGCCGCCGTGGCCGCCACGGCGGTCCCAGTCGGCCGGAAGCAAGTATCACGCGAGATGGCGCCGTGACTGGCCGCTTGGGATCTGGCAATTGTGCCTTTACCGTCGCAACTATAGCTTGCGAACCCAATACCGATTGGCATCGTGCTTTCCGGCCGGAATGCGTTGAGCAGGCTTTTGTTTCGCGTGTCTGAAATCCGGACCCTGCTTGGTACTGGTGCTTCGGGGCCTGGTAGTCCTAGGTTTGCAGCAGGAAATACATCCCGCCCGCCAGGGGAGGAGATCGCATGGCAGAAATCACCGTCACCGTCGATGGCGTGAAGTATGCGGACCACGTGGAGCCCCGGATGCTGCTCGTCCACTACCTCAGGGACGTGGTGGGCAAGACGGGGACTCCCATCGGATGCGACACGTCGAATTGCGGCGCATGCACGGTGCTGCTTGACGGGCAGTCGGTCAAGAGCTGTTCCGTCCTGGCCGTCCAGGCGGACGGCGCCGAAATCACCACGATCCAGGGCCTGGCGAACGGTGGCCTGCATCCGCTCCAGCGTGCTTTCCACGAGGAGCACGCGGTGCAGTGCGGGTACTGCACGCCGGGGATGATCATGGCGGCGTCGGACCTGCTCAGGGAGAACCCGAACCCCAGCGACGAGGAGATCCGCGAGGGCCTGGAGGGCAACCTCTGCCGCTGCACCGGATATGAGAACATCGTCCGCGCCGTACGGCGCGCCGCGCAGGCGGGAGTGAGCGAATGACCGCGCAGACCGAAGCCACCGAGAAGAAGGCAGGCGAACTCGGGAAGGCGCGCCTGCGCAAGGAGGACGAGCGCCTCATCACCGGCCAGACCAACTGGACCGCCAACATCACGCTGCCCGGGATGCTGCACATCGTCTTCCTCCGCAGCCCGTACGCGCACGCCCGGATCACCTCGGTGGACGTCAGCGCCGCCCGGAACGAGCCGGGCGTGATCGCCGCCTACTCCGGCGCGGACTTCGCCGCCGAGCAGGGCAGCCTGCCCACCGCCTGGCCGGTCACCCCGGACATCGTGATCCCGGCCCACCCGCCGATGGCGGTGGACGAGGTGCGCTACGTCGGCGAGGCGGTGGCCTGCGTGGTGGCCCGCGACCACTACGCCGCGGCCGACGCGCTGGCCGCCATCGAAATCGACTACGAGCAGCTTCCGCCGGTGCTCGACATGAGGACGGCCCTGGACGAGGCCTCGCCCAAGGTCCACGAGGCGGGCAACAAGAGCTACGACTTCGTCTTCCCGCAAGGCGACCTGGACGCGGCGTTCCGTGACGCGCCGGTGGTGATCGAGCGCACCTACCGGCAGCAACGGCTGATCCCGAGCGCGATGGAGACGCGCGCGGTGGTCTGCTCCGTCGTGGGCGGGGAGTTCACGCTCTGGTCGTCGACCCAGGTCCCGCACATCCTCCGGCTCATGCTGGCCCTGGTCACCGGCATCCCGGAGCAGAGCATCCGGGTCATCGCGCCCGACGTCGGCGGCGGCTTCGGGTCCAAGCTGCAGGTCACGGCCGAAGAGGTGCTGGCCGTGCTGATCGCCCGCAAGCTGGGCCGGCCGGTCAAGTGGACCGAGTCCCGCAGCGAGGGCAACCTGACCGTGCACCACGGCCGCGACCAGTGGCAGCGGCTGCGGCTCGCGGCCGACAGCGACGGCCGGATCCGCGGGTTCGACGTGGACCTGCTGGCCGACATGGGCGCCTACATCATGCTGGTGACGGCGGGCATTCCCATTCTCGGGGCGTTCATGTACCCCGCCATCTACAAGATGGACGCGTACCGGTTCCGCTGCGTCGGGGTGTTCACCACCAAGATGCCGACCGACGCCTACCGCGGCGCGGGGCGTCCCGAGGCCACTTTCGCCATCGAGCGGATGATGGACGAGCTGGCCACCGAGCTGGGCATGGATCCGCTGGAGCTGCGCGAGCGGAACTGGATCAAGCACGAGGAGTTCCCGTTCACCACCGTGGCCGGCCTGACCTACGACTCGGGCAACTACGAGGCGGCCACGGCCCGGGCCAAGGAGCTGTTCGACTACGACGGGCTCCGTGCCGAGCAGGCGCGGCGCCGGGCCGGCCACGACCCGGTGCAGCTGGGCATCGGGATCTCCACCTTCACCGAGATGTGCGGGCTGGCCCCGTCCCGGGTGCTCGGCTCGCTGGCGTTCGGCGCGGGTGGCTGGGAACACGCGTCGATCAGGATGCTGCCCACCGGCAAGGTCGAGGTCATCACCGGGTCGAGCCCGCACGGCCAAGGTCACGAGACGGCGTGGAGCCAGATCGTCGCCGACCAGCTCGGCGTGCCGTTCGAGGACATCCGCGTCCTGCACGGCGACACCCAGATCTCGCCCAAGGGCCTGGACACCTACGGCTCCCGGTCCCTGGCCGTCGGCGGATTGGCCCTGGTCTCGGCGTGCGACAAGGTCGTCGAGAAGGCCAAGGTGATCGCGGCCGGGCTGCTGGAGGCCTCGGCCGACGACCTGGAGTGGACGCCGGGGCGGTTCTCCGTCCGCGGCGACCCGGACAAGGGCGTCACGATCGGCGAGGTCGCGCTCGCCACCTTCGCCGCGCACAACCTGCCCGACGGCGTGGAGCCGAGCATCGACGCCGAGGCCACCTACGACCCGGACAACTTCTCCTTCCCGCACGGCACTCACCTGTGCGCGACCGAGGTCGACACCGAGACCGGCTTCGTCAAGATCCGCTCGTACGTGGCCGTCGACGACGTCGGCGCGGTGGTCAACCCGCTCATCGTCGAGGGCCAGGTGCACGGCGGCGTCGCCCAGGGCATCGCGCAGGCCCTGTACGAGGAGGCGGTCTACGACGAAGACGGCAACCTGGTCACCACCACGCTGGCGGACTACCTGGTCCCGTCGGCGGCCGACCTGCCGTCCTACGTCACGGACCGGACCGAGAGCCGGGCGGCCAACGCGCTGGGCGTCAAGGGCGTCGGCGAGGCGGGTGCGATCGCCTCCACCCCGGCGGTGGTCAACGCGATCGTCGACGCGCTGCGCCCGTTCGGCGTCAACGATGTCGAGATGCCCTGCACGCCCGAGCGAGTCTGGCGGGCCATCCGGGACGCCCAGGGCAACGCACAGCAGGCAGGAGGCGCGGCATGATCCCGGCGAAGTTCGACTACGTCCGGCCCGGCTCGCTGGACGAGGCGGTCAGCGCCCTGGCCGGCGGCGGTGACGACGCCAAGGTCATCGCGGGCGGGCAGAGCCTGCTCCCGCTGCTGCGGCTGCGGCTGGCCTACCCGGAACTGCTGGTCGACGTGGGTGACCTCGGCGAACTGCGCGGCGTCACCGACGCAGGCGACACCCTCGTCATCGGCGCACTAACCACGCACCACCAAGTGGTCCACGACCCGCTGATCGCCGAGCACTGCGGGCTGCTGGCGCAAGCCGCCGCCACGGTGGCCGACCCGGCGGTCCGGCACCGCGGCACGCTCGGCGGCTCACTCGCGCACGCCGACCCGGCCGGTGACCTGCCCGCGGTCGCGCTGACGCTGGACGCCACCATGGTCGCCCGGGGCCCCCGCGGCGAACGGGAGATCGCCGCGGCTGACTTCTTCGTCGACTACCTGACCTCCAGCCTGGAGCCGGACGAGATCCTGACCGCGGTCCGGGTGCCCAAGCTCGGGCCCGGCTGGGGCTACGCGCACGAGAAGTTCAACCGCACCGCGCAGGCGTGGGCGATCGTCGGGGTGACCGCGCTGGTCCGGCGGTCCAACGGGTCGGTGGCCGAGGCCAGGGTGGGGCTCGCCAACATGGGCCCGACGCCGGTGCGGGCCACGGCCGCGGAGAGCGCCGCGGCCGGGGCCGAGGTCAGCCGGGACGCGATGCGGGCCGCGGCGGCCAGCGCGGACGCGGGCACGAACCCGCCGGGCGACCTGCATGGCGCGCCCGACTACCGGCGGCACCTGGCCCGGGTGCTGACCGGGCGGGCGCTGGCCGCGGCGGCGGGAGTCTGACCTTGGGCCATGACTGAGCCGGAGCGGCTCTCGCTGGCCGAATGGCTGGTGCTGTGCCTGGTCCGCGAGGAGCCGACCTACGGCCTGGTCCTCGTCGGCCTGCTGGCCCGCGACGGCAGCCTGGGCCGGGTCTGGTCGGTGCCGAAGGCCGTGGTCTACCGTGCCCTGCAGCGGCTGGAGGCACTCGGCCTGATCAGTACGGTAGGGGAGGAGCGGACCAGCCAGGGGCCGGTCCGCTCGCTCCACCAGGCCACTTCCGCCGGGCGGGCGGCCGCCCGCGGCTGGCTCAGCACGCCGGTGGAGCATCCCAGGGACGTGAGGTCCGAGCTGATGGTCAAGCTCGCGCTGCTCGACCGGAGCGGAACCGACTCGCGGGACCTGCTGGAGGCGCAGCTGGCCAGGCTGCTTCCGGTCGCCGCCGCCCTGGATGATCGCCTGCGTGTCAGCACGGGCTTCGAGCACACCCTGGTCCTGTGGCGGCACGAGGCGATGGCCGCGACCGTGCGGTTCCTGGAGGCCCTGACCGCGCAGAACGAGGCGCGGACCCGCTAGCCGCCGCGGCTCGCGGCGCTGGGCGAGACCGGTGACGGTCTGGCCGGACGTCGAGGGCCAGCTCTCCCTGCTGTAGCCGGCCGGCCCGCCTCAGCCGCGGGTCGGCCGCGACGAGGCGAGCGACGCGAAGACGACCGTGGAGCCGAGGTAATGGCCGGTGGCGTAGTCGAAAGCGCCACCGCAGGTAATCAGGCGCAGCGCGGCGAAGTCGGTCGCGCCGTAAATGGTTTTCGCCGGGAATCTGGATTTGGCGTACTCGCGGACGCCCGTTACGCGGAATATGGCCGTGACCCCGTCGGCGAGCGTCACCTCGATGGTGTCGCCCTGGTGCAGGGCGCCGAGGCGGAAGAAGACGGCCGGACCCTGGTCGCTGTCGACATGCCCCTCGAGGACCGACGACCCGATCTGGCCGGGTGTCGCCGAGTACTTGTACCACGCCGCCTCGCCGGCGCTGGTCCTGATGGACGGGACCTGCATCGTGCCGTCGGCGTTGAGCCCCAGGTGCAGCAGTTTCGAGTCCACGCCGATGGCCGGGATGCGCACCGACACCGGGAGCGAGCGTGCCAGCGTTGGTCCGCGGGACGAGCCGCCGGTGACCCCCGCTTGCGACCGCAAGGGCTGCGGCGCGTGCACCTGGGAGCCGACCGCGACGCCCACGGCGGCGGTGCCGGCCACGATGAGCAGGACCCCGGCGATCCCGGCCACCCGGGCGCGCAGACCCGCCAGGGTGGTCGGCGGCGGGGCGTACCCGGTCTGCGGCCAGGCGACCACCACGCGAAACCCGGCGATACGCCGCCACGGCGCGTCCGGCAATGTCGGCGTCCTTTCCTCCGCAGTTCTACTCCGTTAGCCTAATATCGCGATGCTGAACTGGCCATTGCACATCTGCGCCGGACACCGGCCATGCCTTTATGGCCGTGGGCGCTTTCGGGGACCTGCCTGCGGCGGTGCGGGCGGCGACCAGATCGGTCACGCGATTTCCTTTCCCGAATCCCGGTTTCTGTCGCCGGGAACGGGAACACAGTCGTCATCGGCCCGGCGCATGAGGAGGGGTCCATGAAGGTGCGCGGAAAGATCGCCGGCACGCCGCTCGGCGCCAGGCTGACCGCTCTGTGCTGGGGCGCCCTGACCCTGCTCGCCCCCGTAGCCGTCTCGGCGTGCAGCTCGTCCACGTCCACGCCCCAGGTCTTCTCGCCGTCCGTGACCACCGGCACCGCAACGGGCACGGCGACGGGCACGGCGACGGGCACGGCGACGGGTACCGTGCCCGCTTCCTCGACTCACACGCCCACGTCCGGCGGTTCCCACGAGACCGGCACTTCCCACGAGACCGGCACGCCCGGCGTGAACTCGAGCCCTGCGTCGCCGGCCGCGTCGCCCGTGGTCACCGTGACGCACACGGTCACCGTCCCCCCCAGCAGTGCCCCGCCCGCCGCCGCCCCCGTCACCGGGGGAGGGGGCACGGCCGGATTCCAGGGCACGCTGCTCCTCGCGATCGGTGTGGCGGCGATCCTGGCCGGCACCGGGGGCCTGGCGTACCGCAGGTGGCTCGGCCGGGGCCGCTGACGCCCGCCGCCCGGCGGGACGGCTGCAGCGCAGCAGGTAGCCGCGCCGGTCCCGGGTGAACTCCGCTTAGGCTCGGGGGAGCGGCCGGGCGGAGGGAGAGCCGATGGATGAGGGCCGGGTGCCGGGCCTGTGGGCACCGCAGCGCCGGGCGCTGACCGTGGGCCTGGTCCTGACCATCACCTTCGTCGCGTCCGAGGCGCTGGCCGTGGTTACGGTCATGCCGGTGGTCGCCCGTGACCTGGGCGGGCTGCGCCTGTACGGCTGGGTATTCAGCGGGTTCATGCTCGGCAGCGTGGTCGGCATCGTGGCGGCCGGCCGGGAGGCCGACCGGCGGGGTCCCGCGGTGCCGTTCGTGGCGGGGGTGGCCCTGTTCGGCTCCGGGCTGGCCGTGGCGGGCCTGGCTCCCTCGATGGGCGTGCTGGTGGCGGGCCGCGTGCTGCAGGGCATCGGCGCGGGCGCGGTGCCCTCGGTGGCCTACGCCACCATCGGCCGGAGCCTGCCCGAGACGCTGCGGGCCCGGATGATGGCGGTCCTGTCGACCGCGTGGGTCCTGCCCGGGCTGGCCGGGCCGGCGATCAGCGCCGAGGTGGCACGCCTGTTCGGCTGGCGGTGGGTGTTCCTTGGCCTGCTGCCGGTGGTCGCGATCGCCGGGGCCATCGCCGTGCCCGCCCTGATCCGCCTCGGTCCGCCCGCCGCGGCTCAGGCGCGGGAGCACCGGCTGACCGACGGCCTGCGCACCGCCGTCGGGGCGACCATGCTCCTGGCCGGCCTCAGCCTCGCGGCCGGGTCAGGCGCGATCTTGGCCGGCTTCACGCTGATCGCGGGCGGCGGCGCGGTCGGGCTGCCCGCGCTGCGCCGGCTGGTCCCGGCCGGGACCCTGACCGGGCGTCAGGGGCTGCCCGCCACGATCGCCAGCCGTGGCCTGCTGACGTTCGCGTTCTTCGGCGCCGACGCCTATGTGACCCTCGCGGTGACGGCGGTGCGCCATCGCAGTCTGGTGGTGGCCGGCCTCGCCGTCACCGGCGCCACGGTGGCCTGGACGGCAGGCGCCTGGGTCCAGGCGCGGCTCAGCCACGTCTGGGAGGGACGGCGGATGGTACGCACCGGGCTGCTGATCATCCTGGCCGGCATCGTCGGCATGGTCCTGGTCCTGCACCCGGCCGTGCCGGTGGCCGAGGGCCTGGTGGCCTGGACCGTCGCGGGCCTGGGCATGGGGCTGGCGTACTCCCCGCTGTCGCTGATGATGCTGCAGAAGGCGCTACCCGGGCAGGAGGGGCAGGCCTCGGCGTCGCTGAACCTGGCCGACGTGCTCGGCACCGCGATCGGCATCGGCGCGGGCGGCGCGGCCGTGGCGGCCGCCGCGGGCAGTGATCTCCGCCTGGGCATCACCGCCGCGTTCGCGATCGCGGCCGCCGCGGGCCTGGTGGCGCTGGCCCTCACCGGCCGCCTTCCGGCCGGCACCACCTCAGCGCCGCCGGTGACCGAACAGGTGCCCGCCCGCGCGCCGGACTGACAGTCCGCCGCTTAGCCGGCGTTCCCGTCGAAGACGGGCTGGTAGCCGAGCTTCTGGCCGGAGGCGGTGGGGTGATAGGACGAGCTGATCGCCAGGATGTCCACCGAGTGCAGCCAGCTGCCCGAATCGCATATCTGGTGCCCGGCGAACTGGCCGCGGACATCGGCGAACACGATGTGCTGGTCGGCCGCGGTGGTGACGGCCGTGGACAGGACGCTATCGAGGGTGTCGGCGGCCGCGTTGAGCGCGGTCCGGTCCTGGGTGCTCAGCCCGATGCAGGTGCTCGATTTGGACAGGTCGTACAGGTCCGGGTAGCCGAGCAGCACGATCTTGGCGTTGGGCGCATGCTGCCTGATGGCCTGCAGGGTGCTGGCGAGCCTGCCCGGCAGTTGGGTGGTGGCGAAGTTCCTGGCGGCCGCGACGGCGCTCACGCACGAGCTGGTCGATCGGAACACGCAGGTCTCCATCACGCTGGAGAAGCCGGCGTCGTTACCCCCGATCGTGATGCTGACCAGCGTGGTGCTCGCGCTCAGCGCCGATACCTGGCCGTCGATCACGTCGGAGGTCGTCGCGCCGGCGCAGGCCACCGAGACGAACGAGGCGGGGGCGTTGGTACCGGCCCACTGTTCCGGGTAAGCGTTCGTACTCCGGTCGCAGCTGCCGCTGGATGAGATGTAGGACCCGGCGCCGAGTCCGGAGCTGTACGAATCACCGAGCGCGACGTAGCTGACCGAGGAGGCCGCGTCCGCGGCCGGCACCGCGCTCACGGCCGTGATCAGGCCGGCCGTGGAAGCCATAACTGCCGCGCTGAAAATAACACGGGAAATACGCACGATCACCCCATAGCGACCTGAGAGGGCGGTGATAATGCGCGCGCACTCTCCTTGTACCACGCGTCAGGGAGGAGATCAATATGGTAGTTACCGGCGCGTTAACCCCTGGCTGACCTGCGGCGGGCGATCACAACCTGGGCCGGCACCCTGGGATCCGGTTTTTGGTAAAAGGCCCGGATTAGGGCTTATGTGTAATACGAGCGCCCCCGCCGGTGACTGCGATCCGTGGATGCCACATCCACGTCGTCAGGCCCTGGCGCCGGGCAGTGCCGCAGTGACGGGTGTCCCGCTGGCCGCGTCCGCACGGCGGCCGGAACATCGCGCCGTCGGCCATTGTTCCTCCGGACATGATCGAGGGTCGGTTTGCTGAGCTGATTGCCGGGCAGCGGCAGGGAGTACTGGTCACCCTCAGAAAAGACGGGCGGCCGCAACTGTCCAACGTGAACTACGCCTGGTACCCGGAGGAGCAGACCATCAGGGTCTCCACCACCGACGACCGGGCCAAGACCGGCAACATGCGCCGTGACCAGCGGGTCAGCTTCTACGTCACCAGCGGTGACTTCTGGTCCTATGTGGTGGTGGACGGGCGCGCCGAGCTGTCGGCGGTGGCCCGGGACCCGCACGACGCGGCCGTGGAGGAGCTGGTTCACCTGTACCGCGCGGTGCAAGGGGACCACCCGGACTGGGATGACTACCGGGCGGCCATGGTCCGCGACCGGCGCCTGGTCGTCCGGCTCCGGGCCGAACGGGCCTACGGAGTGGTTCACCGCGGCTAACAAAGCGCAAGAGACGGTTGCGCCAGGCAAAACCTGGCTTCCGCCTTGTTGACGGGAGACGCTATGCGTACCAATGGGCCTGTGCCGTCGCGCGTAAGCTGGGACGATGCTGGCTGATTCCTTCGGGCGGATCGCCACCGATCTGCGCGTCTCGCTCACCGACCGGTGCAACCTGCGGTGCGAGTACTGCATGCCACCCGAGGGTCTTGACTGGCTTCCCAAGGCCGATCAGCTCACCGACGACGAGGTGGTGCGGCTCATCAGGATCGGGGTCGAGCTACTCGGCATCCGCGAGGTCAGGTTCACCGGCGGCGAGCCGCTGCTGCGCCGCGGGCTGCCCGGCATCGTCGCCCGCACGGCGGAACTGCGCCCCCGCCCGGAGATCTCGCTGACCACCAACGCCATCGGCCTGGCGCGCACCGTCGCCGCGCTGCGCGCGGCCGGGCTCGACCGCATCAACGTGTCGCTGGACACGCTGCGACCCGAGACGTTCCGCAAGCTCGCCCGCCGGGACCGGCTGCCGGACGTGCTCGACGGGCTGGCCGCCGCGGCCGAGGCCGGCCTGCGCCCGGTCAAGGTCAACGCCGTGCTCATGCGGGACCTGAACGACGACGAGGCGGTGCCGCTGCTCAGGTACTGCCTCGACCACGGCTACGAGCTGCGGTTCATCGAGCAGATGCCGCTGGACGCCCAGCACGGCTGGAAGCGGGCCGAGATGGTCACGGCGGAGGAGATCCTGGCGGCGCTCGAGCGCGAGTTCACCCTCACCCCGGACGACCCGCGGCAGCGCGGATCCGCGCCGGCCGAGGCGTTCCTGGTCGACGGCGGCCCGGCCCGGGTCGGCGTCATCGCGTCGGTCACCCGGCCGTTCTGCGGGACCTGTGACCGGGTCCGGCTGACCGCCGACGGTCAGGTGAGGAACTGCCTGTTCGCCCGGACCGAGAGCGATCTGCGCGGTCCGCTGCGGGCCGGGGCGGGCGACGCCGAGCTGGCTGCGGCGTGGCGGCGCGCGGTCGCGGTGAAGCTGCCCGGGCACGGCATCAACGACCCGTCGTTCCTGCAGCCGGACCGCCCGATGTCCGCTATCGGCGGCTAGCGGCCGTCACCCGGGCGGTAGGCCGGGCCGTGCGCGTCGTCGCAGTGCTGCTCCTGGCTGAGGCGAATCAGCCCGGGTGCGGTCGGCAGGCCGGCGTGGTCGACCTGGAGGGTGGCGTGAGTGATGCCGTACTCGCGGCTCAGGTAGGCCTCCAGGTCGGCGCGGACCGCGTGGCAGTCCTCGCCCGGCTCGACCAGCACGTGCGCCGAGGCGGCGGGCATGCCGGAGGTAATCTCCCAGATGTGCAGGTCATGGACCTCGGTGACGTGCGGGCGGCCGGCCATCGCCGCGCCCACCGCCGCCGGGTCGAGCCCGGCCGGCGCCGCCTCAAGGAAGATCCGCCCGGATTCCCTGATCAGCCCGGCGCCCGCGTGCACCATCAGGGCGACGACGACCAGCGTGGCGATCGCGTCCGCCCGGGTGAACCCGGTCAGCAGGATGACGACTCCCGCCACGGCGGTCGCCGCGAACGCGTACAAGTCGGTGACGATATGCCTGAACGCCCCGGCGAGGTTGAGGCTCCGCGGCGCGCCGTGCCGGTCAGCAGCTGAGCCGCCCGCCCGGGCGATCAGCAGCGTGGCCACCAGGTTGACCGCCACCCCGGCCAGCGCGACGGCGAGCATCGTACCGCCGGCCACCGCCGTCGGCGTCAGCAGGTGCCGGATCGCGGTATAGGCGAGCCACGCCGCGAGCAGCACCAGCGTGATGCCGTTGGCCTGCGCGGACATGATCTCGGTGCGCTTGAGGCCGTAGGTGTACCCGCCGGCCGGCGGCCGGGCGGCCAGCCGCGCCGTGACCAGCACGAGCCCGATCGACGCCGCGTCGGTCAGCATGTGCGCGGCGTCGGAGATCAGCGCGAGCGAGTTCGCGGCCACCCCCGCGATGACCTCCCCCGCCATGAACGCGAGGATCAGCGCCAGCGCAGCCGACAGCCACCTGGCGTCCGTACCGGACGCCGGGCCGTGCGCATGCCGGTGATTTGCCGCCACCATCTGACGATATCTTCGGCGATCTAGGGACAGGTACAGACGGCTGGAGGTGACGTGGCAGGACTGGACGGCCAGGGTGCCCTGGTGACGGGCGGGTCACGGGGGATAGGCCGGGCGATCGTGAAGCGGCCTAGGCTGGTCCCATGAGCACCATGGATCAATGGACGGCCGCGGTCTGCGCGGATCTCGGGCTCGATCCCAGTTCGGCCGACCTGCGGGCCGTGCTCGACCTGACCCGTGACGTCGCGCACGGCGTGGCCCGGCCCGCCGCGCCGCTCACCGCCTACCTGGTCGGGGTGGCGGTCGGCCGCGGCCTGGCCCTGCCGGATGCGGCCGGGCGGGTCTCGGCGCTGGCGGCCAGCTGGGAGAAGGAAGAGCAGTAAAGTACCGAACGGTCCTGGCTGTCGCCCTGGCGACCGCCGCGGGCGGTGTGGCCGGTTACCGGACTCTTACAGATCCCGCCATCGCCGGCGCCCGTCGGGCTGCCTCCCCTAAGACGGTGTCCCGGGGCGGACGCAGACGAGCGAAGGGCGGTCGATGACTCCGCAATCCGGGCGGGATGGCGAATCCACGCGGGACAGCGAATCCGGGAGCGGCGGCGCCGAGCAGGACCCGGGTCCGACCAGGCGCGGCGTGCTGCTGGGGGTGGGCCTGGCCGGCCTGGGCGGGGCTCTGGCCGGCTGCAGTACCGCGGCGGTGCCCTACGACGCCAACGAAGCGGGAATACCGCCGAACGGCCCGGCGCAGGGCGGCATGCCCAGTTCGGGCGCGACGACGAGCCAGGCATCCACGCCCGGCTCGGGTGGCATGTCATCCAGTCCCGCCCCGGCCGCCGGCGGCCAGGGCGGCCAGCCGGCCAAGAGGAAGGCCAAGCCCAGGCTCGCCGGCACCGTGCTCGGTGCCGCCAGCGAGATCCCGGTCGGCGGCGGCAAGATCTACACCGCGGCCAAGGTGGTGGTGACCCAGCCGGCCCGCGGCCAGTACCAGGGGTTCAGCGCGGTGTGCACGCACGTGGGCTGCATCATGAGCACGGTCGCCAACGGCACCATCGACTGTCCGTGCCACGGCAGCGAGTTCAAGATCACCAATGGCGCCGTGGTAACCGGCCCGGCGCCTGCGCCGCTGCCCGCCAAGCAGATCAAGATCGTCGACGGGCAGGTCATCCTGCTCTGATGCTTCCCGGCGCGAGCCTAGGATGTCGGGTGTGGGCTCGCTGATGCTGCTTGATACCGCGTCGCTGTACTACCGCGCCTTCTTCGGCGTGCCGGAGACCGTCCGGGCCCCGGACGGCACCCCGGTCAACGCGATACGCGGGCTGCTCGACATGATCAGCCGGCTGGTCCGGGCCAGGCATCCGGCGCGGCTGGTCGCCTGCCTGGACGCGGACTGGAGGCCGGCCTTCCGCGTCGAGGCGGTGCCCTCGTACAAGGCGCACCGCCTCGCCGCGGACGGCACGTCGGAGGAGACGCCACCCGCGCTGGCCGTGCAGATCCCGGTCATCGAGGAGATCCTGCACGCCTCCGGGCTGGCCGTCGCCGGGCAGCCGGGATACGAGGCGGACGACGTGATGGGCACGCTCGCGGCCAGGTCCTCCGGCCCGGTCGACGTGGTCACCGGCGACCGGGACCTGTTCCAGCTGGTCGACGACGCGCGCGGGGTGCGGGTTGTCTACACCGTGCGCGGCCTGATGAACATGGACGTGATCGACGAGGCGGCGCTGACGGCAAAGTACGACATCCCCGGCCGCGCCTACGCCGACTACGCCGCGCTGCGCGGCGACCCGAGCGACGGGCTGCCCGGCGTGCCGGGCGTGGGGGAGAAGACCGCGGCCGCGCTGATCCGGGCCTTCGGCAGCATCGAGGGGATCGTCACGGCGCTGGACGCCGGCCACGGCGGGTTCCCCCGGGGCAGCCGGGACAAGCTGGAGAAGGCCCGCGATTACCTGGACGTCGCCCTGTCCGTGGTCAAGGTCGCCGACGACGCGCCGCTGCCGGAAGTCGACGGGACGCTGCCGACGGTGCCGCCCGACGCCGCCCGCCTGCAGGAGCTCGGCGACCGGTGGGGGCTCGGATCCTCGCTGGGCCGGTTCGTCACCGCCGTCTGCTCGGCCTAGCATCTATCCGTGACGACGGACGAACTGTATCCCGCCGGGCGGCTCGGCCAGGTGCGCGAGGCGGCCGGCGCGGCCGGGCTCGACGCGCTGCTGCTGATCCCGGGGCCGGACCTGAGGTACGTCATCGGCTACGACGCCAAGCAGCTCGAGCGGCTGACCTGCCTGGCCATCCCGGCCAGGGGGGAGCCGGCGCTGTTCGTGCCGCGGCTCGAGCTGGCCGCGGCGCAGGCCTCCCCGGCCGGCTCGCTCGGCCTGGAGATGATTCCCTGGGCGGAGACCGACGACCCGTTCGCGCTGGTCGCGGCCTTGCTCGGCCAGGTCGCCTCGGTCGGGCTCTCGGACCGGATGTGGGCGCTGTCCGTGCTGAAGTTCCGCGACGCGCTGCCCGGCGCGCGCCTGGCGCTGGCCGGCCGCGCGCTGCGCACGCTGCGGATCAGGAAGACCCCGGCCGAGGTCGCGGCCCTCCGGGAGGCCGGCGCCGCCATCGACCGGGTGCACGCCCGGGTCCCCGGCTGGCTCCGGCCAGGGCTGACCGAACGGGCCGTGGCCTCGGTGATCACCGAGGCCATCCTGGCCGAGGGGCACGCCACCGTGGACTTCGTGATCGTCGGGTCCGGTCCGAACGCCGCGAGCCCGCACCACGAGGTCTCCGACCGCGTACTGGCTGCCGGGGACGTGGTGGTGGTCGACATCGGCGGCACGATGCCCTCCGGGTACTGCTCGGACAGCACCAGGACCTACGCCCTCGGCGAGCCGCCGGCCGAGTTCACCGCGTACTACAAGGTCCTGTACGACGCCCAGGAGGCGGCCTGCGCCGCGGTCCGGCCCGGCGTGACCGCCGAGGCCGTCGACGCGGCCGCGCGGGAGCCGATCACCAGGGCCGGGTACGGAGCGGCGTTCTTCCACCGGACCGGGCACGGCATCGGCCTGGAGGCACACGAGGACCCGTACATCGTGGCCGGCAACACCGAGCCGCTCGAGCCGGGCATGACATTCTCGGTCGAACCCGGCATCTACCCCGGCCCGCACGGCGCGCGGATCGAGGACATCGTGGTCTGCACGGCCAACGGCTACGAGCGCCTCAACCACACCCCGCGCGAGCTGGTCGTCGTCGCCTAATTCCTAGTGATCGGGCGGGTCGGTGCGGTCCTGGTTCTCGGCCAGGAAACGCTCGAACTGGGCGGCCAGCTCGTCGGCCGTCGGCATGGCCTCGCCGTCGGCGAGCAGGCCAGCCGCCGCGTCCGCGGCCTGCTGGCTCTCGGCCGCGGTGTCGTACTGCTGCTCCAGCGCGCGGACCAGCTCCGCGACCTCCGCGGACTCGTCGACCTGCCGCTCGATCGCCTCGTTGGTGCGGTCCGCGGCCTCGCGGAGCTCGGCGTCGGGCAGGTCGAGCCCGGTCGCGGTGGTCACCGAGGCGAGCAGGGCCAGCGCGGCCGGCGGATACACGGCCTGGGCTAGGTAGTGCGGCACCTGCACGGCGAAGCCCAGCGCGTCGCGGCCCGCCTCCCCGAAACGCAGCTCGAGCAGGGCGGGCGCGCTGCCCGGGACCTGGATCCGGCTCGGCAGCCGCTGGTGGCCGGCTAGCAGCTCCTCCCGGGTGGCGTGCGCGATCACCCCGAGCGGCCGGGTGT
>Ga0306924_10002132_pt1 | contig 18589 bp, 13 predicted proteins | sample sta12Can44000111_FD_203756 | JGI IMG/M metagenome (GOLD analysis project Ga0306924, IMG submission 203756) | Lab enrichment of tropical soil microbial communities from Luquillo Experimental Forest, Puerto Rico - statanox.12C.anox.44.000.111 (v2)... | ecosystem: Environmental > Terrestrial >...
CCACCCTCACCCGAAACACCCTGGTTACCGCCATCGCCCCCGAGCAACCCTTCACCCTCACCGCACGGCCGACCCCCCTCCAACAAAAGGCCCGCGACCTCCTCGGCCTCTCCCGTACCCAGTAGACACCTTCAATAACGTATAATTATCCCGCTAACTCAGCAGCTTGCGCTTTCGCAAAGACGGAAGCTCCGCTTAACGTCAACTCGAGGTACCCTTCATCGTCGGCGCTTGGCGTGGCGACGCCGAGGAGATGGTCCGCTGGCGGGTCGAGCGGTGCCCGATGCCGCGAATGGGCGACGCGTAGGATGTCTCTTACACAGCGTTGTTCCCCACGAAGCTCGGCGTGGGGCCACTTTTGACGGCGCTGGCGAGGTCATTGCCATCAACGACGGGATGAGGAGGGTCAGGGTCGGTGATCGCGTCGCCGGCTGCTTCCATCCGCGCTGGTTTGGCGGACCGACCGATTAGCCCCGAGTACCTGACCGACCGGCTTGGTGCCAATCTCGACGCGATGCTGGCCCAATACGCGGTCGTCAACGAAGAGGCGGTCGTACGTCTGGCCAGCCATCTCTCCAACGAGGAAGCTGCAACCTTGCCGTGCGCTGGCGTAACTGCCTGGGTCGCTCTAACAGGCTATCGCCGAGTTACCGCAGGAGGCACCGTCTCGACGCAGGGTTCGGGCGGCGTATCGGTCTTTGCGCAGTAATTCGCCCGGCTCTTGGGCGCCCGGGTAATCGCTGGCACGTCGAGCTACGAAACGAGGTTGTATCACGAACGAGCGCGAGGGCATCGGTATGGGGTGCCGTCGCGGTATTCTGGGCCCGATCCATCGCCCGCTCCCTTTGCAGGCTGCCGTGGATCGGCTGGCAGGCCATACGGTGTCACGACGCCTACGTCCGCCGCTGCCGGCTTAGATCGGATCGGATGCAGTTCTTAGCCGCGCCACCTTCGACACCATATCGCAGCGCTCGACGAGCTTGGGGTTACCCCTGATCACCTCAAATGCAGTCTGCTCGCCCTCGCGCCAGAAGCGGATGTTGAGCTTGTGCCTGCCGAGGCGGAGGTCTTGCACGGTTAGGTCGGGCAGCCATCCCGGAAGGGACGGGTCGACATAGAGCTTGTTGCGCGGCGCATCCGGCAGAATACCTAAAAGCGCCCCGGTCAGCATGAAAGCAGAGCCCGCTGCCCAGGCTTGCGGCACGTTCGCCCCGATGTACTGCACCGGAAAGGTGGCTTCGTTGCGCTCGAATGCCGTATAGAGCTCGGGCAGCTGGTTGAGCATGAAATGGCTGGCTGCAATGCTGATGTCGTGAGCGATCCGCGCCGCTTCCGCGGCGAAGCCGTAGAGTTTGAAGCCCATGGCGATGATGGCGTTGTCGTGCGGCCAGACCGAACCCGTCTGATAGTTGTACGGGTTGTAAGCCGGGTGATCAGCAGAGAGCGTGCGAATGCCCCATCCCGACCACATGTCCGGCGCCATCAGCCGGTGCACCACCTTCTTGGCGCGCTCGGGAGGCACGATGCCGGACCAAACACAATGCCCTGGGTTCGAGGCGACGGTCAGCACTTTTTTCTTCTCGCCGTCGAGCGCATAGGCATAGAAACCGAGTTCTTCGTCCCAGAAGGCTTCGTTGAAATGGTCGAACAAGGCAGCGGCTTTGGCGCGCAGTGTCTGCGCACGATCCGGCTTGCCCAGCGCATCGAACAGTTCGGCCATCCCTATCCAGGCATTGTATACATAGCCTTGCAGCTCGCAGAGCGCCTTTGGCCCTTTGACCAAGGTGCCATCAGGGTACACGACGGAATCGCCGGAATCCTTCCAGCCCATGTTCTCGTAACCGACCGAGGAGCGCGTCTGGTATTCCTGGAAGCCGTCGCCATCGCGGTCACCATAGTTGTCGATCCAGGACAGGCATCGTTCGGCGGTCTCGAGATGCCGCTCCAGAAGCGCCCGGTCACCTGTCGCCCGCCAAGCGTGGTGCAAGGTGATCAAGTAGAGCGGCGTGGCGTCCGCGGTGCCGTAATAGGGCGTATGCGGGATTAGCTTGAAATGCGCTAGTTCACCGTAGCGCATTTCATGCAGGATCTTGCCAGGTTCGGCATCCCGGTAGTCGTCTTGCTCTGTTGCCTGCCGGGCTCCAAGTATCTCCAACGCTCCGCGGGCAAACTCCGGATAGATTAGCGTGTTCTGAAGTGAGACGATCAGGCTGTCGCGTCCAAACGGGGCAACAAACCAAGGGAGGCCGGCGGCAGGCAGGAACACCAAGTGATCCGTGCCTGCAATTGGGAGGCGCAGTGCCGCCATATCCTCCAGCGCCTGGCGAAACAGCCGATAGAATTCTTCGTTGCTGGTCTGGATCTTGACCACGTTTTTCAGCCAGTCGGCCATCGTCTCGGCATGCTGTGACTGCTGACTGTCAGCGATGCAATGTGTTGGTGGCGAAAAATGCCGAGCGCTGTCCGACAGCGTATAGAGCAGGCAGCAATGCCATGCCTTGCCCGGCTCGAGGGCCACCTCGAAGCTGAGGCGACCATTGGCGTAGACCGCCTTTGTCGGCGATTGCGCCGGGGAAATCGTCACGGCACGGCTAAAGTCACCATTGCGGTATGTCGTGCGCAATCGCTGATGCGATTCGGACCACTCCGTGGTGATCCGGCCCCGGCGCACAATCCGGCCCGACTTCACCTCGAAGATGTCGGCGAAGTCGCAGCGGAGCGCGATCTCGAGCTGGAACCTCACCGGCTTCATGCTGTTGTTGGAGACGTCAAGGTCTTCGTGCATGCCACCGCTGATGGATCGGCTTATGGTAAAGCCCAATGTGCGCGGCGGGATCGTGCCGTCTTCGGTGAGCAAGGTCCGATTGGTCAGGAATATGCGGGCTGCGTAGTAGCTGATGGCGCCGCCGTTCAGCAGCTCCCAGGGTTCGCCGTTGGCATAGATCGTCCAACTGCTGACAACCCGCGTGTCGAAGAAGTAGAGACCCCGTTCGCTCGGCCATTTGATCTGCCCGTCCTCCTCGCTGATTAACACCGTCTGGCCTTGGTGGATGGAGATCTGCGGCGGGCCGACCTGGACCTTGAACGTCATGACGTCCTCCCTTCGAGGTGCGGGCCTGCGGGGCGGTCTACCCCCGGATGCCGGCTCGAACCAAAGTCGTAATCTGGGTCTTGCGTTTGTGTAAACTCGCGCTGCGATGGGGCCGTGCGCGGCTGCGGCGATCGATTGCCCGCCAGGAGCGCTACAACCTCCCGGATACAACCGCGGCTTGACCTCACGGTGCGTGCCTTGTCGTCGATCCCACGCCGGCTTATCGTGTTCAGCCATCGAGAAGACTTATCGTGCTCAGCCGTCGAGAAGAAAGGAGCAGACATGTCGCTTCCGCAGGATATCAGACCCGTCTTCCAGGACATTCAGGACACGCTCGTGCGGTCCGAGGCACCGTGGATCCAGCAATCTCCGATGTCCGCCGTCAAGGTGCTGTGGGTCGGCCGTGAGACCGGCACTTGGGCGTCCCTGCATCATTGGAAGAAGGGTTACACTGCACCGCCGCACAAGCATCTCGCCGGGGCACATGCCTATGTCATTTCGGGGAAGCTTAAGGTCCGGAACGGCGTGTTGAATGCCGGCGACTACGTCTATGAGCCGTCGGGCATCCTGCACGACGCGACCACCGCGCTCGAAGACACAACCTATCTGTTCATCTGCACCGGCGCCGTCCTGTTCTTCGACGAGAATGGCTTTACCCGGTACACGAATTGGGAGGTCATGGAGAAGCTGCGATCGGAACACGAGACGCCTGTCCGAGCCGAAGCGGCCGAATAGGGACGCGCGGGATGAGGGCGGTCGTATGCGAGGCGTTCGGTGGTCCCGAGGTCCTCGCCCTGCGTGAGGTCCCGGAGCCGCCCCCGCCGGGCGCCGGCGAGGTGCAAGTCAGGATCCGGGCGCGGGGCGCGCAATATGTCGATGTCCTGATGTTGGCCGGAAAATACCAGTTTCGGCCGGAGCCGCCCTTCATCCCGGGCAGCGAGGCAGTCGGCGACGTGGTCGCGATTGGCCCCGATGTCACCCGGTTCAAGATCGGCGACCGGGTGATGAGCCGGCATCGGCTCGGCGCCTTCGCCGAGCTCGGCAATGCGAGCGCCGAAAATTGTGACCCCATTCCTGCGGGCATGAGCCTCGAGGAGGCCGCAGTGTTCCGCGGCGCGTACAGCACCGCCTATCATGCGCTATTGCAGCGAGGGCGGCTCAAGGAGGGAGACCGGGTGCTGATCCATGGTGCTGCCGGCGGCATCGGCATCCCGGCGATCCAGATTGCCAAACTGTTCGACGCCGAGGTCATTGCGATCGCAAGCACTGAGGAGAAGCGAGCGGTCTGCCGAGCCGAGGGTGCGGCGCATGCGATCGATTACCAGGCCGGCTTCCGCGACAAGGTCATGGAGCTGACCGGGGGTCGCGGCGTCGACATCATTTACGATCCGGTTAACGGTCCGACCTTCGAGGAGTCGTTGCGCTGCCTGGCCTGGGGCGGGCGCATCCTGATCTTGGGGTTTCTTGGCGGTGCGCCGGCACTCGCCCGCACCAACTACCTGCTTATCAAAGGGATCGAAGCGATCGGCGTGCGGATTGGCGGGCTCAACGAAGCCCACCCCGAAATCGCCGCCGCCAACACAAAGGCACTGGTCGATCTGGCCGCACAAGGTAAGCTCAAGCCGCGCATCTGGCGCCGCTTCCCGTTGAGCGAGGTGGCCGAGGCGGTACAGGCCCTGATCGACCGCAAGGTTATCGGCAAAGTCGTACTCGAGTAGTTATTTCGGCGCCTGCGCCGCGGAGGCCCCAATGAAGATCAGCGACATCACTCTGACCCTGTTTTCCTGGGAGAGCATCCCCTCGACGATCTACGGCCACCACACGGCCCGACCGACCGGCAAGAGCGATCTCGGGTTGCTGGCGGTCAGGACCGATGACGGGATCACGGGCCACGCCTTTCTCGGCACCTCCTCGAACCCGGCGAGCCTCGACGGGCCGGGTCTCATCCGGTTTCTGAAGCCGATCCTGCTGGGTCAGAACCCGCTCGACCGCGAGCGCCTCAACCGTTTGCTGTGGGCGCGGGCCCGCGCTGCCACCGTGCGCTCGATCGGTGCCTGTGACGTGGCACTGTGGGACATTGGCGGTAAGGCGGCCGGACTGCCGATCCACCGGCTGATCGGCACCTCGCGCGACGACATCGCCGCCTACGCCAGCTCGGAGATCCACGGCACGCCCGAGGCGTATGTCGAGCAGGCCCGGCATTACCAATCGACCGGGTGGCGGGCCTACAAGATCCACCCGCCGCAATCCTGGCGCGAGGACATCAAGGTCTGCGAGGCGGTACGCAAGGCAGTCGGCGACGACTACACGATCATGCTCGATTCGACTTGGAGCTATCGCTACGAGGAAGCATTGCGGGTCGGCCGGGCGATCGAGGAGATGGGTTTCTACTGGTATGAGGACCCACTCACCGAGCAAGACATCTACAACTACGTCAAGCTCAAGCAAAAGCTAGACATTCCGATCCTCGCCACCGAGTTCCCGATCGCCGGCTTCGATTCCTATGCCTCCTGGATCCTCGAGCGCGCGACCGACTTTCTGCGCGGCGATGTCGCGGTCAAGGGCGGGATCACGACCCTAGTCAAGACCGCCCACCTCGCCGAAGCCTTTCGCATGAACATGGAGGTGCACCACGGCGGTAACTCGTTGAACAATGTTGCAAATCTGCATGTCATCATGGCAATCAGGAATACCGAGTTCTTTGAGGTATTGCTGCCCGACGCGATGCAGAAATACGGGCTCGTCGAGGATATCACCGTCGACCGCGACGGCCTCGTCCACGCTCCGACCGAGCCCGGCCTCGGCGCGCAGATCGATTTCGAGCTGATCGAGCGCAAGAAGGTCGGGGTGCTGAGCTGAGCCTCAACCGGCACGAGATTGGTTCTCCACGGGACGGTCCGCCTGCGCCAGCCCTCCGCGGGTCGCAATGACCGCACTTGTCATCGCGAGAACCTGCGGGGACAGACCAATCTCGTCGGGCTCGGTCATCACAGCCGTTCGCCATCGCCTACGGTGGGAACGGGCCGCGTCTTCGGACCCTAAAAAAACACAGGTCCGGACGACGAGTGCCCTGTTAGCGTGCCGGAGCAGGGGTCAAATGCTTCTTCCGCAAAGACGTATGAAAATCACAGTACCGAGTTGGCAGGCGATCCGCCAAGTTTGGCTTTGGCTCGTCACCCGGAGGACGTGCAAGAGATGCGGCCTGTTTCGCGTCGAAGCTCAGATCGTCGAATGCCGCTGCGACTGGGCGTGGAGAGGCGCGAACCTACACGCTCGTCCCGTCAGAGGGCGATCTTAGGCTGGTCGCGGGCCGCTCTTGTGCGGCCTTCCAGCGCTTGCCTTCGGGAGTCCAGCTGAAGACGGGGCGACGCGTATCAAGGCGGCGAGCCAGCTTGCCGTTCGGTCCGCGACAGCAGTATCTCGAGCCGGCAGCTGCGATCGGGCTCCTCGGCCGTCGGTAAACCGCCGATGACCCGAGCGACGAAGACATTGTCCCCTTTAGGATTCCGGCACCAGGGCAAGTTGCCCCGACAGGCGCGCATCAACGGTTTGTGTCCCGCAATGGTTGTTGAACGTGATAAGCGCGTGATTGAGCGTCAAGCCGTATATAGAGCGCGACGGTGGTGCTTCGGTGTTGTCCTAGCCGTGACACGGCTCTCGAAAAGAACGAAGGGGTTAAGCGAAAATATCGCCTAACCCCTCGTTCCTTTTGGCTCCCCGGGCCGGACTCGAACCAGCGACCAAGCGGTTAACAGCCGCTCGCTCTACCAACTGAGCTACCGGGGATCAGGGCGGCTGGTGCCGTAGACGCAAGTCCCCTTGGAGGCCGGAAGCGGAATCGAACCGCTGTACGAGGATTTGCAGTCCTCTGCATAGCCACTCTGCCATCCGGCCGGCTACGCGTCATATAGGCGTCCGCCGCGACTGGGGTCAAGCACGGCCCAGCTGACCGCACGCGTTTAGGCTTGCTGTTGCCGCCGCCCACTACGCCCCATATATTCGTTGGTTTCCTCGTGTCTTGAAGAGTGATGGAATGGCGCGCGTTACCGTCGAAGACTGTGTCCTCAAGGTCCCGAACCGTTTCGAGCTCGTGCTGCTCGCCGCTCAGCGCGCTCGCGAAATTACCTCCGGCGCCCCGCTGACGCTGGATCGAGACGACGATAAGAACCCGGTCGTCGCGTTGCGCGAGATAGCCGATGAGACGGTCGGGCTCGGGCATCTGAGAGACTCGGTGGTGCGCGGCATGCAAAAACATGTGGAGATCGACGAGCCTGAAGAAACCCACGAACTCGAACTCGATCCGGCGCTGTTCGGGGTTTCCCCGCCGAGTGGCGCGCTGCTCGAAGAGGAAGCCCCCCTCGAAGCGGAAGACATCGGGGAGGAGGAAGCTGACTTGGAGGAGGAAGCGCTCGACGAAGAGCTCGCCGTGGACATCCTCGGGGCCGAGGAAGAGGCCGATCTCACCGATGTTCCAGCGCGCGATCTGCCAGGTGATTTTGACGAGGATCTCTGATCCCGAGCAGCGCGTCGAGCCTGGATGGCGGCGTTGCTGATGAGTTTCGCGCTGCCCCTGCGATTTCGTCCCGGCGATCGCCGGGGCGAGATGCGGAAGCCGTTATCATGATGCGGCAATTCGAGTTGGTCGAGCTCGTTAAGGCCTACGACCCAAGCGCAGACGAAGACGCGCTTAATCGTGCCTATGTCTATTCTATGAGGGCTCACGGCGCACAGCTGCGCGACTCGGGCGACCCCTACTTTTCTCATCCGGTCGAGGTCGCAGGCATCCTTGCCCGCATGAAGCTCGATACCGCGTCGATCGTGACCGGGTTGCTGCATGATACGATCGAGGACACCGTTGCCACCCTCGATGACATCGAGCGGGTATTCGGTCCGGAGATCGCTCGGCTTGTCGACGGTGTGACCAAGCTGTCGCGGATCGAACTGCAATCCGATCAGACTAAGCAGGCCGAGAATTTCCGCAAGCTCGTCCTTGCCATGTCCGAAGACATTCGTGTGCTGCTGGTCAAGCTCGCCGACCGGCTGCACAACATGCAGACGTTACCCTTCATCAAGAGCGATGAAAGGCGCCGCCGGATCGCTCGGGAGACGATGGACATCTACGCGCCGCTGGCCGAGCGGCTCGGGATGCACCGGATGAAGGACCTGCTCGAGGATCTCGCGTTCACCGAGCTGCAAGGCGATGCGCGCGGCAGTATTCTGGCACGTCTTGATTTCCTGCGCGACAAGGGCGCCCGCGTCGTACCGCGCATCCTCGCCGAGCTCGATCGCAAACTCGCGGAAGGCGGGCTCAACGGGGCGGCCGTCTCTGGTCGTGAGAAATCGCCCTATTCGATCTGGCGCAAGATGCAGCGTAAGAACGTTGCTTTCGAGCAGCTCTCGGACGTGATGGCGTTTCGCATCCTCGTCGACGATATCGCCGATTGCTATCACGCCCTCGGTATCATCCATTCCGCCTACCATGTGGTCCCCGGCCGGTTCAAAGACTTCATCTCGACGCCCAAGCCGAACAATTATCGCTCGCTGCACACCGGGGTCATCGGGCCCGAGCAACAGCGCATCGAGGTGCAAATCCGCACCCGCGATATGCATGAAATCGCGGAGCTCGGCGTTGCCGCGCATTGGACCTACAAACAAGGCGCCGGCACGACCGAGGGACCGCAATACCGGTGGTTGCGCGAGCTCTTGGACATCCTCGACCACGCCTCCGGTCCGGAGGAATTCCTCGAACACACCAAGCTCGAGATGTTTCAGGATCAGGTCTTCGCCTTCACCCCGAAGGGCGATCTGATCGCGCTCCCGCGCGGCGCAACGCCCGTTGATTTCGCCTATGCGGTCCACTCGGAGATCGGCGACAGGTGCGTCGGAGCGAAGATCAACAGCCGCATGGTTCCGCTGCGTACCCAGCTCGGCAATGGCGACCAGGTCGAGATTATCACCTCGAGGGCGCAGACGCCCTCGCCGACCTGGGAACGGTTTGTCGTCACCGGCAAGGCGCGTGCCCGCATCCGCCGTTTTGTCCGCACCCAACAGCGCGCCCAGTATCTCGATCTTGGGCGGGCAATCATACAAAAGTCGTTCCGCCAGGAAGGCCAGGAGTTTTCGGAGCGACCGCTCGAGGCCGTGCTCAAGAACTTTAACTGCGCGACTGTAGAGGATCTTTATGTCGCGGTTGGTCAGGGGCTCGCCACCGGACGCGCGGTCATCAACGCCGCTTTCCCGCAACCCCAGGAAGTCAAGACCAAGGTCGTTTCCCTGGCACGGGCGCGGCGCACGGCGAAACGCAACGAGATGGCGGTACCGATCCGCGGCTTAATCCCCGGCATGGCGCTGCATTTCGCCGGCTGCTGCCACCCGCTTCCCGGGGACCGAATCGTCGGCATCGTGACGACGGGCAGAGGTGTGACGATCCACACGATCGACTGTGACACGCTCGAGAGTTTCGCCGAGAGCCCGGAGCGCTGGCTCGATGTGGCCTGGAGCAACAGCGATGCCGACGCGGTTCATGTCGGTCGGCTCAACGTCACGATCGCCAACGAGCCCGGCAATCTCGGCAGTCTGACCACGGTGATCGGTAAGCAAGGTGGCAACATCAGTAATTTAAAGATCACTAACCGCTCGCCGGACTTCTTTGAGATCATGATCGACATCGAGGTCGGCGACGTGAAGCACTTGACGACGATCATTGCTGCACTGCGTGCCAACCCGGTCATCAACTCGGTCGAACGAGCGCGCGGCTGATGACCGTCGCACCAGCACGAGATTGCTTCGCTGCGCTCGCAGTGACGTCACTCGTCATTGCGAGGAGCGCAGCGACGAAGCAATCCCGTGCCGACGGGCGCCCGAGATGATCCTCGGCCTTGGCAGCGATCTGATCGACATCCGCCGCATCGAGCAGGTGATCGAGCGCTTTGGAGATCGCTTTCTGGACCGCATCTTTACCGATGCGGAGCGCCAGAAATGCGATCGGCGCGCCGACCGGGCAGCGAGCTATGCCCGCCGATTCGCCGCTAAGGAGGCTTGTTCGAAAGCTCTCGGGACTGGATTCCGCGGCGGCGTCTTCTGGCGCGACCTGGGGGTGGTCAATCTGCCTTCCGGACAACCATCGATGCAACTGGCGGGCGGCGCGCTGCGCCGGCTAGAAGAGATTACGCCGGCAGGAATGACGGCTCGCCTCGACATTACGCTGACTGACGAGCCGCCGATTGCCCAGGCGATCGTGATCATCACCGCCGTGCCCGCCCGAACCGGCTGAGCCACGAAGTTTTTTCGGCAGGCGCGCCCTTGACTCGCGGCCTCGCGATCGGCTTGATCCTGCGCTAACCAGGCCCTCAAGGCAATCCATGAAAGCCAATTCTGCGCGCACCGGCATCACCAAGAGAAAATCTTCCGGTGGTGTCGTCGACACTATAAAGACCGTCGTATACGCTATCTTGATTGCCCTGGTCGTGCGCACGGTCGCTTTTGAGCCGTTCAATATTCCATCCGGCTCGATGGTGCCGACGTTGCTGATCGGCGACTATTTGTTCGTTTCGAAGTTCTCCTATGGATATAGCCGCTACTCGTTACCCCTGGGGTTGCCGCTGTTCTCGGGGCGGATATTGTTCCACTCACCCGAGCGCGGCGACGTGACGGTGTTCAAGCTGCCGACAGACAACTCCACGGATTATATCAAGCGGGTGATCGGCCTCCCCGGCGATCATATCCAGATGAAGAACGGTATCCTCTACATCAACGACCAGCCATGTCTGCGCAAGCGTATCGAGGATTTCCTCTATCACGAGGGCAATGGTGCGGTGATCCCGCTCGCCCAATATATCGAAGCCCTGCCGAATGGCGTACAGCATCGGATCATTAAGATGGGCGACAACGGTCCGCTCGACAACACTCAAGTCTACGATGTACCACCCGGCGAATACTTCATGATGGGTGACAATCGTGACAACTCGCAGGATAGCCGTGTGCTTTCCGCCGTCGGCTACGTCCCAGCCGAGAACCTGATCGGACGCGCCGAGTTCATCTTTTTTTCGACCGACGGGTCGGCGCGGCTGTGGGAGTTCTGGAAATGGCCGTTCGCGATTCGCTATAGCCGGCTGTTCCACGGCGTGAGCTAACGCAAGCGGTCGGCAGAGAGGGATTTTGTCGGCGGAGGCGCTCCCGCATATCATCGGTTACGAGTTCGCCCGCCGCGAGCTCTTCGAAGAGGCACTGACCCATCCGAGCGCGCTCGTCCCCGAACGTCGTCGCCATCGGTGTCGGACGCCCGTCAAGCGCAGTTACGAGCGTCTCGAATTCCTCGGCGATCGCGTACTCGGTCTCGTCGTTGCCGACCATCTGTGGCGACGGTTCGCAGGCGAGCCCGAGGGCGATCTTACACGCCGGCATACTCACCTCGTACGCCGCCAGGCGCTTGTCCGGGTCGCTGAAGCGATCGGCCTGGGGCGTTATCTCGTCCTGTCGCGGGCCGAGGCAGCCGCGGGGGCCGCGGGCAACCCCGGAATTCTCGCCGATGCTTGCGAAGCCTTGATTGCGGCAATCTATCTGGATGGCGGCTTTGAGGCTGCGTCAGCCTTTGTCCAACGATTCTGGGAGCCGCTGATAGAAGAGATGGAGGAGCCGCCGCGCGACCCGAAGACCGCGTTGCAGGAATGGGCTCAAGCGCGCGGTCTGGCCCTCCCAGCGTACGAACTCATGGCGACAAGCGGGCCGGACCATGCACCGCTCTTCACCGTGATGGCGAGTGTCGCCAGCGGCGATCGTGCCAGTGCGACGGCCTCGTCGAAGCGCATCGCCGAGGCGAAGGCAGCCGCGCTGCTGCTCGATCGGCTTACCGCCGAGCGATAAAGGACGCCTCACAAGGCGGGAGTGTCGCCCGGAAGCGAAGGCGGACGTAATCGGCGATCCAGGTTCCGGTTTCGTCCACCAAGACCGGCCGCAACAGGTCGGCCGCCTCGGCGCGCGCGGCTGAACGGTCGGGTTCAGGCAAGGCACCGAGGACAGCTTCGGCAAAGGTATCCAGCCACGGCTCGATCGAGGTCGGCAGCGCGGTCGGCCGCGGGACTACGCGGATGTCCTCGACCGTGAAGCCAGCGGCGTGGAGTTTCTCGCGATAGGCCGCGGCGGAGGGAAAATACCACGGGCTGAGCCGGTGCGAGTCGAGCCCGCGGCGGCCGAGCACCGCACTCAAAGCGACAATGATTGCCGCGGTGTTGTTGTGGCCGCCCATCTCGCCGACGAAGCGGCCGCGGGGTTTGAGTGCCCGGCGGACACCGGCGAGGACGGCTTCCGGTGGGCGCATCCAATGCAGCGACGCGTTCGAGAACACCGCGTCGAACTCGTTGTCGAAAGTGAGATCCTGCCCGCGCATGATACGGGCATCGATGCCGCGGGCCCGCGCCGCGGCGACCATGTCCGGCGCCGCATCGATGGCAACCACGACCGCTCCGGCTGCGATGATCTTTTCGGTCAGCACGCCATCGCCACAGCCGAGATCGAGGATCCGCTCCCCGACTGACGGGGCAAGGAGCTCGAGCACCGGGGTGCCAAGCTCCGGCACGAAATGCGCTGTTTCGGCATAGCGCCGAGCCGATCATTGCTGCTCGGCAATCCCCGCCATGCTCACGCCTCCACCCGCTCGGCCTGGCGCGCCTCGGCATGCCGGCGGATCTCCGACAATGTCGTGCGCGTCGTGATCATCTCCGGGTCCATCTTGAGCTCGATGATCGCCGCCCGGCGGCCGGAGACGGCTTCCTCGAAGGCCGGCGCGAACTGTTCGGTTTTCGTGATCGAAGCGCCAAAGATGCCATAAGCCCGGGCGAGGGCGAGAAAATCCGGGTTCTTCAGTGCGGTCCCAACAACGCGGCCCGGGAAACGGCGCTCCTGGTGCATGCGGATCGTGCCGTACATGCCGTTGTTGAACACCATAATGATCGGTCCGGTCCCTTCAAGCGTCGCGGTCGCCAGTTCCTGCCCGGTCATCATAAAGCCGCCATCGCCGCAAAATCCGACGACCAGGCGGTCGGGATAGACGAGCTTCGCCGTCACCGCGGCGGGCACACCGTAACCCATTGCCCCGCTAGTCGGCCCGAGCTGGCGGCCTGGCCGGCGGTACTGCAGAAAGCGGTTCGGCCAGCCGCTGAAATTACCGGCGTCGCTCGTCACGATCGCGTCGCTGGGAAGGCGATCGCGCAGCCATCGCATGATTTCGCCGAGATCGAGGGAACTACTGGAGGAAGGGGGAATGAGCCCGGCCTCGTATTCCGCACGCACCGTCTCGCGCCAGGACGACCAGCGCGGCGCCGCCACCGGCGCCAGCATCGCGACGGCGGCAGCGAATTCGGGCATCCCCGACTGGATGGCCAAGCTCGGGCGAAACACGCGGCCCAGCTCCTCGGCGCTGGCGTGCACATGGATCAGCGCCTTGCCCGGCTCCGGGATGCCGAGCAGACTGTAGGATTGCGAGGTGATCTCGCCGATTCGCGTGCCGACCGCGAGCAAGAGGTCGGCCTGCTTGACACGGGCCACCAGGGAGGGGCTCGCTCCGGTGCCGAGATCCCCGACAAAGCACGGGAGGCGGTTGTCCACGATGTCCTGGCGGCGAAACGAGCAACAGACCGGCAGGTCGTTTGTCTGCGCGAACCCCGCGATGTCTCGGCACGCCTTGTCGCTCCAACCGCTGCCCCCGACCAACACTATCGGGCGCTCTGCGGCGGCGAGTAGCCGCCGCAGCTCGCCGAGATCGGCCGCCCCCGGATGGGCGCGCACCGCCCGGTAGGGGCCGGAGACAGCGGCGGCGCAGCGATCGCGCAGCATGTCCTCGGGAAGCGCCAGAACCACCGGGCCCGGCCGTCCGGAGACGGCGATCTGGAAGCCCTGGTTGATCAGCTCGGGGACGCGCTCGGCGATGTCGATCTGGGCGACCCACTTGGCGAGGGGCGCGAACATCCTGCGAAAATCGACCTCCTGGAAGGCCTCACGGTCGAGCTGATTTCGCGCGACCTGCCCGACGAGCACGACAAGAGGTGTCGAATCCTGGAAGGCGGTATGGATGCCGATCGACGCGTTGCAGGCGCCGGGGCCGCGCGTCACGAGCAGCACCCCGGGCTTGCCGGTGAGCTTACCATAGGCCTCGGCCATGAAGGCGGCGCCCCCTTCCTGGCGGCAGGTCACAAGGCGGATATCGGGCGCGTCGACGAGTGCATCGAGCACCTCAAGGTAGCTCTCGCCGGCGACACTGAAGGCCATCTCGACGCCGTGGACCTGGAGTGCGGCAACCACGAGCTGACCGCCGCTGAGAATAGCCTGGTTCGTCGCCATCGCGCACCCTCTGACCCTTCTTGCGAGAAGGTCATTTGAAATGATGAAGTCGGCTGAGGGAAGAGGATATCCGGTTCGCGGGATGTCCCAGCGGCCTGCGCCCTATAATCGGCCGACTGCCGATTGTATCAGTCGCGAGAGTCGCGAATTGTCGGACCCCGAGACGCGCGAGCAAACAAATGCTAGTTTCGAGATTTCGGCGAGTAACCCCATAGGGGATCATGGACGACCAACGCAGCGAAATTCTGATACCTCGAGGTCGAGCGGAGGTCGGTGGTGATGTCGCACGCTTCGAATTCGAGCGTCCGGGGGTTCGGCCTGCAGACGTCGTGTCAAGGCCGTCGCGCCGGTCGCGGCTGCGGTGGCTTTTCTGGGTGCTGCTGGTTTTGGCGGTCATCGGCGCGGCTGTCTGGTATTATCCGCGGCCTGAAAACCAGCCGAAGACCCCCGGCCGCAACCAATTTGGTGGTCCGGTGCCGGTCGGAGTGGCGACGGTGCAGAAGGGCGATATGCCGGTCACCTTGACCGGGCTGGGCACCGTTACCCCGCTCGCGACGGTCACGGTGAAGACACAGATCAACGGGTATCTCACCCAGGTCGCCTTCCAAGAAGGCCAGATGGTCAAAAAGGGGGACTTTCTGGCTCAGATCGATCCACGCCCCTATCAGGTGGCGCTCGAGCAAGCCGAGGGTCAGCTCGCCAAGGATCAGGCCCTGTTAAAAAACGCGCAGCTCGACCTCGTCCGGTACAATACGCTCGTCGCGCAAAACTCGGTGGCGACGCAGACCCGCGACACGCAGGTCTCGCTTGTCGCCCAGGACCAAGCCGCCATCAAAACCGATCAAGCGCAGGTCGACGCGCAGAAGCTGAACCTCGTTTATGCCCATATCGTTTCGCCGGTTACCGGCCGGGTCGGGCTGCGCCAGGTCGACGCGGGCAATTACGTGCAGACGAGCGACCCGAACGGCATCGTCATCGTCACCCAGCTGCAGCCTATCTCGGTGATCTTCACATTGCCTGAGGACAATCTGCCGGCCGTTGTAAGGCGGTTGCACGCCGGCGCCAGCCTCTCGGCCACCGCCTATGACCGCACCGGTACCACAGAGCTCGGCAAAGGGCATCTGGAAACGGTCGACAACCAAATCGACACGACGACGGGTACGGTGAAGCTACGGGCTATATTCGACAACGACCAGGAGATTTTGTTTCCCAATCAGTTCGTGAACGTGCGGCTGCTCGTCGACACATTGCGAGACACCGACATCGTGCCTAGCGCGGCGATCCAGCACGGCGCTCCCGGTGCCTTTGTCTTTGTGGTCAAGCCTGACCAAACCGCCGCCGTTCAGCAAGTGAAGCTCGGCCCCGGCGACGGCCAACATATCGCGGTCCTCGATGGGCTTCAGCCCGGAGACAAGGTTGTCGTCGACGGCTCCGACAGGCTGCGCGACGGGGCCAAGGTCACTTTGGCCCCGACCGGCAATCCGACGGGCGTTGCGCCTGACGCCCCACAAGACAAGGCTCAGCCGCAGGCCGCAGCCGGACCAGGCACGTCGCCGCCGGCAGATCCGCGGGCGACTACAGGTCGGCGATCGGTCCAACCGCATGCTCAGCAGCAGGACGAAGGACAAGGCGGCGGGCGTCGTCGCAATACGCAATGACGCGCCGCGAAGGCGGCGCCGCCCTTCCCAACACATGATATGAGTCCCTCTCGCCTGTTCATTCTGCGCCCGGTGGCGACGACGCTGCTAATGGCGGCGATCATGCTCGTCGGCATTTTCGCCTATCGGTTCCTGCCGCTATCGGCCTTGCCCGAGGTCGACTATCCGACCATCCAGGTTCAGACCTTTTACCCTGGCGCCAGCCCCGATGTGATGACTTCCTCGGTTACCGCACCGCTGGAAGTGCAATTTGGCCAGATGCCGGGGCTGAACCAGATGTCGTCGACAAGCTCGGCGGGAGCCTCTGTCATTACCCTCCAGTTCAGCCTCGATCTCACTCTCGATGTGGCCGAGCAGGAAGTCCAGGCGGCGATCAACGCCGCCGGCAACCTCCTGCCGTCGGATCTGCCGGCCCCGCCGATCTATGCCAAGGTCAATCCCGCGGACGCACCCATCCTGACCTTGGCATTGACTTCGAAGACAATGCCGCCGACGCAGGTGGAGGACATTGCCGACACTCGCCTCGCGCAGAAAATCTCTCAATTGCCCGGGGTCGGTTTGGTCAGCATCAGCGGCGGTCAGCGTCCGGCGGTACGCATCCAGGCGAATTACCGTCAGCTCGCCGCCTACGGCCTCAACATCGACGATCTGCGCACAACCTTGGCAAACGCCAACGTTAATACGCCCAAGGGCAATTTCGACGGGCCGAGCCGGGCCTATACGATCAATGCCAACGATCAGATCAAAAAACCGTCCGACTACAACGATCTGGTGATCGCCTATCGCAACGGCGCGCCAGTGAAGCTGTCGGACGTCGCTCAAGCGACAGAGGGCGCCGAGAACACCAAGCTAGCTGCTTGGATGAATACCGACCAGGCGATCATCGTCAACATCCAGCGGCAACCAGGCGCCAACGTCATCGAGGTCGTCGACCGTATCCAAGCGCTGTTGCCGCAGCTCAGGGCGGCGCTTCCTGCCGGCATCGATGTCGAAGTCCTAACCGACCGCACTACGACGATCCGCGCGTCGGTAGCCGATGTCGAGTTCGAGCTCGGCCTCGCCGTGGTCCTCGTCGTGATCGTGATCTTCGTGTTTCTGCGCAGCCCTTCGGCAACTCTGATCCCGAGCCTGTCGGTGCCGCTGTCGCTCGTCGGCACGCTCGCCGTCATGTATCTGGCCGGGTTCAGCCTCAACAACCTTTCGCTGATGGCGCTGACGATCGCGACCGGGTTTGTCGTCGATGACGCGATCGTGATGATCGAGAACATCTCTCGCTACATCGAGGCGGGCGATCCTCCGTTGCAGGCCGCATTGAAAGGGTCCGAGCAGATCGGCTTTACCATCATTTCGCTGACGGTTTCGCTGATCGCAGTATTGATCCCATTGCTCTTCATGCCCGACGTCGTCGGCAGATTGTTTCGCGAGTTCGCCATTACGCTCGCCGTCACGATCGTCATCTCCGCGGTGGTCGCATTGACGCTCGTTCCGATGATGTGCGCCAAGATTCTGCGTCACCGGCACCCCTCGGAGATGTCATTGGTAGCGCGCAAGAGCCAGCAATGGTTCGACGCGCTAATCGCGCAATACGGAAGGCTGCTGAGCTGGGTGCTCGACCATCAGCCACTGACCTTGTTGGTGGCCGTCGGCACGCTCGGTTTGACTGTGTTCCTCTATATCGTGATCCCGAAGGGCTTCTTTCCGGTCCAAGATACGGGGCTCATTCAAGGTATTTCGGAATCCGCACCCTCCGTCTCCTTCGAGGCGATGGCGCAGCGCCAACAGGCATTGGCGGCCGCTATCCTCAAGGACCCCGATGTCGTTAGCTTGTCTTCCTTTATCGGCGTCGACGGCACCAACGCGACTCTCAATACCGGCCGGTTTCTGATCAACCTCAAACCGCGCGATCAGCGCCGCCCCTCGGCCAGCGACGTGATTCGCCGGCTAGAGCGGGAGACGCAAGATGTCGCCGGCGTCACGCTCTATATGCAGCCGGTCCAGGATCTGACCATCGACGCGACGGTCAGCCGCTCGCAATACCAGTTCGTGCTGGAGGACGCCAATCCAAGCGAGTTCGCGAAGTGGGTGCCGAAATTGCTCGAGCGCCTGCAGCAGATCCCGCAGATCGAGGACGTCGCCAGCAACTACGCGGAAAACGGTCTCTCCGCCTATATCCTGATCGACCGCCCGACCGCCGGGCGCTTCGGCATCACTCCGGCTACGGTCGACAACGCGCTCTACGATTCGTTCGGGCAGCGCATCGTCTCGACGATCTTCACACAGACGAACCAATACCGAGTTATCCTCGAGGCTGACCCCGCGCTCCAGAAGTCGTTGGGCTCGCTAGACTCGCTTTACCTACCGTCATCGACGGCGACGAATGGCCAGGTTCCGCTCTCGGCGATTGCACAGGTCCAGGAGCAGACGGCACCGTTGGAGATCAATCATCTGGGCCAGTTTCCGTCGACAAACGTGTCATTCAACTTGGCGCCGGGTGCATCGCTCGGCG
>Ga0306924_10002134_pt1 | contig 18579 bp, 17 predicted proteins | sample sta12Can44000111_FD_203756 | JGI IMG/M metagenome (GOLD analysis project Ga0306924, IMG submission 203756) | Lab enrichment of tropical soil microbial communities from Luquillo Experimental Forest, Puerto Rico - statanox.12C.anox.44.000.111 (v2)... | ecosystem: Environmental > Terrestrial >...
CACGCCCGAGCTCCGGGAGCAGGAGGAGCGCCTGCGCGCCGAGGCGCAGCGGCAGCGCTCCTCGTAGGGACTGCTCGCGTCCTCGCTCGCCTGGCTCGGTCCGGGAATTTCCTCATAGCCCCTGAGCGCGGCGCCCGTGTGGGGGCAGCCCCGGCCATAACGCGCAGCGAGCGTGTGATGTCTTCATGACGAGCCGCCAAACGAGACGAGGTGACGCCGTGGACGATACCCCCATCGAGAAGGCCGCGAAGCGCTCCCCACGAGGCCGGATGGTGAAACTCTTTCGCGTGCTCGTCGTGGGCGGGGCGGTGCTCGCGGCCGCGGCCGCGGCCGTGGTCCACCGGGGCGACGTCGGAGCTCCGCGCGGCGAACCGGAAGACGGCGGCGGTGGTACGCCGGGGTGGTGAGCACGGCCGGCCGCGCCCAGGAGCTGAGACGCATCGCCGGGGACGCCTGGCGGTTCCGGCGGCGGGTCGAGCTCGAGGCGCACGCGCGCTTCAGGCGGCTCGAGGAGCAGCTCGCCGCCGTCGGCGCGGCGCCGGACATCGTCGCGCTCGCCGCCCGCAGCGCCCGCGACGAGGCCCGTCACGCCGAGCGCTGCGCGGAGTGGGCACGCGAGTACGGGGAACACGATCCGGCTCCCGCTCCGCTGGCCGCCGCCGAGATCGCGCCGGCCGGGCTTTCCCTCCGGGGGCGAGTGCTCTACGAGCTCGTCGCGGCGTGCTGCATCACCGAGACCGAGAGCATGGCCGTCCTCACGACGCTCCTCGACGCGGCTCCGCGCGGCCGGATGCGCCGCACGCTGCAGGAGCTCGCTGCCGACGAGGTGCACCACAGCCGTCTCGGGTGGGCGCACCTCGCGAGCGAGTACCGGCAGGGCGTCACCTCCTTCTTGTCACCGCTCGTCCCCGCGATGCTCCGGGGGAGCATGGAGCGGGGCCTGTTCCGGCCCGCTCCGGACGAGCGCGAGGACGCGGCGCTCCTGGAGCACGGCGTCCTCCCCCACGCCTTGAAGCGCGAGGTCTTCACGCACGCGCTCGAGGAGGTGGTGTTCCCGGGGCTGGAGTCCTTCGGCGTCGACGCGGGCCCGGCGCGATCCTGGCTCGAGGAGCGGATCGCGGAGCTGAAGGTCTCCGCCGCGGCGCCGTAGCACCGCGCGCGGCGCCAGCTCAAGGCCGCTTCACGGAGTAGATCGCGCCGCTCGACTTGAGGCGCTGCAATTCCTCGACGGAGAGCGCGAGGGTGGCTGGGGCGAAAAAGGCCCCCTCCGCGGTCGCTCCGTTGCGGAGCGCCTTCAGCGCCCCGGTCCCAGAAGCGAAGGCGTGGCTCGCCACGCGGAGCCGCACCTGGCCGTCCGTCACGCTCGCCGCCTGCAGGATGCCGTATGGGTGCGCCGCGTCGGTGCTCCGCCCGATCCCGGCCAGCGTCACCACGTAGCAGTCGCCGGCAGCCGGGCTGCGGAGATACGACGCCTGGCGGTCCGACTCCGCCTTGCCGACGGTCGCGACGAAGAGGACCAGGAGCGCCGCGGCGATCGTCCCACTGAACATGGGGGCCGTGCGCCGCCTCGGGAAGACGAGCGCCGCGATCTCGTGGCGGGTCCGCTCCGGGATCTCGTCGCCGACGAGCGCCTTCTTGCAGTGCACGCACTGCATGGCCAGCTGCTTCTTGGTCGGGAAGATCGGGACGAAGAACACGTGGAAGTAGCGGAGCGCACCCGACGTCACGTGCTCGTCCTGACCGCAGACGCGGCAAGGGATCCCCTTCTTCCGCGGCCCAGCGAACGTCGTTCCGCGCGTCCCGAAGACGAAGAGCATGCCGTTTCTCCCGTGCGAGCTGCCTCGTGGTGTGACGGTGCGTGGACGATAGCGAAATCGTCCGCAAACGGAAGCAGGACAGGGCGGCCGGGGTACGCGCGTGTGGGCTACGCAGGCCGGCGTCGCCTCCGCCCAGCGCCTCGGTACTCATGCGGCGGCAGGCTCTACCCTCGGTCCGGCGTGGTCGCCTGCCGAGACCCCTGGGGCCGCCACCCGTCGTACGCGGAGGCGCTCCGCGCGCACCCGACCGTGCACCCGACCGCGCACGGCTTCGGCGTGTCGAACTGCCGGGTGAGGTCGTCGAGCCCGTACTCGGCGAGCGGCTTCGAGAACAGCGCGGGGGTCTGGCTGCACCAGCGGACGTCCCCCCGCTCGTCGACGTAGAGGTACCGCGCGCCCGCCCGGCACCGGAACGGGGCCGCTCCGCCATCGATCAGCCGCTGCCGGTAGTCGGCGGACTCACGACCGCGGCGCCCGAGCAGGCGCTTCACCTCGGCGAACGCGGCGAGCTCGTCCGGCCCGAGCCGGAGCTGCCCCGACCCGTCGTGGAGCAGGATGATGCGCGGCGTGAGCCCCACGCGCTGAGTGAACCTGACCACCTCCAGCGCCTCCGAGGGAGGAGCGCTGCCGACGACGGCGCTCACCACGACTCGAAAGCGGGCCGCGGCGGCCAGCAGCTCGAGCCGGCCGCGCAGCCGGTCGAGCACCTTGACCGTCGTCGAGTTCGGGCGCACGCCATCGACGCTGATCTGCAGGTCGGTGAGCCCGGCGCCGTTGAGCTCCTCGACGAGGCGCCGGGTCATCCGGTAGCCGTTCGTGATCATCTGCCGGCGGCGGATCCCGAGCTCCTTCATCCGGGCGACCAGGCGCACGAGGTCCGGGTGCAGGGTCGGCTCGCCGCCGGTGAGGCACACCATCCAGGTCCTGAGCTGACGCAGCTTCGCGAGCCGCTGCTCGAGCGCCTCCCGCGGCACCGGCGACGACGTGCGGTCGTACTCGTTGCAGTAGGCGCAGGACAGGTTGCAACGCCGGGTGACCACGAGGTGCGCCAGGAACGGCCCGTGCCGGAGCCAGGCGGCGCGCGGCAGCGGTGGCGCGGAGGGCGGCGCCACGAGGGGAGCGTGCTGCGACGGGGCTGGGACGTTCACTTCCATGGCCTTCATGGGCTCTCAACTCTCGGACGCGGCCTCGACGCGCGCCGCGCGCCACGTCCGGCCGAGGGCGCCGCGGCCGAGCACCGAGAGGCCGATGACCGTCTCCGGGATGAGCTGCGTGAAGTGGTAGAGCACGCCCACCGCCAGGCCCTGCTCCGGCGTGGCACCGATGGCGACGCAGGCGGCGGTGGCGCCCGCCTCGAACAGGCCCACCTGGCCGGGCGTGACGGGGAGCGCGTTGGTGACGTTCACGAGCAGGAGCACCAGCGCGACTCCGGCGTACGAGGGCGGCACCCCGACCGCCCACATGGCGAGCGCGATCTGGCCGAGGTCGACGAGCCACATCGCGACGGTCAGCCCCAGCACGGCGAGGGCCGCGCGCCCCCGGCCGAGGACGGCCAGGCCCTCGGAGATGCGGCGGAGCAGTCCGCCCGGGCGGGCGCGGCCAGCGAGAGCGAGCCACACCAGGACGCCGAGCGCGACGGCCGCGCCCCCTGTCACGAAGCCCAGCGTGAAGTGGACGCGCACCGGCAACGAGAGCAGGAACGGGAGCGGCAGGCACAGCAGCCCGAGGACGGCCGCGTTGCTGATCTCCTCGAGCGCGAGGACGCCGATCGAGCTCGTCACCGGCACCGCATCGCGTCGCAGGAGGACGACCCGCACCGCCTGGCCGGCGCGCGCCGGGAACAGGTTCGTGATGGCGCAGCCGGCGAGGCAGTACTGGTAGAGCCTCGTGAGCGGGAGATGCCGGATCGGCGCCAGCATGATCTGCCATCGCCACGTCTTGATCGAGAGGAACAGGGCGAGGTGCGCCGAGGTCATGACGAGCACGAGGTGGTAGTCCGCCCTCGCGAGCGCCCGCCCGAGCAGGGCCGGCTCGATCCGCCGCGCGAGGTAGTAGAGGCAAACCCCGAGCACGGCGACCGCGGCGAGCAGGCGCAGGCTCGTCCATGTCCGGCCCGCGGGCGCAGGCATCCCATGACGATGTGCAGTGGCGACGCGCGGGGGCGCGGATACTCGGGGGCTCGCCGAAGGAGTGACCGGCGCGGTCCGCTGTCGCGTCGCGTCAGCCCGCGGGGGGCGGATCCGCCGGGCGCTCGCCCGACGCGATCCACAGCGCCGCAGGCAGCGCGGTGAAGTCGGCGACGAGCGCGAGCAGGAACGCGGCCGCCGTCATGGTCCCGAACTGGCGCAGCGGCGGGAAGGTCGAGAGCGCCAGGCCGAGGAACCCGGCCACGTTGATGAGGGTGGCGAACACGATGGCCTGGCCCGACACCCGCAGCGCGTGGCGGATGCGCTCCTCGATGCCCGCGCCGGCGCGCTCGTGCATGTGGTGGAAGAAGTGAATCTGGTCGTTCTCCGTCGTGCCGAGGACGGTCGTCGCGATGATGATGGTGGCGACGTTCAGCGGGACGGCGAGCACGCGCATCCCGAGGAACGTCGCGAGCAGCGCGAACAGCGACGGGATGAGCGCGAGCAGACGCTCCACCCCGCTGCGGAACAGCAGCAGGAAGACGCTGAAGATGAGCACGACCGTGAGCACGAAGCTCTCGGCGAGCGTGGGCACCAGGCTCTCGCCGAGCTTCTGCTGGAGGAGCGCCTCGCCCACCACGCGCAGCTCGGCGCCGCGGAGCGCGGGCGAGGAGGCGCGCACCGAGTCCCACGCGGCCCGGATGCGGCCGGCCATCGCGGCGTAGCCCGCCGCGTCGCCGTGCCGGAAGAGCACGGTGATCTGCAGGTCGGACAGGCCGTTCACGTCGATGAAGGTCCGCAGGTCGGGCTCGGTGAGGAGGAGCTGCTCGACGTCGGCGGCGGCGCGCGCGAAGCCCGCCCGGTCGCGCGGGAGCGCCTCGCCCTGGCCGCTCAGGTACCGGCGGAGCCGCAGCGGCGTCGCGGGCCCGCTCACCCCCGTGACGTCGGGCGCGGCCTCCAGCGCGTCCTGGAAGCGGTCGATCCCCTGCAGCACCTCGGGATCGGCCGCCGTCGGCTGCGGAAGGTGGATCCAGACGCGCGCGATGTTCAGGTCGGTGACGTGCTCGCGGAACCACGCCAGGTCCCGGTACAGCGGCGTGGACGGATCGAGGTAGTCGAGGCTGTCGACGCGGACCGACATGCCGCGGATCACCCCCGGCAGCCCGAACACGGCCACCACGCCCGCGGCGCAGAGGGCGCCCACCGCTCCGACCAGTGGCCAGCGATGGCGGTAGCTGAAGGGCGGGATCGTCCGCGCGAGCCACGCCTGCAGCGCACCGTGGCCCGCGGCGGTGCCGCGCGTGGGCGTCCGCAGGACGCGCTGCAGCGCGGGGAAGAGGGTGAACGCGACGACCCACGCGATCATCACGCCGAGCGCCGTCCAGATGCCCATCTCGCGGATGGGCCGGATGCGCGAGACCGCCAGCGCGGCGAACCCCACCGCCGCCGCGACCGCCGAGGCCGTCACCGGGAGGAGCTTGTTCCGCAGCGCCGCCACGTGGTGCTCCTCGAGCGGGACGCCGGCGGGGCGATCCACGTAGCGCGAGTGCAGGTAGACGAGCATCGCCAGCGTCGTGACGAGGATCGTGAGCGGCACGAGGGCCGAGACGACGGTGAAGCTGAAGCCGAGGAGCGCGCCGGCCCCGACGCCGAGCGCCACCGCCGCGCCGAGCGCGAGGACGATCGCGACGAGCGCGCGCCACGAGCGGTACAGGAAGAGGGTGATCGCCACGAGCAGGACGGCGAACACCGGGAACGCGCGCGCCGACGCCGACGACGACTGCCGCTCCAGCCACGAGGTGACGTACGGGGCCCCCACCTTGCGGACCGGACCGACGTCGCTGCGCGCCAGGGCGGCGTCGACCGCGGCGAGCGCCGCGTCGCGCTCGGCCGGCCCGCGCACGTCGAGCGAGACGATCAGCGTGAGGAACCCGTCGCCGACGAGGCCCTGACCCCGGAAGAAGCGCGTCCCGAGCGCCAGGTCGCGGAGCTCGGCCGGGCTCGCGCCGGGCCTCGCGCGGCGGAGCGCGTCGAGGATCGAGAAGCCGCTCACGTGCGGCACGTCGCGGAGCGCAGCCTTGGCGCGCTCCACCCGCGCGATCGACGCCGGAGAGAACGGATCGGCCGCCTCGAAGACGAGGAGCACGAGCTGCGATTCGGGGAAGATGTGCTGGAAGGCCCGGGTCGCCGCGTAGTCGGGGTCGCTCGGCACCATCAGCCGGTCGATGGCCCCCTCGCTCGGGATGCGCGTCGCGAGGAACGCCGCCACCGGGACGAGGGCGGCGTACGCCACGAGCATGAGCACCCGCAGCCGCACGACGCGGGCGAGGACGCGCGACGGCCAGTCGTTCGTCGTTCCCATGGGGCCGCGTCGCTCTTAGCACGGGCGCGGCGGCGCGGCGGCGTCAATCTGCGCCCCGGCTGCGACACGAGCGCCTCATGTCCCGGCGACAGGGGCCTGCCCGAGCGTTTCGCGAACGAGGACGGGCACGGATGCGCGCGATAGAAGAGCCCGCGCCGGTGTGTCGTGACATAGAGTTCATCCGTGGATCGCGATCCGATCGAGCTCTTCAGGCGATGGCAGCACGAGGCCCACCGCTCCGGCGTCCCGGCGGGATCGACCGACCGGCAGCGGATGTCTCGCCTGCGGGGCGCCCTCTGGAGGGTGGTGGCCTGGGCCGCGGGCGGCGAGCTCCCGGAGGCGAACGCCGCCACGCTCGCGACCGCCACCCACGACGGGCGCCCCTCCGCCCGGACCGTGCTCGTGAAGAGCGCCTCGGAACAGGGCTTCGTGTTCTTCACGAGCTACCTGAGCCGGAAGGCCTCCGAGCTGGAGGCGAACCCTCGCGCCGCGCTCCTCTTCTACTGGCCCTGGCCCCCGCGCCAGGTGCGGGTCGAGGGCGCGGTCGAGCGGATCTCCGCCGAGGAGAGCGACGCCTACTGGCGGTCGCGGCCGCGCGGCTCGCAGCTCGCGGCCGCGGCGTCGCAGCAGAGCGCCGCGCTCGACGCCCGCGCGACGCTGCTGGCGAGGGTGGAGCAGCTCGAGCGCGAGTGCCGCGGCCGCGACGTTCCGAGGCCGCCGACCTGGGGCGGCTACCGGGTCCTCCCCGAGGTGATGGAGTTCTGGGAGAGCCGGCCCGACCGCCTCCACGAGCGGGTTCGCTACGAGCGAATCGCGTCCGGCGAGGCCTGGCGCACGGCGATCCTGCAGCCGTGACGGTCGCCTCGCGTGGTGCCGACAGTAGCGCTATCGTACGCTCTCATGCAGGGCGATAGCGCAATGCCGGGCCGGGCGAAAGCGGCGTCGTCGACCGAACGGGTGTACGCCGACCTCAAGCGAATAATCACGGCGGAGTTGCGACCAGGCGATCGGCTGCCTACCACGCGCAGCCTGGTCACGCGCTACCAGGTGAGCCCCATCACCGTGCAGCACGCGCTCACCCGGCTCACGCAGGAGGGCCTCGTCTTCACGCGGCCCGGCCACGGCGCGTTCGTGGCGGAGCGCCGCGCGAGACCGGCCAGCGTCGATCACGGCTGGCAGGCGGTGGTGCTCGGGCCGAGCCCGCCCGTGCTCGACGAGTTTCACGACCTGTTCGCGCCGCCGCGCCCCGGCGTGGTTCCCCTCGGCAGCGGCTACCTCGACATGGAGGCGCAGCCCTTCGGCGCCCTGGCGAGCGCCATGGCGCGCGCGGCCCGCCGGCCCGGCGCCTGGGACCGCGTGCCGACCGAGGGCATCGAAGCGCTCCGCGTCTGGTTCGCCCGGCAGCTCGGCGACGCGAGCGCGGAGGACATCCTGATCGTGCCGGGCGGACAGGCGGCGCTGTCGACGATCTTTCGCTCGCTGGCGGCGCCGGGCGCGCCGGTGCTCGTCGAGTCGCCCGCGCATCTCGGCACGCTGGCCGCGTTGCGCGCCCTGGGGCTGAGGGCCGTGCCGGTGCCGACGGACGCGGACGGGGTTCGGCCCGATCTGCTCGAGGCCGCGTTCAAGGCTTCCGGCGCGCGCGTGTTCGCGTGCCAGCCGACCTACGCCAACCCGACTGGAGCGACGCTGCCAGCGGATCGACGGGCTGCCGTGCTCGAGGTCGCCCAACGCGTCGGTGCGTTCATCGTGGAGGACGACGCCGCGCGGGACCTCGCCATCGAGGGGACCGCGCCGCCACCGCTCGCCGCCGCCGACGAGGGGCACGTGGTGTACGTGCGATCGCTGACGAAGCCCGCGGCTTCGGGGCTGCGCGTCGCCGCCGTGCGCGCCCGGGGGCCCGCGAGCGTGAGGCTTCGGACGGAGGCCGTGGTGGGCGACCTGTTCGTCGCTGGGCCCATGCAGGAGACGGCCCTCGAGCTGGTCAGCTCTCCGGCGTGGGCTCGTCACCTCAAGGCGCTGCGGAGCGTCCTGCGAGCGCGTCGAGACGCCGCTGTGCAAGCGGTGCGAGATCACCTGCCGCAGGTCAGGCTCGACGTCATTCCCAAGGGTGGATTCGTCCTCTGGCTCAGGTTGCCCGAGGGGGTGGACGAGGTCGCGTTCGCGCGAGCCTGCATGGAGCGCTCGGTCCAGGTGAACCCGGGTCGCGCGTGGTTTCCGGCCGAGGCGGAGCGCGGGTTCTTTCGCCTGAGCTACGCGGCCGCGAGCGCGGACGCCATCCGCGTCGGCATCGCGCGCATGGGCGAGGCCCTCCGAGCTCCCACTCCCGGGACCGCTCCTTCCCGTTCACCCAGGGCAGAGCGGACGTCGCGCGCGCGACGCTGACGTGGAGTAGCTCGAGCGCGGAACCGGGCCGCGAAGGCGTAGCGCCCCGCTCGCGAGAATCGCGCTGCAGGCCCCAGAGTCACCTCCTTTGGGGTGCGACTAGACATACAAGTAAATGCGTACCAGAATGCCGACGTACCTCTCACGCCGGAGCCGAATGCGATGAACGCGATCGAGAAGAAGCTTCTGTCCGGAGATGAGGCGGTCGCCCTCGCCGCGCGTGACTCCGGCATCGCGCTCGGCACCGGATACCCCGGTACGCCCTCGACCGAGATCCTCGAGGCGCTCGGCGCGCTGGGCGGAAACGCGCGCTGGGCGCCGAACGAGAAGGTCGCGCTCGAGGTCGCGCTCGGCGCGGCGTACGGCAACGCACGCGCGCTCGTCACGATGAAGCACGTCGGGCTGAACGTCGCCGCCGATCCGCTCTTCACCGCGGCCTACACCGGCGTCTCGGGCGCGCTCGTCGTGGTGACGGCCGATGATCCCGGCATGGCGTCCTCGCAGAACGAGCAGGACAACCGCCGCTACGCGGTTGCCGCCGGCATCCCGATGATCTCGCCGGCCGACGCGCAGGAGGCCTACGACCTCTTCTTCGACGCGGTCGAGCTCTCCGAGCGCTGGAAGCTCCCGGTGCTGTTCCGGATGACGACGCGCGTGTGTCACTCGAAGTCGCTCGTCCATCGGCGCGCGAGCCCCCTGCCGGCGCCGCGGCCGTTCTTCGAGCGCGACATCCCTGGGCGCGTGATGGTCCCGGCGTTCGCGCGGCCCGCCCACCGCAGGCTGCGCGCGAAGCTCGCCGAGATCGCGGCCTTCGCGGAGACGTCGGATCTGAACGTCGTCACCGACGGTGACCCCGCCCTCGGGATCATCACCGACGGCGTCTCCTACCTCCACGCCTGCGAGGTGGCTCCGGCGGCGAGCTACTTCAAGCTCGGCCTCGTTCACCCGCTGCCGATCGAGCGCCTCCGCGCCTTCGCGGCGCGGGTGGAGCGCTGCGTCGTCGTCGAGGAGGGCGATCCCGTCATCGCCGAGGCCCTCCGGGCCGCCGGCATCGCCGTCGAGTCGAAGCCCGAGATGTACCGCTTCGGCGAGCTGGACGTGAACCGCGTGAAGCGGATCCTGGCGCGCGATGTCTCGCCGGAGCCTCCGCCGCCGAAGGGCAAGCCGCCCGAGCTCTGCCCGTCGTGCCCGTACCACCCCGTCTACGCCACCTTGCACAAGCTCGACTGCATCGTGGCGGGAGACATCGGCTGCTACACGCTCGGCGTGATGGAGCCCTACCGGGCGATGGACACCTGCGTCGCGATGGGCGCCTCCCTCGGCGTGGGGCTGGGCCTGCGCCACGTGCTCCCGCCCGAGCAGGCGAAGCGGGTCGTCTCGATCATCGGGGACTCGACCTTCATCCACTCCGGAGTCTCGGGCGTGATGGAGATGGTCTACAACCCGCCGCCGCTCGGGCACGTCGTCATCGTGCTCGACAACGGGATCACCGCCATGACCGGCCAGCAAGAGCACCCCGCCACCGGGCGCTCCCTGGAGCACGGCCCGGCCGGCCACGTCTCGATCGAGGGTCTCGTCCGGGCGATGGGGGTCGACGCGGTGGTGATGGACGCCTTCGCCGATCCCGCCGGGTTCGAGAAGCTCCTCGTCGAGAAGCTCTCCAAGCCCCAGCTCTCGGTCATCGTGTCGCGGCGCCCCTGCGTGCTCGCGGCGGCGGACATCCGCAAGTGGGACAAGGAGAACGCCGGGCGCATGGCGGCGGGCTGCGGCGGCTGTGGGCTGGAGGTGGGCACATGAGCGGGCACGTGACGAACGTCGTCCTGGCGGGCCTCGGCGGGCAGGGGGTCATCAAGGCGGCCGAGATCCTGTGCGACGCGGCCGTGCGCGCCGGCTTCGACGTGAAGAAGGCCGAGGTCCACGGGATGAGCCAGCGCGGCGGCTCGGTCACCTCGGACGTGCGGTTCGGGGAGAAGGTGCTGTCGCCGATGGTGCCGCGCGGCGCGGCGGACTTCCTGCTCGTGCTCGCACCCTCGGAGGTCGAGGTGACGCGGCCGCTGCTCCGCCCCGCCGGCGTGCTCATCGCCCCCGACTTCGTGCGCGAGGAGGACCTGGCGAACCGCCGCAGCCTCAACGTCGCGCTGCTCGGCGCGCTGAGCCATCACCTCGCGATCCCGGAGGCGGCGTTCCTCGAGGCGGTGAGGGCCGCGCTGCCGGAGCGGCTCCACGCCGTCAACGAGCAGGCGTTCGCGACGGGCCGTGCGCGCTCGGCGAGCGCCTCCGCGAGGCCGAGCGGCGCGGCGGTCTAGCGGAGAGGGCGGTGCGGCCGGGCGAGGTAGTGGAGAGCTCCTGAACGCGGTCACGGCGGGCGCCCCCGGTGCCCGAGCGAGGAGGTCGGCCTTGAACACCTGGAACGATCCGACGGGCGGGTTCCACCCCGCGAGTGCTCCCGACTACCTGCCCCGCAAGCAGCTCGCGGAGCTCCAGCTCAAGCGGCTGCGCTCGATCGTCGAGCGGGCGTACGCGCGCGTGGCGTTCTTCCGCCACCGGATGGAGGTGCGCGGCCTCACCCCCGAGTCCATCACGAGGCTCGAGGACCTCGGGAAGCTGCCCTTCACGGCCAAGGCCGATCTGCGCGACACGTACCCCTTCGGACTGTTCGCGAGCCCGATGGAGGAGATCGTCCGGCTCCACGCCTCCTCCGGCACGACCGGCAAGCCCATCGTCGTCGCGTACACCCAGGCCGACATCGAGGTCTGGAAGCAGGTGATGGTGCGCGCCTTCGCGTGCTACGGGCTCCACCGCGGCGACGTCATCCAGAACGCCTACGGGTACGGCCTCTTCACCGGCGGGCTCGGCGCCCACTACGGCGCGGAGGCGCTCGGGGCGACCGTCATCCCCATCAGCGGTGGCAACACCGAGCGGCAGCTCATGGTGATGCAGGACTTCGGGGCCACCGCGATCTGCTGCACGCCCTCCTACTTCTTGCACCTCGTCGAGCGCGGCAAGGAGATGAAGGTCGATTTCTCGAAGATGCGCGTCGGCGTCTTCGGGGCGGAGCCCTGGAGCGAGGCGATGCGCCAGCGCATCCAGGAGGACACCGGCATCCGCGGCTACGACATCTACGGGCTCTCCGAGATCATCGGCCCCGGGATCGCCGCCGAGTGCACCCACCAGGACGGGCTCCACGTCTTCGAGGACCACTTCTACCCGGAGATCATCGACCCGGACTCCGGCGAGGTGTTGCCGGAAGGCGCCGAGGGCGAGCTCGTCCTCACCACGCTCTCGAAGCAGGCGATGCCGATGATCCGCTACCGCACCCGCGACGTGACGACGCTCGCGAGCGCGACGTGCGCCTGCGGCCGCACCCTGCGCCGAATCCGGCGCATCGAGCGGCGCTCGGACGACATGTTCATCATCCGCGGCGTGAACGTCTTCCCCTCGCAGGTCGAGGCGGCCCTGCTCCGGCTCAAGGGGACGCTGCCGCACTACCACATCGTCCTCACCCGCGAGCACGGGCTCGACAACATGGAGGTCCAGGTCGAGGTCACGCCCGAGGTCTTCTCCGACAAGATCCGCGCGCTCGAGTCCCTGCACGCCGAGATCGAGCACGAGATCGAGCAGATCCTCGGCATCCGGGCGGAGGTGACGCTCGTCGAGCCCCGGACGCTCGCGCGGAGCGAGGGCAAGGCCAAGCGGGTCACGGACAAGCGCAAGATCTAGGGCCGCGCGCGGCGCCTACCGCGCCGCGCGTCCCGGCCGGAAGGGAGAGCACATGGAGGTCGCGCAGATCTCGATTTTCCTGGAGAACCGCTCGGGCGGGCTCGCCGACGTCGCCGACGCGCTCGCGCGGCAGGGCATCTCCATCAAGGCGATCACGCTCGCCGACATGGCGGACTTCGGCATCTTGCGGCTCATCGTGGACGATCCGGATCTGACGCGGGCCGTCCTCAAGGAGGCCGGCTTCACCGTCGACAAGACGCGCGTGGTCGCGGTCGAGGTGCCCGATCGGGCCGGTGGGCTCCGAGACACGCTCCAGGCGCTCAAGCGGAGCGAGATCAACGTCGAGTACATGTACTCGGCGGCGAGGCGGAGCGGCGAGAGCGCCATCATCATCTTCCGCTTCGACGAGGTCGCGCGCGCGATCGACGTGCTGCGCGGCGCTGGACTCAAGGTGCTCGATCGCTTCGAGACGATGTGACGCACGGAGTGACACGACGTCCACGGAGGGAGCCATGCACATGAAGACGTTCCGGGTGCTCGCCCTGGCCGCGGCGATGATCGCCGCCCCGCGCGCGCTCGCCGAGGAGCCCATCAAGATCGGCGCCCTGCTCGCGGTGAGCGGACCCGCCGCGTTCCTCGGCGCCCCCGAGGCCCGCACGCTCCAGATGCTCGTGGACGAGACCAACGCTCGCGGCGGGATCCAGGGGCGCAAGGTCCAGCTCGTCCTGAAGGACACGGGCGCGAGCCCGGAGAAGGCGATCTCCTTCGCGAAGCAGCTCATCGAGGAGGAGAAGGTCTTCGCCATCATCGGCCCCGCCACGAGCGGCGAGACCATGGCCATCAAGAGGCTGGTGGAGGAGGGGAAGACGATCATGCTCTCGTGCGCGGCGGCGGAGGTGATCGTCCAGCCGGTCGCGCCCCACGTCTTCAAGACGGCGCAGAAGGACAGCCACGCCGCGATCAAGATCTTCCAGCAGATGCGGGAGATGAAGATCTCCCGCGTCGGGCTGCTGACCAGCAACACCGGCTTCGGCAAGGCGGGCAAGGAGCAGATCGAGAAGCTCGCCCCCGACTACGGCATCCGGATCGTCGCGAGCGAGGTCTACGACAAGGCCGCCACCGACCTCACCGCCGAGGTCACCAAGATGAAGGCCGCCAAGGTCGAGGCGATCGTCAACTGGTCGATCGAGCCGGCGCAGGCGATCGCCATCAAGAACATCCGGCAGCTCGGGCTCACGATCCCGGTCTTCCAGAGCCACGGCTTCGGGAACGTCGAGTACGCGAAGGCCGCGGGCGCGGCGGCGGAGGGCGTGATCTTCCCGGCGGGCCGCCTGCACGTCGCCGATCTTCTCCCGAAGACGAACCCGCAGCGGGCCGTGCTCGTCGCCTACCGCACCGGCTACGAGTCGAGGTTCTCGGAGGACGCGAGCGGGTTCGGCGGGTACGCCCACGACGCGTTCCGGATCCTCGCCGCCGCGATCGAGCAGGCTGGCGGGCCCGATCGCGAGCGGGTCCGCGCGGCGATCGAGAACATGAAGGGGTTCGTCGGGGCGTCCGGGGTCTTCAACTTCTCCCCGGCGGACCACAACGGCCTCGGCCTCGATGCCTTCGAGCTGCTCACCGTCAAGAACGGGCGGTTCGTTCCGCTCTCGCGGTGACGGGTGTCCGAGCTCTTCTTCCAGTATCTGATGGCGGGCCTGACGTACGGCATGATCTACGCCGTCGTCGGGATAGGCTTCAACATCATCTACAACGCCACCGGCGTCATCAACTTCGCCCAGGGCGAGTTCGCGATGCTGGGGGGGATGATCGCGGTCAGCCTCGTCGGCGCCGTTCCGCTGCCGGTCGCCATCGCGGGGGCGGTCCTCGCCACGATGGCGATCGGCGCGCTCATCGAGATCGCCTTCTTCCGCTGGCTCTCCGGCCCCTCCGTCCTGCGCATGATCGTGATCACCATCGGCCTCTCGATCCTGATCCGTGAGGCCGCTCTGCTCGTGTGGGGGCAGCAGGTCCGAGCCCTCCCGTACTTCACCGGGGACGAGGTCGCCTCGCTGTCCATCGGCGGCGCGCGGATGTCCCCGCAGGTGCTGTGGACGGTCGGGACGTGCGGCGCGATGGTCGTCCTGGTCACGGGCTTCTTCCGCTGGACGACGGCCGGGAAGCAGATGCGCGCCTGCGCCTCCAACCGCGTCGCGGCCTCGCTCTGCGGGCTGCCGACCCGGAACCTCGTCACCCTCTCGTTCGTGCTCAGCGCTGGGATGGGGGCGCTCGCCGGCTGCGTCGTCTCGCCGATCACGTACACGCAGTACAACGTCGGCACCGGCCTCGCGATCAAGGGCTTCACCGTCGCGATCCTGGGCGGGCTCGGCAGCAGCCTCGCCGCCGTGGCGGCGGGGCTCGTGCTCGGCCAGCTCGAGGCCTTCAGCGTGTCGCTCCTGCCGAGCGCGTACAAGGACTCGGTCTCGATCGCGGTCCTCCTCGCGATCCTCTTCGTCCGGCCCACCGGCTTCTTCGCCGCGCGGGTCGCATACCGGCCGTAGGGAGACTCCCGGTGCGTTCTCACCGCCACGTGCAGGTCGGGGCCTTCATGGCCGTCGCCGTGGCGGCGCAGCTGCTCGCCGTCTACTCCGGGAAGGCCTTCCTGCTCACGCAGCTCACGATGTCCGCCTACTACACGCTGGCGGTGATCGCGCTCTCTCTCCTCATGGGCCACGCGGGGCAGATCTCCCTCGGCCACGCCGGCTTCTTCGCGGTGGGAGGCTACACCTCGGCGGTGCTCACCACGCTCGATCTCTCCCCCCGGCGCAACGAGGAGATCGTCGGGGTCCTCGCCCGGGTCGGGGTCCTCGTCGAGCGGGCCGAGCTGTACGGAGGGCAGGTCCTGGTCGTCCACCCGTGGGTCGCCTTCCTCTGCGCGGTCGCGCTCTCGGTGACGCTCGCCTTCGCGGTCGGGATCCCGGTCATGAAGCTGAAGGGGCACTACCTCGCGATGGCGACGCTCGGCGTCGGCACGATCATCTTCAGCGTCGCCCTCGGCACCACCTGGCTCGGGGCGGCGGATGGCATCTCGGGAGTCCCGGCCTTTCCGCTGCTGCGGAACCTGGGCGTCGCCGGCGGCGCGAGCGAGCGCGTCGCGAACTACTACGTCGCGTTCGGCCTGCTCGCGCTCGGCATGCTGCTCCTCCTGAACCTCGTGCAGTCGCGCACGGGAAGGGCGCTGCGCGCCATCCACGGCGCCGAGGACGCGGCGAGCGCGATGGGGATCGACGTCGCGAGCCTGAAGCTGAGAACCTTCGTGCTCAGCGCGGCGCTCGCGGCGGTGGCGGGCGTGTTCCTCACGCACCTGAACGGCGGGATCGGGCCCTCGGAGGCCTCGATCATGAAGTCGGTGAAGTACGTGGCCATCGTGGCCGTCGGTGGGATGGGGAGCCTGTGGGGTACGCTCGGGACGAGCCTCGCCCTGAGCTTCTTCTCGTTGCGCGGCTGGTTCGGCGCCTTCGACGACGCGGTGTTCGGCCTCATCCTCGTCGCGGTCATGCTGTTCGCCCCGGACGGTGTCCTGACGCTGCTGCCGGCACGCGCCGCCGCCTCTCGCTCGCGCCGGACGCGCGCCGCGCCGGCGCCGGAGGGGGACGGCGGGTACGAGCTCCCGGTCGCGCTCGCCGGCCAGCGACCGGGCGAGGAGGGCCGCTGATGCCGCTGGTCGAGGTCGCCGGCGTCTCGAAGCGCTTTGGCGGTGTCCAGGCCGTGAACGACGTGAGCTTCCGCGTCGAGCGGGGGATGATCAAGGCGGTCATCGGCCCGAACGGCGCGGGAAAGACCACGCTCTTCAACATGGTGTCGGGCTTCGTCGCGCCCGACACCGGGACCATCCGCCTCGATGGGCACCCGATTCACGGCCAACCTCCGCATCGCGTGGCGGCGCGGGGCGTCTCCCGGACCTTCCAGAACATCCGGCTCTTCGCGCAGATGTCGGCGCTCGAGAACGTCATGGTGGGACGGCACCTGCGCGCTCGCTCCGGCTTCCTCGCCGGGATGCTCGGCCTCGGGAGGGCGCGACGGGAGGACCGGGAGGTTCGGACACGGGCGCTCGAGGTCATGGAGTTCCTCGGGATCGCGGCGCTCGCCGACGCCGACGCGACGCGCCTCGCCTACGGGCAGCAACGCGCGGTCGAGCTCGCCCGTGCGCTCGCCTCGGACCCCGAGCTGCTGCTCCTCGACGAGCCGGCCGCGGGGCTCAACATGCGCGAGACCCGCGACCTCGCCCGGCTCATCACCCGCGTGCGCGCCCGGGGGATCACGGTCCTCCTCGTCGAGCACGACATGTCGCTCGTGATGGACATCTGCGACGAGGTGCTCGTGCTGAGCTATGGCGAGAAGATCGCGGACGCGGAGGCGCGCGCGGTGCAGCAGGACCCGCAGGTGGTGCGGATCTACCTCGGGGAGGAAGGGTGCTGACGATCCGCAACCTCGACGTGGCCTACGGGGCGGTGACCGTGCTGCGGCGCGTCTCGCTCCACGTGAACGCCGGGCAGATCGTGGCCCTCGTCGGCGCGAACGGCGCCGGAAAGACCACGCTCCTCAAGGCGATCACCGGGCTCGTCCGCCCGCGAGGCGGGGACGTCCTCCTCGACGGCCGGTCCATCCTTCGCGCCGGCACGGAGCGGACCGTGGCGCTCGGCTGCTCGCTCGTGCCCGAGGGGCGGCAGGTGTTCGGCGACATGACCGTCCGCGAGAACCTGCTCCTCGGCGCCCATGTGCAGCTCCGGCGCGGCCGGCGCGACGAGGTCCGCGAGGACCTCGCCCGGCTCTTCGCGATGTTTCCGGTGCTCGAGCGACGCGAGCGTCAGCTCGCCGGCACGCTCTCCGGCGGCGAGCAGCAGATGCTCGCCATGGGCCGCGCGCTCATGGCCCGGCCGGCGCTGCTCATGCTGGACGAGCCGTCGATGGGGCTCGCCCCCCTCGTCGTGAAGGACGTCTTCGACGCCATCGTCCGGATCAGCCGGGCGGGCAGCACCGTGCTCCTCGTCGAGCAGAACGCGCGCGCCGCGCTCAAGGTCGCCCACCGCGGCTACGTGCTCGAGACCGGCCGGATCGTGCTGCAGGGCACGTCGGAGGAGCTGCTCGCGAACCAGGACATGCAGCGCGCCTACCTGGGCAGGGACCCTGGCGCGGAGATGGAGAGGCGGCCCTCATGACGACGACCGCGGCGCCCGCGACGTACTGGCAACCAGACGGTGAGTGCATGGACCGGGAGGAGCTCGCTCAGCTCCAGCTCGAGCGGCTCCAGTCGACCCTGAGCCGCGTCGCGCGCAACGTGCCGTTCTACCGGACCCGCTTCGACGAGATCGGGTTCGACCCGGACGACCTGCGCTCGGTGGACGACCTGCGCCGGCTCCCCCTCACCGAGAAGCGCCACCTGATCGACGCCTACCCGTACGGCCTGCTCGCGGTACCGCTGCGGGAGGTGGTCCGGCTCCACGGCACGGGCGGCTCGGGCAGCAACGCCATCGTGATGGGCTACACGCGCAACGACATCAAGACCTGGTCCAACCTGACCGCGCGGACCCTCGTCGCCGGGGGCGTGACCAAGGACGACGTCGTGCAGATCACCTTCGACTACGGGCTCCTCACCGGCGCGTTCGGCGTGCACTTCGGCGCCGAGCGGCTGGGCGCTTCGGTGATCCCGAGCTCGAGCGGGAACAGCAAGCGCCAGATCAAGATCATGCAGGACTACAAGACGACCGCACTCGTCGCGACGCCGAGCTATGCGCTGCACCTCGCGGAGACGATGGGGGCGATGGGGGTGAACCCGAACGCGCTCTCGCTGCGGCGCGTGCTCGTGGGCGGGGAGCCCTGGTCGTCCGAGACGCGGCGGCGGATCCAGGCGGAGCTCGCCGTCACCGCGACCGACAACTACGCGGTGAGCGAGCTCATGGGGCCCGGCGTCGCCGCCGAGTGCCTCGAGCGCCAAGGGCTGCACGTGAACGAGGATCACTTCCTCGTCGAGGTGCTCGATCCCCGCACGCTCGAGCCCGTCCCGCCGGGCGGGCGGGGTGAGCTCGTGATCACCACGCTCACCAAGGAGGCGTTCCCCATCGTGCGCTTCCGCACGCGCGACCTCACCTCGCTCGACTTCGCGCCGTGTCCCTGCGGGCGGACCTCGGTGCGC
>Ga0306924_10002135_pt1 | contig 18575 bp, 12 predicted proteins | sample sta12Can44000111_FD_203756 | JGI IMG/M metagenome (GOLD analysis project Ga0306924, IMG submission 203756) | Lab enrichment of tropical soil microbial communities from Luquillo Experimental Forest, Puerto Rico - statanox.12C.anox.44.000.111 (v2)... | ecosystem: Environmental > Terrestrial >...
GGTCGGGATCCACTTCGGCGGTGATGCGCCTGAGTTCGCCCATGGCCTCGACCTTGGCGAGCCATTCGTCGAGGTCGGACGCGTTTGGGCTTCTGATCGCTGCGGGCCTGCCATCGCCCGCTACCGCCTGCTTGTCCGGGGCAACCGGTACGCTCATGTCCATGGGAGGTTCTCACACTAGCCGCTCGTTTGCGCATCATAGGGCAGGCCGCCAAGTCATAGCGATAGCCATTTGCCGTTTGGCGGCGGCGCCGAGTCATGCCAGCATTGCGGCGCAAGGGAGAATGTCGTCGATGTCAGTGAACCCGAATCCGATCGGAGGCGGCCAGATCGGCCGCTCGGTGCCGCGGCTTGAAGCACGCGAAAAAGTCACCGGCCGCGCTGAATACACCCACCTGATGCGGCTGCCGGGGATGCTCTACGGCAAGATCTTCCGCTCGACCGTGGCGCACGGCCGCATCAAGTCGATCGACACGTCGGCGGCGAAGGCGATGCCCGGCGTGTTCCGCGTCATCACTGCGGACGACGTCATTAAGGTGATTCCGAATCCCTATTACGGACCGGCTTTCCACGACCAGCCGATCCTCGCGATGGAGAAGGTGCGCTTCGTCGGCGAGCCGGTCGCCGTCGTGCTCGCCGCCGACCCCCATGTCGCCGAAGCTGCGACCCACGCCATCATCGCCGAATACGAGGAGCTACCTCCGGTCTACGACGAAGTCGAGGCGATGACGGCGAACGCCTACGTGCACGACGAGCTGAAGCCGGCCGCGACCTTCGCCGATCTCAAGCATCTGAAGGGCCAGAAGAACACTAACCTCGCGCTCAATGCCAAGCTGCGCCGCGGCGACGTCGATAAAGCCTTTGCCGAAGCCGCGCAGGTGTTCGAGCACGAATTCCGCACGCAAAAATGCCTGCACGTGCCGTTCGAGCCGTTCTGCTCGATCGCCGACTACAAGGAGTCCAGCCTGACCATATATTCGGGCGCGCAGGGGCCGTCGTTCGTGCGTGCCGAGATCGCGCGGCTGCTCGGCTTGGCGGAAAACAAGGTGCGCATCCGCGTGCCGTATCTCGGCGGCGGCTACGGCGGCAAGCTCTACATCAAGCTCGAAGCGCTGGTGACGGCGTGCTCGATGATCGCGCGGCGGCCGGTCAAGATCGCGCTCACCATGGAGGAGCAGTTTTATCAGATCACCAAGCATCCGGCGACCGTGCGGCTGAAGACCGGAGTCGACAGGCAGGGCCGCATCACCGCGCGCAAGTGCGAGGTGTTCTGGAACGGCGGCGCCTATGCGGATATCGGTCCGCGCGTCACCCATAAATCCGGCTTCACCGCAGCAGGTCCTTACGACATCGACAATGTCTGGATCGACTCCTATGCGATGTACACCAACATGACGCCGGCCGGCGCGCTGCGCGGCTTCGGCATGCCGCAGCTCACCTTCGCGTACGAGAGCCACACCGACATGATGGCGCGGGCGCTCAACGTCGACCCAGTTGCGTTCCGCCGCAACAACGTGCTGCGCAACGGCCGGCCGCAGGCGACCGGCACGATCCTCAAAGACGCAGCGCTCGAGCCGATCCTCGATCACGTCGCCGACCGGATGCGCTGGACGGAAAAATTCGACCGCGGCAGCGATGCGTTCAAGCGCGGCCGCGGCATTGCCTTCGCGCTGAAGGCCTGCGTGTCGCCGACCACGTCCGTCGCCATCATCAACGTCAGCGCCGATGGCAGCCCGACGCTTTACATCTCAACCGTTGACATGGGCCAAGGCTCCGACACCGGCATGGCGCAGATCGTCGGCGAGGTTTTGAACGTGCCGGCGGAATCCGTCCGTGTCATCGCCCGCGACACCGACGTCACGCCCTACGACATGGGTACGCTCGGCTCGCGCTCGCTGTTCCACATGGGCCACGCCGTCAAGCTCGCCGCCGAGGACGCGCGCAGCAAGATCGAGGCGCTGCGCCGCGAGGTCGGCGAGCCCGAAGGCAGCAACACGCCGATCTCCGGATTGTTCGTAAAAAAATACGGCATGAAGGCCGGCAACATCGTCGGCTCCGGCAGCTACCGACCGGATTATGTAACGCCCGATCACGACACCGGGCTGTCGCCCGAGATCACGCCGTTCTGGATGGTGGCCGGCACCGGCGCCGAGGTCGAGGTCGACACCGAGACCGGCCGCGTACGCATCCTCAAGCTCGTCAACGCGGTCGACTGCGGGCGCCTGGTTAATCCGCGCATCGTTGAGACGCAGATTTCCGGCGCCGCCCTGATGCAGCTCGGCTTCACCATGTACGAGCGTATCAATCTCGACAACGGCCAGATCACCAATGCGTCGCTCGCCGACTACAAGATTCCCGGCATCGGCGACGTGCCGCCGATGGTCAACGAGGCGATCGACGCGTTCCAGCACAACGCGCCGTTTGGCGCGAAGGGCGTCGGCGAATCCTCGACCATGCCGCTGTCGCCGGCCATCGCCAATGCCATCGACGACGCGGTCGGCGTGCGGCTGACCGAGCTGCCGCTGACGGCGGAGGCAGTGTTCCGCGCGCTGCGCGAGAAAGACGGCCAGCCGCTCGCGGCGGAGTGACGGGCGCTAGCCCACGCTGCGCCCGATTGCCCGCTTTCCTTGAGCACGCCGCTGCCATAGGCTTCGCCCCGCAATAAGAAACACCGGGGAGGAATCGATGGCCGACGCGGCGGAAGTCCAAGTCTCGCATTTCCTGGACGAATACGGGCTCGGGTCGTTTCAGATCAAGCTGATCATCTGGTCGGTCCTGATTGCCATCATCGACGGTTACGACATCGGCGCCATCGCTTTTGCCGCGCCGCACCTGATACGCGACTGGCACATTGCGCCGAAGGATTTGGGCTTGGTGCTCAGCGCCAGCAATTTCGGCGTGCTGTTCGGCTCTCAGATCTTCGGCTGGATCGGTGATCGTTACGGCCGCAAGACATCGCTGATCATCTGCAACCTGTTGTTCGGCGCCTTCACCTACTGGGCCTCGTACGCGACCGATCTCACCGAAATGACCTGGCTGCGATTCTTTGCCGGCCTCGGCATCGGCGGCGTCATCCCGAACGTGGTCTCGATCAACGCCGAATCGGCGCCGCGCAACCTACGCGCCACGCTTGCCATCATCGCCACCGGCCTGGTGCCGATCGGCGGCGCGCTGGCCGGCCTCGCCAGCGCCGTGCTGGTGCCGCAGCACGGCTGGCAGATTCTGTTCACCATCGGCGGCATCGTTCCAGTCGTCATCGCGCTGGCCGCGATCCCTGGCATGCCGGAGTCGATCAAGTACATGACCCTGCATGAACGCCACCGCGGTAAGATGGAAGCGCTCCTCAAAGCGATTCGCCCCGACTACGGGGTGCCGCCAAACGCGCGCTTTGTGATCGAGGACGAGAAACAGTCGCCGAGCTCCAACCCCATCTACCTGTTCGGCAACGGCTTGGCGGCGATCACGCCGCTGACCTGGGTGATGTTCGCGCTCAACCTGATGGGCTTCTTCTTCCTCATCAGCTGGACGCCGACCCTGATGGCCGCCGCCAAGGCGTCGCAGCAGACCGCGGCGCTCGCCGGCGTCATGTTGCAGACCGGCGGCACAGTCGGCTCGCTCGCGCTGTGCTGGTGGCTGCAGCGGGCGCGCTTCCTCGCTATCGCCATCCTGTTCGTCATCGCGGTACCGATCGTGGGCTCGATCGGCTATGCCGGCCTGACCTCGACGGCGGCACTGTTGACCGCGACCTTCTTCGCCGGCGCCGTCGTGCTCGGCATCCAGTCCGGCATCAACGTCGTCGGCGCCATGATCTATCCGACCTCGCTGCGCGCCAACGGCTCGGGCTGGCAGCTCGGCATCGGCCGACTCGGCGCCATCGCCGGGCCGTTCCTGGGCGCGCTGTTCGTCGGTCTGCCGATCGAGCGGCTGTACATGTGGTCGGCACTGCCGTTCGCCGCCGGCGCGGTGGTGTGCTTCGCTATCTATCTGCTCAACGCCGCGCGGCTGAAAGCGCATCCGGAGCTGGCGCAGGGGCAGTAGCCGATCGCCAGTTCGTCGGACACGGCGCGTAGGCCTGGTTGAGCAGCCAGGCCACGCGCAGACCCGCGACGCCGCGCTGGCGGTCGAGCGTGGGGAGCACCGCGCGGAAATGGCGACCGTCGCGCACGTTGTTCGCCGGTGAGTGCGGCCAGCAGAACAAGTGGCTTCATGACTGCTCGCTAAAACGGCTCGAACTCGCGCAGCTCCGGAATCACCTTCTCGCCGAACAGTTTGATCGAGCGCATAAGGTCGGTTTCTGGCAAATCGGCGAAGTTGAATTCGCCCATGAACACGTTGAACACGCCCTCCTTCGCGGCAACGCGGATTTTTTCGGCGACCGTCTGCGGCGAGCCGACGAAGACGAGGTCGTGCCTGTAGAGATAATCCGCATCGAACAGGTGCTGCATGATCTCCGAGGCGCCGGGCTCGCCGCGGCCGACGAACATCTTGGCGTGCTCGGCCGCGCGCTCGTCGAACGTCTCTCCGGGCTTCGGCGGCGCCAGAAAGCCCTCATAGGCGCGGCTCGCCCGGAACAGCGCCGTCTCCAGCGCCTTGTCGTCGGTCTCGTCGACATAGGCCACGGTGCAATAGGCGATCTGCGGCTTCTCCTCGTGGCCGACCCGCTTCCAGTCGGCCAAAAACTTGCGGTAGCGTGGTGCGGCGTCGCTGCGTGGATAGACCAGGAAATAGCCGGGATTGATGGCGTTATAGGCGCAGAATTCGAGCGTCTGCGGATCGCGGCTCATCATCCACAGCGGCGGATGTGGCCGCTGAATGGGCGGCACCGAAATCCGCGCCTTGTCGGTGTGGAAGTCGCGGCCGTGATAGGAGAACGGCTGTGCTTCGCCGAACGCCGCGCGTAGATAATCGACGAATTCGAGCGTCGGCGATTTGCGCTGGCCATAGTCCAAGCCGAACGGGCGAAAATAATCCGGATTGATGCCGGGCACGAGTCCAAGCTCCATGCGGCCGCCGAGCATCTGGTCGACGATGGCGATCTCCTCGGCAAGGCGCAGCGGATGATAAAGCGGCACGATATAGCCCATCGGCCCGATGCGCAGGCGCTTGGTGCGCGCACCGGCGCCGACCGCATAAAGGCTCGGCGACGACATCCAGCTCTCGTCGGGCCGGAAGTGATGCTCGACGCAGAACGAATGGTCGTAGTCGAGCGCGTCACATAATTGCAGCTCGCGCCACAGCTGCTCGTAGCGCTGATGCGGCGTCATCTCGGGCTTGGCCCAGATGTGGGAGAAGTGGGAGAACTTCATGGTTCCACCGGTCGATTGCGGACCCGGGGGCGCTCCGACGACGACATGATGCTATTTGCCGACACTCAACGCCTTCTCGACGGCCTCCATCACGGGCGTGTCGAGATTCAGGCGGCAATAGTCCTCGACCTTGTCGGCCTCGCGCGGTAGCGCGCCGAAGTCGACGACGGTGCCGCCGTGCTTGCCGTGATAGTAGCCGCTCAACCACATGGTGACCGATTTGGTCGGCGCCACCGTGTCGAGCAGAAATTGCTTGCAGGTGATCTTGGCCACGTCGACGGCAACCTGCCCCTCGCTCGCCGCCGGCATGAGCCCGACCAAAAACGCCGCCGCCGTCAACAACCGAACCTTCATTTGCACGTCTCTCCCCAGGGTTCCGCGCCTTGCCATCGCGGGCGCGCTCACGCCGATTGTAGCGGGCTTGAACCTGCTTCGTCCAATCGCGGGGCAACGCGGTCCCCAGCCTCGGCGCGTTAACGAGGTTGCCGTTCTCACCTGATCCAAGCTTAGCGGCACCGCTACTTCGTAGTGACGCAACGGCGCTACAAATCCGCAAGCGCGCCACGCCATTGCGGAGTCGGCCTTCTGCCGCCCGGAGGACGGTTACAAGGCGTAGTCGATATAGCCGTCGCCGGCGGAAAACGGCTTGCCCAGCGCGCCGAGATCTTTCGACGGCGGCTCCACGCTCCCCGCCTCGGTCTTGACCTCGATCTGATCGCTTCGCGCCAACTGGTTGTCGCTCTTCTTCTCGATCGCCTCGAGCAGCGGAATGCGCGGAACTTCGGTGCCGCTTTTCGTCGAGCCGTAACAGCCCGGCTGGGTCGAGACCATGGCGACCACGCCCTCGCGCATCGCATCGAGCGCGTCTTTCGGCGTGGCATTTGTGCTGCCGTGGTGACCGACTTTGTAGAAGTCGAGCGACGACAGGATCTTTCGGCTGGTGTCGGTCAGCGTGCTGTGGCCGGTTCCGATCTTGCCGCCGTAGAGAAAGTTCTCCCAGTTGCCCCATTGGGCGTCGCCGGCAAACAGCAGGTTTTTGCCGTTGAAGGTGAACAGCACCACGAGGCTCTGGTTGTTGAGTGTGTTGTCGGCCTGACGCGCCTTGGCGGCGAGCATATCGGGCTGCGAGTCCACCACGGCTTGTTCGATGGCTTTGCGGCCGTAAATCTGGAACGCCTCCGGCGGATACTTATCCCCCCTCACCCGCAGGCTGACGTCGAAGGGCTGGATCGGCGCAGCAACGTCGGGATCGTTATCGGTGAGAAATTGCTCGTTTTTGCCGCTCATTTGCTTTACCAGGTCGAGATCGTGCGGCGGTCCCAGAATCTGCGCTCTCAGACCGGCATCGACGAGGTCCTTGGGCAAGGTCGGCGCGTCGCCGCCCTTGTAGTACGAGACCGGAGCCTGGTTCTTGAACCCGCCGTGCAGCACTTTGAGGGCAACCCCGTTGCTGCCGCCGCTCGCCGCGGCACCGAGCGGCAGCGCCTCCCCGGTTATGTTCTCAGCCATGAAAGTAAGCTCGTCGTCCTCGGAGCCGCTGCGCGCCGCCAATGCCATCTTCAACTGCTGCGCCACCATCGTCAGGCTGCTCTGGAACTTGGAGGCGTCTTCGTCCTTCGGGTCTTCGAACCACGACATCCAAACCTGCTCGACGTTGAACTGGGCGAAGATGTCCTGGCATTTCGCAAAGCCGGAAATGTGATCGGCATGGCGATGCGTCATGATGACCAGCGACAGATTGTGTCCTGTTTCCTCAGCCATGTGCGTTACCGCTTCATGGATGGTCTTGATGTCGCAGGCATGGACGCCGCAATCGATCAGGATGTGCTTGGGGCCGGCCGCCGTCCGCAGACTGAGCAAGAAGAAGTCGCCGAAACCGACACGGTACATTCGCACCCGGATCCCGCTCGGACCGAGATTGCCATTGCCCATCGCAGTCGATTGATTATTGCTAGGCGGGTTCGTCGTCGCGGTACCGCCGCCGGCGCGCGATCGCCGTGATCTGCCGCCCGCGCCGCGGCGCGCGGTCCGCTGAGCGGTGCCTTTCTTGTTGGCGGGCTGCTTCTTCTTAACGGACCGTTTCTTCGTCATCGGTCGCTTGGTCTTGCGTTTCGCCGTCGCCCGTTTCGGTGTGCGTTTGGCTCTGGTCGCGGCCATGGTCACAGCCCTCCGTGGATGAGCCCGAAATTGATCTGGAAGCGGTCTTCGTCGTGTTCGTGCGCGACCTCTGCGGCTTCTTCGTCGCTGTGAAAATGCTTCACCAGACCGCTGGTGAAATAATGCATGCGTTGCCGCTTCTCGCGATCCTCATTGATGTAGTTGTGAATGACGTAGCGGATTTGTGGATCGGGACGGTGGCCGTCCTGGTCTAGCGGCTGCTGCGACACAATCAGCGTGACGCCACCGCGCACTGGAAATTCGCCGAGCGCGTCGTTGTCCTCGTCGAGCTTGGCCATCCGCGTCTGCACCGCCTCGATCACCATGTCGACCTTCAGCCCGCCGTCGGCGCCGACGCGGAAGGTCGGATGAAAGGATGGGACCTCGATGTCCAGGCCTTTTTGATCCATCCAGAAGCCCAACAGCTTCGCGTTGGCTCTGATGTATTCGCGCAAGATGTCGCCGTTAGCATTCTTCTCATCGTGGCTCAGGCCGTTGGGATCGCCGAACACCAGTTTGGAGATCGGCGGCAGCGCATCCCGTTTCACCCTGTCCCAGCGCAGCGCATCGTCGGAAAAGAACTTGGCGCTGGTGGCAACGATGCCCCGCAAACGAAACGCCTGCATGAACGCATCGCGGATGCCTTCGGAGTCGATCGGATCGATATCATAATGGGCAGTGATCAACGCGCGCAGGAAATCGCCGAAGGTGATGTCGACGGGCGGACAATAATCGAGCGAGCGCGCACAGATAGTGAAGAAGTCGCTCGCGGTCCTGCTCGCCTCGGCCGCCAGCCGCTCGGCCAGCGGCGCCGGCAGATCTTGCATATGCTTGAGCCCGAAGCCGCCGGCGCGCGCGATCCTGAAGATGTTGTCGGTGCGTCGCAGGTAGATTGTGAAATAAGCATCGAAGATCGCGGCGACGAGAATGGAACCGCGATCGTGCGGTTCGGTCTTGGTCTTGATGTCGTCGGAGTTGGGCGGCGTGCCGAGCGCGCTGCGCAGGCCGGCGCGCATGCCGGAGGCCTGACCGAACTGCTGCGCCAGTTGAATGAGCGGATTCGGTTGTTCGAGCTGCGCCTGGATGACCGGCTTCGGCTGGGCGCCGTTCGGCGAGTCATCGGAGCCGGCGACGTTGGCTTCGGGCCTGACATAGTCGCGATAGAGAAAGCCGCCCGTCTTGCGCAGCGTATCGATCAATATTTCCTTGTGGGAGAAATGGCGGAACAGCGCGGAGATGTCGGCGAACGCCTCGTGGAACGCCGCCACGTCTACATTGGTCGGTTCAGTGAAATATTTGCGGATGCCGTCGATGACTGCATGCGTCGTCTCGTGCGCGATGATATCGTGCGACAGACAGGTGAAGATGGTCTGGCCGGGGAAACTCTTGCCCGGCTCCGTGGTGCTGGCGCGAAAATAGCCGAAGAGGATGCCGCGCGCCTTCGGGCTGTAGAAAGCGTTGGCTTGGTACATAGCATGTGGCATCAGCAGCAGTACCGGGATGCCGTCCTGTGACTTGCTGTCGTGTGACTTGCTGTCGTGGCCCTTGCCGTCATGCTCGCCGTGATGATGCTCGCTGCTGCGCCAATGAATGCGCCGGCCAAGCGCGGCCTCGAACCGCTGCAGCGTTTCAGCGGCAACCGCATAGACCATCTGCTGATGAAATCGCGGATCCGACTCGGTCGGGTCTATTCCTCCGTTGATCAGAATCATTGGATCGTCGAGGTCGACCGGCTGGTAATACGTGCCGTTTGCGCCGTCGAAGTCGACAACCGCGAGCTTCTTGCCGACCGGGCCCGGCGCGAGCTTTTCGTAATTCAACGAAATGCTCATGAAGTTGCCCATCAGATATCCCGCGCTTGGATCGAAAGCATAGACCTTCATTGGTCGCTTGCTCGGTCGCGTGACCGCGGTGGTGGGCTCGTAAATACTCTTATCGGAGTCAGCCCGAGGGCTCGCCGCTCCGCGTTGCGAAGCACGCTGTTGTTTGGCCATTTTGCTGTCCCTTTGCCGCAAACTCGCGCGCCGCGCGAACACAACCTCAAAGTTATTCTTTCCGCCTTTCAATTTGATGTCAATCGCGACAGCGATCTGCTGCGACACGCGTCACTGGCGCGCACCACAGCCTCGGGGAACTATGCGACCAAAAGATAAGGGGGGCAGCCGCGTCGCGACACGTTACATCCGGTTACATCCGGCGCACGACGAACGCTCCGCAACGTCGAAGGCGGCGCACCCTAAAGATTCACCATCTGTGAGGGACCATGCGCGCTATCTCGTCAAATTTAGGTAGAGCTATTGCATTTCCTTAAATTCGCGCAATAATTGTAGCTTACCCGAGAGCACCACAACTTAATTTGGGGGATTAAAATGCAGCCACGCAGACCAATTGTTTCAACGTGTCTCGCGGGCTTAATGTTGAGCACGACCGCCCTTTGCTCAACCGTATTAGTCTGTTGCGCGGCTAGCGGCTGCGTACCTGGCGCGACGTGCCTTCCTGTGACCGCGCAGGGCGTTCCAGCACCAGACCCCGCGCCATACACGGCCCAATGCACGGGAAGATTTCCTGACTTCATAACGCCTACAAGCATGACCTCGTCGGCCGGCCCGTGGTTCAAACTGTCCCAATCGTTTCCGACGACGATCCCGCCAAATGATGCCCCATGGCTTTCGATAAACTTCGCCGATGGCGTAACTGGCGCGAATGCCTACTTGTACGCGCTCAGAGACTACGCATTTGATGGAATGATTGATGCTGACTTCAAGCCGGAGTTGAACACTATACGCCCTTGGTTTCATATGCCGCTTATGAACTACGGTCCTCATGCACGCGAGCCGTTCCACGGACTCACGTCGGAACGGACGGTGACGGGACCAGAATTAGGAGTTAAGCCCGGTGTGTCGCTACATAATTTTGCGATCGGATTCTATAACGCTGCAGGCGCGGTGACGATCGGGCATGTGTGGGCCTCAGGAACTCCAGATTTGAGCAAGGCGCGGTTTCAACAAGGAACGATGTCATTTAAGATTTTGTTCAGCGCCGCGACAGCCGATGATTTTCAGGGACCTGATCTATTGGCAAACGCGCCGCTGTGGACGATCGACACACCGAGTGGCCCTTTGAACGTGCGGCTGATGCAAATGGACGTCGCTGCCGTGGATGATCGATCACCGACCGGTTGGGTCTTCGGGACATTCGCCTTCGACAGCACTGCAACAGATGCGTCACCCTGGCGCCGTTTGCGCCCGGTTGGCTTATCGTGGGGGAGCGATTTCGGTTACACCCCTGCGGATCAGCAAGCCGGCAAGAAACTAACGGAGACGACCATTTCCGATCAAGCGCCTGCATATGCGTCTGCTCACCTCGGATGGGCCGGCCGTGCAAATGGCCCGGTCGACAGCCCGATTTCGGGGTGTCTCAGCTGCCACAGCACGGCCCAATCTCCGGTAGCTCCAATCACTTTCAATAGCGCGTGCACTACCGATGCACAAAAGATGTACTGGTTCCGCGATCTGCGAGGCAGCCAGCCGTTTGGCGCTGTCGATGCAAGCTGCAACCCGGTCACTTCAGGTTCTGCGGCAGAACCGTTGGATTTCTCCCTCCAGATGTCGGTCGCGGTTCAAGATATCGTTCAGTATCACGATATTAATCCATGCTCGCCGCCGTCCGTTCCTACCGCGACCGCTCCAGCGGAACTGGCTCCCGGCGAGCATCCACGCATCTCGCGATGAGCATTGCTTGGCCCAGCGGCATAAGGCCACGCGTCGGGATCGATCCCCTCCGCACCCAGGCTCGCCGACGCTAAATGTCAACGGACCAGTCGAGCTGACGCCCATCCGGTCTGGTTTTGTCGTCCACCACTGCGCTAGCGGTTGGATCACTGTGCCGGCCATTCCTAATACATCGCCGCCTGAGTGAGCAGGTTAGGGCCGCAATAGCGCCTGAACCCGAGCCGGCCGCGTCTACCGGTGAAATACGTGCTGCTATGGGGTGGTACTTTGGCGGCTTGCACCTTCTGGTGGGCTGCGGCTAAATTATACGCCGTGATGCGCGTTGGAGAGGCGTCCGATGCGTGTGTATGAGGCGATCGTCAAAGCGTTAGAAAGTGTGGATGTCGACGCCGCGTTCGGCGGCCCCGGCGAAAATGCCACCGGCTTGATGGTGGCGCTCAAACACTGCAGCAAGATCAGGCCGGTCATCGTGCGCCACGAGCAGGCTGCATCCTGCATAACCTGCGGCTATGCCATCTATTCCACATCGCTCGTGAGTTCGACGTTCGACCTTTCCCGAGCGTCTCGTACGTCGCATGTCTTGGTAATGAGAGCGCTTGTTGCGGTCTAATATCAGAGTGAAGGAACTGGCCATGTCCGACGATTGCGCTGGCTTCGCCGCGATGAGCAAGTACCCACTATTCGAGGCTCTGCACAAACGCCGATCGCGGCGCATCAGCTTGGGCACCCATACGGTTCGGGCCGGCGATAATTCATATACTTCGAACACCACACCGCAGCCACTCAGCGAGCTCGAAGAAGCGATACTGATCTCCGCGACCGGCCTGACCGGGCTTACTCTCCCGGATCGGCCATTCGAAGCGCCGAGCGGCGAGAAGATCCTGGGCACCCCCAACTTGAACTTTGTCGGTCGCGCCGCCGGCAGCACCGACAATTGCCAAGCCACCTCGTTCTTTCTCCTCAATGACAGCGGCACCTATCTTCTCAAGCGTCTGACTAACGCCGATCCGACCGAGCCGATTACGCCCGATCTCCTGGTGAAGCGTGCACGCGAGTCCAAGATCAAGCTTTTCGACAAGCGCCTCGATTTTCCTCGCGAGTTTCCCTACTACCTCGATTCCAATCGCTTTTTGTCTAATGTGCCCGGCTCCACCGTGCTGTTTCCGGTGGTGGACATGACACGGCAATACATCAACGCGTTGATGTATCTATTGACCGAGCCCGATGGCCACCGGCCTGCGTTTCGCGACGACCGCAATTTCTACCTTTACGCGGGTGTGCGGGAGTGGGTCCGTAGCGGCTTCCTAAACAAGAATATTCCAGTGCCGCTCGGCACACTTGGCACGATGCGCACCCAGATCGAAGCCGAGCTTCTACTGCAGAACTTGATGCTGATGCTGCAAGCCATGGGACTCGGTGGCTGGATCCACGCCTCCGTTACGCCGGCCAAGATCTTACCTGCGCTCGGCTTCAAGTACGTCACGCCGCGCTATCGGCCGCTTGATTTCTTCCGCTGGGGCACGTTCCACGCCGACGTGCGCACAAATCCGATCGGGCTGCCGCCTTATATCGAGTGCATGTGCCCGCCCTTTTACCCGTCGATGGCGGACGCTGTTCAGGCTGTAGTCGACGACAAATATCGCACCGGCGGCTCCTACGGCGATGACGCCTATTTTCGGCGAATCTTCCAGGGCGACCGCGGCAAGACGTATCTGAAGCAGGTGCCGCACTACAAGGATGAAGTGATTGCCTGCACGAAGGACATCTGCAGCTATATCTATGAGCGGCACGGACGCTTCCCCGCCCATTGCGACGCGATCTTTGCGCCCGGCGTCTGGCTGCAGGCGCACCATCTTGACCTTAATTATTACGACACGCTGTTCAACAACGGTTACACCGAAACGCAGCGCGACCATCAACGGCTCTGGCACGCTTAACAAGCGCTGGCCGCGCATCCGGAGGGAAGCAACGATGATAGGCAAACTCGTCGAAACTCCCGTCGTGCGGCGGGCGCGGTATTTGTTCGTCGGTGTGCTGTACGTCGTCCTGATGCTGGCGGTCTATGGCGTCGCCACCCTCCAGGGCTGGCTTGATCACAAATCACCGCCGGCCGAACCGCACAGCGTCGAATACTATCGCACGATCTTCTCGATCTGGGCGACCATCGTCCTGGTCACGCCGGCGCTATGCTTTCACGTCTTCTCGCGCAGCGATGCCGCCAACACCTATTGGCGCGCGTTTTGGACCTTTGCCTATCTGGCGTTCCTGGTTCATGTCTACTGGGCAGTGTGGGGCGTGTGCGGCGGCGACCTCAACGTCGTCTTCAACGCCAAGGTACCGCCCGCAGCCTTTCCAGAGTGCCTGGTCGAGCACCCAGGGCCCGACTTCTTCTTCACCGCATGGTGGGGCCTCGACGTTATCCTGGCGTGGCTCATAACGGATAACATTAAACTATTGCGCGCCGAGCGTGGTGCCTTGCACGTATTGGCCTTCGCAATGTTCTTCGGCGCCTTCGTGCTCGCGTCGAAGTCTGGCATTGTGGCGCATCTCCTCGGCATCGTGATGGCGATCCTAGTGATCAGTTGCGTGGTGCTGCGCGCGATCGTTCAGGAGACGGACCCGAAATCGCTGACGGCCATCGTTTATGTTGGCTTTTTCCAACTGCTCAATCTGTTCGTGCGCTGGGACAAGCTGCCAACATTCCTCGCTGCCATGAACCTCGGCGCGTTGCGCGATGTGCTGCGCGCCAAGAACCTGCACAACACCTCCGACATCGCGGTTACCAATCAAAGCGGGCTGCGCAACACGGTGCCGTGGGATCCGCGCTATCTGTGCGAGCGCCAGGATGACGGGCAGTACAACGATCTCACCAAGCCGACTATGGGCAATGCCAGCTTCAATCCGAACGATGCTTTCAACAATACCGAATTCACCCTGAGTAATCCGGGTGCCCGCTTCGGTCGCAACATTCCGCTGAACGAGGTCGATCCGACCCGCGACGGCGACATTCTGGACCCCAGTCCGCGGCTGGTGAGCAACCGATTGCTCGGACGGCGGAAGAACAGCGACGGCAGCGACGATTTCAAACCAGCGACTATCCTCAATCTCTTGGCGGCAGCCTGGATCCAATTCCAGACCCACGACTGGTTCAATCACGGCAACCCGCGGCCAATCGACGATGATCCGTTCGACGTGCCGATTCCGCCCGACGATCGGTGGCCGTCGGGCAAGATGCTGGTGCGTCGCACCCGTCCCGATCCGACCCGCAAGCCCAACGATGATGCCGGCCCGACCACGTTCGCCAATGCCGAGACGCATTGGTGGGACGCTTCACAGATCTACGGCGACAGTCCAGAAGCCGGTGCTAAGTACCGCACTTGGGTAGACGGTAAGCTCAACGTCGATCCAAAGACCCGGATGATTCCCCTCGATGCGGCCGGCGTCGAGATTACCGGACTGACGCAGAACTGGTGGGTGGGTTTGAGTCTGCTGCACAATCTGTTCACGCTGGAGCATAATGCCATCTGCGACCACCTCATTCGAGAATACCCGGAATGGCGCGACGATCCGCAGAAAACTTCACGCGATAGAGACGCGCAAATTTTTCGCGTAGCGCGACTGATCAACAATTCTCTGATGGCGAAGATCCACACGGTTGACTGGACGCCGGCCATCCTCCCCAACCCGGCGTTAAAGATCGCCATGAACACCAACTGGTCGGGCCTCGCCGGCGAAAGCGTTAAGAAGTACATCGGCCGCATCAGCACATCGGAGGTGATTAGTGGCATTACCGGCTCGGCGACCAATCAGACGGGCGCGGACTATTGTCTGACCGAGGAGTTCACTGCGGTCTATCGACTGCATCCGCTGTTACCGAACGACATTCAGATTCGCCATTTCCAGGGTAACAAGCCCGGCCGCACTCTAAAATTCGAAGCGACCACGGACGACGATCCCGATCTCATCGTCGGTCCCAATGCCATGAAAAACGCGCTGCGCAGTGCGTCAGTGATCGACTTGGTCTATACCTTCGGTGTGCAGAATCCCGGCGCTGTGGTGTTGCAGAACTATCCGAACTGGATGCGGCGGATGCGGCGGCGCAACGGCGCCAACCTCGAGGAGCCAATTGATCTCGCGGCGATAGACATCCTACGCGACCGGGAGCGTGGCGTGCCGCGCTATAATCGCTTCAGGAAGCTGTTCCACAAAGCGCCGGTGCGCTCGTTTGAGCAGATGACCAGCGACCCGCAACTGGCGAAGACCCTGCGCGAGGTCTATGGCCATCCCGACAAGGTGGACCTGATGGTCGGGATGTATGCGGAGGAGCCGCCGGAGTTGTTCGGCTTCAGCGACACGGCGTTCCGCGTCTTCATCCTGATGGCCTCGCGGCGACTCAAGAGCGACCGCTTCTACACCGAGGACTTCACTCCCGCAGTCTATACCCAGGCTGGGATCGACTGGATCAACAACAACAACATGAGCACCGTGTTGCTGCGCCACTTTCCCGAACTGACACCTATCCTGCAGCGCACTGACAATGCGTTTGCACCCTGGACGGTGCCAACCGACGCCCTAGCGGCGGCGGGGTCGTGAACGCCGACTGCCGCGTCTTGGGCGTGAACTGATTGCACTCAACCCGAGCGCGCGTCTTTTCCGGCCTTGGGGGCGAGGCAATGGCTATTAAGATATTTATCAATCACCGGCGAGATGATACACGCGCTGCCGCGCAAGCTTTCGGCTTTCTCTTGGTGGGGGCGACATGAGTGCTCAGCTTGATCTCGTAGCAGAGCGAGCCGCGACGTGGTCGCAGTCCGCTAATCTGCTCAAGAAGCGGATTGATTTCGTACGCTGGCTTGTTTTCGCGCTAGCGATCGTTGGCGCCTTGCTAGCCGCTGTTGCCAGCCAAACGCCGGAGGCACGGGCACTCCATGGCGCCTTGACCGCGCTCGGCACCGTGCTCCTTGCTGCCGGGACATTCATCTCGGCGCGTCTGTTGAAGGATAGCCAAGTGGAAGCCTGGGTGCGAATGCGCGCAGCTTCCGAGGCCCTCAAGCGCGAGGCTTTTAAATATGCCGCAGGAGCGTTTCCCTACGACGATGATGCAAAAGCCGATCGGGCCCTCGATCGCGGGCGTGAGGACATTGAAAGGGATCTTGATGATCTTTTCGATCGTGCGGTAACGCCGCCGGGTCCGGGCTCCACTCCAAGAAAGAAGCTCACAGCAGACGAGTACCGTGATTTACGCGTGGTCGGCCAGATAAAGAATTTTTACAGACCCCGTGCTAGGGACTATCAGACGATCGCCGCACGATTGCGAGCTATCGAATTTGCCCTCGCGCTGACTGCCACGATCATCACAGCGCTTGCTGGAGTTGTCGGCAAGCTCCCGATCGTCGCGGGCATTAGGTTTGATCTCGCGGCTCTGACGGCTGTTTTGACGACGATTGGCGGGGCTGTTCTCGCCCACATCGAAGCGTCGCGATATCAGCATCTGGTGACTAGCTATTTGGCGGCAGCGCGACGACTTGAAAATGCTTCGGCAGAGTTCGATGCGGCGAAGGTAGATCGGCAAAAGTGGTCGGATTACGTCATCCGGTGCGAAGACATTATTGCTGCCGAGAATAGCTCCTGGGTGGCGCGATGGACCAGAACGCGTTCGGCAGAGTAGGCCGCCCCTTTTGGGAGAGGACCAGCGATGAGTTGGAGCATGGCCTGCAGAGCGCCGCGCGAAATCGGCGTGTTGGCCGCCGGCCCTCATTGTTCATCGGACTCGTACAACTGGCAGAATGTCTCTGCTTTCATTGCATAGCCGTCTTTACGGTCTGGAGTATTGAACACGAGATAGTCGCCGGCGAGATATGCGGTGGATCCCTCCTTCGTCGCAATCGTGCCCGCTTCGGCGGCTACTTCCGCCCAAACCGGAGCGACCTTTTCGTATAGTCCCGGAGAGACCATTTGGTAGGTACGCTCGAACGTCTGTGCGTCAATCGTGTAAACGTCTCCTTGATTGTTTACGAGCCAATCCCCTCGTTTGCAGCGTTGGGTGTCACCCCACTTCAGGTACGTAAACCCGTCCGTATTGAGGTCCAGGCGTACCGCGGTTACGAAAGTCCGCTCTCTCCGTCGGTATTGCTGCACAGGTCAAGAATCCCCGGTCGCCAATGCATCGTCGTTCGGGCAGGTTATGATTCGGTACACCCCAATTCAAGTTGATTTCGAGTCACCGATTCTCTTCCAATTCAGAGGGCCTAGCACCCCCTCTATGCCAGACGGCCGCGCTAATAGGTTTTTCGCCATCTCGAATTTGGTCGGCACCCCGAACTTGCAACGCCCTTGGGCTGTTCGCCACGCAGGATGCGATGCGCATAGGAGCCCGAGCGCGGCATGACCTCAATTCTATTCAGAAATAAAAGAGCAAAGTCCGCTGTCTCTAACGTTGGATGTCAAAGCATAGGCCTTGACTATTGATTTTGGCAGAACGATATTAAATTGCAGTAACCAATTATTGCCGCGAAAGTTGTCTGATGGACTATTCCAAAATCTGCTTCGTCATCATGCCATTCGGCAAGAAGCCGACCGGCGACCGGACGGTGGACTTTGACAGGTTGTATGATGATATATTCGTTCCGGCGATCAGCGCAGTTTCTCTGCCGGAGGGCGGCAGGCTCGAGCCTCGCCGCACCGATAAAGATTTTTTTTCAGGCGACATCAAGCTTGAAATGTTTCAATATCTTGAATATTCGCGCTTTGCGCTCGCCGATATAAGCGGGCTCAACTTCAATGTCGCCTACGAACTCGGCGCGCGCCATCGCGCGAGAGAATATGGAACGGCGATTTTTCGTCAAACCCAGTTTTCCCCTCCCTTCGACATCAGTTCGATTAAAGCGTTTCCTTATGAATTTGAGCCCGCAGACAAGGCCGCCGAGGCGCGCAACCTGATCACCCGAGTGCTGTCTGAGTCGCTCGTCCGGAACACGTTAGACAGCCCAGTGCGGCTTGCGCTAGGCGCACAACGTGCATCGGGCAAGATCGACGAGCTCCTCGCGCAGGCCGAGAACGAGATTAGAAAGTCGGACTGGAACGGCGCAATGGACGCCTATCGTCAGGCGATCACGATCGACCCAAACAACCCCCTTGCGCGGATGAAGCTCGGAATCCTGTGTCGCGATCGTGAGATCTGGGAAGAAGCGCTGGAGCAGTTTACACGAGCGGCTTCCGTCGCACCGGGCTACGGTGAGGCGTGGCGCGAGAAAGGCATCGTCGAAAATAAAATCGCGCAGAGTGCGAAAAGGGCAATGGACACCGATCCGGCGCCCGGCGAGTCCTCGCTGCGCCGCGCCATCGAAATCAACAGCAAGGACTTCGACGCCTACGCCTCTCT
>Ga0306924_10002139_pt1 | contig 18549 bp, 20 predicted proteins | sample sta12Can44000111_FD_203756 | JGI IMG/M metagenome (GOLD analysis project Ga0306924, IMG submission 203756) | Lab enrichment of tropical soil microbial communities from Luquillo Experimental Forest, Puerto Rico - statanox.12C.anox.44.000.111 (v2)... | ecosystem: Environmental > Terrestrial >...
GCATCATGGAGGCGACGATGAACGAAGACGTTTTCAACACCAGCATCCGCAAGTTTCTCAAGAGGTTGGGTGTGACTGCCCAGCGCGAGATTGAGAAGGCAGTACGCCAGGGCTTGGCGGAGGGTAAACTCAAGGGAAACGAGAGGCTCCCAGCAGAGGCTACGGTAACACTCGGCGGGATCGGTCTCTCGCTTGAGATCAAAGGCGAGATCGACCTCGACGAGTAGTTATGACCCTTTGCCGCTGCAATCGGGTCAGCGTTCGGTGCCTGAGCGATGCGTGCGTCCGGCCACGTCTGGCGTCTGCGAAAGCTCAGTTTTGGTCACTTTAACCTGCGCGCCGCGAGGCTGACCAAGTGCCGGAGCATTCTCCTGTAGACGACGACCATCGTCCTGCGCCGGAATTGTTCGATAGTCTGCCCGAGCCCGATGCGGATCGGCCAGCACCCGCAACGGTCACTCGGATCACGCCATTAGCACCGACATCGCCACTCGATTGATAGCTTTGATCATCGGAATACACGCGACCACTGACGATCCGTACCGCTGCACGCACGGAAGCGCAGCCCCCGCGCAGTGCGTAAATCGCCACACTCCAAGTCCCGTCATAGGGCGACCCGCCGCCTCGATGCGCGGCATTCGTCGCGGTGCCAGCCAGTAGCAGCACGGTGGCAAGTGTCGGGGCGAGCAATAGACGCGATAACTTTTTCATCGGTTCGCCTTTAATCAATCCCGCTCATCGCCAGCAATCGGGGGCCGCACCGCAGTTAGTCTATCGGCCTCTCCCTCCGCACGTCGTCGTCGGCCCAACATTTCTGAAAAAGCGCCTAAGTTACTGCGCCGGTGGTTTGAGCGATTTGGGTGGCGGGACATGGGTTGCCCTCGGGGCAGGCGGGGCTGCAGGCGGGGCTAATGCTAAAATTTGCTGACTGATGTTCTGCTCGGCTGCCTGCAGTGTCGCGATGGCCTGCGCCACCTGGTCTTGCTTGCGGACGAGTTGATCTTGATTGGTAGCGAGCTGCTCTACGCTGCGCTTGACGATGGCAAGATCAAGGGCCACGGGTTTAAGCTGCTCCTGCACTTCTGCGGACGTTACGGCCGGGGCGGGCGGGGATGCGGATGCGGCCCAAGGCCCGACCATCTGCCAAGTAAGCGTGGCGCAGACACCGATGAGAACCGCAACGGAAAAGAGAGCAAGGGTGCGCGTTATTCGCCTGCTATTTTGTAGGCCGCCACTCGGAAACCGATCACTCTTGAAACCTGAGGCGCGACGAGACGTGCCGCCCAGCCAAGGTGCTCGATCTTCATCCAGATCGGTGTCAACATCGCGGTGAGTATATTCATCGTTGAGAGGTGGACTTTCGATGCGCATCGGCCCCTCTGACTTTGCTCGACTGATATCGCAACGAGCCATCACGATTTGACAGCACGAAGGCGGCAGGGCAGCAACATCGGGACTATTGTCCGGCACCGAGCGCGTCCTGCGCCCCTTTCTGCTTGCGCTCTATTCCATTCCGAAGGTCGCCCTGGCGCCGTTGGTGATCATGTGGTTCGGCCTCGGTATTGCGCCGAAGATCATTCTCGCCGGCATGTTCGTCTTCTTCATCGTGTTCATGAACGCAGCCGCCGGCATCCGTAGTGTCAACGCAGATCACGTGAGGATTGTGCAGGTCATGGGCGCGTCTCGCCTTGCCGTGATGCGCAAGGTTGTTCTCCCCACGATGACGCCGTTCCTCGTCCTCGGCCTGCGCGTCTCCATTCCCGAAGCCGTGACCGGTGCGGTGATCGGCGAATTCATTTCCGCAAGCAAAGGACTCGGCTATCTGGTCTATTCGGCGTCGAACGAACTCAACACTGCGGTATCGCTGGCGGCGCTGATCGTGCTGGTGTTCGTGGTCGCCGTGGCAGATTTCTTACTTGGGCTCCTCGAACGGCTGCTGCCCTGGCAGCCGCTGCAGAGCGGAACCGTGCGGACTGGATTGCGGGCGCGATAGCCGCGAGCAGAAGCCCGCGGGCCCTTGATTCGAGTGCGCGTTCTTGATGTCCTATCGGATGCCGGCCCCGGGGTAAGGCTACCATGGACTTCAAGCTTTTTGAGGATTTCCTCGCGCTCGCAAAGACCCGTAAAAGCGACGGTACTCGAAGGCCACGGCGTCGGCTGGTTGCCGGAAACCTTGGTCCGGCGCGAACTGGAGTCCCGGCGGCTTGTGCGCGCTGGCGATCCGGAATGGATATCGATTTCCAGGTCCGCATCTTCCGGCCGATCACGCGCCCGCCGAAGCCGGCCGAACGGCTGTGGAGCCTGCTCATGCGCGGCATGCCGAGCGTGAGAGAATTTTTTTGACCCAAGCGGCACAGTCGCATTCTGTCGGGGCATAGGGCCAGCGAAAAACGGCTACTTCCCATTGCAGCGATGCGCTAGGGTCGCGCTGCCCGACAATGCCGCGGAGCATGGTGTGCCGGAAGCCGTCACGTCGCTCTTGGAACGCCTCATCCGATTTGACAGCGTCAACCCCTCGCTCGATCCTGATGGCGGTGGCGAGGGGGCCATCGGTGCCTATATCGCGGACTTCTGTCGCGAGCGGAAAATCGATTGCCGGCTGCAGGACGTTGACGGCGAACGGCGCAATGTCCTGGCTTCGGTCGTCGGCACCGGCGACGAGACTCTGCTGTTCGTAGCGCATCTCGACACCGTTCCGGCGCGCGGCTGGACTCGTAATCCCTTCGAGCCTTATGCCAACGACAGCAAACTATACGGCCGCGGCGCCTGCGACACCAAGGCGTCGCTTGCGGTAATGCTTGCCGCGCTGGATTCGATCAAGCAAGAACGCCCGCGCGCGACGATCGTTGTCGCTGGCAGCATCGACGAGGAATACCGAAAGAAAGGCGCGCGTGCGCTCGGCCAGATCGAACCGCGTTTCGCCGGCGCAGTCGTGGGCGAACCGACCGATCTGGAGATAGTTGTCGCACACAAGGGGTCGGTGCGCTGGCAGATCGAGACGAGCGGTCGGGCGGCGCATACATCGATGCCGGAGAACGGCGTGAACGCCATCGAGGCCATGGCCAAGGTGATCCTGCGTCTCAAAAACCTAAACACCGACCTGCGCAAGCGGCCGGATCCACTGACCGGTCCACCGTCGCTCACAGTCAGTCTCATCGAGGGCGGAACCGATATTTGCACCGTGCCGGCGCGCTGCGTCATTTCCGTCGACCGACGGCTGGTGCCCGGCGAGGTACCGTCGATCGCTTTCGCGGAGGTGAACGCGATCCTGCAGGAGGTCATGGCGAAAGACCCATCAATCAACGTGAAGCCGGTTGCGCCGCCAGCGGAGGATTTCCCCGTCAGCGTCGCCAAGGAAACGCGTCTCATCGAGGTTGCACGAAAGGCTTGCACGCGTTTTGCCGGAACCGGCGAGCCGCGCGGCGTCCCTTACGGCACCGACGCCAGCGTGCTAAGTGCCGCTGGAATTCCCTGCGTAATCCTCGGGCCAGGCTCGATCGAGCAAGCCCACGCGGTCGACGAATATGTCGAACTTGCGCAGCTCGACAAGGCCTTCGAAATATACCGCGACATCATGCTGACGTATTGAACGCAACCCGTTGGAACCAGAGATGATCGAAAGCAGGGAATATCTCGCACGCATTCACAAACTCGCCGGGCTCATGCGCAAAGAGCGACTCGACGGCATTCTGCTGACGGCGGAAAGCAATATCGATTATTTCTCCGGCTTTCGTCATCACGCGCCGTGGACGCTCTTTGCACGGCCGTTCTTTCAGATCGTCTCGGCCGACGGTCGCAGTGCCCTGCTTACGCACACGTTTCTTGAGCCGGAAATGCGCCGCACCTCCGCGGTTCCTGATATTCGCACCTTCACCGCATCGGGTGATGTTCCCGTTGCGCAAGTGCACGATATCATGAGCGAGCTCGGCATCACGGGCGGCAAGTTGGGCATGGAGCTCGGCTACGAGCAGCGCCTCGGCATCAGCCTCAATGACTTCCGCCGGCTCGAAGTCGAATTGAAGCACCTGAGCATCGTCGACGCATCGATGATGCTGTGGCGCCTTCGCGTCATCAAATCACAGGCGGAAATCGAGATGATGCGCAAATCTGCGGACGTGACGGCAGCGGCTTTCGCGGCCGGCTTTGCGGCGGCAAAGCCGGGTATGACCGAGAAGGAGGTCTGCCGCGTCTGTGCGGAGACCATGGTTGAGCACGGCGCCGAGCGACCCGGCTTCATCCTGGTGACCTCGGGCCGCGGGAACTACCACATACTCAGCGGCAAGCCGACGGATCGCAAGCTCGAGTCCGGCGACATGATCTGGATCGACATGGGTGCCGTTGTTGGTGGTTATTGGTCGGACTTCTGCCGCGCCGCCTATTTTGGGAGACCGATGAAGGATCTCGAGGACGGGCAGAAGCTCATTCTCGACGTCAACGATGCGATGATCAAAGCGACCCGCCCCGGCGAGCCGGTGCGAAAGGTAGCCGAAGCCGCGGTGCGGGCGTTTAGCAAGTACGGCGTCGACGTGTCGCTCGGGTCGGGGCGGGTCGGGCACGGCATGGGATTGATGAGCACGGAGCCGCCGCATGTGGCGCTCTATGAAGAGACGGTGTGCGAGCCGGGTCTGATCTTCACCATCGAGCCGCGCATCACCAATGAGCACGGCGTGTTCAATTGCGAAGAGCTGTTGTTGGTGACCCCGGGCGGTGTCGAAGTGATGACGACTTCGCCGCGCCAGATCACCTACATCCAATAGGGGCGCGACAGAGTCGCATGGCTCAATTCAAGTGCGCTTCGTGCGACACAGCCTATCCGGCGTCCATCTTGATGTGGCGTTGTGAGAAATGCGGCGGTCCCCTCGATGCGGTCGACTTGATGCCCATGCGGCGCGCCGATATCGCGGTCGATCGTGCCTCGTTGTGGCGCTATCAAAAGGCCCTCGTGCATCAGGGGTCGGTGCCGATTTCGCTCGGTGAGGGCTGGACGCCGCTCGTCGATGGCGACTGGCGCGGTCGCGCGGTGCAATGGAAATGCGAATTCGTGAGCATTTCCGGCTCGTTCAAGGATCGCGGCGTCGCCGTGATGATCAACCATCTGCTCACCAATAGCGTGACCCATGTCGCCGAGGATTCATCGGGAAACGCCGGCGCGGCAGTCGCGACGTATGCGGCGGCGGCGAAGTTGCCGTGTCGCATCTACGTTCCCGCGCACACGTCTCCGGGCAAGATCACGCAGATCGCGGCGACAGGCGCCGAGGTGATCCGTATTCCGGGGCCGCGCCAAGCCGTCGCCGAGGCCGCCATGGCGGACTCCTCCGGCTATTTTTATGCAAGCCACAACTGGGATCCCGCTTTTCTCGACGGCATCAAAACCGTCGGCTACGAGATCTGGGAACAAACCGGCTTCGGTGTCCCCGACGCGGTCGTTGCCCCAACCGGCAGCGGCAGTAATCTGCTTGGCTGTTTCCGCGCCTTTAGCGAATTGCGTGCCGCCGGCGAGGTTGATCGGTTACCGTGCCTCTATGGCGCGCAGTCGGAAAACTGCGAACCGCTGGCGCGCGCATTTGAAACCGGCGCCGACACCTATGTCGAAGTCGCGACGCGTGCATCGATTGCCGAAGGGATCGCAGTGTCGCGTCCAGTCCGCTCGCGCGCTGTGCTTGCGGCCGTGCGCGAAAGTGGCGGTGAGATTCATGCCGTGCCCGAGGCGTCAATAGCGGTAGCGCATGCCCGGCTGGCGCGCTCCGGTCTCTATGTCGAGCCGACTTCGGCCACCGCGGTGGCCCTGCTTGAGCGGCTCCTCGGAGATGGCACTATCGGCGGCACAGATAAGGTCGTTGTCATCCTCACTGGCAGCGGGCTGAAAGCAGGCGAGCTGATCGCGCGCATGCTGGAAGAGGCCGCTGCTAGGCACTGATGATGGTGCGCAGGAAATCTTGCGTGCGGCGCTGCGTCGGCGCGTCGAAGAACCGCGCAGGCGGTGCGTCTTCAACGACCTCGCCACTATCGATGAAGCAGACGCGATCGGCAAATTCCCGGGCAAAGCCCATCTGATGCGTCACCATCAGGATAGTCAGATCGCCTTTCGCAGCCAGCATGCGGATAACATTGAGTACCTCGCCGACGAGTTCCGGGTCGAGCGCGGAGGTCACCTCGTCGAGGAGCAGAATTTCCGGATTCATCGCCAGGGCCCGCGCAATGGCGACGCGCTGCTGCTGCCCGCCGGACAGGAATGCCGGATAGGCGTCGACTTTGTCGGAAAGTCCGACCCGGGCCAGCAGATTGCGCGCCTGCGCGAGGGCCTCGTCTTTCGATTTGCCGAGCACTTTGATCGGCGCGGCAGAGACATTTTGCAGCGCGGTCATGTGCGGAAACAGATTGAACTGCTGAAATACCATGCCGATGCGTCGCCGGATCGCAGCAGTGGTGGCGTCGGTCGCCTTGGTTGTCTGCTCTCGTCCGCCGCGCCAGAGATACTGATCGTCGACACGCACGCTGCCGGCCTCGACCGATTCGAGCGTCATCAGGATGCGCAGCAGCGTCGACTTCCCCGAGCCGCTCGGGCCCACGATGGCCAGCTTTTGACCACGCGGAATTTCCAGGTCTAGCGCTTTGAGCACGACCCGGGCGCCGAATCGTTTGCTCACCGTGGAGAAGGCAATGAACGGCTGTGGTATCACCAGGCGCGCCTCCAGTGCCGCCCGTAGAAAAACTCGGCGGTGCGGATCAGCCCAGCGGCGGCGATGCTCATGATCAGGAACAGCAATCCGCAGAGCGTGATCGGCTCGAGGTAACGGAAGCGGTCGGCGCCGATCTCCGCCGACACAAACATCATCTCGACGACAGAAATGGAAGCAAGTAGCGGCGTCTCCTTGAACAAATGCACGAGATAGTTGCCCGCGGCGGGAATGATCGGATAGATCATCTGCGGCAGTACGATCGACCTGTAAGTCTCCACGCGCGGTAGACTGAGCGCGACGCAGGCATCCCATTGCCCGCGGGGGACCGCTTCGAGACCGGCGCGATAGACCTCCGACATGTAACACCCGTAGTGCACCGAGAACACGAGCAGGCCAGTCGCCAGAGGCGAAAGCCGGACACCGAATTCGGGCATGGCGAAATACAGGAAGTAGAGCTGCACCAGGATCGGCGTGCAGCGGATGAAGTCAACCACAGCGGTTGTCGTTTGCGACACGATCTGCCATCGGCTGCGGCGCAGCAGCAGCAGCGGAATTCCGGCGACCAGCGCGAACAGGAACGATGCTATAGTAACGAAGACAGTCGTTATCGCCGCGACGGCGAGCTGGGGGAAAATACTGGCGGCAAAGGAAAAGTCGAACATCAGCGTATATTCAACGTCTGGGGGCGCCAGCGACCAAGTTTGCGTTCGAGAAGCCGGACGATCCACGTCGCGGCGATTGCGATGCTGTAGTAGATGAGCAGCACACAGATAAATATCGGTACAACCGCCAGCGTGCGATTGACGACGAGTGCGGACTGGAAGGTGAGCTCCGGTACAGTGATGATCGAAGCGATCGATGTTCCCTTGAGCAGAAGAACAAGCGAGTTGCCGAGTGGAGGTAGCATGGCGATTAGGGCTTGCGGCATGATGATGCCGAACAGTGTTTGCCGGCGCGAATAACCGAGCGCAGTCGCGGCCTCCCATTGATCGCGGCCGATCGACTGCATCGCGCCGCGCACGACTTCCGATCCGTAGGCGCCGTGAACGAGACCGAGGCCGATGATTGCCGCGGTCTCTGCGCTCAGCGAGATGCCGAAAAACGGCAACGCAAAATAAAGCCAGAACAGCTGAACAACGGTGGAAACGCCGCGGAAGAATTCGACCCAGCACGTCGCAGCGCCGCAAACGAGGGCATGCTTCGACTGGCGCAGTAGGCCGAGTAGCAAGGCAAGAATGGCGGCGAAGAGAAACGAGAGGACAAACACTCGCAACGTAACAATCGTTCCGGACAGGACGAGCCAGCGCGCCTCTATCAGGACGTCCACAGCAGAATTCTATTGCGAAATCAGGGCTTGCACAGCGATTCCGTCGTCACGCCTATCGGAATCTCGTTCGGCGAGATGGAATATTTCTCTAGGATCTTCAGATGCTCGGGGCCGCCGAGGGTCTTTGCCAGTTCGACATTAAACGCGCTCACCAGGTTCTTGTCCTCGGGACGGAAGGCAAAGCCGGCGTAATTGAGGGTCGGCTTACCGTTGATCACCGCCTGCTCGAAGGGCAGCGCGCGTTCAATGGTGGGATCGTTGGAGGATTTCACCGTGGCCTGCGCGGTGATTGCGGTCTGCAGGGCGCCGTCCACGCGGCCGGCCTTAAGTGCGGCGATGGCCGATACGAAGTCAGGGAACATGACGAGTTGGCTGTCCGGTACGCCGGCATTCTTGGCATTCTGTGCGGTCGCCGCGCCGACTACGCCCCCAAGCTTGAGGGAAGGATCAGCGGTGATCGATTTATAGCTCGAGATTTTTTTCGGATTGCCCGCTTTGACGATGATGGCGTCGCCAACGGCCACCGTCGGCTCGCTGAAAGCAACCTGCTCGCATCGCGCGGGCCGGATATAGAATCCGGCGACGACGACGTCGAAGCGGTTGGCCTTGAGGCCGGGGATGAGGGATCCGAACTTAGTGATGACCCCTTCCAGCGACCCTACCCCGAGCTTAGAGAAGATCAGGCTTGCCAGTTCGTAGTCCGCGCCGGCAATGGTGCCGTCTGATTGAGCAAAGCTCCATGGCGCCTCGTTGGCGAACCCGATGCGGACGACACCGTCCTTCTTGATGCGCTCAAAGGTTCCCTGCGCCTGCGCTGCCGTGCCGACCGTGATCAACGCGAACGCAATGAGAGCTCCGGCGAAGCCCTGCTTCATCGTTTCCCTCCGTCGGCGCCTCACTGCAGCGACAGAAAATGTCGTATCCCGCTGAACAATGCGGCGAAGATTGTGTTTGCAAAATGCTAGCATCGGACGAGACTGCCTACACATGCCGAGATTAGCAATAGATATGCCCGCCTTGCATGCGCAAGCCCCAAGCTGCGATGTTATCAGGCATCGGCGCAACTTTCCGACGCGTTTGACTGAACCGAAGACAGCCACTGACGGGATGGCGGGAGCATAGAACATGGCGGATGACATCACCATCAAATTCGTCCGAAACGTCCGCGACACGCCGTTTGAGGTAATTCAGCCGGAAGCAATCCAGCGCGCGAAGATCGCAATCCTCGATATTATCGCCGTATCACTCGCCGCCTTTGCCAGCGAAATCTCGACCAGGGTACGTGCCACGGTCGGCTCGTGGGGTGGTCGCCCCGACAGCCGCATTTTTTTCACGCAGGAACGTTTGCCCGCTCACAATGCCGCTTTGATCAATGCGACGATGTCGCGAGTGCTAGACTTCGACGATACGTTCGAGCTTGCTCCGAATGGTGCGCATGCCAGCGCTTATATTATTCCGACTGCTCTGGCCATAGTCGATCGCGATACATCTTTATCGGGTAAGGACTTGCTTGCGGCGGTTGCGCTTGCGATGGACCTCTATTGCCGGACGTCGCGGAGCATCCGTGCCAACGCGGTTGATACCGGCCGCGACAATGGCTCCGCGGTGTTCGGCACCGCCGCGGCGGCAATGCGGTTGATGCGTCTTGATGAGCGGGAATGCCTCAATACTTTTGGTATTGCCTATGCGCAGGCCGCCGGCGAATTCCAGATGTATGAGGAGGCCTCGCAAACGGTATCTCTGCAGCAGGGCTTGCGAGCACGATCGGGCATCGACTCGGCGGAACTGGCGAAAGCCGGATTCGACGCGCCAAAGGAGGCGCTCTACGGGCGCTATGGCTTCTTTCGCGCATTTGAGCCCGTCCACGACCAGGACTTGCTAATCGGAAAGCTGGGTGTTGATTTCATCGGGCGCGATTTAAGCTACAAGCCCTACCCCTGCTGCAAGTGCATTCATCCCGCCATTTCCGCGACTTTGAAGCTTCGGAAAGATAAGAAGGTCGAGGCCGACAAGATCAAGTCGATCCGCATTGGTACCAATCGTCTCTGCAACGATTTCCTCGCCAAGCCGGAACAAGTGAAGTGGGATCCGCCTACCATGGTCGCTGCAAAGTTCAGTATGCCGTTCGGCGTCTCGGTCGCGGCTGCCAAAGGGGAAGTCGGTATTGCAGATTTCGAAGGTCCGGCCCTTTACGATCGCGAGGTGCGGCGTCTGCTAGCGGCGACCACGGTCGAAATCGACGACGATATCGAGCGCACAGACGGGCCCAATCAGAACGCGCCAGCGAAGGTTTATTTCAAAATGGCAAACGGCACTGAGATTTCCAATCGGGTCGATCATCCACTCGGGCATCCACGAAATCCTTCGTCGATGGACGATGTGGTCGGCAAGCTTCGCCAATGCGCCAACTACTCTGCGCTCGAATTCAGCGATACGCGCCTCAACTCCGTCTGTGAGATGGTGGCCCAGCTTGACACGGTGGTCTCGGCACGAAATCTCGTCGATTTGATGTGCGTTCGGTGACTTGGTGCCTCAAGTCAGGCGTTTCGACTATGCGCAAAAACTAACCTTGTTGCTTGCGGGGTCGAATGGATAACCGTCCGACCGATCACCCATTTGCTGATTTCCGCAACCAGTTCTTAGGCGCGAAGCAGTCGATCTATATGGACGTCGCTGCACGCGGATTAATTTCGACGTCAGTACGAGAGGCGATTGACGCCTATCTCGATCATCGGATGGTTCAAGGCGCCGATAAGAGCTGGATGTTTGATGAAGTTGAAAAAACCCGCGAGAGCTTCGCCCGCCTTATCAGAGCCGACCCGACTGAAATTGCATTCACCAAGAACGTTTCAGACGGAATCAATGCGTTCGCCTCGGCCATTCAGTGGGACCAAGGTGACAATGTGGTGATTTGTGAAGCGCTTGAGCATCCAGCAAATGTGTATCCGTGGTACAATCTTAAGGAGTTGCTCGGAATTCAGCTCAAGCGCGTTAATCCGGAAAACGGACAAATTCCACTTGAGCGGCTAATCGCCAGCGCCGACGAGAAGACCCGGGTCATAACCGTCTCGTCCGTTTCATTCTCGCCGGGGGCCCGCTTTCCGGTCGGAGAGCTCGGGCTTTTTTGTCGCGCGAGAGGCATCCTGCTTTGGGTAGATGCAGCGCAATCCATCGGCATCCTCGATACAAACGTGCGGGCGCTAAACATCGATGCTCTGGCCACATCAACTCAAAAGGGCCTGTTAGCGCTCTATGGCGGGGGCTTTCTCTATGTGCGATGAGAAGTGGCCGATGGCCTGTCACCGCGTTACCTGTCGCGGTTCGGCGTACAGAGCGACTCAAACCACGAAGCGGAAAGCGGCGCGTTGGACATCGGGCGCTCGTCGCTTCGACGTCGGCAATTATAATTTTCTCGCGGCGATTGCTGTGAAGCGGAGCCTACAGGACCTGCACGGGCTCGGTATCCAAAACGTGGAAAGGCGGGTTTGTGGTTTGGCGACGCGACTTGCGGACGGATTCGACGAGCTTGGCCTAGCCGTTTTTGGTCGGGACTCGAAAGCGCAATCACATATCATTGCGGTCGGCAACGCTTTGAGCGACCATCACGATACCACAGACGATCGTCGCATACTCGAGCTCTACTCTTATTTACTATCCCGAGGCGTCAAACTGACCATTCGGCGGGGGCTGCTGCGCTTCTCGCTGCATGCCTACAACAGTGAAGATGATGTCGATCAGGTCGTCGAAGTGGTACGGCGATGGCAGCGAAGTAAACGTGACCAACCCTGATGAGGTGGAAACACATGATCCTGGAACATGTCGGAGCTCGTCAGCTTTTGTCGCCATTAATGTCTCTGCCGCTTCTCCGGCGCCGTTTGTCCTGTGATATCCAAAACGATTAAAATGAAGCCAGATTTTTTTCGGAGCTTGCCATGGAGGCGGGTAATAGATTTGCGGGCAGTCTGCCAGGACGTTTCGTGCGCACAATGTCGATTACGATTGGCGGCGTGCCGAAAGCCGAGCTTTATGAAATGGCGAAAACCGCGCGCATGGTAAGCCCTTATGCCAAGCGTATAATGAAGCATGAGCAGTTCACGACGCTTCCGGAACCGGAAACGGTACTGCTGATCGCATTGACGCCGGAAGATCTCGGCTTCACTGAGCGGCCGACGATCGCCGAGGTGCTCAACAACGAACGACTCGCAAAATGGAGTGACGTAAAGTTCCCTGGGTGGCAGGTCACACTCAATCCTGCTGAAGTAGGACCGCATCTGGCGATTCAATATACCGGTCAGATGGAAGGTGAATTTCTCTGGGTCGGAATGGAGCGAATTCCGGGCTCGGGCGGCCGTCCCTACATTTTCTATCTCGAGCGTAACGACGAAGGTGGCCGCTCACTCGACGCCCATTGGACTTATCCATACGCGCTTTGGCGACTTGATTATCTTGTCGCGCTGCGGCTACGAAAAAAAGTTTAGGTGGGATAATGCCTCGCCAGGACAGGTTCATCGTCAGGGACGAACCGTTTTCAAAGCGCGGCCCGCTGCGGACCATGCCAATCACGATCGGGGGTGTCCCTAAGGACAAATTGCTCGAACAGGTCAAGGGGGTTCGCTACGTCAGTCCCTATGCCGAACGGATCATGAGGCATGAGAACTTCACGACGCTCGAGAAGCCGGCATCGGCGCTGCTGATTGTGTTGACCCCGAAGGATTTCGGCTTCACCCAAATGGCATACGTCGCCGATCTGCTCCATACGGATCGATTATTGACATGGAGCAAAGAAAATTTCGACGGTTGGGAAGTTACGACCGTTCCGGCCGAGGTTGGGCCGCACCTCGCGATCCAATATACCCGACAACCCCAAGACGAATTTCTTTGGATGGCTATGGATCGCATCCCAGGTTATGCGGGCCGACCTTATTTATTTTACATCGAGCGCGACGACGACGAGGTGAACTCGCTCGACGCGCATTGGATGTATCCAGCCGCGCCGTGGCCGCTGCACTATACGGTCGCATTCCGACTGCGAAAATTGAGCTGAACACGTGCGGAAGACTTTGATGGGGTGCCTGGCGCTGGTTGGGGAAGACGCCCGGCCGAGCGAGGGACCTGTCGATATTGTCATCGACGGCGGACTCATCCGCGACATCCGGCCAGCGGGCGAGGCGACGCCGGAAGGCGAGCTCATCAATCTGACCGGAAGGTTGGTCACGGCAGGATTGATCAACGGGCATCATCACTCCCATGAGGGCTTCTTTAAAGGCCGCGACGATGTGCTGCCGCTCGAGCTCTGGATGCGAGCTTTGAAGCCGATCGCATTGAGCCCGCGTGACGTCTATCTGCGTACCATGATCGGAGCGATCGAGGCGGTGCGCAGCGGAACGACGACACTCGGTGACGACGCCAATGTCGGAGCGATTATCGATCCGAAACACGTCGAGGCGGTGTTCCAAGCTTACGAAGATATTGGCATCCGCGCTTACGTCGGCGTCACACTCTTCGACAAGCCATTCATCCACGCAGTCCCCTTCGTCGAGGAAGAGGTGCCCTCGGACATGGTATGCGAACTCGAGGCTATGCCGATGATGAGGAGCGACGAGCGGCTCGATTTGGCAAGGCGACTTGCCCGCACTCGCCACCCTGAGCGGCATCGCGTGGCGTACATGGTCTGCCCGTCGGCCCCGCAACGCTGCACCGAAAGCTTTTTGCGTGAGGTCCGTGCCTTGGCTGACGACTTCGATCTGCCGGTGATGATGCATGTCCAAGAAACTCGGATGCAAGTTGTAACAGGCAGGCTGTGGTGGGGCAGCACCATGGTCGAATACCTCGATCGCATCGGTTTCCTGAAGCCACAGACGCAACTCATTCACGCAATTTGGCTTAATCCGCGTGAGATCGATATTCTCGCATCGAGCGGCGTGACGATTCAGCACAATCCCGCTTCCGCGCTGCGTTCCGGTTCCGGTCTGGCGCCGGTGCGCGCGGTGCTCGAAGCAGGAGTGAATGTCAGCCTTGGCACAGACGGCTGCGGCTCGATTGAGGGCACTGACATGCAAAACGTGCTCTATCTTGCACCGCTGTTGCAACGATTGCGTGGCTGCAACAGCAACTGGATCTCGGCGCGGGATGCGTTCGTTGCTGCTACTCTGGGCGGCGCCAAGGCGTTCGGGCGTGGCGAGGAACTTGGCGCGATAACCAAGGGGCGCATCGCCGACCTGGTCGCGTTCAACCTCAACGAAGTTGCATTCACTCCCCTCAACAATCCGATCAATCAACTCGTTTATTCAGGCCGCAAACAAGTCGATTTCGTGATGGTGGACGGGGAGATCATCTTAGCGAATGGAAGGCTCACTCGGATCGATGAGGATCGGATCTTAGATGAAATCCGCGCCGCCCACGCACGGCTTGCGCCGCTTTTGATGGCGGCAGAGAAGGATGGAGAGCGCTTCCACGCACCGTTCGAACGTATCTACCGCCGCTGTCATGACATCGAAATCGCGTCAGACACCTACCCAGCGCGCTTATCGCATTGACTAATCCATGATTGCGCCACCGGTAACCGGAATAGAAAGGCCGGTGAGATAGTCCGACTGGGGTGAAGCCAGAAACGCGGTCAGGCTCGCGATGTCGGCGGTTTGCACCAGCCGGCCAAGCGGAGTCGCGGCAACGCGATCCTTATAAATTTTGGCCTGATGTTCATCAGCGGTTTGATCTGTCGGCGCGAGTGCGGCTGCCATCACGTTGATCCGCTCGGTGTCGGCCATGGCTGGACAAAGCGCGTTGACGTTGATGTGATGCGGCGCCAATTCTAAGGCCAAACTTTGCGTAAGGCCGATTAACGCGAATTTGGATGCGGCATACGCGGCGCGACAGGCCTGCCCGCGCTTTCCAACTGCGGACGACATGACGATTATCTTCCCGCCCAAGCCGCGGGCGATCATTTCCCGCGCCACGAATTTGGAGCACAGGAACGCTCCCTTGAGATTAACCCGCATCGTCGAATCCCAGACATCCTCGTCCAAATCCACTACCGGGACGAGATCGCGTCCATGACTCGAGGCTGCGTTGCTGACTAGAATATCGATGTGACCGAGCTGCTCGATTCCTTCTTGGATCATCTTTTCAACTTGTGCGCCGTTGGAGACATCGGCGACGATCGCAACGGCCCTGCGGCCGAGCGCTTTGATCTCTTCCTTTACGCTATCAAGCCCGCGCCAGCTTGAGGACCGACCCGAATAAGGATTCTGGACGACGTCATTAGCGATGATGTCGACACCCTCTTGTGCCAGGCGCACCGCAATGGCGCGGCCGAAGCCGCGCTCGCCCCCCGCGCCTGTGACTAGCGCTACTTTGCCTGAGAGATTGTACATGGCCTTTGGGCCAAAACGGTTAGGGTCGAGGAGTTTGGCGAGGCGTTTTTGCCTGCCGGATGGTAAGGCTAGTCGAACGGCACGTCGGTGCGGTCCTTCGTCATCAGCATAGCGATGCCGCTGATCGCCGCGACGAGCATTACCCAAAAAGCTGGAGCAACGGGATTGCGAGTCAACTCTACAAGATAGGAGTTGATGAATGGCGAGGTGCCTCCGAAGATCATTTGGGCGAAGCCGATGCTGACCGAGATACCAGTGTACCGAACGCTCGTCGGGAACAGCTCCGGGAGTAGCGTCGGGATCACGCCGAAGACCGTGCCGTAAAGAATCGCGCCAGCAAACTGCACGATAACGAAGTTGCTCAAAGTTGGTGTGCTTGTGAGCAGTGACAGCAACGGATAAGTCAGCAGCAGGAATCCGGCAACCGACAGCAGCACCATGGCCTTGCGACCGGTGCGGTCCGAGAGAGCACCAATAAGCCACACCCAGAAGGCTGCAAACAACAGGGACGCGGCAGTGATCGTCAGCGACGATGCCGCATCGAGCTTAAGCTGTTGGCGAGCGAACTGGCTCAGAAAGATTTGGAAAGTGATCGACCCGGTCGCCGCGATCGCGGAGATGCAAATGCCCCTAATGACGAGCGGCCAATGTTCAGTAAAGATGACGCGGAGCGGCGAACTTGCGACCCTTCTGCGAGCTTCGGCTTCCTGGAACACTGGTGTCTCGGCTACGCGCGTGCGCAGGTAATACCCGACCGGCGCCAGCAGCGCGCCGAGCAAGAATGCAATTCGCCAGCCCCACTGCTGGAAAACTTCGGTTGTAAAAATGAACGCGAGCAGCGCCGCTAGTATAAAGCCGGTGAAGTTGCCGATCTGAGTCGCGACTTGGTGAAAGCTGCCGATAAATCCGCGCTTGCCGAGTGGAGCGTGTTCGACCAGGAAGGCGGCGGCACCACCCCATTCACCGCCAGTCGAGAAGCCCTGCGCCAAACGCAGGATCAGCAGTAGGATCGGTGCCCATATCCCGATCTGGTTATAGCCAGGAAGGAACGCCACCAAGCCGGTCGCAAGCCCCATCAGTCCGATGGTAAAGACGAGTGCGGCCTTCCGACCGGCACGGTCGCCATAGGCCCCGACGACGATGGCGCCGACCGGGCGCATGATGAAGCCGACACCATAAGTCGCAAAGGCTGCGACGAGCGAGGTCAGCGGATCAGCAGCAGGAAAGAACGCGCGACCAATTTCGGGAGCGAAGAAGCCGTAAATCGAAAAATCATACAGCTCGAAAAATTGCCCGACGGAGGCAGCCATAATGGCGCGCCGACGGTCTGACGCCAAAAGCTTCAGAGCAGTGGCTTGACTTTGCATTGCTCCCCTTCTCTGGCGTTGCCTCCAGCAACTGCTGGAAACCGCGCCTGTCCAACGGCTATGTTTTGTACCGGCACTCCTGATCGAGCGTCACGATGTGGTTGTCGCTCGTGTTGGTGTCTTCGTTTTCAAGATTGATGAACAAATCACCCGCGCCGCTGACATGCGGACCCGCATGCCAGGTTCCGCAATGAAGCTTGATGAGGTGACCGGACGGAATTCGAAAGGCAGTGATGTCCTCCACCCGCGGCCGCGCGTCATCGGAAAGATCCCCGGGCGGCGCTACGCTAATGAACCATTCCCCGCCGGTGAGCGAACCGAGGCACTGCGTCACCAGGCGATGGCGCGCCATTTTGGAAAAACCCATGCCAACGTGTGGCAATTGCATCACCCATAGCCGCGGCCGATCATTTGAGAGGACGAGCTTAGGATTATCGGGATGCTTCGATGGAACCCCTTGGCCACCAGCCGCCGCGGGCCTTACAACTTCGCCAAACGGCGCAAATCCAGCGGGTGTCAGCTCGTTGATCGGCAGAAAATGAACGGCCGAAGTCGCTACGTCTGCCATGACCGGCCCAGCTGCACGACTGGCGAGCAAAATTCACCACGGGTGAATTAGTGTATACAAAAGATCAATACACGAGCAAGCGAGGCCAGCCAGGACGCCTCTCAGTATTCACGAAATATCGGCGAATAATTCAATCCACGCAGGTGTGAGGATGACCACCGAGCCCGTCCGTGACTTTATAGGTTATGGCGGTAATCCGCCTGATCCAAAGTGGCCGAATGACGCAAGGCTCGCCGTCAATTTTGTAATGAACTTCGAGGAAGGATCCGAGCCTTCGTTCGCCGACGGCGATGGATTGAGCGAGGCTGCCCTCACTGAAGTCGGTTCGCAGGGACTGAAAGGCCGCGATCTTGCCGCCGAATCTCAATTCGAATACGGCAGTCGGGTTGGTTTCTGGCGTATTCATCGCATTTTCCAGGAACGTCAGCTCCCACTGACTGTTTTTGGGTGCGCGTTGGCTCTAGAGCGCAATCCGCCGGCAGCAAAGGCGATCGCGCAGACCGGCTACGATGTGTGCTGCCACGGTTACCGCTGGGAAAAGCATTATGAAATGGAGATTGACGTCGAGCGTGAGCATATCCGCAAGGCGATAGCGTCATTGCAAGAGAGCGTCGGCACCCGACCGCTCGGTTGGTATTGTCGCTATGGTCCCAGCTTGAACACGCGGCGGCTGCTCGTTGAGGAAGGCGGCTTCCTCTATGATTCCGATTGCTACAATGATGAACTTCCTTACTGGGTGAAGGTCGGCGCCCGCTCTCATCTTGTCGTTCCTTACACCCTGGGGGTCAACGATTCCAAATATGCACGTGCGATCTTCGGGACCAGCAATGATTTCTTCACCTATGCCAAAGACGCCTTCGACCTTATGCTGCGCGAAGGTGCCAAACAACCCAAGATGATGTCCATCGGCATGCACTTGCGCATTTCAGGTCATCCTGGCCGTGCTGCTGGCTTGGAGCGTTTCCTTGATCACCTGCTAAAGCAGAAACATGTCTGGATTTGCCGCCGCGGGGAAATTGCTCGACACTGGATGAAACACCATCCAATCGATGGCGCTTAGCGATTGGCGAATATAAGAATACCCGCTCACAGCAGAAATCCCATGAGGCACGTGCCTACGCTTGCCCCACATCTTCAAAAGATCGTGGACGCGGAATATCCGCGGTTTTCCCAGGCTGAGATGTCAAGTCATCGTGTAGCCGTGGAAGCGCTGCTGAGCGAGGCAGAATGCGAT
>Ga0306924_10002145_pt1 | contig 18529 bp, 14 predicted proteins | sample sta12Can44000111_FD_203756 | JGI IMG/M metagenome (GOLD analysis project Ga0306924, IMG submission 203756) | Lab enrichment of tropical soil microbial communities from Luquillo Experimental Forest, Puerto Rico - statanox.12C.anox.44.000.111 (v2)... | ecosystem: Environmental > Terrestrial >...
CGATTGGATCGCCTGCCATCATGACGATGGGAATGTCGCGCGTCGCATTCTTTGCCGCGTGGGCGGCTGGGGTCTGCACCGCGACGATGACATCGACACGGCTGCGAACCAGTTCCGCCGCAAGTTCGGCGAGCCGGTTGTCCTGGCCCTGCGCCGATCGGACCTCGATCTGGATATTTTTGCCCGCGATATAGCCAAGCTCGGTGAGCGCCTCGCGAAACGGCCCCAAAGGTTCCGGGCCACCGACGAGGAGGACGCCGATGCGCCGCATGCGATTCGCCTGCTGCGCACGCGCCGCGAGCGGCCACACAGCCGCCGCGCCGCCGAGCAGCGTGATGAAATCGCGTCGCCTCATTCGATCACCTCGTCGGCGCGGGCGAGCAGCGTGGGCGGAATGTCGAGGTCAATTGCCTTCGCAGTAGCAAGATTGATCACCAAATCGAACTTCGCCGCCATCTCGACCGGAAGGTCGGCTGGCGTGGTGCCCTTGAGAATCCGGCCGACGTAGATGCCCACGCGGCGATAGGCATCGGTGATGCTGGGCCCATAGCTCATCAAGCCGCCGACCTCGGCATAATCCCGCGACGGATAGCTCGCGAGCAGTGAGTGGCGAGTCGCCAGCGCGACTAGCTGCCGACGTCGGGTGAGGAAAAGCGGACTACCGCGGACAAGCAGCGCGTCGGCACGCGCCTGCACGACCGTCGCGAAGGCGGCGTTGAGATCGCGTTCACTTGCCGCTTTTACGATCAAGATTTGTAGCCCAATAGCGCGACCTGCTGCCTGTATCTCTTGTAATTCAACCTCAAGTTCCGGTTGGTCCGGGTCCCCCAGCACGGCGATGATGGCGGCCTTGGGAGCGAGCTCGTGCAATAACCCCAGCTGCTTGGTCGCCAAATCGGTCATAGTAAACACCACGCCGGTGGCGTTGCCGCCAGGTCGGCTAAGGCTGGCGACCAAGCCTGTTCTCACCGGATCGAAACCGGTGGTGAAGACAATCGGAATCGTTCCAGTCGCTGCCTTCACAGCGGGTACCGCAATGCCGTTGGCAACGATCACGGCCGCCTGTCGTCGGACGAGCTCTGCCGCCATCCCCGGAATCCGGTCATCCTGATCGTTGCCCCAGCGATACTCGACGGCGACGTTCTGGCCCTCGACAAATCCGGCCTCGGATAGGCCCTGCCGGAACGCAGCAACAAGGTGTGCGGAGCCGGCCGCCGCCGTAGTACGAAGAAAACCGACGACTGGCATCGCCGACTGCTGCGCACGCGCCGCGAGCGGCCACGACGCCGCGCCGCCGAGCAGCGTGATGAACGCACGCCGCTTCATTCGATCACCTCGTCGGCGAGTTGTTGGAGATGCACCGGAACGTCGAGACCGAGCGCCTTGGCGGTCTTGAGGTTGATCAGTAATTCAAATTTGGTCGGCTGCTCGACCGGTAAGTCCCCCGGTTTCGCGCCCTTGAGTATTTTGTCGGCGTAAACCGCCGATCGACGACACATCTCAACCTGATCAGCTGCGTAAGACACGAGGGCGCCATACTCAAACGTTTCCCGGAATAGGCCAACATCGGCAGACGACGCGCAATTGCCAATTTGGGAATCAGGGCTCGTGCCTGAAAGAAAAGCCCTCCCTGGACGGGCGTGACCGCCTGCATCCTGGCTCTCACCATGGCATCGAACGCCGGGCCGATTTCCTCGAGCGAACGCGCGTCAAATGTCTGAAGGACCAACCCGAGTTGTTCTGCGGTGGGTTGCATGACTTCGACAAAGATGCGTGTGGTCGACTGATCTGAGTTAATGAGAAGTGCGACGCGGGATAAGCCAGGCACTATCTCTTGCAGCAATTGCAGACGTTTGCCAGCGACGTCTCGCCCGAAATTGGACAGTCCTGTGATATTTCCGCCAGGCCTCCCAATGCTTTGGACAAATTTCATTCCTACAGGGTCTGGGACGAACATGAACACGATCGGGATTTTTGTCGTGGCCTCCCGCAAGTACGACGATGCAACGGCCCCACCCATTAAAACATCAACATTCAATGACACCAGTTCAGCAGCCATCCTCCTGAAGCGCTCTGGTGTCTCATTCGGAAAGCGGTGTTCGAGCTTGATGTTGCGCCCATCGACGTAGCCCAGGTTTGCGAAGCCTTCCAGCAGCGCTCCGAAGTATGGGACCTCCTCCTGCGGTCCACCCGCATGCCAGAGATAACCAACTGTCGGAATCTTTCCGCCCTGCTCCGCCCGCACCGTGAGCGGCCACGCAGCCGCTCCGCCGAGCATCGTGATGAACGCGCGGCGCCTCACTCGATCACCTCGTCGGCGAGCGCGAGGAGCGTCGGCGGCACGGTGAGGCCGAGCGTTCGTGCGGTTTTCATGTTGAGGACGAACTCGAACCGCGACGGCTGCACTACCGGCAGTTCGGCGGGGTTGGCGCCTTTGAGAATCCTGCCGGCGTAGACGCCGACCTGATACCAAGCGTCCGTTAGACTACTGCCGTAGCTCGTCAATCCGCCAGCCGCGACGTACTGGCGCCAGCCGTATATCGCCGGCAACGCATGACGCGTTGCTAAATCTACAATGCGCTTGTACCTGACAGTGAAGAACGGCCTGTCGCTGACCAGCAGTGCATCGATCCGGCGCTCGCTCGCCGAATCAAACGCCGCCTCGACTTCCTCGTCTGTGGCTGCGGTCAGGAACTGGAGCTTGACTCCACGGCAAGGCGCGGCAATTCACCGTAGCTTCCTTCAGCCCAGCGATATTCGATGCTAACGGTCTCGCCCTCGACATACCCGACCGTTTTCAATCCTTGAAGAAAGGCCCGCGCGAACTGCCCGAATTCGGCGGCTGATCCGGGCTGCAGAAATCCAACGACTGGGATAGCTGAGCGTTGCTGCGCGCGCGACGCGAGCGGCCACGCCGCCGCGCCGCCGATGAGCGTGATGAACTCACGACGCTTCATTCAATCACCTCGTCGGCACGCGGCAAGGACCATCTATTTGGGGTCCGCAAGCACGCGCCGAATGGTCGCGACCAGACTCTCGAAGTCAATCGGTTTCGCGTCGAACTCGTCACACCCCGTGGCGATGGCCTCCTTGCGTTCGCTGGCCAGCGCGTACGCGGACATGCCGATGATCGGGATGTCTCGTGTTTGCGGATCTTTCTTGAGGCGCCGCACGGATTCCCAGCGGTCAGTGACTGGCATTTCGAGGTCCATCAGAATTACGTCCGGGCGCTCGGTCACGGCCAACTTGCAGCCCTTGTCGCTGTCCTCCGCCGCAAGAACTTCGAAGTCGCCGAGCAGCTCAAGCCGAGTCTTGAGCATGTAGAGGTTGTCGTCGTTGTGTTCGACGTAGAGCACTTTGGTCACATTGCCGATTCCCTCTTGTTTGACGGCCGCTATGCTTGCCTCTTCATTCAATCACCTCGTCGGCGCGCGCGAGGAGCGTCGGCGGTACTTCGAGGCCAAGTAGTTTCGCGGTCTTCAGGTTGATCACTAGCTCGAACTTGATCGGATTCTGCACAGGCAGATCGGCGGGTTTGTCGCCCTTGAGGATGCGATCGACGTAGGCCGCCACGCGCCGATATGGATCGATCGAATCAGGGCCATAGGAGACGAGACCTCCGGCCATAGCGAAGAGCCGGACCGGATAAACCGCGGGTAATCGATGCCGGGCCGCGAGTGTGGTGATCAAGTCGCGCTGTATGATGGCCAAAGGCGCCCCGAGCACGATCAGCCCGCCATTCGGCCCATGACCGAATGTCGCGATGGAGCGCTCGATCTCGCTAGCGTCGCGCACGCCGACAGGGCTTACTTGCACGCCGAGCGATGGCGCCACGGATTGGATGGCGCCCGTTTGACCAATGCCGGCCGCGATGGTGGGATCCCGGAGCACAGCCACTCGCGTCACCTGGGGCGCGATCTCCTTGAGCAGCTCCAGCCATTTCCCGCTGCTGCCGTATTCCTCGAAGACGGAAAACCCGGTGGCGTTGCCGCCCGGGTGCGCCAGGCTGTCGACGAAGCCAGCATTAACCGGATCAGGGACCTGCGCGAACACGATCGGCACTGTGCGGGTCGCTTCGTGCACTGCTGCCATTGGACCCGTTCCGGAAGCCTGGATGACGTCCGGCACGAGCGCGATCAATTCCGCTGCGTATCTGCGAGCGCGATCGACATCCGCCGCACCGAACCGGTAGTCAATCCGTAAGTTCCGACCCTCAGTCCAGCCTAGTTGCTGCAGCCCTCCCAGCAATGCCCGAATGCGCGCCTGTGCTTCTGGGTCGTTCTCGGGCAGGTGCATCAGCACTCCGATGCGCCGCTCGCGCTCAGCTTTTTGGGCGCTCGCCGTGACCGGCCACGCGACGGCCGCGCCGCCGAGCAGCGTGATGAAGGTGCGTCTCCTCATTCAATCACCTCGTCGGCGGCGACTTGCAGCGTGAGGGGCACCTTTATGCCCAGCGCCTTTGCGGTTTTTAGATTGATGACCAGTTCGAACTTGGTTGGCTGCAGGACCGGCAAGTCTTCCGGCCTCTCGCCCTTAAGGATCGCGCCCGCGTAGACTCCGATCTGGCGATAGGTGACGCGAGAATCGATCCCATAGCTCATTAGGCCGCCGGCTGCAGTAAATTCGCGAAAATGATATATCGTCGGCACCGCATAGTGCGCCGCCAAGGTCACTAGCTTCTCGCGCCGCGTATCGAAGAAAGGCCCAGCGGTGACAATGATCGCCCCGATCCGCTGTTCCGCAATTGTCTTGAAAGCAAGGTCGATTTCCCCGTCAGTGCTCACTCGCAGTTCGTGGACCTGCAAGTTGAGAGTGCGCGCCGCCTCCCGCAGATCGCGTAATTGGTCGTCATAGGGCGGGAAGTTCGGGTCCAAAAATGCGCCGATCGTGGATGCCTGCGGCACTAGCTCGCGCAATAGTTCAAGCCGCTTAGGTTCCAGAGTGACGCTCAAAATAGTTATGCCGGTGGCGTTTGCGCCTGGCCGACTGTAGCTCGCCGCAAGCCCAAGTTTGACCGGATCGCCCCCGATGATGAATGCGATGGGGATGGTGGACGTCGCGGCGCGGGCCGCCAGCGCTGCCGCTTCTCCGCCCGTAGTCACGAGAACACTCACGGGCTTGCGTACGAGATCGGAAGCGAGTCCAGCAAGTCGCTCCTGCTCACCGAGCCCCCAGCGGTATTCGATCGTCGCGTTCTGACCCTCGACGAAGCCGCTCTCGCGCAGACCACGTCGGAATGCCTCTACCAGATGCCAGGTATCATCCGGTGACCTAGCGCTGAGATACCCGATCACCGGGTGAGCCGACTGCTGCGCGCGCGCCGCGAGTGGCCACGCGACGGCCGCGCCGCCGAGCAGCGTGATGAACTGGCGCCGCCTTAGGTCGAGCATGGGCTCCTCCCGGGAACCCGCTGTGCCAGCTTACAGCGGGCTCAGGATGCTCCGGAAGCGCGTGTAGGTCCTTGGGGTAGACCTGAATCGTTCTGAATCGATCCGGCGGGGGAACGTGGCGGCTAGTCGGTCGCACTGCGCCTTGATGTTGACCGCCCGGATTATCTTACCGTCTTCCTTCACATCACTCGATCACCTCGTCAGCGCGGACGCCCCTGCGGGATCGTTTGTGCAGCTCGGATGCAGGCTGATGTCGGCATCCACGGGTGATTTAGTTCAGACGCGGCCAACAACGGTTGCGCGTACATTGGCGTCCTCAGATTTCAGATGCGACGCTGAGATCGAGTTTCGATGCAATCCGATCGCCAAAGGACCATGCTCTTAAAGCACGCGATATGTGTCCTGTGCGTCCTCGGCTTCTTGGGTGCCAGTTCCGGTCTTGCTTCGGCTCGCGACCAAGATCGAGGATGGAAGAGCGCCGCCTCCGGCATCCACACTTGCAGGCAGCAACCGCCTCAGGAAGCTGCGAAGAGCAGAGCGATAAAACGGTTGATCCGGTACTACCGCTAGTGAGACGAAGCGCATTCGACGTTGCCCGCCAATTCATGGTGAAGGCGAGCGTCCACAGCAGCCCCGATCGGCGCCGACGTAAGACGGCCTATCGTGCTTTCTGGTTGCTTTTTTCGGGCTGCCCGTTCGCGATCAAATTCGGCCTTGGCTTTGGCCCTGGCCTCCGCCAGATAGGCGCGCTTGCGCTCCGCCGATCGTTGCGGGCCGTCAATCGCTCGTGTTGCTAAGGCTCAGCCTCGCCGCCGGGGCTTAGCACGTCACTCCGCGCACGCATCTGCGGACGGCTCGGCGGGTCTGGCGGATGGTGGTTCTAGCCACGCAGCGGCCGGCAACCATTGTCCTACCCCAGGCCGCATCCGAAACGAACCTGCGCGATCATGCCGTCCGACTGAGCAATCGGCGCAGGCGTTATCGCGTGCGCCGAAGTTGCGACGGCTAAAGCAAAGACAGCACCAGCAATCAACCTGATCATTCTTCAGCCCTCCTTTTTGGGACGTCGCAGGAATACTTCCAGGCATGCGAGGGTCTAAAGATTATCGCGCCGGCGGTTGTCCCAAGCCATCAGGGTTTACCTGAAAATCCGGCTAGGAATTTCCCCAATCCTGCCTGCCGATGTCCGTACTAGGTTTTCGCGTTGTGGGTTAGGTTTTCGCTGTATCCCTTGGCGAACAGCTGGAATGCCTCCAGGTTGGGCATGTGACCGCCTGGCGGCCTCGCGCATACATACTTGAACATCACTGAATGCGTATGCGCTCGTGCCCCTTGCCTTGGCGTCAGTTTCGTCTTGAGCCGCGCAAGAAGCCCGCCGCGCTTGTGCAATTCAGCTTCGATTGCGGCGGATAGCATGACAAAGCAGATAACGCCTTGCTCAACCGACAATCCGGTATCTTCAGCGGCCGAGATGCCGCTGACGATTTCAGCCGGCGAGTAGAGCGATGAAAACTCCGCGATGGCTGCCGCACCGCTGGCATTTGCTGCTACCTCTCGCAACAACTTCTGGAATGCTGCGGCAAACTCAACGTTTCCTCGCAGCTCTATAGGTTTTTCCTCTTCTTGCTGTTTTTGCTCTTCTGCCGCTTTGGCGCCTTGCTGCGTTAGCTCAACTCGTGCCTTTGCTGCGCCATGTCCCTGGTCGGCCGCCGCGCGATACCAGGTCATAGCGGCGTGCTGATCCTGCGGAACGCCTGTTCCGTTCTCGTACATGAGGGCGAGATTGAACTGGCCCTCTACGTCCCCCTGGACAGCCGCCTTACGGAACCAGTCGGCCGCCGAGTCGTAGTCCTGCGGGACGCCTTGGGCCTTCACGAACATAGTCCCGAGATTGTTTTGCGCCTTGGCATGTCCTTGTTCAGCCGCCTTTCGATACCAAGTCACGGCAGCGTGGTGATCCTGCGAGACACCTATCCCCTCCTCGTACATGACGCCTAAGTTGAACTGCGCGTCGGTATGGCCCTGATCGGCTGCTTTGCTTAGCCAGCTCGCGGCAGCTGCCGGGTCGATCGGAAGGCCTTTGCCCAGGTCATGCATGCACGCAAGGTAGAATTGAGCATCAGGATCTCCTTGATCCGCTGCTCTGCGATACCAGGTGGCCGCGGCCGCATAGTCCTGAGAGACGCCTTGGCCCTCCTCATAGATGATGCCGAGCATGGTTTGGGCGTCGGCATTTCCTCCTTCGGCAAGAGGAAGCCAGAGCCGTCTTGCAGTAGCATAATCGGCTCGATTGTAAGCGGCTGCTGCATCTTCATACGATGAGGGCATACGTCCCCCAGCTAGCACGCTTCACTTCCTTCCCTCCACATCGAGCGTCCGCGCGCCCGGTCGCGGAAAGCCCAAGGTTATCGCCCATAAACCGGGGAGGAAGCCTAGATGTTTCATGGGACCATCCCCTAGTGGTCCCTGGATTTTGCACCTTCTGAGCGTAGCTTTGGCTATCAGGCATCACCTGAAATCAGGCTAGGGACTTCCCTGAGCCCAATGCAGCGCCCCAATGTCCGCTTCAAGTCAAAAGCAGACCTCAAGCGGCAGCTTCCCTCTGGTGATCCTACACGACTGCGCGCGCCGCCGGGTTTCCGCGCATGATCTTCGCGACGTGACGCGTGGGGCGCAATAAGCGAAGCGCATTGCGCCATTCATGCCTCGCCGAATTCACTGACCGCCTCGAATTTGCCTGCGCAATCGCGCAAAAATCCCGGCCGCCACGTCGCGGTGAAAGGAACCAAAAGGCGAGTCGCCTTCGCCGCACGGCGCAATGCGCTTCGCTTATTGCGTCCTACGAGCTAACGGGAAACCGCGAATCCCGGGCGTCGTCAACTCGCGGGCACCTCGGACTTCCGCGCATCTCTGCCGAATGCTAGCGTTTACACCGAACTCTGGTCGCTCCGCGCAATATCCGTGGCAGGTCGCGTGCATCAGTTGAAGGCGCGAGACGAAACCGGCCGAAGGGTCCGCTTCTATGTGGCTCTCGGCCTCGTGACCGCGGCGACGCTGATGCTGCAGATCATCGAGACCAGAATCATTTCCGTGACGTCCTGGTACCACCTGGCGTTCTTCGTCATCAGTATCGCCATGTTCGGACTGACCGCCGGTGCGGTTTTCGTCTATCTGCGCAAGGAGAGGTTCCGACCGGAGCGGCTGTCCTACGACCTGGCCGTGGTGGCGCTGGCCTTCGCCTTGACGACCGATCTCGCCGTCGTCGTGCAATTGACGCTGGTCACAGGCGCATCGCCGTCGCTCACCGCGCTCGCGGCCTGGACGGAATTTGCGCTCTGCCTGGCCCTGCCGTTCTTCTTTTCGGGCATCGTGGTGAGTCTCGCGCTAACGCGCAGCCCCTACCCGATCGGAAAGGTCTACGGCGCGGACCTGATTGGCGCTGCCATCGGGTGCATCGGGGCGCTCGTGCTTCTGAACCTGACGAGCGGACCGTCCGCCGTGCTGTGGGTCGGTGCCGTCATCGCGCTTGCCGCGCTCGGTTTCGCCGGCTCCGGACTCGGCGAGCTTCACGACACCGGCGCGCTCGGCGCCAAGCTCTTTCGCCATCGCCGCAGCATCTTCGCGGGGTGCCTGCTGTTTGCGACCGCCAACATGCTCACGATCTATGGCGTCCGGCCGACGATCGTGAAGGATGCCTTGCAAGCGGGCGACCTTGCCTTTGATCGCTGGAATTCGTTCTCCCGCATCACCGTCGGTGAAAGCTACGCCGGCCCGGCGGCCATGTGGGGGCCTTCGCCGCGCTTTCCGGTTCCGTCGGTCGAGCAGCGATGGCTGACGATCGACGGCAGCGCCGGCACCGGCATGTACCGCTTCGACGGAAACCTCGCGAGCCTGGACTTCCTGCGCCACGACGTGAGCAACCTCGCTTATGCCATTCCGGACCTGAAGACAGGCGCCGTCATCGGCGTGGGCGGCGGCCGGGATGTCCTGTCGCAACGCCTGTTCGGCGTGAAGGATGTGACGGGCGTCGAGATCAACCCGATCATCATCGATCTCCTGAAGCGCCGCTTTTCCGATTACACTGCGATCGCGACACTGGACGGCGTGAAGCTCGAAGTGGACGAGGCGCGCAGCTGGTTTGCCCGCACGCCGCGCTTCTTCGACGTCATCCAGATGAGCCTCATCGACACCTGGGCGGCGACCGGCGCCGGCGCCTTCACGCTCACGGAGAACGGTCTTTACACGGTCGAGGCCTGGCAACGCTTTCTCGGCCGGCTCAACCCGGACGGCCTGTTCACCGTGAGCCGCTGGTACGCGCTCGACGAGGTGGACGAGACCGGCCGGATGGTCAGCCTTGCCGTCGCGACCCTGCTCGCGAACGGCGCCGCCGAGCCCAGGCGCCACCTCTTTCTCGCGGCGTCGGGAAACATCGCGACACTGGTCATGTCGAAGTCGCCGCTCTCGCCCGCCGCGCTCGCAGCGCTCAAGGACGCCGCCAAGACACATGAATTTCCGGTGCTGCTGAGCCCGGACAGCGCGGCGCCGACCGCCGAGCTCGAGAAGATCGTCAGCGCCAAGGACCGCAGCACGCTCGACCAGGCCACGGCCGGGTTCCATCTCGATCTCACGCCGCCTACCGATGCGCGTCCCTTCTTCTTCAACCAGTTGACGTTTTTCTCGCTGTTCGATGCGGACGTGCTCGCGCGTCTCGCTCACGCCGGAGTGGTCGCGGGCAATCTGGTCGCGACGCTCACCCTCACAATGCTGGTTCTGATATCGCTCGTGCTGGTCGGCGCCACCATCGTCGTTCCGTTGCAATCGACGGTCAGAGAAACCGGCTGGGAATTGGCCGTGGGCGGCACCGTCTATTTTGCCCTGATCGGGATCGGCTTCATGATGGTCGAGATCGGCCTCCTGCAGCGGATGAGCGTCTTCCTCGGTCATCCAACCTATGCCCTCAGCGTCGTTCTGTTCAGCCTGATCCTTTGGACGGGCGTCGGCAGCATGGCATCGGAGCGCGTGCGGCTTACCGGGGCCGGCAAGCTCGTGGTCTGGGGGGTGGCGAGCGCCTGCTACCTGTTTGCATTGCCGTTCTGGCTGCCGCCGCTCCTCGCCGGCCTCGATGGAGCAGGCCTTTTCGTTCGTGCCGGCCTCTGTGTTCTTGTCCTGGCGCCGGCAGGCTTCCTGATGGGCTTTGGATTTCCAACCGGCATGCGTCTGGTCTCCGCCATCAACACCGGTCCCACGCCCTGGTTCTGGGGAATCAACGGAGCCTCAGGCGTCCTCGCTGCGAGCGTTGCCGTTGTCACCAGCATTGCCTTCAGCATCGACACGACCCTCAGGATCGGAGCCGCCTGCTATCTCCTGATCACCGTTCCCGCCGTGTTGTTGGTGTTCGTCGGTGCGCGATCCCACGGCGCCATCATACGATCCCTGCATCCGAGCAAAGCCGCGAATGTGAGCTAAGATCGGCTACCGCACCACACCGATCGGCAGACGGAGCGTGCGGCGCAATGCGCTTCGCTCATTGCGCCCTACGGCGGAGCCCTAAAACCTCGATCGCCGCTGCGTCGGCGATGATCGCATAACATTGGCGTAAAGATCGGGCTCGACATCGCCGCCCATGCGGTTGCCGTCATGCCGCGGCCAAAATTGTGGGGTGCAAGCGATGGATCGAAATGGAGGCCCATGTCATGTCGCTCATTCGCAACGGGTGCGCGTTGTCCACGCGCCGGGGGTTTTTGGGTGCGTTGTTCTCGGCGCTGCTTGCGCTCGCGCTGTTTGATTCCGGCGCGGCCACTGCGCAGGAGGTAAAACAGATCAAGCTCACCGAGAAGCAAATCGAAAGCTTGCTGGCCGCCGCCAAGGGCATGGCCCAGCTCTACGAGGGCGCGAATCCGGACAAGCCGGATCCGAAGGTGGACGCGCAGGCCGCGGCGCTCGCCAAGAAGAGCGGCTTTGCGAGCCTCGACGAATACGACAACGTGTGGGGCAACGTCTCGCTGGTCTTTTTCGGCATCGATCCGCAGACCAAGCAGTTCACCGAGCCGCCCGAACGGCTCAAGAAGGAGATCGACAGCCTCAAGGCCGACAAATCCGTCTCGGAGGCGGAAAAGAAAGAGGAGTTGGCGGACCTTGCGGCGGCGCTGAAGACGGCAAAGCCGATTCAATTCAAGGAAAACATCGCGCTGGTGCAAAAGTACTTCGACAAGCTCGCGCCGCTGATGCAGGAGCAGGATTCGCGACCTGCAGATTAGAAACGGTGGCCTCAACAACGAGGGCTGTAAAAAAAGCCCCGCGCGAACGGGGCTTAGTTACCGAGGAGGAACGTCGATCGGGAGAACTGCGTAAGTAACGATCGACGATAACGATGCTAGCCGCGCGGTTGCGGCTGCGCTGTGATGCCGATCACAAAATGTGCTTTTTGCCGCGACGCGCGAAGCGACGATGGCGGCATTTTGCCAAGAGCGGTGGGAGTAAACCGGTGTCCGCTTTTGGGGTAAAGCGGACACCCTCGACTTCGCGACATTAGGTCAGTTGTCTGCTTTTGACCCAAAGCGGACATGAGCCCGGTCAAAATCCCGCAGTGCAGCGGTCTCGAGTGTCACTCCAATCGCGTGCCGGCCAGCGCTTGCGTCGCCGCGAGTCGTTCATGTTTGATGAGCCTTTTCAGCTCGGCTATGCACGACCCACAGTTCGTGCCGGCGCGTAATTTTTTACCAATCTGCACGAGCGTGCTCGTCTCGCCGCAAGCGATAGCTTTGCGGACGCTATCGAGCTTGACCTGAAAACACGCGCAGACGACGGGCTCGGCAGCCCGGATGGATTCATGCAATCGGCGCGCCGACGCCGATCCGTCTTCATCCGGCCCATCTGCAGCCGACAGTGCGAATTGTAGGGGTTCGTCCACTGGGCCCACACAAAGGCACCCATGAAGCTCGTCGTCGACAAAGGCGCCGGCGCTGTAGGTGCCGCCGGCGAGCCGGTCCGCGAACCGTCCGCGACCGGCGAAAACGCGTTGCGCAAAATCATGCCAGTGCAATGGGCCAAGGCTCGTTGCCAGCCGATATTCGATGCATTGCGCAACTGCGGCGCGCGCCCACCACGTAGCCTGCGGGAATGTGAGCGGATGGCGCGTTCGCACGAAGCCCCGCAGAGAGAAGGAAACCGGGGCGATCGCAGCTGGTGTAGCTTTTGCCTCCGGCTGTCCCGAGTGGGGATCGGTGTGCGGCGCGACGAGATCGCCCACGCGCGCACACGAGGCGGTCGCATCGCTCCAGTGAATCGGGACGAACAACGAGCCCGCTTGTTGGCCATCGCTGACAATGACCTTCATGATGCAGGCGCCGTGTGCCGTGGAGATCCGTGCAAAGGCGCCGTCGGCAAGCCCGGCTGCACGTGCATCTGCTGGATGTACCTCCACAAACGGTTCGGGCCGATGCATGGACAGCCGTGCGCTCAAGCCGGAGCGCGTCATGCTGTGCCATTGATCGCGGATACGTCCGGTATTAAGCCGGAACGGGTAAAGCGACGTCGTTTCTTCCTTTAGCGCGGGCGGCTCGGGCGGAACGAATTGCGCTTTGCGGTCGGGCGTGAAAAACCCGCCGGCCGCGAAAAAGCGCCGCTCCTCTACCTGATCGCCGGCGCGAACCGGCCATTGTACCGGATCGAGCGCGTCGTAGTCGGCGTCTGAGATCGCGGCAAGACCGCTGAGGTCGAAGTCACGCGTCCCATCGTTTTCGAATGCTGAGAGTGCGGCGTGCTCGCGAAAAATATCGGCGGGCGTAACATAGCCGAATGCATCGGCAAATCCCATGCGGCGCGCGACTTGCGCGACGATCCACCAGTCGGGCCTGGCCTCGCCGGGCGGTGACAGGAATGCGCGTTGCCGCGAGATGCGCCGCTCCGAATTGGTGACGGTGCCGTCCTTCTCGCCCCAAGCCGCAGCCGGCAGCAGGAGATGGGCGGTGTCCACGGTGTCGTTCGACATGACGTTCTCGGAGACAACGAAAAGTTCGAGGTTCTTGAGCGCGTTGCGCATGGCGCCGGCGCGCGGCAGAGACACCGCAGGGTTCGTCGCCATCACCCAGAGCGCCTTGATCTTGCCGCGCGCGACCGCCTCGAACATCTGCACGGCCTTGAGACCTTCCCGTGTTGCCATGCAGGGCGCTTTCCAGAATCGACACACCCGGTCCACATCCAGTGGCGAAAACCCCATGTGGGCGGCAAGCTGATTTGCCAACCCGCCGACTTCGCGACCGCCCATGGCGTTGGGCTGGCCGGTGAGCGAGAACGGCCCGATGCCGGCGCGACCAATGCGGCCAGTGGCGAGATGGCAATTGATGATGGCGTTGACTTTGTCGGTACCCTGCGCCGATTGATTGACGCCTTGCGAGTAGCAGGTGACGACCCGCTCGCTGGCGCAAAAAAGCTGGAAAAAACGCGCGACATCCGCCGATGCCAGGCCGGTTGCACAAGCGGTAGCGGCGATATCGGGCGCGATGCTGCGCGCCCGCGCAAGTGTGGTTTCGAAGCCGCTCGTGTGCGCGTCGATGTATCGATAGTCGAGCGCGTGCGCCTCGGCCAGATGCACGAGCAGCCCGCAGAACAGGGCGGTATCGCCGCCCGGCGCGATGGGAAGGAATAAATCCGCCTCTTCGGCGGTTGCCGTCCGGCGCGGATCGATGACGACGAGGCGGGCGCGACGTAAAGACTTGTTGAGCATCATGCGCTGAAACAGCACCGGGTGGCACCAGGCGGCATTCGACCCGACGAGCACGATCAGCTCGGCTTCGTCGAGGTCGGCATAGGTGCCGGGCACGGTATCGCTGCCGAAGGCGCGGCGGTGGCCGGCTACTGAGGAAGCCATGCACAGTCGCGAGTTTGTGTCGACATTGGCCGAACCGACAAAGCCCTTCATGAGCTTGTTGGCCACGTAATAATCCTCGGTGAGGAGCTGGCCCGATAAATAGAAGGCGACCGCGTTCGGCCCATGCCGCTCGACGATTTCCGTGAAGCGGTGCGCGACGCGATCGAGAGCGACGTCCCAACTGATGCGTGCCAGCTTGCCGTCGGGTTGTCGCAACATAGGATGCAGCAATCGTCCTTCGCCGCCGAGCGTCTCCCCGAGCGCCGCTCCCTTTGAACAGATGCGCGCAAAATTTGCGGGATGGGCAGGATCGCCGGCAATCGCGGCACCGCCGCGGCCATCCGGCTGCACGATCAGCCCGCATCCGACCCCGCAATAGGGACAGGTGGTACGAACTCCCTGCCGGCCTTCTACGCGCGTGCTCATGAGCGCCTCAAATACGTGCTTTCAGGGACAATCACTCGCTGTGAGATCGATCGAAACGAGTGCCGGCGGCCACAAGCCGGTCGCCGGCAGCTCATCCTTGTCTCACACGCGCGCTTCCGCGAGGCTCGGCGCGATCGAGGCGAACGTGATCTTGCGCAGGTAGTACCACCACGTGAGCGCGATGCAGCTCGCATAGAAAGCGAGGAACACCACCAGAGCCAGGTGAGGACTACCGGTCGCGGCAATAGAGGCGCCAAAGCCGCGCGGGATTAGATAACCGCCGCACGCGCCAACTGCTCCGATGAATCCGAGCGCCGCGGCGGCCTCGATACTCGCAGCCTTTAATGAGTCCGCGCGCGCGACCTCGCCCGCGCCCTTCGCCTCTCTACGTTTCTCCTCACGGAAGATCGCAGGGATCATCCGGTACGTCGAGCCGTTGCCGATCCCGGTCGTGATGAAAAGGATTAGGAACATTGTCAGAAAGCCTGCGAAATTGTTGACATCGACGAAGTACATGACGCCGACCGTGGCGGCGCCCATGACGATGAAGTTCCAGAACGTCACGATCGCGCCGCCGATTTTGTCCGCGAGCAATCCGCCGAGCGGACGCGATAGCGACCCCACTAGCGGCCCCAGAAAGGCAATGGCGACCGTCACCTCCGGGAATTGCGTCTTTATGAGCAGCGGAAACGCGGCGGAGTAGCCGATAAAAGAGCCGAACGTTCCAATGTAGATGTAAGACATCACCCAGGTGTGCTTGCGCTTGACGATGACGAGTTGGTCTTTGAACGTCGAGCGTGCCGAGGTGAGATTGTTCATGAACAGAAACGCACCGATCACTGCGATGGTCAGCGGCAGGATCCACATCAGCCCGGCGTTCTGAAGATAGAAGCCTTCCGCGACCGGCCTTGCCTGATAAAGACTCACAAAGCCGAAGCCCAGCAGAAGCGGCGTCAGCAACTGCACGCCGCTCACTCCGATATTTCCCCCAGCTGCGTTCAAGCCGAGCGCCCAGCCCTTCATGCGGTCCGGGTAGAAAAAGGAAATATTGGCCATGCTCGAGGCGAAATTGCCGCCGCCGAGCCCTGCTGTCGCCGCCACCAACAGCATCAGCCAGAACGGCGTGTCAGGCTGAGTCACGAAATAGGCGAGCGCAAGCGTCGGAATGAACAGCACTACGCCACTGAAGACGGTCCAATTCCGGCCGCCGAACGTCGTGACTGCAAACGTATAGGGGAACCGCATGAGAGATCCGACCAGCCCCGGCAATGCCACGAGCTGGAACAACTGGTCCGTCGTGTAATGGAAGCCGGCCTGCGGCAATTTGGTTGCGACGATGCTCCAGACGAGCCAGATCGAAAAACCGAGATGCTCGGCGAAAATCGACCATATGAGATTACGTCGGGCGATGAATTTGCCTTCGGATTTCCAAAACTCCTGATCCTCAGGGTTCCAGTTCGAAATCCACGTCGGGTTTCGCTTGCTCATCAAGGATTCCTTTCCGTTGGGTAGATTCTCCCGCAGCGCGGGCTCCCACCGGAGTTGCCTTGGCAAGGCCTGTGCCAACTCTATCCCACTGAAAAGTCTTCCATTTCGACGCACACCGAGGGCGTGGATTGCGCATTTTTGCGGCGCTGCGGCATGAGTTTGTGCAATGCAAAATTTTTCGGCGGGGTCGGATCAAAAGATGGGCGCATCCGCGCGCCGTTGGACGCCATGAGGGCTCCCCAACAGGTGTGCGAAGAGGAAGACTTCGAGCGGCAGGCTCCGGCGCTCGCCGTCGATTACCTGCTCGCGACTAAATTACCGAACCTTCTGCTCACGCCGCTTTATTGCATCGCGTAAGTCCGCTTATGGCACGGAGCGGACTTAGCGAGATGTCTGCCTCGAATTTGCCTGCGCAATCGCCGGGAAATCCGGCCGCTACGTCGCGGTGAAACGAACGAAAGGCCGGTCGCCCTTCGCCGTACGGCGCAATGCGCTTCGCGCATTGCGCCCTACCGGGCGCAGGTGATGTAATCGTTCGCGTTGGCGCAGGCGCCGGTACGCATACGAGCTGAAGGGAATTATCCGTGCTCGGTTCGGCATTTTTAGCGGCTATGGCGACCGCCGTCGGCTTGTTCGCGGCTTATAACCTGTTTCATTACATTCTCTATCTTCTCGTCATTCATCCGAAGGATGCCGGCAATATCGGTCATGCGCTGAATGCCTTCGAACAGCGGCAACTTGTGGAGTGGACGCCTAAGGCCGAAGATTTTTTGAAGCATGATGACGAGAACCGTACCTACGACCATGTGTTTGGCCCCTATCGCAGCGAGTACGACAATTACAGCACGTGCGTGTTTCCGCGCGCGATCTTCACGCATCCCTACGAATCGGACTATGCCCTTCTCAAACCGGTGCGGCAGGGGATGCGCTTCCTAGACCTGGGATGCGGATCTGGAGCTGCCGCCGACTACCTTGCGACCCGGTGCAGCGTTGAAATCGTCTGCGTGACCAATTCCGCCGTGCAGGCGGACATTTGCCGGCGGAAATTCGAGAAATTTGACGGTCGCGTCCAAACTATTGTTTCCGACTTCGACCGCCTCGAACTTGCAAACGAGCATTTCGACGCGATCTACGCGTTCGAGTCGATCGGCTACACCAAGGACCTGGACGCGTGGTTGGCGCGCTGCTGGCGATCACTCAAGCCTGGCGGGCGGCTGCTCATTCGTTCGCCGGGATCGCTCGATGCTTGCCGGCGAGAGCACGACTATCGCAGCGTCACCGCATTTTTCGAGAATTGGCGTTACAATTTCCTCGGCGCCAATCTGCTTGTCTTTAAGTTGCGCCGGCTTGGCTTTGATCCGATCCGCTACCGGCAATTGCCATTCTGGGCATGGGGCCTAACTCTCAACTTCATTCAACACCTGTTTCTCTGGAAATTTCGGCTACGCATGCGGACCATGGTAGATTTGGAGCGCATCATTTGGCGCACATCAAAGGTTTTTGTGTTCGGCAACGGGTACAACATCGTACTTGCCAGCAAGCCGGACATTCCCGTCGCCGCGCGCCGGGAATATTCTTCACGTCCGCATGTGAGAATTGCTGGATGTTAAGACGTCTTGCGAACGCCGGATGGATCGCCGCTTTTGCCGTCTTATGTGCGGTTTGGGGTTACGAGGTGATGAATGCGCGTCGGCTACCGCAGCTACACCATGATACGGGCGTTTGGATTTGTCCCATCCTGGGGAAATGCGGTCCCGCAGGAACGCCGGGCCTCGGCAGATGGTGAGTTGCCGCTGATCATCCCGCCTCCCCGGCGCGACTGAGACAGCGCCTAGGAACGCTCCGGCCACCCTTCCCTCCCTCGGGACTTAGCTCTCGAATTCTTCGTCGTCGTCACCGCCGCCCTGCCGGGTTGTCCCGCGCTGCAAGAGATGCCGCAGCTCGCGGGTTTCGCGGGCCGCGCGCTCGCTCGGATCGCGACTGATCTTGGGCTGCAGCTCGACGATGTCGACGAACTGGTCGGCCTGGCGGCGCAGCTCATCGGCGATCATCGGCGGCTGTGTCGAGGTGGTGGAGACCACACTGACGCGCACGCCGCGGCGCTGCACCGCCTTGACCAGCGGGCGGAAATCCCCGTCGCCGGAGAACAACACCATGTGATCGATCTGGCCGGCGAGTTCCATAGCATCGACGGCAAGCTCGATGTCCATGTTGCCTTTGATCTTACGGCGGCCGGCCTGGTCGACGAACTCCTTGGTCGGCTTGGTCACGACCGTGTAACCGTTGTAATCGAGCCAGTCGATCAGCGGCCGAATCGAGGAAAATTCCTGATCCTCGATGACGGCAGTGTAATAGA
>Ga0306924_10002146_pt1 | contig 18527 bp, 21 predicted proteins | sample sta12Can44000111_FD_203756 | JGI IMG/M metagenome (GOLD analysis project Ga0306924, IMG submission 203756) | Lab enrichment of tropical soil microbial communities from Luquillo Experimental Forest, Puerto Rico - statanox.12C.anox.44.000.111 (v2)... | ecosystem: Environmental > Terrestrial >...
CGTTCGCCCGCTGCAAAAACGGAAGGGCATCGCGCACGGCGCGGCGGCACTCGCGCGTGTCCTTCCACGCCACCACCACCCGATGGAGGTGTGGCGGAGCAACCACGGCGGGGACGACCAGGACCGGCCGGCCCGCGCGCAGGAAGATCACGCCGGGATCGACAAGATCATGCACGTTGCCGCCAGTGTACCGTGCTCCGACGATGATGAGATCCGCCGCTCGTGCCTCCCCCGACACAAGTTCATACGGGAGTTCGAGGGCGCTACGCCATTCAACCTGCTTGAGATGTTGGCCCTTGAGCCGGAACCTCCTGCCGATGTCGTCGAGGCGTGCGCTCGCCGTGCGGCAATCGTCTTGTGTGGGCTGGTGATAGACGACGACACCTCCGGCGGCGAAAGCGGGCCGTAGCGTCAGGCCGGCAACGCCAATAAGGATCGCCTGAAATCGGTCGGCCAGAGCAAGAGCGAGTTGGATCCTCTGCTCGCAGTCGCGCGCCACGTCGACGTGCACCATCATGGTTGCGAAGGATCGCTCTTGCGGCAGGGTGCCGCGACTGAGAATGGGGCTTTCGGACTGAGCCATGGTCATGAACATTGCCTTCCACGCGCCCTCCTGCGGGCTGATGGAATGTATGGCACGCTCGAAGACGCCGATTCTTGAGATGGATCAAGAACGGGATCGTGTCCGCTAGACCCCGCGCACCCAGCGTTACCGCTGCTGGATGGATTTGAGATATTCAATGATCGCGCCCACCTCGTCGGGCTCGAAGACGAATTCCGGCATGTCCGGGTGACCGGTAAAAATCCCTTCGGCCAGGGCCTCAGCAAGTCCGTCGATTTTGAACTTGCGAGAAAGTGTACGAAACGGCGGCGCCTCCGGGTGCGGACTGGCGCCGCTACGCCCGATGGCATGGCAGCGGGCACAGTTGGTGTTCAGCAACGCTTCGCCGCGGCCCTCACGCGTGTCGGTTTCTTGCGCCCTCACGGACTGCGTCAGACCGATGGTGACCACGCAAACCAGGATCAAGTGAAAGTCTGCGCCGGGCATGGGTCACCTAACCGGAACTACTACCAATGGCATCGCGGATCGTGTCGAGTAGCCCATTTCCCAGCAGAGGCTTCTCCACGATCGGCACCCCGACTTTTTCGGCCTCCTCGCGCAGCGACATGCTGGGCTGGCTCGTAACCAGAATCGCCGGCGCCGAAAAGTCTCGCTCGCGCAGTTCCGTGATGAGGTGCAGCCCGTTGCTCGCCGGAATCTTTTCGTCGATGATCAAACAGTCGCACCGGCCCAATTCGCCCGCAGACAGCAATTCCACTCCGCTGGCGTAGCTGCGGACGGTCAGGCCCTCAAGCTCGAGCCAGACTTTAAGGGAGCTTCGAACGGCGGGGTCATCGCCGATGACGACGACGACAAGCCCCTTGCTCGCCAATTCCTTCTGATTTGTCATTGGTTTGCTTGCGCTCGCGGCTCAGGATCGCCCACTCGATAGTAAGGCACCAAGTGGAGGGCGCCGTTTTGATATGCGTCAAATTTTCCAAAGCACCGCATGGGTGGTTCCACAACAGAACTGTCGCAGACCTACAAAGCTCTTGTCTAAGACACGCAACGCCCTGCGATGTGTGCTGCCGTGGAACGAGCGAGAGGGCTGGCCAACGCCTCGCAACCATCAGGCAAACTGTGCCAAGCGGACAGGCGGGGAGCGTTGACCTCGATGGACCGGTCGGTAGGGCTTGGATCGGGCGCAACCGCCAACGGGAGACGGTCGCCCTTTAGTGCGCGATTGACCATCTCCTTGGAAGGTGCAACGCCTGACCAAATTTGGGCAGCCGATACTTTGACGCTGATGAGAATCAAAATGATCGCAACCACCAGGCCGCAGGCAATTAGCAAATAGCGAAGGCCCCTTTCTCTTGATGAGATCAAGCCGGATATCTGCGGTGACATGATGCGGCCCCCATCCCCAGGAAGACGACCAACACTAGCGGGGATAGCGAAGCGCAAAAATTCCGGTCTTGTCCCTCCGGGGAATTCCGGAGGTCACGTTGCTTAAATTGCGTGTTCAGAGGCGATCTGGTGCGGCTCAGGCATTGTTGGCATCAATCGGCTTGGGTTATGCCGTCCCTCCCGCGTCATCCGCGCTCGGATCGAGCAGTCCAGCGATCAGGGCCATTCGCACGAGATCGGACAGACTCGCAGCCTGCATTTTCATCATAAGATTTGCTCGATAGTTCTCGATCGTTCGAGCGCTGATCCCGAGGTCATACGCAATCTGCTTATTCGCACGTCCGGCCACCAAGCCTTGCAGCACATCACGCTCGCGATTCGACAATGCTGCGAGTCGCCTCTGGATCTCGCTGCGCTCGGTCTGGCGCTTTCGATCGCGGTTCTCCCTATCCAGCGCCGACCGTACGGAGGCGAGCAGTACCTCGTCCTCAAACGGCTTTTCCAGAAAATCGACCGGCCCATTCGCATCGCCTCCACTGCGAGGGGGATATCTCCGTGAGCGGTGATGACGATGACCGGCGCAGTGACCTTGAGCTGTCGTAATCGCCGTAATAGGTCGATGCCGCTGAGGTCGGGCATTCTCACATCGGTGACGATGCAGCCGGTTTGGACGGGTAGCGCAGTCTTGAGAAATCCAGCGGCGGAGTCGTATGTCCGCACGTCGATACCCGCCGATCCCAGCTGGAAACTAAGCACCTCGCGGACCGCCTCGTCGTCATCGATCACGTGGACGATGGGCTTGTCAGACCGCATCGCTGACATTCTCCCCCAGCGCGGCCCGCAGCGTGAAGCGAAAGATCGTTCCCCCGCCGGGATTTGCCTCCACCGTAATCCGTCCGCCGTGAGCCTCGACAATGGTGCGACAGATCGACAAACCGACCCCCATGCCATGCGGCTTGTTCGTGGCAAAGGGCTGGAATAGCTGCGACATGACTTCCGGCGCGATACCCGAGCCCGTGTCAGCCACACTGACAGCGACCATATCATCGTCCTCTGCTGCCGTGGAGATAGTAAGCTCGCGCCGTTCGGACCTCGCCATAGCCTCGACAGCATTCCGGATCAGGTTGAGCACCACTTGCTGGATCTGAATCTTATCGACCAACACAAGATCGATCGTCGGGTCGAATTGGAATCGGACGCGGACCCGCTGATCCTTGGTTCCCACCAGCGCCAAGGCGCTGGCCTCTTCAATGAGCTTCTTGACGCTCTCCACCCGCCGCTCGGTATCGCCTCGGCCCACGAATTCCCGCAAGCGACGGATAATCTGTCCCGCACGCATCGCTTGATCGCCCGCTTTGTCCAGGGCGTCGCGAAGCAAGCTCGAGCTGTCTTCGGCGCCACTTTCGAGGAGTCGTCGCGAGCCCTTCATGTAGCCCACGATCGCCAACAATGGCTGGTTGAGTTCATGCGCGAGGGCCGACGCCATTTCGCCCATCGCAGTCAACCGGGAGACATGAACGAGCTCCGATTGCAGCTCCTGCAGCCTCGCCTCGGATGCCTGACGCTGCGTTATGTCGCGGATGAAGCCCGTAAAAAAATGTCGATCACCGGATCGCATTTCTCCAACGGCCAGCTCCATCGGGAAGGTTGAGCCGTCCTTGCGCTCGCCAACCACCAGCCGCCCGATGCCGATAATTCGCCGTTCTCCAGTGCGCATGTACCGGCTCATATAATCATCGTGCTTCTCCCTATAGGGCGATGGCATCAACATCTTGATATTCTTTCCTATCACTTCTGGCCTGCTATAGCCGAACAGCCGTTCGGCTGCCGTGCTGAATTGCACGATTCCGTGCTCGTCGATCACGATCATCGCATCGGGCACCGTCTCCAGGATCGATGCAAGATGCGCCTCGCGCGCAATCGCCTCTCGCGTGCTGTTGGCAGCTTGAACACGGTTGCGCTGCAGTAGCTCTCCGCTCCAGGCAATGCCAGCTCCGATGATTGCGAATAAGACAGCGTTGGCGATTTCGGGAACCGATGTGCTGGAGGAAGTCGTGACGAAGAAACCGAGCACAACGCTGAGGCCAGTCGCTAATAGTCCCGGGCCGAGCCCCCCTAAGCCGCCGGCGACCAAAACGGCTGGAATGAATAACAGGTAGGGCGAGGCATCTTGCAAAACAGGCGTAAGCGCGAGTCGCGCCAGGAACGCAATCGTTACAGCAAGCGGGACAAGAACGTAGCGAAGTGCGTCCCGCCGCAGAAAAAGCCAATGCTTCAGGCCGGTTAGCTGGCTGTCCGGGCTCGATTTGGCGGCCAGATTTGCAAGAAACGTCTTCATCGAGAGTCTTAATTGCTCCTTTCACCTCCGGGCTAGCCCGGAGGGATTTTATCGGAATTTTCGCTCGCTCGCGCTGCGGTTACCAATGTCCTATCCATTGGAGGTCAGAGCCATGTTGACGCAGACCGCAATCCGGAATGGTTCCTTCAAGCAACCGTGCACCCAATCTCCTGGTGCGCCTCCGTCGGGTGCCGCCGCGCAGGACGGGACGATCGGGCTCATGGGTGCGTGCATGTCGTTTGCCCGCAATAGCGAGATCTACGGCGAGAACGAGCCCGCTGATTACCTCTACAAGATCGTGAGCGGGACAGTGCGGACCTACAAGGTGTTGGTAGACGGACGGCGGCAAATCGGCGCGTTCCATCTGCCGGGCGACATTTTCGGTTTTGAGACTGGCGACGAGCACACGTTTTCAGCCGAAGCGATCACCGATTGCAAGATCATCGTCATCAAACGCAGCGCGGTGCTGGCGCTAGCGGCAAGGGACACCGAGGTCGCACGCGAGATGTGGACCCTGACCGCCCGCGAACTCCAACGGGTGCAAGAACATTCACTCGTGTTGATTAAAAATGCGGAAGAGCGGGTGGCTGGCTTTCTCCTGGAAATGGCGGACCGGTTGCCCACGGGCGCGACAGTCGAGCTTCCGATGTCGCGGCAGGACATCGCCGACTATCTCGGCCTCACCATCGAAACGGTTTCACGCACCCTAAAAATTTTGGAAGACGCAGCGGCGATCGAAGTGGCAAAGCGGCGCCGGATCTTGTTGCGGAATCGCTCCGCGCTGCGTCGGTTAAATGCGTAGGACGCTCGATCGGCATGGAGGCTGCTATGTCGCACTCGGTCCAAACAAGTGAAAAGCCTGGCTTCACTCGTCGGTTTGCACGTTGGTGGCGAAATTGGAACGGCAGACGTAAGGCGAGGTTGGACCTCGACTGTTGTGGTGCTGTCGAAGTGGAACGCATCGCCCGCGACATGGGCGTGAGCGGAGCCGATCTCTCCATTCTCGCCGGCAAATGGCCGGATGCCGCGGACTTGCTGTATTGGAGGATGAACGAGGTTCATCTCGATCGCAAGGAAATCACGCAACGGGAGCCAGAGGTCATGCGAGATCTTCAGCGCGTATGCACGGTCTGTGGAAGCAAACGGCGATGCGAGCACGAGCTCGCAAAGAATCCATCCGACCCAGCTTGGCAAATATATTGCCCCAACGCTACGACACTCTCAGTATTGGTCGCCGAGCGAACTGTCAAAGCTAAGGCAAATTAGACGTTATGTGCAACGACTCAGAGGAGGGTACGATGCGCGCGTTTTCGCTCCGACGGAGACATCTACCTCCGAACTTCTTTATCCGACTGTGGCAACATTGGATGACTCAGGCCGATCAGTTGCTCGAAGCCGCCCGCCTCGGCTCGGATAAGGTCGAATATCTCACGCACGGTCAAGAAATCTCGACTGCCGATCGTTGCAAGGTTGCGGGCAAGCACGTTGACGACTTGCTCTGGCGCCGCATGGTGGCGGTTGGCCTCGACTGGTATGAATTGGCTCTCTCGGATCCCGCTTTGCTTCGTCACCTTCAGGGGCGTTGCGCCGACTGCGAGAACCGGGACGAATGTGCCTTGGATTTAGCGCGTACATCGAGCAATCAACCTTGGCCAGGTCAGGACGACTGGCGCGACTATTGCGAGAACGCGTTAGCGCTTGAGATGCTTATCGCCCTGCAAAGCCGTTCAAAGCCGGCGGCGCCCAAATGCCAATTCTCTGATATTCCCTGACGAAACGGAGTGGGCAACATGAAGGCTGCTGAAGTGATGGTCTCAGCCGCCATTAGCGTTCGTCCGAATGCTCGCGTTGAGGAGGTAGCCAGTATTCTCCTCGCAAGTCGGATCAGCGCCGTGCCCGACGAGCAGGGTGCTTCCCCCGAGGCGCGCATGCCGCACGGCATCTGCGACCGCAATGCTATCCGCGCATGGATTCGCGAGGGTGCCAAGAACAATTGATACATCGCGAAGAACGCCTCTTTATCGGGCTGCGTAACCGTCGCGATAACGAAATTTCGCCCCAGTCTCGACATCGCCATTGTTCCCGTGCGCCGCCCGTAAATGTTAAAGTGATGCCGCGAGCATAAGCGGGAGCGAAGCTCGAATGCTTACAGCAGCGCGCGTATCCCAACTCGCACGGGAACGTGCCGATCAGGCGCGCTGGATGGCCGATCACTACGAAGCACAACTTCGCCGACTAAAGATGGAAGAAATGGATCTAGAGGCGAAATGTCGGGCGGCGAACCTGTCGAGGAAGCGCTCTGCGAACTTTGAAGCAGAGATCGACGGGCACCTCTAATGCCCCCACTGTTGGATTGATAAGGAAACGCGATCTCGCCTTAATCCCATTCCCGGCACCGCCGGCGAGGACATGTTCAGATGCGACGAATGTTATTTTGAGATTTCAGCTCCTGCCTAGAACCAAAAGCCCCGCTGCTGACCGCGCTCTCGCGGGCGGCGTCCGCTGATCGGCGCGACTTGGGGCGATAGTCCGAGGTGGAACGCGTATTCTTCCCCCCAATATGAGGAGATTGTCCCAAATGATTGGACACACAAAGCTTCGTTGCATTTATTGGTGTCTGGTATCTGCTGCGATCGTTGCGGCGACCTCGGCATTTGCTGCCGATCCCACCAATGGTCGACGGCTTGCAGAGCGATGGTGCCAGGCTTGTCACGTCGTGACGCCCACGCAAGTTCGTGCAACCATCGATCAAGCGCCGCCATTCGCGACTATTGCGAAGACACCCGATTTCGATGCGGCTAAGATCGCTTTGTTCTTGCTCAACCCGCATCCGAAGATGCCGGACATGGGACTATCTCGGTCAGACGCGGCAGACCTAGCGGCATATATTGCTGCGCTCAAATAGCTGGGAAGCTTACCACTCACTCCGCGCACGCCAAGGCAGCGCGTTTAGTACCATGAGCGTCGCAGCGTTCGGGCAATAGTCTTGACGGCGGCATCGTGTGCGACATCCCGCAGAACTGTGGTGTTCGGCTCGTAGAGCTTTAAACATCAAGCCCATAAACCTTTTTGACTTAGGTCAAGTTCGCGTTGGGCCCCGGGTTCACAATTTCACTGTACGTTGGGTGCATGTCACGGGCCGTCATTCGTAGCCGTGGGGTCAGCGCGAGAGGGCAAGGCTCACGATGCAAGCATCCGGATCGTCTGGATCAGGTCGAATCCCGAATCCGAGTTCCTTACACATTGCTAGCATCGTGGCGTTTTCGCTCAGCACCTGGCCGTCGATGATCTTGAGGCCTTCGGCACGAGCGTACTCGATGATCATCTGCATGAGCAGGTAGCCGAGGCCGCGTCCCTTCATGTCCGATCGCACCAGGATCGCGTATTCGCCGCGCTCGTAGTTGGCATCGGCGTGCAAGCGAACAACACCGAGCATGTCGCCCGAGGATTCATCGAGGGCAATGAAGGCCATAGCGCGCGCGTAGTCGATCTGCGTGAAGCGCGCGATGAAGGTATGGCCGAATTCCTTCACCGGCGCGAAGAACCGCAGCCGCAAATCCTCCGGCGTGACGGCGGCGAAAAACGGGCCGTACAACGGCTCGTCCTCCGGACGGATTGGCCGTACGAAAACCTTCGTTCCGTCCCGGAGGTCGGCGTGTCGCTCCCATTCCTGGGGATAAGGTCGAATGGCGAAACGCGGGTGACCCAGTGGCCCGGCGTGCGCTGGATCGACCGCGGCCACTGCGATACGCGCATCGACAACAATGAGCCCGTTCTGATCCGCCAGCACCGGGTTGAGATCGAGCTCGCGCAGTTCGGGCAGGTCGGCAGCAAGTTGCGCCAGCTTGACGAGCAGGAGCGCGATGGCGTCGGTGTCTACGGCTGGAACATCGCGGTAAGCCTTGAGCACGCGCGAGACGCGGGTGCGTCCAATCAGCTGGCGCGCGAGCTCAAGATCGAGCGGCGGGAGCGCGAGAGCCTTGTCGCCGATGACCTCAACCGCGGTGCCGCCGCGGCCGAACACGATAACCGGGCCGAAGGTTGGATCGTCGGCAATCCCCGCAATCAATTCGCGCGCTTTCGGATGCACGATCATAGGATGTATGGTCACGCCGGTGATGCGCGCATCAGGCCGCATGGCGCGCGCTCGCGCAAAAATATCCGTCACCGCGTCGCGGACCGCGCGTTCGCTAGTAAGATTGAGCCTGACACCGCCGACTTCGGATTTGTGCACGATGTCCGGTGACAGGACCTTCGCCACCACGCCAGATCCCTCCGTCAGGAACGGCCGCGCCGCGGCGGCGGCTTCATCAGCATTGCGGGCAAGTTGCGCAGGTGCGATCGGAATGGAATACGCGGCAAGCAGCCTCGTCGCCTCGATTGGATTAAGCCAGGCGCGTCCGCCTCGTACTGCGCTGTCAACGACGTCGCGGGCCGCGGCGACGTCCGGCTTGAAATCCTGCGCCAAGCTCGGCGGCGTCGCCATCAAAGCCTCCAATGCCTCCCGATAGCGCACTAGGTGCATGAAGCCGCGGACTGCATCGGATTCGGTAGCGTAGCTGGGAATGCGGGCCGCTTCGAAGATCGGCGTCGTGGCTTCGCTGCTTCCGATCCAGACGGCGAATGTGGGCTTCGGTCGGATGAAGCTGTTGTGATGCGCCTGCGCGGAAGCGGCGATCGATTTCGCGGCAGCCTCTGCCGATGCGAGCGCGGTTGGAACGTTCATGACCAGAACGGCGTCGTTCTCCGGATCTTGGAGCAGCGCCTCGAACGCAGCAGTGTAGCGTGCCGCATCGGCGTCTCCGGCGATATCGACGGGGTTGGCGCACGACCAGATCGGCGGCAGCGCCGCGTTGAGCTGCTTCATCGTTTCCGGAGAAATTCCGCCGAGAGTGCCGCCGAGATCCACCAACCGATCCACGGCCAGGACGCCGATCCCGCCGCCGTTGGTGAGTATTGCCAGCCGCTTGCCTGGAAATGGCCGAATGCGTCCAAGTGTTTCCGCCGCGGCAAACAACTCGTCGAGATCGAGAACTCTCAGCAGACCGGCACGGCGAAAGGCAGCATCGTAGACCGCGTCCGCGCCGGCGAGCGCCCCGGTATGCGTCTGCGCCGCCTTGGCACCTTGCGCATGGCGGCCGGACTTGACGACCACCACCGGCTTAATGCGCGCGGCCGCGCGCGCCGCCGACATGAATTTGCGCGCGTTGCTGATCGACTCAATGTACAGGAGGATGGCGCGGGTGGCGCCGTCGAGCGCGAAGAAGTCTAGGAGATCTCCGAAATCGACGTCGATCTTGTCACCGAGGGAGACGGCCGCCGAAAAACCAATGTCGTGGGCTGCCGACCACTCGATGAGGCCCGCGGTGATAGCGCCGGATTGCGAGACCAGGGCGAGCTCGCCGGCCGGCGGCATCCGCGCCGCGAAACTGGCGTTGAGCTTGGCTCGGGACGACAACACGCCCAGGCCGTTTGGGCCGACGAGGCGGAGGCCCTTAGCACGGGCTGCCTTCTCGCAAGCAACGGCGAGTGAGCCCTCTCCATGTCCAAGCCCGGCGGTGACGATGACTGCGGTTGCAGCGCCTTTTTCCCCGGCCGCAGCGACGATGGCGGGTAGCGAGCGCGGGGGCGCCGCGATGACGAGCAGATCCGGCGCTTCGCGCAGTTCCTGGATGGTTTTGACGGCTTTGACGCCCTCGATCTCGGCGTAATGCGGGTTGACCAGGCTGATCGATCCTTTGAACCCGGCGCTGCGAAGGTTTCTCAAGACCGCGCGGCCGGGCGACGTTTCGCGCGGGCTCGCACCGACCACCGCGACCGAGCGCGGCGAAAACAGCTTGTCGAGGCGATACGTCGACACTGGTCAAATCAATTCAAAGAGATGCTGTGGCTTTCGAAGCTGACGCCGGACGAGAGCGCACGGGCTTTGGCGAACAGATGGAGGATTATGCTCCCCAACAATGCGGTCCTGTCACCAAATGGTCATAGACGGCCTGAACTCCCGCCGTGCTTTCGGCGGCAACGCGAATTGCTTCTCTCTCGGTTTCTGAAGATGTCATTCCCCAAAGATGCACTAGTCCGCCGTTTACGGTGACATTCAACAGCCCCGTATGCGCCCAGGGCTGTCCCTTCAAATGACCCAACAACCTGTCGCGAATCGCCGCGTCCCCATGTTCGATTTCAAATCTAATGTTCTTCGATGCGACTGCCTGAACGAGGTTAGCACGGGTAACAATTCCGACGAGCCGTGTATTCGATACGATTGGCACTCGCTTGATCGAATTTGTTTCCATCAAGGTGGCGATCTCATCGAGTGGAGTCTCTAGATCGGCGGTGACGACGTCGCGCACCATGATGTCCGCCACTTTGCGAGAGTGCGCCTTGATGTATTCGGCGGCGAGCGTCTCATCAGCTGTCATCAGTCGCAGCCACGGGGATCGTCGTTCCGTTCCTGCTTCCGAGCGATGCAGCAGGTCTCCCTCGCTCACGATGCCGACCAGCCGCCCCTGGAAGTCGACAACCGGGACACCGCTGATGTGATGTTTGAGCAGAGTTTGAGCTAGCTCTTTGACGGAGCAATTGGGCATGACGGTGACGACAGGAGAAATCATTACGTCGCGGGCTTTCATCATGGCCGACTCCCTGAAGAATGCAAAAATCTTGCGCTTGCGCCCAATCTCTCAGGTAATGCGCACAAGCGTATCTCAAATCCACTTCATTAACGCGCGCGGCGTGTTGATCTAGATCAAGAATTCGCAGTTTAGTAAAAATTCGTCCAAACGGCCGGACCGGCAAACAGTCCCACGTTTCCATCGGGATCTCCGATGATGAGCGCAGTCCGAGGCGATCGAGAAGGATTGGCCCGACAAGCTACCCGTAGGAAGCAAGGTCTACAACCCGCTGCCGCAATAACGCAGTTCAATGACCGCACAACCATCGGCGTTTCCTGGCAACGACTGGAACCGCACTGATGCCATTTGCGAGTAGCGTGTTCGCAACCGCCTTTACATCTAATTCTGGGCCGACAGTAATGACATGCGAAACCATGACATCGCGGGCTTTCATGACACCACCTCCTCTAAAATTATTCCCAAAGCTTGCCGCAGCCCCGAACATTTCTTGGACCGCAAGCGCGGATAAGCACGCAAGGCTCTCCTACACCTGATAGGCTTCCAGGGCCGACGGAATTGACATAGCTCAAAGTTTGTGCGCGTGGTCAGCTCGCCAGCGTCGCGCACCACGAGAAAAAGTCTGACTCGCGCTAGAATCCTGGCTCAGGGCTCTTTCCGGCCGCCGCGAGCCGTCGGGGTTCTGTTTTTTGTTGATACCCCCCGCCGAGCATCACAATCAGTTTTCACTTCCAGAGTCGGGGATCTGACCGACAGCGCTCGCATCAACGCGTTCGAACCCAGAATTGTTGGATTTCACAACTTTCGATTTCGCGGGCCATATAGGCGCTACGGTCCGCGCCCTGGCGATACCTGTCGATGTCCGTCATTTGCTCCCGTCCGTTTCTACAGGCGGGAGCGCGATTGGTCTCTCAGCCACCGACGCCTGGATCAGGACCGTGGTCGGTGATGGGCAACTTGTAAGCTCAAATGTTCTTGGCGTGTGTGCGGAATGCGACTTAGCGGCAACTGTTTTTGCGTGCTGCGAGTCGCGCTTCGGACGGACGGCGCGTGTGAAATGTGTTAGCGCAACGGTCGCGGTGGGGCTCTCTAGCTAGAGAGAGGCGGCAATGCGCAAAGGCCTGGCTTACTTGGACATGGCGGAGAAGTGCCGAGATTTAGCCTCCCAAGTGACAGAGCCGCAATACAAGAAGCAGTTGGAACGCATGGCTCAAAAATTCGAAACGCTCGCCGCAGAACGAGCCAAACAGCTTGCTAACGCAGCAAGTAAGAGGAATACCTGAAATCTCGCCAGGAAGGTTCCTAAGTCCGGTAGCACACTGACCACTGAACGACCAAACCGAGACCGTGTTGTGCGCATACGGATAACTCGGTTTTGGGGGCTCCCTAAATGCCAGCTGACAAGTGTCGGGCAGCGGAGTATCGCCGCCACGCGCAACAGTGCCTAGAGATGGCACGCGTAATCCAAAACCGAGAGGCGGTGTCGGTGCCGAGCATGATGTCGCCTGGTGGAATGCTCCGATCTCATTTGCTGACCGAAAGAGCATAGAGGTACGAAAGGATTGCATACACGTCCTCATCGGAAAAGGCGATTTGCGGCATTTCCTTGTGCTTGGAAACCTTCCTCCGCCTGCAACTCTCGTGGATTAAACCGGGCGTAGATGTCGCGCATCGGTGGGGCTTTGTTGAGCGGGCTCTCACCAACGGCTTCGATGGCGTGGCAACGACTGCATTTTTCTCGGAGAGGTGAGAAGCCATCGCATTACCACGCTTAACCTTTCACTCGCGTGCGGTGCCGACTATCGCCCGAGCTGCGCCCAGGACCGACGTGATGCGGTCTGCGCTCGTTGCTGTGCTATCTGTTGCGACAACTGGATCGGCTATGGGCCGTTGTGCGACCGGCGGCTCTTGCGGCTGCTGCCGCTGCGGGGAGCAATACGCTGCGGGTACGAGCGACATATTGATGAAGACGCTAAATTCTTGGGCTACGGCCGGCAGTGTCAAAGCAAGGACAGATACGGATGCGAGCAAAGTTCGCTTCATGGGGAGCCTCCTGACAAACGGGCCCCGATCCCCGCGCCTGCGACAATGGTCGTCCAGAAAACGTAGAAGCCCGCCGTTAGCGGTTCGCAACGGGCGCGGTGGCGCGCTGGCAGAGGAGTTCGGCAGCGTAACGCGCCGCTTCCCACGGGCTATAATTGCGCTCGAAGCATTGTCGCCAATGGTCTTTATCCACACACGCCGGATCATCATGGTGCCAGGCCATTAACATCTGCTGAGCTTCCTTGCGCCACTCTTCGAAAGTCATCGCCACTAATCGCAGACGGCAAGTCGTAAAGTTTTGATCTAGGTCAAGAAAACCTCTAAATCTTCGCTCGTCATCTTGCCGATCCGGCCGTCCGGCGGCTGCGATTGATTTGCATCAATGTCTTAGACCCGAAATCAGCGATATTACTCTAGAATTGCCGCGCTTCCTGCAGCTTAGTCTCGAGGTTCGTCCCACTGTTCCACTTCTTCATCGCCTGACCGCACTCAGTTGGTGTGAGCGATGAGGACAGCACGGCAGCTGTAAGGAATACCGAGCAAGAGCGTCTATACGTCCATAGGGGGTGCCGAGTCAGTCATGGCGATCGGACCGAAAGATCACAGGAAGCGCCGTCAAGTCCAGCAAGATGCTTTGGCGGCGACCAAGGTTACGGATGCAGCAGTACGGCGAGCCCTGGTTGAGTCTCGCCAGGATATGCTGGGTTTTCTGCGTCGGCGTTTGGGTAGTCGCGAGGAAGCCGAGGAGGTGTTGCAGCGCTTTTCAGTTCGTACGCTCGAACGCGCCGCAGAGCTACGCGACACCCATACCGTTCGGGGATGGCTAGGCCGGATTCTGGCGAGCACGATTGTCGACTACCAGCGTCGGGTCACTAGGAGCCGCCGCCGGGAGGTGCCGATGGAACACGCCAGTATCGAAAGCCTTTCCGTTGAGCCCGATGTCGAACTCGACGGGGTTGTCTGCAACTGCCTTTACAAGCTGTTGCCAACACTCAAGCCGGAATATGCGGAAGTGATTTGGCGTGCCGACATCCTTGGTGAACCGCGCGACCGTATCGCAGCAAGCCTCGGGACGACGTTGAACAATATAACCGTGCGGATTAATCGAGGACGCCAAGCCTTGAAGAAACGACTCGAGGAGATGTGTCTGACCTGCCCCGTGCATGGATTTCTCGACTGCCGCTGCGAAGAGGCCGAGCACATCCGGCAGCAACGTGCAGAGGTGAGGTTGTGAGGAAGAGGCGACGAAGGATCGCATGATTTGCATTGAAATATCACAGGAGAGAAACATGAAGCGCTTGTTGATGGCAACCGCGTTGATGCTTGCGACAAATACCGCTTGGGCTCAGACGCCTGCCGACCATGACACACATCACCCGACTCAGACCGTAACGCCGACTCAGCCGGGACCGCCTCCGTCGGCGCAGGGCATGATGAGCGGTATGCCCATGATGAACAGGATGGGCGGCATGCCCATGATGCACATGGGAATGATGAGGATGATGGGCATCATGGGACCGGTCGGCGGCATGGCTACGATCGACCGCGTCGAAGGTCGGATCGCTTTCTTACGTGCCGAGCTCAAGATCACCGAATCCCAGATGAGCGCGTGGAATGCCTTTGCTGACGCCCTGCGAGCAAACGCAAAGCGGCTCGGAGAAGTGCGTGCGGCGATGATGTCCCGGTCAGGGGCCGGGCAACAGCAGCCGCTGACGCTCTCCGATGGTCTTGATCTGCAGGAGCAATGGCTCGCGGCACGCCTCGAAGGCATCCGAGCAATCAAGCCTGCCCTCGTAAATCTCTACGGCACATTGTCAGAGGATCAAAAGAAGACCGCTAACGAACTCCTCGCGCCCCAGATGGGGATGGAATGAGGGCGATGATGCCTGGGCAGACCCCTGTGCAGATGCAGCCGAGGCAGATGCAACCAGACGCGAAGTAGGGAGGTAACTCATGCTGAACACATCCATCCTTTCCCGGAGGGAGATCGCCATGTCCACATCCAGCCGCAGTGCAGCTTATGTTCCAGTGGTGGCGCTCGGATTGAGTCTGAGCCTTTTCTTCGTGATTTTCTATGTGATTTGCATCATCGGCTACCTGGTGTTTCCAGGCCTCCCAATAAAGCACGAGGCGCTTGGCATCTTCTTGCCAGGCTTCGAACTCTTGAGCTGGTCGACATTCTTTCTCGGCCTCGTCGAGAGTTTCATTTGGGGCTGGTTCATCGCGCTCATTTTTGCGCCCCTCTTCAATTTCTTCGTCCGGCGTTTCGGGTAAGAGGGAGAGCGCGCAACGGGAAGGACCCCGGTGCGACCGGGAAGTGGGCCAACCGCATGAAGCCTTTACGTCACCGGCGAGCGTGCGCATGCCAAGTCATGGCAATACCCACAATCTCGTCGGGAAGTTCTCGGGCAAGGATCACTGACGTCGGCGGGAATAGGCAGAACGAAGGGCTTGCTGTGCTTGCACAACGGAATGTCGGCGCCGAAACACGCGTGTGGACATTCACGCTCTCGTTAAGCAGCCATCTTTGATCAGGATCAACTTCGGCCGCGGTAACAGTACCTATTTAATTGTGGTGAGCCACCATGGCAGCAGATTCAAAGCGGCTTTCGGTTATGGGCGTCGGAATCAGCCTAGGTCTATTCCTGGCAATTTCATTCGTTCTGTGCATCGCCCTGGCCTTGGTTGTTCCCGATGCCGGCTTGCACCGACCGTGGCTGCAATTTCTACCCGGATTTTCATGGTTCACGTGGCCGAGCTTTTTTCTCGGTCTCTGTGAGAGCTTTGCCTACGGTTTGTATGCCGGCATCGTATTCGTACCGCTCTACAATTTCTTTGCGCGCGTCGGCGCTGACTGGTGGTAAACGTATGTCTACGGCAGTTCCCGATCGGATTGATTTGCGTGTCGGTGGAATGACATGCCCACATTGTCCACCCGCCATCGAGAAAGCAATCAATTCAATCGGCGGCGTCACTTCCGCTCATGTCAATTTGGCTGAGAAGATAGCGAGGGTTGCTTACGACCCAGGCCGGGCCAAGATTGCGGACATTCTGCGCGCCATCCGTTCGCTGGGTTACACCGTAGGGACCGCCACCGCGCGCATTCCGATCAAGAGCATGCATTGCAGCTCATGCATCATTCGCATCGAGCTGGCAGTGCAGATGACACCAGGCGTTGTTTGGGCCCGAGCAAGCCTTGGCCCGAACGCCGTCGACGTCGAATACCAACCGGAGCTCGTCGATTTTCAAGCAATCCGTCACGCGATCGAATCGGCTGGATATCGCGTCGCCGAGCCGAAAGTCGAGCCAACAGCCGAAGAACTCGACCCGGCAGAGGCGGCCAACGCGGAAGAGTACCGCACCTTGATGCGAAAATTCTGGTTTGCTGCCGCGATCTCGGTTCCGGTCATGGCGCTCAGCTACCCCGATCTAATCCCGGGCTTGCGGGATTGGATGCCGATGGGGAGCGATACGCGTCGAATCGTCTGGGCCTTTCTCGGTGTGCTGAGCCTGCCGGTATTAATCTGGGCCGGATCGCAATTCTTTACCGGCATGTGGGACGCGCTGAAGCATCGCGCGGCCAACATGCATACGCTGATCGCAATCGGCATCACTGCCGCCTTTGCTTATTCGATCGTGGCGGTCGCATGGCCTGGGATCTTTCCCAACATGGCACTCGCAGAAGTGTTCTGGGACGTGACCGACGTGGTGGTCGCGCTCGTCGTTCTTGGCCTTGCGCTCGAGATCAAGGCCAAGGGACGGACGTCGCAGGCGATCAAGAAGCTAATCGGCCTTCAAGCCAAGACTGCGCGAGTGATCCGGCAGGGCAAGGAGATCGACATTCCGGTCGAGGAGGTCCTGGTCAACGATGCTGTGGTCGTCCGGCCAGGCGAGAAGATTCCCGTTGACGGACAGGTCACCGCCGGCTCAAGCGCCGTCGACGAATCGATGATCACCGGCGAATCGATGCCAGTCGAGAAACAGGTTGGCGACGAAGTCATTGGTGGGACGCTCAATAAGACCGGGAGCTTCCGCTTCACGGCGACCAAGGTCGGCAAGGACACGGCGCTTGCGACCATCATCAGGATGGTGAAGGACGCGCAGGGATCGAAGGCGCCGATCCAGCGCGTCGTCGATGCGGTCGCGGGTTACTTCGTGCCAACAGTCATGATCCTGGCAATCCTTGCCGCGGTCGCCTGGTACGATTTTGGACCTGAGCCGCGCGCCGTCTTTGCGACCGTCGTCTTGGTCACCACGTTGATCATTGCATGTCCATGCGCCCTCGGGCTTGCAACCCCGACGTCGCTCACAGTGGGAATCGGCAAAGGAGCCGAGAACGGGATTCTGATCCGCTCCGGTGATGCCCTACAGGCTGCCGAGAAGCTCGATGCCATCATTCTCGACAAGACCGGAACGATCACCAAGGGGGAGCCCGCAGTCACCGACATCGTGGTGACGCAGGGTCACGATGAGGCCAACGTCTTGCGTCTTACGGCCTCGCTTGAGCGCGGCTCCGAGCATCCGTTGGGAGAGGCGATCGTCAAGGGTGCCGAAGCACGCAAGCTGAAGCTCTCGGACGCTGGGGCATTCGCCGCGATCCCGGGTCACGGCGTGAGCGGGCGGATCGATGGCCATGACGTGCTGTTCGGCAACGCCAAGCTTATGCGGGATCGCGGAGTCTCGATCGCCATGTTGGAAAAGGACTGGGGTCGGCTCGCCAACGAGGGCAAGACGCCAATGTACGTGTCGATCGACAAAAAGGCTGCAGGCCTGGTGTCGGTTGCCGATACCGTGAAGGCCGACTCCAAGGCGGCCATCGAGGTGCTCCAAGGCCTGGGCATCGAAGTCGTCATGCTCACCGGCGACAACGAGCGCACCGGGCGTGCGATCGGGCGCGAGGTGGGCATTGAACGGGTGCTGGCCGAAGTGCTCCCCGATGACAAAGCGCATGAGGTGCAGAAACTGCAGCTCGAAGGCAAGTCGGTCGGCATGGTGGGCGATGGCGTCAACGATGCGCCAGCGCTGGCGCAAGCCGATGTCGGCTTCGCGATCGGCACGGGAACGGATGTCGCCATCGAGGCGAGCGATGTCACACTCATCAAGGGCAGCCTGATGGGTGTCGTGACCGCGATCGAGATTAGTCGCGCGACGATGCGAAATGTGCGCCAGAACCTCGTCGGTGCCTTCGGCTACAACACGCTTGGCATCCCGGTGGCAATGGGCGTGCTCTATCCCTTCATCGGGCTTCTGCTGTCTCCGCTTATCGCCGCGGCGGCGATGGCCTTCAGCTCGGTCACTGTCGTTACCAACGCCAATCGTCTGCGGTTCTTCAAACCAAGGAGGGCCGGCTTATGACTCCCGATCGTTGGATCGCCACCGTAACCGGTCTTGCGCTAATTGCATTTATCGTTTGGTTCTTCTGGCTTAAACGCTCGACGGGCTTTCGCGCCACCGAGACGAGCGGCGGCTATCAGGAAGCGATGATCCTGGTGAAGGGCGGCTATACGCCCGACACGATTATCGTTCGGAGCGGCCGGCCTGTCCGGCTGAACTTCCGGAGGGAAGAGGC
>Ga0306924_10002147_pt1 | contig 18526 bp, 20 predicted proteins | sample sta12Can44000111_FD_203756 | JGI IMG/M metagenome (GOLD analysis project Ga0306924, IMG submission 203756) | Lab enrichment of tropical soil microbial communities from Luquillo Experimental Forest, Puerto Rico - statanox.12C.anox.44.000.111 (v2)... | ecosystem: Environmental > Terrestrial >...
GGGGGCCCGACGTCCGGCGGGCGGACCGGGCGTCCTCGCGTGAAGCTGACTGACCGACTGCCGCCGCCCTTCGACTACGCGCCGCCGAAGGCGGCGCTACGCTCAGGGCGGACGGGAGCGGGGACGTGGCTCGCGCCGAGCGGCGCCCGCGCACGCGGCGGCGCCATTGCGGAGCGGCGCAGCGGGTGCCAGGTTCGCCGGAACGCGCCATGAGTCCATCGTCGCGGCGAGGACTGACCGACGCTCCGCGCCGAAGCGGCGCGGAGCTAGATTCCGCAGCCGCGCAACAAGTACCGAGTGCGCGTTCCGGCCACGGGCACAACGGTGCGGCGCGGAGCACGGGCGCCGACGCGCGTGCGGGCGCAGAGCGGCGGGAGCGCCCTCGTGCGGGGATCAGCGCCCCCGCGCGCGCTCCTCGCGCGCGAGCCGCCGCAGGAGGGGATGCGCCGTCGCATCCGTCAGCGTCCGAGATCGCGAGTCCGGATCCGCGAACGCCGCCGCGACCGCGTCCACGCGCGCCTCGCGGCCTCCGAGCACGAGCGCGGCGGCGAGGGCGGCCGCGGACGCGCTGTCCTCGGCGACGAGCAACACCAGCCGCTCGGCCGCGCCGGGGGCGAGCGCCGCCGCGAGGGCGGCGAGGCGACGCAGCTCGGGTCTCATCTTGCCCTCGTCGGCCAGCGCAGGTGGCGCAGCGGCCGGCCCAGGTACGGCGCCACCGCCAGGCCTGCTCCGAGCAGGGCCGAAGCGCCGGCGAGCGCGAGCAGGAGCACGCGGCCCCGTGCGGCGGGGCGCGGCGCCGCCACCGTCGGTGAAGCCTCGGCGATCACGATCGAGACGGCCGCGGGCTCGAGCCCGGACACGGCGCCCGCCACGAGCGCCTGCAGGCCAGGCGCGAGCGCCTCGAACCGGCCGCGCGCCCCCGGGCGCGTCTTGACCAGCACCGACGCGCGCGGCGGAGGTCCCGGGTCCGGGCGGAGCAGGTCCTGCGCCGGAAGGGCCAGGTGCACCCGGGCCTCGGTGACGCCGTCGATCGCCTCCACGCTGCGAGCCAGCTCGCCGGAGAGCGCGTGCAGGTAGAGGGCTCGCTCCTCGGACGGGGTCGGGACGACGCTCCCCTTCCCGAATACCTCGCCGAAGCCTGGGGGGCGCGGCCGCGGCAGCTCGCGGTCCGACAGGAGCCGCTGCGCCCGGGCCGCCTCGGCGCCGTCCACCTCGACGCGCCACGCGGCCTCGGTCCCTTCGTCTCGCCGCTTCTCCGCCCGGACGCCGCCCTCGTCGAGGGCGACCAGGATCTGGTTCGCCTGGCCCTCGTCGAGCCCGTGCAGGATCTCCTCCCGGCCGCAGCCGAGCGCGACGAGCAGCATCAGGAGCGTGTGGTTTCGGCGCATGCGTCACACCTGCGTGTTCACGGCCTGCTTCACGGCCTGAGCGCCGTGCTCGACGACCCGCGACGCGACCTCCACCGTCTGCGAGTAGCGGTAGGCGTCGGCCTGCAGCGCCAGGAGCTCCTGGGCGCTGAAGGTGCGTCCGCGCCGCGCCGCCGCCAGCACCGCATCGAGCCGCTCGCGCGCGCGCTCGACCGAGACGAGCGCGGCGTGCGCGGCCTGGGGTGCGGCAGCGGCGCCAGAGCGAGGCGTGGTCGCGCGAGCCCGCAGCGCCGCGTCGAAGCTGGCGCGCGGCGGGGCGAGCGCGCGCGCCGCGCTGGCGGGGGCGGCCGGTGCGATGGGGAGCGGAGGCATCGTTCTCGGTCAGTGGATGTTGTTGATGGCCGCCTTGGCGCTGTCGTGCTTCACCTTCATGACGTTCGTCAGCGACGTGAACTCCCGGCTCTCGCGCTGCATCGCCTCCTGGAGCTGCAGGTACTGAAGGTTGAAGGTCTGGGCCTGCTGCTGGAGCGTGCGGGTCGCCTCGAGGACGTCGCCGCCGGCGTCGCCGGCCGCGCCTGTCGTGCCTGTCGTGCCCGCCGTGGCGGTGCCTCCGGTCGTCCCGGCCGCGGCGGAGCGGGCGGCGGAGGCGAGCGCCGGCGCGGCTGCGGCGCGCACGGCACCCGCCAGCACCGGGCCGCCGGGCACGAAGGGCGCGGCGAGCGCGACGGAGGTGGCCACCCCGCTCGCGGCGGCGCTCGCGGCGCTGCGCAGCGCCTCTCCGAAGCGGCCCGGCTCGGCCTTGCGCTCGGTGGTCGGTGCGACGAGGAGGGTCCCGATGCGTTCCATGGCGGTGCGGCTCCTTTCGAGACGGCGCAGAGCAACCGCCGTGCCGCGTGGAAATGCACGCCCCGGCGCCGGCACCCGGCTGCCGGAGGTCCGGGGCGCGGCCGCTCCGGTGCGGGATCCGGCCGGAGCCGGCTCCGGCGTGCTAGCGTTCGGACGTGACGGCGCGTGACCAGCTCCGCCGGTTCTCCGACGCCATCGTCGCGGCGCAGCGGCCGATCCGCATCCTCAAGGCGATCAACTGGGACGCGTCGGTGCACGAGCGCTTCTTCCGGCAGGGCGCGAAGGAGCTGCCGCGCCCGGAGCCGCAGCCGCTCGGCTTCGACGCCGCGGCGAAGGTGAAGGAGCTGCGCGCGCTGAAGCGCCAGATCCGCGGCCACAACCCGGTCGAGGCGCTCCTGCGCGAGAAGTGCGACGAGTTCGCGCTCGTCGTCCAGATGCTCGCCGCGCGCGGGACGAAGCGCTTCTACGAGATCTCGCGGCGCGTCTACGGCGATCCGCGCGACCGCTTCCCCGACAGCGCCGTCGACAACCTCGCCATCGCCCGGCTCTGGGCGGCCCGCCCGCGGGCCCGCAACGAGGAGGCGACGCTGACGGCCGAGGAGGCGGCGCGCCAGGTGGCGGTGCTCTGCGCGCCCTACCTGGGCGGGAAGGTGAAGGTGATCGTGCGGGCGCGTCTCACGGCCAACGCGGCCGCCGGCGCGACGCGCGTCACGCTCAAGAAGGGCGCCCTCTTCACCCCGCGCCAGGTCCGCGCGCTCGCGCACCACGAGGGCCTCTGGCACGTCCTCACCTCGATCAACGGGTTCGCGCAGCCGGTGCTCACGGTCATGGGCGTCGGGCTGCCGCGCCACATCGAGTCACAGGAGGGCGGTGGGATCGTGGCCGAGTTCCTCTCCGGCCACATCACCGACGAGCGCTACATCGAGCTGGGCGAGCGCACCATCGCGATCGACATGGCGGCGCGCGGGGCCGACTACCTCGAGGTCTACCGCTACCTCCTGGCGCGGTTCTCGCCGCAGAAGGCGGCGCAGATGAGCGAGCGCGTCTTCCGCGGCGGCATGCTCGAGGGGGGAGCCCCGTTCACGAAGGACGTCGCCTACCAGCGCGGCTACTGCCGCACGTTCAACTTCCTGCGCGCCGCGCTGGAGGGGCGCGACCTCGACATCGTCCGAGCCTTCCTGGCCGGCAAGATGAGCGTCGACGAGGCGGAGCTCGTGCGCGACCTGGTCGAGGAGGGGGTGTGCGCCGGCCCGGTCCACCTCCCGGCCTGGTTCGACGACGTCGACCGGCTCAACGCCACCGTCACGCACTCCGTGACGATGAACCGCTTCAACCTGCCCTCCATCAGCCGTTACTACGCGCGGCGACGCGAGAAGAAGAAGGTCTGGCCGGCGGAGGAGCCGCCGCCCGACGTCGATCAGCTCACCGACGCGCCGAAGAGCCGCCCCACCCCGTAGGTGATCCCGGCCGCCACGGCGGCGAGCCCGACCATCCGCGCCGCCGAGCGGAGCGGGCTCGTCCCGGACAGGAAGCCCACCACCGCGCCGACACCCGCCAGCACCGCCCCGGCGAGGCCCGCGGCGAGCAGCACGGCGGAGGTGCCGTGCAGGAACACGAAGGGCAGCACCGGGATGGTCGCACCCACCGCGAACATGAGGAACGACGAGAGCGCGGCCTGGTTTGGGGAGCCGAGGTCCTCCGGATCGAGGCCGAGCTCCTCGCGGACGAGCGTGTCGAGCGCGTGGTCCGGGTTCTTGAGGATCTCGGCCGCGGTGCGGCTGGCCTGCTCGGTCGAGAGACCCTTCTGCTTGAAGATGAGCGCGAGCTCGGCCGCCTCCTCCTCGGGCGCCTCCGCGATCTCGCGCTTCTCCATCTCCACCTGCCGCGCCAGCAGGTCGCGCTGGCTCGCCACCGAGGTGTACTCGCCCACCGCCATCGAGGAGGCGCCGGCGAGCAGGCCCGCGAAGCCGGTGACGAGCACCGTCCGCGGCTCGTGGACCGCGCCCGCCACCCCCAGCACCAGCGACAAGTTCGAGACGAGCCCGTCGTTCATGCCGAAGATGGCGGCCCGGATGGCGCCGCCGCGCCCGCCGCGGTGCCAGCGCTCTCGCACCGCGATGAGCGAGCGCGCCCCCTGGGGCTGGCCCTCGCCCATGCCGGCCAGCACCGCGCGGTGGCTGCGCTCCTCCTCGGCCAGGGCCGACGCTTCGGCCTCGCCCCCCTGCTGCTGGTACTTCTCCGCGTCGTCGCTCTCGGTCTCGACGACGAGCGGCAGCACCGCCGAGGTCCCGAGCCGGCGCGCGAGCCAGATGAGGACGCGCACCCGCGAGCTGGGGCGGTTCGCCGGCAGCGCCGCCCCCTCCTTCGCCAGCTTCTTCTCCCAGATCTCGGCGTGGCGACGCTCACCTTCCGCCAGCTCGCGGAAGGCGCGGGCGCGCGCCGGATCGCGCTCGACACCGGCGAGCCCCTCGTACAGCGCGGCGCCGTCGCGTTCGTCGACGAGGTTCTGCAGCCAGAGATCGGTCCGGGTGGACATGTGCGACACGATAGCAAGAGGACTCGTCGCGGTGGGCTCGCCTCGCCTCCCCACCGCGTTTTCGCTATATAGGTGGACCCCACCGGAGCCGAAACGTGAAGACCCTTCACACGACCGATCCCGGTTTCCCCGAAGCCTGGGCCAGGCTGTGCGCGCGCGGCTCGGAAGAGGACGAGGGGCCGGTGCGCGAGGCGGCGGCCCGCGTCGTCGCCGACGTGCGCGCCCGTGGTGACGCCGCGCTGCTCGAGCTCACGGAGCGGTTCGACGGCTGGAGGCCGGAGTCGGTGGCGGCGCTCGCCTTCGGCCGCGCCGAGTTCAAGGCCGCCTTCCGCGGGCTGCCCAGGTCGGCGCGCCAGGCGCTCGAGCTCGCCGCCGGCCGCGTCGCCGCCTTCCACGAGCGCGAGATCGACGCCGAGGTGACGACCTTCCGCGACCGCTCCGGCGCCGTGCTGGGCCAGGTGACGCGGCCGTTGCGCCGGGTCGGCGTCTACGCGCCGGGCGGCACCGCTCGCTACCCGTCGACGATCCTCATGACGGCCATCCCCGCCCGCGTGGCCGGGGTCGACGAGATCGTGGCCTGCTCGCCGGGCGTGCGCGGCACAGGCGAGGTGGACCTGTGGACGCTCGCCGCCTGTCACGTCGCCGGGGTGGCGACGCTGTTCCGGGTCGGTGGAGCGCAGGCGGTGGCGGCCATGGCGTACGGGACCGCGACCGTGCCGCCGGTCGACAAGATCTGTGGGCCCGGCAACGCCTACGTCGCGGCCGCCAAGCGGATCGTCTTCGGGCAGGTCGACATCGACATGATCGCCGGCCCCACCGAGGTGGTGGTGGTGGCGGGCCCGAGGGCCGATCCGCGCGAGGCGGCGAGCGACCTGCTGGCCCAGGCCGAGCACGACGTCCGCGCGGTGCCGGTGCTCCTCACCCCGTCGCCTGCGCTGGCCGAGGAGGTCCACGCGGAGGTGGTGAGGCAGCTCGCCGACCTGCCGCGGCGCGAGATCGCCGGCCGCTCGATCGCCGAGCGCGGGGCGCTCGTCGTGACGCGCGACGTGGCGGAGGCGGTGGCGCTCGCGGACGACTTCGCGCCGGAGCACCTGGCGCTGCTGCTGCCCGACGCTGCGAGGTGGGTGAAGCGCATCCGCCGCGCGGGAGCGGTGTTCGCCGGCACGAACACGCCGGAGGCGGTGGGCGACTACGTCGCCGGGCCGAGCCACGTCCTGCCCACCGCCGGGACGGCGCGCTTCGCCTCGCCGCTGTCGGTGGCGACCTTCCGGCGCCGCATGAGCGTGCTCGACCTGTCGCCCGCCGCGCTCGCCGCGGTGGCGCCGGCCGTCGAGGCGCTGGCGGCGGCGGAGGGGTTCGAGGCGCACGCGCGGGCAGTCCGGTTCCGGGTCGCCGCCGCGAAGGCGGCATCCTCCGTTCGCCCTGAGCGTAGCGCGGCCACGGGCCGCGCGAAGTCGAAGGGCGCCGCTCGCGCTTCGACTTCGCCGCGCCGGCCCGGCGCGGCTACGCTCAGCGTGAGCGGTCCTCGTAAGCGGAGCGCAGCCCGATGAGCTGGAAGGATCACCTGCGACCGGCGGTCTTCGACCTGTCGCTCTACCGTCCGTTCGACTACGCGTCCGCGCCGGCGGACCTCATCCGGCTCGACGCGAACGAGGCCGCCTACCCGCTCGACGAGGAGGAGACGGCCGCGTTCCAGCGCGAGCTCGCCAAGGTCGCCTTCCACCGCTACCCGGAGGTGTCGGCGAGGCCGCTGCGCGAGGCGCTGGCGCGCCGCTGGGGCGTCCGCCCCGAGCAGCTCCTGCTCGGCAACGGGTCGGACGAGATCATCTCGATCCTCGTCACCGCCTTCGGCGGCGGCCGCGACGGCCGGCCGGCGCGGGTGCTCTTCCCGACGCCGACGTTCGGCGAGTACGAGGCGATCGCGCTCGCCCACGGCGCGGCGCCGCTGCCGGTGCCGCTCGACGGTCGCTTCCAGCTCGACGAGCCGGCGCTGGGCGAGGCGATCCGCCGCGAGCGCCCCGCGCTCGCGTTCTTCGCCTCGCCCAACAACCCCACCGGCAACCGCTTCGACGCCGCGTCGATGGAGCGCCTCGCGCGCGCCATGGAGGGCGTCTGCGTCGTCGACGAGGCGTACGGCGACTTCGGCGGCGCGACGCAGGTGCCGCAGGTGGGCGAGGTGCCGGGGCTGTTCGTCATGCGCACCCTCTCGAAGATCGGCCTGGCGGCGCTGCGCCTCGGCGCGCTGGTCGGCCCGGCCGACGCCATCGCCGAGCTCGACAAGGTGCGGCTCCCTTACAACGTGAACGCGGTCTCGATCGCGCTGGCCTGCGCCGCGGTCGCGAACCCCGAGAAGCTCGACGCCCGCATCCGCCGGGTGGCCGAGCGGCGGCGCGAGCTCGAGGCCGGGCTCCGCGAGCTGCCGCGCGTCACGGTGTTCCCGACGGACGCCAACTTCGTCCTCGTCCGCGTGCCGGACGCGAAGGCCGTCTTCACGGGCCTCCTCGCGCGCGGCGTCATCGTCCGCAACCTGTCCCGCCCCGGCCCGCTGCAGGACTGCCTGCGCATCACTGCCGGAACCCCCGAGGAGAACGAAGCGTGCCTGCGATCCCTGCGCGCCGTCCTGGCGTGAAACCCGCCCGCCGCGCGGGCAAGGTGGCGCGGAAGACACGCGAGACCGACGTCCGGCTCGAGCTGCACCTCGCGCCCGGCCCGGCCGACGTCTCGACCGGCGTCCCGTTCTTCGACCACATGCTGGAGCAGCTCTCGAAGCACGGCGGGATGGAGCTGAAGATCAGGGCGGAGGGCGACCTCCAGGTCGACGCCCACCACACGGTGGAGGACGTCGGCATCGCCGTGGGCGAGGCGCTCAAGCAGGCGCTCTCGGACAAGACCGGGATCGCCCGCTACGGCCACGCGGTGGTGCCGCTCGACGAGGCGCTGGTCGAGGCGGTGGTCGACCTCTCCGGCCGCCCGCACCTCACCTTCAACGCCGAGCTGCCCTCCGGCAAGAAGTTCATCGGCGCCTACGATGTGGATCTCACCCGCGACTTCTTCCAGGCGCTCGTGAACCACGCCGCGCTGTGCCTGCACGTCAACGTCCGCTACGGCCGGAACCTCCACCACATCGTGGAGGCGATCTTCAAGGCGACCGCCCGCGCGCTGCGGGCGGCGACCGCCGTCGAGGGCGGCGGCCTGCCGTCGACCAAGGGGATGCTGTGATCGCGCTCCTCGATTACGGCGCCGGCAACCTGCGCTCGGTCGAGAATGCGCTCCGCGCCGTGGGCGCCGCGGTCGAGGTGACGCGCGACCCGGAGGCGGTGCGGCGGGCGGAGCGGGTGGTGGTGCCGGGGCAGGGGTCGATGAAGGCCTGCGCCGACGCCATGCGCGCCTCCGGCTGCGCCGAGGCCCTGGTCGAGGTCATCCGGCGCGGCACCCCGACCCTCGGCATCTGCGTCGGCCTGCAGCTCCTGTTCGAGGAGGGCGAAGAGCACGGCGGCGCGCGCGGCCTCGGCCTCGTCCAGGGGAAGATCGCGAAGCTGCCCGACACGGTGAAGCTGCCGCACATCGGCTGGAGCCCGGTGCGCGCGACCGCCGGCTGTCACCCGCTCTTCCGGCCGCTCGATGGCCAGTATGTCTACTTCGCCCACTCCTTCGCCGCGCCGGCCGAGGCGCGTGGCGCCGCGCTCCTCGCGGAGCACGGCGTCCCGTACTGTGCCGCGCTCGCCGACGGCAACCTGTTCGGCGTGCAGTTCCACCCCGAGAAGAGCCAGAAGGTCGGCCTGGCGCTGCTCGAGCGGTTCGTGAAGGTCTAGCCGCATGCTCGTACTCCCAGCCATCGACCTCATGGGCGGCGAGGTGGTGCGCCTCCAGAAGGGCGACTTCGGGACCCGCAAGGCGTACGCGGCCGACCCGGCCGAGGTGGCGCGTGGCTTCGCCGCCGCCGGCGCGGAGCGCATCCACGTCGTCGACCTCGACGGAGCGCGCGCCGGGCACCCGGTGAACCTCGACGCGGTGCGGGCCATCGCCGCCGCCGGGGTGCCCTTCGAGGTGGGCGGCGGGCTGCGGACGCTCGCCGACGTGGAGCGCGTGCTCGCGCTCGGGGCCGCGTTCGCCGTGCTCGGCACGGCCGCGGTGCAGCGGCTCGAGCTGGTGCGCGAGGCGTGCGCGCGCTTCCCCGGCCGGATCGTGTGCGGCATCGACGCGAAGGGCGGGGAGGTGGCGGTCTCCGGCTGGGAGCAGGGGAGCGGCCTGCCGGCGGCGGAGGTCGCCCGGCGCGTGAAGGCGGCGGGCGTGGCGCTCGTCGAGTACACCGACGTGGCGCGCGACGGCATGTTCAGCGGCGTCGACGCGGCCGGTGCGGCGAGGCTCGCCCGCGAGGCCGGCGTGGAGGTGGTCGCCTCCGGCGGCGTCGCCTCGCTCGACGATGTCCGGGTCTGCAAGGCCGCCGGCCTCGCCGGCGTCATCGTCGGGAAGGCGCTCTACGAAGGCCGGATCGATCTCCGGCAGGCGATCCGGGAGGCGAAGGTCTGATGCCCGCGAAGCGCATCATCCCCTGTCTCGACGTGAAGGACGGCCGCGTCGTGAAGGGCGTCCACTTCGAGAACCTGCGCGACGCCGGCGATCCCGTCGAGGCGGCGAGCCGCTACGACGCCCAGGGCGCCGACGAGGTCACCTACCTCGACATCGCCGCCACCCGCGAGAATCGTGGAACGCTGCTCGCCCTCGTGGAGCGGACGGCCGCCTGTGTCTTCGCGCCGCTCACGGTGGGCGGCGGCGTGCGCAGCGAGGCGGAGATGGTGGCGCTGCTCCGCGCCGGCGCCGACAAGGTGAGCGTGAACTCGGCGGCGGTGAAGGACCCGGACCTCGTCGATCGGCTCTCGGCCGTGGCGGGCGCGCAGGCGCTCGTGGTCGCCATCGACGTGAAGCGGCGGCCGGCCGGCGGCTGGGAGGTCTACATCGCCGGCGGCACCCAGCCGACCGGCGTCGACGGCCTGGCCTGGGCGGCGGAGGTCGCCCGGCGGGGTGCCGGCGAGCTGCTGCTCACCAGCATGGATCGCGACGGGACGCGTGCCGGCTACGACCTGGAGCTCCTCGAGAAGGTGTGCGGGGCGGTCTCCATCCCGGTCATCGCCTCCGGCGGCGTCGGGACGCTCGAGCACCTCGCCGAGGGCCTGCGGTTCGCCGACGCCGCGCTCGCCGCCAGCATCTTCCACGACGGCGAGTACACGGTGGGCCAGGCGAAGGCGTACCTGCGCGGGCGCGGGTTCGAGGTGCGCCCGTGACCGCGCCGGTGGCGGTCGCGCCGGGCGAGCTCGCGCGGGTGAAGTTCGACGAGCGCCGTGCCCGTCATCGCGCAGGAGCTGGACGGGACGGTCCTCATGCTGGCCTGGGCGAACCGGGAGGCGCTCGAGCTCACGGTGCGCGACGAGCGCGCCGTCTACTGGTCGCGCAGCCGGCGCGAGCTGTGGCGCAAGGGCGACACGAGCGGCCACGCTCAGGAGGTCGTCGCGATCCGGGTGGACTGCGACGGCGACACCGTGCTCTACACCGTCCGCCAGACTGGACCGGCCTGCCACACCGGGACCCGCAGCTGCTTCGAACGTGAACCGGCGGCGGGGGACGAGCCCCCGCCCTACGTTCCCTGATTCCAGGCGGGTAGGGGCCCGCCCGACATTTCCGGGTGGGTGGACGCTCGCCCGACAACCATCGGTGATCACATGGCCGACGAGAAGTTCCTCGCCCAGCTCTGGGCCGTCATCGAGTCGCGCAAGGCTGACGAGACCGCGTCCGAGAGCTACACCCGCAAGCTCCTCTCGAACCCGAGCAAGATCCGCAAGAAGGTGGCCGAGGAGGCGTACGAGGTGAACGAGGCGCACCAGGCGCTCCTCGAGGGCAAGGACTCGAAGGACCACCTGGCGCACGAGGCGGCCGACCTCCTCTATCACCTGTTCGTCCTGCTCTCCTCGGTCGACGTGACTCCGCAGGCGGTCTACGCCGAGCTCGCCCGCCGCCATGCGCCGAAGCCCGCCGGGCCGGTGAGCGGCTGGCCGGGGGCGGGCAAAACCCCTTGACGCGGAACCGCTTTTTGTCTAAACAGCGCGTTTCAGTCTCCCGACAGGCCGGGCGGATTGCCGCCTGGCTTGTCGCCTTTTCGGAACTTTCTCCCCCAGGGAACCACGCATGACGGGTGTGCGAGTCAAGGATGGCGAGTCTTTCGAGAACGCCATGAAGCGCTTCAAGAAGCAGTGCGAGAAGGCCGGCATCCTCTCGGAGATCCGCAAGCGCGAGCACTACGAGAAGCCGAGCGTGAAGCGCAAGAAGAAGGCGCTCGCCGCCAAGAAGCGCGCCCTGAAGAAGATGCGGAAGGGCTTCTAGGCCCGGGGGACGCCATGGCGCTCAAGGAGCAGCTCGACGCGGAGCTCAAGACCGCGATGCGCGAGAAGGACCAGGTCAAGCTGTCGACGGTCCGCATGCTGAAGAGCGCCATCAAGTACCGCGAGATCGAGCTCATGAAGCCGCTCGACGACGCGGGCGTCCACGCCGTCATCTCCTCCGAGATCAAGCGCCGCCGCGACTCCGTCGAGCAGTACCGGAGCGGCGGCCGCGAAGATCTGGCGGGCCAGGAGGAGGCGGAGATCGCGGTCCTGCAGGGCTGGCTGCCCGCGCAGCTCTCGCCGGAGGAGCTGGCGAAGCTGGTCGACGCGGCGATCGCCCGCGTGGGCGCGCAGGGCCCGAAGGACATGGGCAAGGTGATGAAGGAGCTGCTCCCCGAGGTGCAGGGGAAGGCCGAGGGAAAGGCCGTGAGCGAGCTCGTCAAGGCGAAGCTCGCGAAGTAGGGCGGGGGCTTGATCCCCGCCGCGGGGGTGGCGCGGCATGATCCCCGACGCGGTCATCGACGAGATCCGCAGCCGCGTCGACATCGTGGCCGTCATCGGCCGCCACATGGAGCTCAAGAAGTCGGGCCGGACGTGGAAGGGCTGCTGCGTCTTCCACGGTGAGCGAACGGCGAGCTTTCACGTTTACCCCGAGGACAGGCACTTCAAGTGCTATGGCTGCGGGGAGTACGGCGACGTCTTCAAGTTCCTGCAGAAGCTGCAGGGCAGGGAGTTTCCAGAGATCGTGCGCGCGCTGGCGTCGGAGGTCGGGGTCGACATCCCCGAGCGCGAGGAGGACTCGGCCGAGCAGCGCCGGCGCCGCCAGGAGCGCGCCGAGGTGCTCGCCGCCTGCGCCGCCGCCGCGCGCTACTTCGCGGCGCGCCTGGCGAGCGCTCACGGCGAGCCCGGACGAGCCTACCTGGCCTCGCGTGGCCTCACCGACGAAACGGTGCAGCGCTTCCGGCTCGGCCTCGCCTCCACCGCCTGGGACGACCTCACCGCGCGCCTCGCCCCGAAGGGCGTGGCCGAGGGTGCGCTGGAGAAGGCGGGCCTCGTCGCGCACCGGGACGGCGGCGGCCGCTACGACCGGTTCCGCGCTCGCCTCATGGTCCCCATCGCCGGCCTCGACGGCGAGGTGATCGGCTTCGGCGGCCGCGTGCTGCCCGGCGCGTCCGACAAGCTCGCCAAGTACATCAACTCCCCCGAGTCCGTCCTCTACAAGAAGAGCAAGGTGCTGTACGGGATCGACCTCGCCCGCGAGCACATCCGCCGGACGCGCCAGGCGATCCTCGTCGAGGGTTACTTCGACGTGATCGGCCTGCACCAGGCGGGCGTGAAGAACGCGGTGGCGGTGTGCGGCACCGCGCTCACCCCCGAGCACGTCGACCTCCTCAAGCGGTGCGACTGCCGCGAGGTGGTGCTGCTGTTCGACGGCGATCCGGCCGGCCAGGCCGCGCCCGCCCGCGCCGCACAGGCGTTGCTGCCCTCGGGCGTGACCGGGAAGGTGGCGCTGCTGCCCACCGACGGCGGCAAGGTCGACCCGGACGAGTTCGCACGCAGCCGTGGCGCGTCCGCGCTCGAGGCCCTCGTCGCCGCCGCGCCGCCGCTGACCGAGTTCCTGCTCGAGCGGGCGGTCCGGGCCCACTGCGGCGACGCGCCCGCCTCCGCGCCGATGGAGTCGAAGCTGGCCGCGTTCCGCGAGCTGAAGCCATTCCTCGCGCTCGTCCCGGCCGGCCTCGCCCGCACCTTCTTCGAGGAGCGCGTGGCGAAGCAGCTCGACGTGGCCCCCGCCGCGCTGGCGGCCGAGGTCGACGCCGCCCCCGCCACGGGCGAGCCGCCGCCCCGCCCGCGACACCTCACCCCGCCCGAGCCCGCCCCCGCGCCACCTCCGCGCCCCGCCGGCAGCCGCCGGGCGCTGTGGGGCCCCGCCGTCGACGCGCTGGGGCTGCTCGCCTCGTTCCCGCAGCTCGCGGACCTCGCGCGCGAGGAGCTCCTGCCGGCCCTCTTCGAGGGGGGGCCGCTCGAGCCGCTGGTGCGCGACCTCCTCGACGGCGCCGTGCCGGCGGAGGCCCTGCCGGAGCGGCTCGCGCCGCACCTCGACGAGCAGGCGGTCGCGCACGTCCGCGATCTGCTCGGCCCCGCTCGCCCGGCGACCGAGGCGGCGGAGCGCGCTCTGCGACAGGCGATCCTCCGAGCTCGGCTGGCCGCGCTCGAGCAGGAGCACGATCGCCTGACCGCCGCCGTGACGAGGGCCGGGACGCCCGCCCCGGAAGAGCTCGCGTCCCAGCAGATCGCGACGTGGCGGCGGCTCGCCGGCCTCAAGAAACGCCTCCAAGGACTGGAGCGAGGATGAAAGGCGCGCTGCGGAAGATTCTCAAGAGGTTCAGCGGGCTCGGTCAGTCCGCTCCCGTTACAAAAGTTCACTCCCCAGAGCAGCGCAAGGAGCGCCCCTCCATGACGACGTCGAAGTCCCACGCCGCCAAGAAGCCGCACAAGAAGGTGCGGCCGGCCAAGTCCCGGCCCGCACGCCCGGAGAAGGAGCGCTCGGCCAAGATGGCGAAGGCCGCCCGTCCCGCGCGCGAGGCGCGGGTCCCCGAGAAGAAGGCGCCCGCCCGCGTGATGCACGCCGCGCGCCCCGAGAAGGCCGAGAAGGACCACCACGAGAAGAAGGCGAAGCGCCCCGCCGAGGAGGCTCGCAAGGGCGCCGATAAGGCGCACGGCGCGCGCGAGGCCGTCGAGGAGAAGCGCGTCCGCAAGGCGACCGCCGACGTCGAGAACGAGCCCGCCGAGGCGGAGGAGGCCGAGCTCGCCGAGGCGGACGCCGACGACGACGAGGACGAGGTCGATCCCGAGCTGTCCGAGCGGTCCGAGGTGAAGGCGCTCATGGAGCGCGGCCGCGACAAGGGCTTCCTCACCTACGACGAGGTGAACGACGCGCTGCCGGCCGACATCGTCTCGTCCGAGCAGATCGACGACGTCATGTCGATGTTCGGCGACCACGACATCGAGGTCGTCGACGACGCCAAGAAGATGAAGTTGCCCGACAAGCCGCCGGAGCAGCCGGAGGCGAAGGGCGAGGAGGAGCAGGAGGAGGAGAAGGAGGAGGACCCCGGCTACGGCAAGTCCAACGACCCGGTGCGCATGTACCTGCGCAAGATGGGGTCGGTCTCCCTGCTCACCCGCGAGGGCGAGGTCGAGATCGCGAAGCGGATCGAGGAAGGCGAGAAGGAGGTGCTCGCCTCGGTGCTCGCGTCGTCCATCGCCATCAAGGAGATCCTCGACCTCGGGGAGCGGCTCAAGAAGGGGAAGATCCGGGTCCGCGAGATCATCAAGGACGCCGGCGACGAGTCGTCGAGCGAGGAGTCCGAGGCCGAGGAGGCCGACGAGCTCGAGGCCGCCGGCGAGGGTGATGGCGCCGAGGCACCCACCGACGGCGCCACGCAGGGCGAGGGCGCCGAGCCGCCCGCGCCCAAGCTGCCCAAGGACGAGGAGCGCAAGGTCGAGCACGTCCTGAAGCACATCGACCTCATCCGCAAGCTCGAGCAGGACGTCGTCAAGATCAAGGAGACGCTCGCCTCGAAGAAGATGTCGGAGGTGAAGCGGAAGGAGCTCAAGACCGACATCAAGGCCGTCGAGATGCAGATGGTCGAGAACCTCGAGGCCATCCAGCTCAACAAGAAGCAGATCGACCGCATCGTCCTGAAGCTCAAGGGCCTCATCAAGCGCGTCGAGGAGGCCGAGCGCGAGCTCATCGACTGCGAGCGCCGCGTCGACGTGCCGGTCAAGGAGCTGAAGCGCCTCCTCCGCGACGCGCGCGCCGACGAGGGCGAGCGGAAGAAGCTCGCCAAGAAGCTCCGCCTCGCTCCGGACGAGCTCGAGGACCTCGACCGCGTGGTGCGCAACGCGATCCGGAAGATCCTGCGCGTGCAGGAGGAGGCGATGCTCCCGGTCGAGGAGCTGCGCCGCACCTACCGGCAGATCAGCGACGGCGAGCACCGCGCCGAGCGGGCGAAGACCGAGCTCGTCGAGGCGAACCTGCGCCTTGTCGTCTCCATCGCGAAGAAGTACACGAACCGCGGCTTGCAGTTCCTGGACCTCATCCAGGAGGGCAACATCGGCCTCATGAAGGCGGTCGACAAGTTCGAGTACAGGCGCGGTTACAAGTTCTCGACCTACGCCACCTGGTGGATCCGGCAGGCCATCACGCGCGCCATCGCCGACCAGGCGCGAACGATCCGCATCCCGGTCCACATGATCGAGACCATCAACAAGCTCATCCGGACGAGCCGCTACCTCGTCCAGGAGCTGGGCCGCGAGCCGACCCCGGAGGAGATCGCGGAGAAGATGGAGCTGCCGCTCGACAAGGTCCGCAAGGTCCTCAAGATCGCGAAGGAGCCCATCTCGCTCGAGACGCCCATCGGCGAGGAGGAGGACAGCCACCTCGGGGACTTCATCGAGGACAAGGCCATCGTCAGCCCCTCCGACGCGGTCATCAACATGAACCTGGCCGAGCAGACGCGGAAGGTGCTCGCCACGCTGACGCCGCGCGAGGAGAAGGTGCTCCGGATGCGCTTCGGCATCGGCGAGAAGTCCGACCACACGCTCGAGGAGGTGGGCCAGGACTTCGAGGTCACCCGCGAGCGCATCCGCCAGATCGAGGCCAAGGCGCTGCGCAAGCTGCGGCACCCGAGCCGCTCGAAGCGGCTCAAGAGCTTCGTGGAGAACTAGGGCCCATCGCTTAACGGTAAAGCTGTCGGCTCATAACCGATCGGATCCAGGTTCGAATCCTGGTGGGCCCACACCGACGGGACGAGCAAAAAGAAACCGGGCGCGATAACAGCGCCCAGACGGAGGAAGCACCCTTGTCGTTGCGTGAGAAGCTGAAGGCGCTGGAGGAGCTGCAGCAGATCGACCTCGACGCGGGCGGGCTGCGCGGCGAGGCGGACACCATCCCGGCGCGCCGCGCCGAGATCGAGGCCGGCGTCGCGGCGGCCCGGAAGGCGTACGAGACCGAGAAGGCCCGCCTCGAGGACAACGAGCGGGAGCGCCGCCAGGTCGAGTCGCTGCTCGCCATGGAGCGCGACAAGGTGAAGAAGTGGGAGGGCCGCCTGGGCGAGATCAAGACGCCCCGCGAGTACGCCGCCCTCTCCCGCGAGATCGACATCGCCAAGAAGACCAACGAGAGCCAGTCCGAACAGCTGAAGGTGCTCGCCGCCGCGGCGGGCGAGCTGAAGAAGGGCCTCGACTCGGCCGCCGACGCCCTCTCCGAGCGCGAGCTGGGCGCCCAGGACGAGCTTGCGGCGCTCGACAAGCGTGGCGCCGACTACGCGTCGAAGCTGTGCGAGCTCGACGGGCGGCGCGGAGAGGCCTCGAAGAAGGTCGACCCGGCGCTGCTGTCCCGGTACGAGAACATCAAGAGGCGCCGGGCCGGGGTGGCCGTCGCGCCGGTGGTGGGCAGCACCTGCCGCGGCTGCAACCGGCACATCCCGCCGCAGCTCAGCATCGTCCTCCAGCGGGCGGACTCGGTCGAGACCTGCCCCAACTGTAACCGCATCATCTACTCGGCCGAGGCGGTGAACCCGCCGGCCGCGACCGCCTAGTCGTGTCCGTCCTCGTCGATCTCCTGCGCTTCATCGCGGCGAACGAGCAGCTGCCCCGCACCCTGCAGCGCTACGCCGGCCACGACCGCGACACGATCGGCAAGCTCATTGCCACCGCCGCCGATCGCCTCGAGGCCTCGGAGAAGGCCGCCGAGCCGGCCGGCGGCGCGCGCGGGAAGCCCGGCGCGCTCAAGGTCCGCAAGCAGAGCGAGGTCGAGCGCGCCGCGCGCCAGAGCGCGGAGGAGCTCGATGCCGCGATGAACGAGTCGAAGGCGGAGCGCGACCAGAAGAAGCGGCAGCGCGCCGCGGAGGCCGAGCGGGAGCGGGTCGAGGTCGCCGAGAAGGCCGTCGAGCTGCCGCCGCGGGTCCGCCTCTTCACCGATGGCGCGGCGCGGGGCAACCCCGGCCCGGCCGGCGCTGGGGCGGTCATCGTCAGCCCCGCCGGCCACATCATGGCCAAGATCGGCAAGTTCCTCGGCGAGAGCACGAACAACGTCGCCGAGTACACCGGGCTCATCCTCGGCCTGAAGCGCGCCAAGGCGATGGGCATCAAGGAGCTCGACGTCTTCTCCGACTCCGAGCTGCTCGTGAAGCAGCTCGCCGGCGACTACGCCGTGAAGGCGGAGCACCTCCGGCCGCTGCACGAGGAGGCGCAGGCGCTCCTCAGGGCGTTCCCTCAGGTGCGGGTGGCGCACATCCCGCGCGAGGAGAACGCGGCGGCGGACGAGATGAGCAACCGCGCCATCGACGAGAGGCTGTAGGGCAGAGCTCTTCCCGCGCCGCTCGCCGCCTCCTCTCCTGACGAGACGCTGTAGGGCGGGGGCTCGTCCCCCGCCGCTTGCCGCCTCCTCTCCCTTTCCCTCCTCCTCCTTCTCCGGAGGAGAGGGGTGGGGGGGCTCGTTTCCCTCACTCGGCGTCAGCGTGACCCGCGTCTCGTCCACGGTCGCCACGCGCCAGTGGGAGAGGCTCGGGGAGAGGGGCTGCGTACCGTCGTTGGCTCTTCGCGCCCGGGGGTGTTAGATCGGTTCCGCCGGAGCCGCCTGGGCGTACGCGTCGACCTGCAGGGCATGGGGTCGCCGAGGAAAGTCCGGGCACCACAGGGCAGGGTGCCGGCCAACGGCCGGTCGGAGCGATCCGCAGGACAGTGCCACAGAGAACAGACCGCCGAACGCTGCCGTGAGGCAGGCGTGGCAAGGGTGAAACGGTGCGGTAAGAGCGCACCGCACGCCGGGTGACCGGCGCGGCAAGGCAAACCCCACCCGGTGCAAGAGCGAATAGGGAGGCATCGCCCGCGAGGGCGTGACCCGCGCGCGAGCGAGGGTCGAAGACCGGCCCGGTCGGAGCCTCCGGGTACAGCTCGCTGGAGACGCGCGGCAACGCGCGTCCGAGAGGAATGTGCGCCGCCGCTGGCTGAGAGGTCGGCGGGACAGAACCCGGCTTAGAGGGCGGCTCCGGCACTTCCGCTGTTATCACGGGGGCTAGAAGAGGGTCAGCGGATGATCTGGCCGATGTGTGGCCAATCGCGACCGCCCAGCGATGAGACTGCAGCCTCGACGGCAGACAGGATCGCGTCCTCGATCGCCAAGCCGATCTGTATCCATCCCAGCGGGGCGGCTGTCGAGGCGTCGGGCCGGCCCAGGTGGGCCGCAGTGCAGGATCTACTGTGTGTCAAAGCCCGCTTACGCCTGAGCCGCAGGCGTGGCGTGAGGCCGTGAGTCAGGCTTCTGCCTGATGCCTGCCCGAACCGCCAGAATCGCCCCTGGATCGACGGAACGTGAGCCACCCGCTGTCCTGGCTCAGTTC
>Ga0306924_10002149_pt1 | contig 18517 bp, 18 predicted proteins | sample sta12Can44000111_FD_203756 | JGI IMG/M metagenome (GOLD analysis project Ga0306924, IMG submission 203756) | Lab enrichment of tropical soil microbial communities from Luquillo Experimental Forest, Puerto Rico - statanox.12C.anox.44.000.111 (v2)... | ecosystem: Environmental > Terrestrial >...
ACGTGGTGCTGCTGCGTCAGGTCGGCATCAATCCGGTGGTGGTGCATGGCGGCGGCCCGCAGATCGGCAAGATGCTGGAGCGTCTGAAGATCAAGAGCGAGTTCATCGATGGCCTGCGCGTCACCGATAAGGAAACCGTCGAGATCGTCGAGATGGTGCTGGCCGGCTCGATCAACAAGCAGATCGTCTCGGCCATCAATCAGGCCGGTGGTTTCGCCGTCGGTCTGTCGGGTAAGGACGGCGGGCTGATCCGTGCCCGCAAGCTGCGTCGCGCCACGGTCGATCCTGACTCCAACATCGAGAAGGTGCTGGATCTGGGCTTCGTCGGCGAGCCGGTCGAGGTCAATCCTCACGTTCTGCAGCATTTCCATAAGTCGGACATCATCCCGGTGGTGGCTCCGACCGGCGTCGGCCCCTCGGGCGAGACCTACAACATCAATGCCGACACCTCGGCCGGCGCCATCGGCGGCGCGGTGGGGGCGCAGCGTCTGCTGTTCCTGACCGACGTGGCCGGCGTGTTGGACAAGCAGGGCAATCTGATCCCGGAAATGACCGAGACCCAGGTGCGCGCCCTGATCGCCGACGGCACCATCACCGGCGGCATGATCCCCAAGGTCGAGACCTGCCTGAACGCGGTCGAGCAGGGGGTTGAGGCGGCGGTCATTCTGGATGGCCGCGTGCCCCATGCCATGCTGCTGGAGCTGTTCACGCCCCATGGCGCCGGCACCCTGATCCGTAAGGATCCGGCCTCGGCGGCTTCGCCGCGCTGAATGGACGTGGCTTCGCCGCGTTAATAGGTTCGGCTTCGCCGCGCTGAAGCATGAAAGCCCCTCGTCCCAGCTTGGACGAGGGGCTTTTCCATTTTCATTCGCCTTAAACGGTAAAGTCGATAAAGCTAGGCACGCTTTTTCGGCATCCCAGCCTTAAGATGCAGGGCTGGCCGCAGAGGTTTTACACTCTGTTCACAGCCTCTCGCGAATGGCATATTCGCCATTAACATCCATCTGCCAGTGTGGCCGATGGTATCTATGGCTTTGCGGATGGCGTCCCGTGTCGAAAAGTTCCCGTGCCCTTTCCCTGCTGCTTGCCGTGACGGTCGCCATGACCGTGGCGTCGAGCCCGGCTTTTGCCGGCAAGAAGAAGGGGAAGAACAACGGCGACGTCATGGTCGGACATCTGTATGAGCCCGTGACCCCCATCGCCCATCGCCGGCAAGCCTTGGATAATCTGGAAACCGAAGTGGTGCGGCCCAACAAGACCTCGGCCGCCATGCTGGATGATGCCAAAGCGGAAGAGGCGCGTCCGGTGGTCTATCCCATCAATGGCGTCGATAAGCTGGTTCTGCATAAGCTGTTCGAATAGCCCACGCCAAAGCGAATAGGACGGCAGCCCGCCCTATTCTTCTTCACATCAATGAATAGACAGCGAAATCAGTGAGCCAGCAGGCTGTGGCCGTGGCTGGCCTGGGCCATCGCCTCGCTCCAGCAGCTGATGGCGCGACAGACCTCCTCGTCGGAGGCTTGTGCCGACAGCATGCCTTCGCGTTGCAACAGCTCTTTGACGCGGTTGAACATCCACAGTTGGGAACTGATTTCGACGTGGGATTCCAGCGGACGCATGCGCACCTCCCATATTGGCCGAAGCGATCGGTCTTTTAACCAATCCTTATCAACTATGAAACTATGGTAACACGATCCCGTTCTGCGGCTCCAGGGTCTTAGGCCCGTTCTTCCGCATGGGGTCTGGCCGTAAATCTCATGCGAACGGCCAGAAGCAGGACCAGCACAAGGGCATAGGCCACCGGCTGGCGGATATCCGCCTTGACCATCCAGATGTAATGCAGGGCGGCCAGCGGGGCCGCCAGATAGACGGCCCGATGCAGCTTGCGCCAGCGGGCCGCGCCCAGCCGCTTGATCATGCCCGAGGTCGATGTGGCGGCCAGCGGCAGCAGCAGCAGGAACGAGGCCATGCCGGCGGTGATGAACTTATGCTTCACGATCTCGTGGCCGATGGCGGCCCAGTCGAAGAACTGGTCCAGCACCACATAGGCGCTCAGATGCAAGGCGGCATAGGCAAAGGCCCAGAGCCCGACCATGCGGCGATAGCCGGCCAGTCGTCCCCAGCCGGTCCATTTGCGCAAGGGTGTCACCGCCAGGGCCAGCACCAACCCGCGCAGGCCCCAGTCGCCCAGGAAGCGGATCACGGCTTCGATGGGATTGGCGCCTAAGCCGCCGTCAGCGGCCTGCCAGCCCAGCCACAGCAGCGGTAGGGCGCAGGCCAGATGGGCAAGGGGTTTCAGCCAGCGTTGCCGCATCAGAAATAGGTCCTTAGATTCATGCCGCTGTAAAGCGAGGCCACCTGATCAGCATAACCGTTGAACATCAGGGTCGGGCGCTTCAGGAACTCGCCGATGCGGCGTTCCTTGGCCTGGCTCCACCGCGGATGGTCAACCTCGGGATTGACGTTGGAATAGAAGCCGTATTCCTGCGGCGCCAACTGGTTCCAAAAGGTCTTGGGCTGGTTTTCGACGAAGGTGATCTTGGTGATCGACTTGATGCTCTTGAAGCCATATTTCCACGGAACCACCAAGCGGATCGGCGCACCGTTCTGAGCCGGCAGCGGTTCGCCATAGAGCCCAACCGCCAGCAGCGTCAGCGGATGCATCGCCTCATCCATGCGCAGGCCCTCGGTGTAAGGCCAGGGATAAAGCCCCAGCATCGACAGGCCCGGCATCTGCTTAGGGTCGGCCAAGGTCTCGAAAGCGACATATTTGGCCCGCGAATTGGGCTCGAATTTCTGCAGCAGCGCCGACAGCGGCAGACCAGCCCAGGGCAGCACCATCGACCAGCCCTCGACACAGCGCAGGCGATAGATGCGCTCTTCCAAGGCGGCATGATGGATCAGGTCATCGACATCGACGGTGCCGGGCTTATTGCATTCACCAGACACCTGAATCGCCCAGGGGCGGGTCTTCAGTCGCCCCGGCGCTTCATGAGCCGGTTGGGTCTTGTCGGTGCCATATTCATAGAAATTATTGTAGTGGGTGGCGTCCTCCTGGCTGGTCAGCTTTTCGTCCAGGGTCACCGCACCGCGCTTCAGGCCGGGCAGAGTCTCGGCTCCGGCGGCTTTGGGAAGAAGCGAGGCTGCCAGGATGGCTCCGGCTCCGGCCATCCATTGTCGACGGTTGAGATAGACATCGCGCGGCGTGACCTCGCTCTCGCGGATATCGGTCTTCTTGGCGATCCACATCGCAGACTCCTTTCCAGACGCCTCTGTACCATCCAAAATGGGGAGAAATCTTGGCTGAAAAAAGGCAGCATGAGCGATCGTCGCCAACAGATCGAAGCCGCATTGATGCAACTGGCCCCACTGCTGCCGTCTAAGGACAGAGCGGAGGTGGTGGAACATGCACTCTGGTCGAAGGGGTTAAGGCGGGCCTCGGCGATGAATGCTGCCCGGTTATCGCTTATTGCCTATGTTCGGCATAATTTCACCGACTATGACCAAATGCTAAGGGAGGGATACTCGAAAGAGGAGGCTAGGTACTTTTGTGGTGATAATTTGTCGAAAGTATTGGGTGAGTTTGGTTGTCGAGGCTGGCCAAGTGGATTGTGTTCCTAATTCGAAGTTTTGATTACAGAGAACAAATTCGATCAAATTTTATCAACCAACTCATGCATACATACCTTCTTCAACTAAAGTGATCAGAACATACACTTCAGTGGGGATGATAAAATCACGGCTCACGGTTACCTTGGTCCCAGAGAGACAGGAGGCAGCCATGACCAGTTTAACCGAACACTACAACGCCATGGCCGGGGACAGCCGCAAATTGGAAAGCCAGGCTGGACAGTTGCGTCAAGACGCCAGCCGTCTGCGTTTGGCGGTCAGCAATATGAACGCCGCCATCGAACAATTCTCGGTCAACGGACCTTTGGCGGTGCTGCGCCGTTCTGCGGATGACATCCGTGTGAACGGTGTCCGTATGCCGGTTCGCCAAGGCTTGCGGCTAGCGGCGGAATAAGTCCGTCATCAGGGTCTGAAACGAATAACGGCGGGGAGTTCATCCCCGCCGTTTCATTTCCTCTAACACCCGCTGGGCCGCCAGGGCGGTGTCATCTAGCGGAGCATAGCTCCAGTCTTCCAACTGGCCGGTAAAGGGGCGGGTGATACCGTCTTCGACCAGGGCGCGATGGAAGGCGTCGAATTTGGGCGAGCCGCCATCCAACATCACCACAGTGACCGGCTTGCCGGTGGATGCCGCCTCTGATGTCATCGAGACGCTGTCACAGGTCACGACGATGCGGTCGGCCAGCCCCAGATAGGCGAAATAGGGGTTGTCCCCCTGATTGTCCCAGAATTCGACCGGCAACCCTTCCAGGCGCGAACGCAAGGCGGCCTCGGCTTCGGCGCCGGTGCGGCGCGAGGCGGTGACCATCAGGCCGGCGCCGGTGGTCTTCGCGAAGGCCGCCAGCTTGTCGCCGAGATCGGCAGCGATGGCCGGAGTCATCTGATAGACGCCGTTGCTGCCGCCCACGATCACGGCGATGCGGGGATGGGGCAGCCAGGCCAGCTTGTCGCGCCATTTGTCGGCATCGACGGCCAGACGCTGCGGCGTTACCCGATGCAGGGCGCCCTTGCAGGTCATGACATTGGGGCCGCGCAGGCGGTCATGCCGCGGCACCACCACCAGATCGAAGCGCTTGGGATCGATGCCGGGGCTTTGGATCTGAACCCGGAAGGTTCTGGGGCTTTGCGAGCCGACCCACAGCGACGAGGCGACGCTGTGCCGCCCGGTGGCGATCATCACATCGGGCCAGGGCGGGGTGAGGGGATCGCTGTCGGGGGTATTGGCCCAGCGATTGCCGATCCTTAAGATCGATGGGCTGAGCTGCTTCCAGGGGGCGCGCAGGCGAACCTGCTTAATGACGGTGTCCGCCCCCAAAGCTTCGGCCAGCCCGAGACACTGATTCTGCATCCCGGGCTTGCCGTCGGTAACGACCCAAGCAGTCAGAGTCACGGAGCTTAGGCCGCGATCTTGCCGACGCCGAACAGGCGCAGAACCTTCTTCCAGCGGCCCGACCACAGATGGCGCGACCACTCCTTGTTCCGCAGCTCTTCGCTGGTGCAATAGTTGATCATCAGGTAACGGCGCACGCCGACGAAGGGTTTGTGGCCATGCCAGGAATTCGACTGCACCTTGAAGCAGAACAGAGTGCCGCCGTTCGGGGGCACTTCGCCGGCATAGTCCTCGATATCAGAGCCCGAGCGCAGCACGCGCAGACGCCCGCCGCCATCCTGCCACGGCTCGTTCAGATAGAGCAGCACGGTGGCGACCTTGAACTTGGCGTCGGCATGGATGCGGCCATCCTTGCCCTGGCAATTGGCGCGGACCGTGATCATGGTCTTGAGGCTGGTCAGATCGACGCCCAGCTTCTCGCCAACGATCTGGCGCAGCTCGGGGCCATCGGCCATGTCCAGCAGCTTCTTGAACTCGGGGCCGTAAGAGGTCTCTTCCGGCAGGAACAGCCCAGCCATATCCAGCTTGGGATAATCCTTGATCAGGGCGTTGACGCTGGCCTCATCGAAGAAGTTCGTCACCACGCAATGCGGAAAGGGCTCCGCGTTCAGCGGCGCGGCCCGGAAGGCGTCAAAATTCGGTTGCATGTACCTGCTTCTCCCCTGAAGCGAATCGGTATTCCGGTGGGGGCTGGATATGGGCTCCGCCTCCGCCGCGCCAAACTTCCTCCTTTCGGAAGAGCAAGTCAACGGGGAGGCGGTTATTCCACATATATTAGCGGGTTATTCCCACTCGATGGTCAATGGGTTTAAGTGCGCATTGTAGTTATTGGGCTTTCCGCTCAGGCCCCAAACCCATACCAACTGCGATACCACCAGGATAAGGGCGCTGGATTCGTGGATTCTATATGGCGATCCTTCCCGCCATAAACGTGCGCGGCATCATAAACGAGGTTCGGGAGAAAGCAGACCAAAAAGTTGGAACTTCGGGAGGAGGCAGGTCCCCTCATCCATCTGGGCAAAGCGGGCGTAGCCGAAGTTGGCACCAGCTCTCACTACTCGACGTTCTCTCCTTGCTGGATCGAGGAAGCATCCACGATCTTGGGGAGGTTCTCAGCGAGCGCGAGCACCGTCGAGGCAGCACCCCTTGCGGCCATCCGCCGGAAATCGTCCAGATACTCGGCGATGCCCTCCGAGCCCTTCGCGTCCTTCATGCTCCTCAGAGCGTGCTCGCAGCCGAGGAGAAGGATGCGCATGCCGAGGATGTACTTCTCGGTCACGACGTCCCGTGCCACCCCCGACGCGGCCTTGCGGTACTTGAGGTGGTACGCGTTGTCGTAGTTGATCTTGTAGACACTCTCCTTGCCGAGGTCCTCGATCAGCCCGCCGTCCGTCTCGCTGAAGTCTTCCGGCCATTGCTCCGTCTTGTAGCCTTTGACCTCGCGTCCGTCCTGCGTCAGCAGAATACACGCGGGTAGCCCGTGGGTGGGGGCATCCTCGCCTCGGCCGGATTTGCTTTCGCCCGCGCCGGACTTGGGCTTTGGCTTAGGCGTCTGCTTCTTCTCGTCGTCGGTGTCTGCCGTCTCTGCAACGATCGAGACGCTGACCTCCTCGGTGGCGACCGGCTCGGGCATCGCATCGTCCTGAAGCCCGATGCGGAAGGTGAAGGTATCTCCCACCGCAACGCCATCGCTCCCAGGCGAGAGGTACAGCGTCAGTCGGCCGTCCTTCAGATGCTCACGGACACCGAACTTCTTCCGCACCTCGTCCGCGACGATCACTCGACCCGGATTGTCGGCCCTCTGGAGGTAATCGTTGGCCGCGTCGGTGCGAGCCGAGAGAGGCCGACTGCGTCCCATGGGAATCTCGACTGCGCCCCTCTTAAAGCGCTCCTCCAATCGCACAAAGGTGGGGCTGTAGGCACCTTTGAACTCGTCCTCGGTCCCGCTCTCCTTCCCGTTGGGCTTTGCGCCGCCGGACGCCGGCAGCTTGATGCTGGGGTCGCGGCTCGACAGCAACCCGGCCAAGCTCGGGTCTCTATCGATCAGCTTCTGGAAGAGCGTGTTGCTCTCCGTCTTTGCCGCGCGCTCCAGCTCCTCCGCAGCGATCTTCGCCTGCAACGCTTTGAGCGCGTCGGACTCCTTGATCGTCTTCGTGACCTCCTCCACGTAACGCTCACCGTCCAGCGTGTTGCTCAGGTGCTCACGGTCACCCTTCCAGACCTCGTTGTGGGCGGAGAAGGTGAGATTGCTCGCGTCCACGATGACGACGATCCTGTCCTTGAGCGCGGGGAAGCCGCAGTTCGTGGACAGGTATCCTCGCGTCTGCTTGTACTGCACCTGCCCGTTGACCGCATGGAAGACGCGATTGTTCGAGCTGTTGGGCTTCAGCCAACTCGGGATGTCGCGCTTGAGTGCAACCGCGCTGATGCTCACCTTGCCCAGTTCGGGCAACGTGAACTGGCCCACTGCAATCTTGCCTTCTCCTGAGGCTTCCTCTTCGTCTTCGAGATCAGCCTCCTTGTGGGAGTTGAGAAGGAGGAACTCCATTCCGTAGAAAGGGCGCGGATCGACCCCCAACTCTCGGTCGGGCCCTTTGCCCTTGGTCGGTGTCTGCCTGAGGTCGAGGATACGGAACGGCAAAATGGTTTCGACGAGGTTCTCGTTGAGCGCCTCGCGAGAGCCGCGGAAACTGAGAAACTTGGAACCGACCTGGTAGTCGTACAGCTTCACGATCGTACCGGCGTCGAGGTGCATGCGATCGTAGCGCTTCCGCTCGACCGTGTGGAACGGGTAGAGCTCCGCCGCGTCGAAGCGGGGAATCTTGCCGCCAGGGCCGACGAAGTACTCGGCGACCGGCAGGGCGTCGCCCGTTCCCGGCCGACGGCGCATGATCGTCCAGCCCCACGGCCCCTTCTTATCGTAGCGGCGGGAGACGATGAGCTTATACCAGCGGCGTCCGCAGTACCTCAACACGCCCGACGAGCCCATGTTGAACTTGCCCTGGACAAACTGGATCGACTTCTTGTTGCCGGCGCTGAGCGACAGGAACGTCGTCTCGAAGTCGTCCGGGTTCTGGCCCTCGCCGTTGTCGGCGAACGTATAGCACGGGAGCCCTTTGACCTTGGACTTCGCGCCGGTGATCCCTATGGCGAGGTTGTTTTGGGCGAACTCCTTCAGCCAAGGATCGTTTGAGCCGAGGTTGACCAGCTTTCCTCCGTGCATCTTATGTACAAGTTGATCGACTGCCTCATACATGGTCGCGGGCGCGGACTTCCCCTTCGGGTCGATACCCTTCAGGTGAGCGTGCTTCATCAGCACGGCGTCAACCATATTGGTCATGAGCTCGGTGAGCGCCTTGCCGCCGTCCGACGCCTGGTTGGAGGTGACGTTGAAGTTCGTCTCCCGTCCGTCGAGCGGTTTCCAGTTGCCCACTTCCTGGAACTCGGCGTGCTTCGCCAGAATTTTATCGACCTCGGCTTCGGACTCCGCGGCCATCAGCGTCAGGCATACCTTCTTGAAATCCATACCCATTATCCCCTCACTCCAGCGTGAACTTTGCGGCGCCGCCCTTCTTGTTGGAGAGCTCGAACCGCTTCTTGCAGGCCGTAATCTCCTCGTTCAGAGCCTTGAAAATCTTCGTAACATCCTCATCAGTGTAGTCGTAGTTCGATCTGTTAGCCAAATTTCCGATCAATTGTATATCCTTAAGCGCCTTTGAGACGCGTGCAGACGCAAGTTTTACGAATTTTAATCGATCATCATCGCGTGCCATTCCAATCTCCTTGGCGATTTTTTTCAGTATATATTCATAATATACGAGTACATACAAGGGAAAGTTGGTAAAAACTTGGTGCCAGACGGCAGGCATCGTGCGTGCTAGGGAGTCCGGTGAGGTATCGTTAGGACTCGGAAAACTGAGGCGCTTCTGTGTAACCCGTTGTAAGATATGGTAAATATTAGGCATCTCGGGGCAATCGAGTGAGCGCGCGACGGTTGCTCGCCATGACAACGACTTCGCCATGTTGGCGCGTTGAACGCCCGCACCCGGCGCCTGAGACAATGAAGAAACACAAGGCAATCGGGTTCACCCGATTGCCTTGTTAGGCATTCTGATTGACATTGGCTCCGACACGAGTATATTCGACTATATGCAGAGAGTTGATTCACGCCCCGAGCGGACCTGCTCGACCGATGAGGCGGCCAAGGAGCTTGGGCTCTCGAAAAGCACTTTGCTGCGTTGGTTTCGTGAAGGTCGGATTCCCGACGTAAAACGCGATAGGAATAATTGGCGGGTTTTCACAACTGCGGATATCGAGCGAATCAGGAAGGTTGTGTGATGGATAACGTCGCCACACGCGATAAGGTGAGGGCGCCGAGTTTTCTGGCCGTCGACTTCTTCTGCGGGGCTGGCGGCACGACGCGCGGGCTTATCGACTCGGGCGGATATGTCGTAGCGGGCGTCGACAAGGACGGCCGGTGCGCCCGGACTTACGCGGACAACAACATCAACGAGTCGGTAGACTATGCGCCTGCTCGCTTTTTGAATTACGATGTCTTCCCGCAAACCGATGATTATGAAGCTGGAGAGCAGGAGGAACTCATAGCGAAGCTCGACTCGCTCCTCTCTTACTATCGGGGGAAGGCTGTCGGCGTTCCTTTGTTATTCGCGATATGCGCGCCCTGTCAGCCGTTTACGACCCTCTCTCGCAAGGAGCTGAGCGACAGGCGTAAAAAGGGGCGAGAGAAAGATCGCGGCCTTCTGACGGAGGCGGCAGAGTACGTCTCGCGCTACATGCCGGAGATGGTCCTATCGGAGAACGTCGCCGGCATTAAAGACCCGAAGTACGGGAACATTTGGGAGGACTTCCGGGCTCGGCTCGACCAGTTGGGTTACGTGACGGGATCGAAGGTCGTCTGCACGTCTCGGTTTGGCGTTCCTCAATATCGCAAGCGGTCAATCCTGATCGCCGTGCGAAAAGAACTCGTCAGAGAGGAACGCTTCGTCGACCTCATGGAGACCGAGCTATTGGTCCCGGACGCAGACCCGAATTCGATGGTGATGACCGTGGCTGAGGCGATCGGCCACTTCCCGCCGATATCCGCTGGCGAGACTCATCCCGAGATACCCAACCATAGAGCGCGGGCACTGAGCGAACTGAACCTTAAGCGTTTGGCGTCTGCTTCTCCGGGCGAGTCCAACGCCTATATGGCTAATACGGAGTTCGGCGACCTTAGCCTCGACTGCCACCGCAAGGTCAACGCGCGACTGAGCGACCACTGCTTTTCGGATGTGTATACCCGGATGTACCCCGACCGGCCTTCCCCGACCATCACGACGAAGTGCCATTCCATCTCTAACGGCAGGTTCGGACACTACGATCCCGATCAAGTACGAGGCATTTCGTTGCGTGAGGCCGCCACTCTCCAGTCGTTCCCGGATGACTACGTGTTTTATCCTATCGACCAGATCGAGCCCGTGGCCCGCATGATCGGGAACGCGGTTCCGCCTCGGCTAGCGCGGTACTTCGCCACCTATCTGGTCAACTCGCTTGAGGGGCGCGGGCAACAATAGCGACGGCCAACCGGCATGGACATTTTCGACCGGCAGAAAAGAAGCGAAGTCATGTCCCGAGTAAGGGGCAAGGACACTAAGCCGGAGTTGCGGGTCCGCTCCTATTTGCATACCACCGGGCTCCGTTACGTCCTCCACGACAAAAGGCTGCCGGGTAGCCCCGACCTGAGCTTCCCGTCCCGGAAGGTCGCCGTATTCGTGCACGGTTGTTTCTGGCACGGCCACGAAGGATGCAAGAAGGCCACCATCCCAGCGACACGGCCGGAGTTTTGGCGTGCAAAAATCGAGGGCAACAAGGAGCGCGACCAGCGAGACCGGGAGGCGCTGGAGGCCCTTGGGTGGCAGGTGCGGATCGTCTGGCAATGCTTGATCACGGACGCGGCTTTAAGCGACCTAGCCTCCGAGATTACCGACCTTCCGCAGAAGGAAGGAGCGAGCCGTAGGCGCCACAGCATCATATCGAAGAATCGACCTTGAAGGCGGATTCTCAAGGATGATTCAATATATGACTCATATTGAAAGTTCCGCGTTAAAAGCGGATAATGAGATATGATCCGAGTCGAACGATTAGCCCTGTCCACTTACACTTCCGGCCTGCTTGCTGCGGGCCGGGGAGTTTTTTCTGCCGATGAAGCGCAGAAGGAGACCGGCATCAGCAGGGGCGCATTCCTCGACGCCGCCGAGCGCCTACAGCGGCGCGGCCAGCTTATCCGGCCCCGACGCGGCTTCTACGTGGTCGTACCGCCCCAGCATACTACGATGGGCGCGCCGCCCCCAGAATGGTATATCGACGCCCTGATGCGCCATGAACGGCGTCCCTATTATGTGGGACTGCTGACGGCGGCTGCCGCCCACGGCGCTTCCCATCAGGCTGTCATGGAATTCCAGGTCGTCACCGACAAACTCCTGCCCGACATCGAGGCAGGACGGACGCGGATCGCCTTTTCCTACCGCAAAGACATGACGGCGGTGTCGGCCGGGATTGAGGATCGCAAGACACAATCAGGTTATATGAAGCTGTCCTCGCCGGAACTGACGGCGCTCGACCTCGTGCGGTACCCGCAGTCCGGTGCGGGCCTGGACAACATTGCGACGGTGCTTTCCGAGCTTGCCGAACGGCTGCAACCCCAAAAGCTCGCCTCCCTGTCGGGCGCTTTCGAGAAAGCGGTCGTGCAGCGCCTTGGGCATCTGCTCGGAAGATTGGGGCATCCACAGATTGCGGAGGCGATGTTCGCGGCGCTATCGGCACGTGGATCGCTGCCGTGGGTCGAACTCGATCCCAAGCAAACGGGCGATCCCGATTTGTCGCCGCCGCCATCTGAACGCGATACACGCTGGCGCATTGTCGTCCGCCGGCCACCAGAGATCGACGAATGATCCCGCAGGACTACATCATCGCCTGGAGCGGCATCGCGCCATGGGCAAGCCAGCGGCAGGTCGAGCAAGACCTCATCATCAGCCGCGCGCTTGTCGCCATCTTCTCCGATCCGTTCCTGCGCGGCAAACTGCGCTTCCGTGGCGGCACGGCGCTTAACAAGCTGCACTTCCCGGCACCACTGCGCTATTCCGAAGACATCGACCTTGTGCGGACGAGCGCTGGCCCAATTGGGCCGATCCTCAACGGTATTCGCGCGGTGTTGGAACCGTGGCTTGGCGAGGCGAAGTCCGATGCAAGTCCCGTCGCCCCCAAACTTCGCTTTCGCGTCAATGCGGAGGGAGAGCCTGCCGATGTGCGGATCAGCCTCAAGGTCGAAATCAACACACGTGAACGGGAAGCCTACGATCCGCCCATCGAGATTCCGTTCAGCGTAGAAAATCCGTGGTTCTCCGGCGAGATCGCTATCCCGACTTTCTCACGGGAGGAAATGCTGGCGACTAAGTTGCGGGCCTTGCTTCAACGCAACAAGGGCCGCGACCTGTTCGACCTTGATCACGCGCTCACCGTGTTCGATGGGCTGAACACGGCTCGCGTCGTCGAATGTTTCCGGCTCTACCTTGAAAAGACAGAGGTGACGATTTCCAGGGCCGAGGCGCAGCAGCGCATGTTCCAGAAGCTTGTCAATCCGGCCTTCTTCACCGACATGCGCCCGCTGCTTCAAACCGATCGCGCCAAGTCGCTGACCGACGAAACGCTAAAGGCGGCCTTTGTGAGAGTGATGACGGAGCTGATCGACCGAATACCCGGCGACGAATGGGCGAAGTCCGGGGAAATGCGGGAACGGTTTGGAGTCTAGCCATCCTCGAACGCCTGCTTTCCCTTCGTGGTCCAGATTGCCCTTGCGCGCGCCGCATCATCGCTTTGGAGCTTGTCTGCCATCCAGAGCAGCGCGCCGTAGATCATGGCGCGGTCGTCGCCGGTCAGGTCCACGATTCCGGCCTTGACGACGAGGCCGCCGAGTTCGATCAGGTGCCGCGTGCGCTGGCGGCGTTCGATCTGCCAGCCGCGCATGTCATGCCGCGCTCGTGCCGCCTGATGCCGGTTGCGCACTGCCCGGTTGCGTTTGAGCGCTGCCCGGTTCGCGTTCAGGCGCTGGTGCAGTTCGCCGCGACCGTCCCTGAAAGAACGCGGCTCCGCGCTTGGCCCATGCCTCCCTCTTTCCGGCATCCTTGGTTTCCGCCAGCACGATCAGAGCGCCCGCCAGTTCGTCGGCACTGAGCGCGTCGGCGCCGGTGGTGATAACCAGTTCACCAAGCTGCTGCACCTTGCGGGCGCGCAAGTCTCGCGCCTTACCCTCCAGCGCCTTCAGTTCCGCGTCGAAGTCCCGTGGCTTGCGCATCATGTCCTCCATAAGCCGTCGATGGAGCGATGATAGTTGAGTGCGAGGCCGAATGCTGTAAGGTCGCCGGGATGGTCTGAGACGGCGTCGTCCCGCCCGAGATTTTTTCGAGGGAGGGCGCGCTTATACGTCGTTCCGACGTGCGCTTTGCCGTGTAAATGATCTGATCGCTATGGCGATCTATCATCTCCATGTCAAGGTCATCGGCCGCAAATCCGGCTCCAGCGCGGTGGCGTCGGCCGCCTACCGCTCGGGCTCGCGCCTGCGCGACGAGCGTCTTGACCGCAGCCACGACTTCTCCAACAAACATGGCGTCGTCCATTCCGAAGTGCTGCTGCCGGAGAACGCGCCCGAACTATGGCGCGACCGCGAACGGCTGTGGAACGATGTCGAGGCCGTCGAGGTCAGGAAGGACGCCCAGCTTGCCCGCGAAGTGGAATTCGCCCTGCCGCGCGAGATGACGATAGGACAGGGCATCGAACTGGCCCGCGACTTCGTGCAGGCCGAGTTTGTGGATCAAGGCATGATCGCCGACCTCAACGTGCATTGGGACATCGCCGAGGACGGGACGGCCAAGCCCCATGCCCATGTCATGCTGACCATGCGCAGCGTGGACGAGAACGGCTTCGGCCCCAAGGTGCGGGACTGGAACCGCACGGAGAGGATCGAGCGCTGGCGGGAACGCTGGGCCGAACGTGCCAACGAGCGGCTGGCCGAACTCGATATCGACGCCCGGATCGACCATCGCAGCTTTGCAGCGCAGGGCATCGGGCTGGAGCCGCAAAGCCAGATCGGTGCGCCCGCGCAACGCATCGAAGGCGAAGGGATCGAGGCCGACCGCGCCGAGGATCATCGGCGCATCGCCCGCGAGAACGGCGCGCGCATCATCGCCGATCCCTCCGTCGCCCTCGACGCCATCACGCATCAGCAATCGACCTTCACGCGGCGCGACATGGCGGTGTTCGCGCACCGGCATTCGGACGGATTGGAGCAGTTCAACGACGTGATGGGCGCGATGCGGAGCTCCCCCGATCTGGTCGAACTCGGCAAGGACGGACTTGGGCAGGACCGCTTTACCACCCGCGCCATGATCGAAGCCGAACAGCGCCTCCATCGTGCGGCGGACCTCATGGCCGAACGGGAACGCCATGAGGTCGGTGACAGGGACAGACACGATGCTCTTGCGCGCGCGGAAGCGCGCGGCCTTGTTCTTTCCGGGGAACAGGCCGAGGCGCTGGCGCATGTCACCGACGGGTACGATCTTGGTGTCGTGGTCGGCTATGCCGGGACGGGAAAGAGCGCCATGCTGGGGGTGGCGCGCGAGGCTTGGGAGGCGGCGGGCTATGAGGTTCGCGGCGTTGCCCTGTCCGGCATCGCCGCCGAAAATCTGGAGAGTGGATCGGGCATCGCGTCGAGCACCATCGCCAGTCTGGAATACGGCTGGGGACAGGGCCGCGACGCGCTCACCGCCCGCGACGTTCTGGTGATCGACGAAGCCGGCATGGTCGGCACGCGCCAGTTGGAGCGCGTGCTGTCCCATGCCGCCGAGGTCGGGGCCAAGGTTGTGCTGGTCGGCGATCCGCAGCAGTTGCAGTCCATCGAAGCGGGCGCGGCGTTTCGTTCAATCCACGACCGTCATGGCGGGGTCGAAATCAGCGAGGTGCGCCGTCAGCGCGAAGACTGGCAGCGCGAGGCCACGCGCGATCTGGCCACGGGGCGGACCGACGATGCGATCCGTGCCTATGACAATCACGGCATGGTGCATGAGGTCGCGTCACGCGAGGAGGCGCGCGGCGATCTGATCGAGACCTGGAACCGCGACCGGCAGGCGTCGCCCGGCAAAAGTCGCATCATCCTCACCCACACCAACGACGAGGTGCGCGCCCTCAACGAGGCGGCGCGCGACCGGATGCGGGCCTCCGGAGATCTGGGCGACGACGTGCGCCTGAGCGTGGAACGCGGCGCGCGCGGCTTCGCCAGCGGAGACCGCATCATGTTCCTGCAAAACGAGCGCGGCCTGGGCGTCAAGAACGGCACGCTCGGGACCGTCGAGCAGGTGAACGCGCGGACCATGGCCGTGCGCACCGACGACGGGCGCGCCGTCTCGTTCGACCTCAAGGACTATAACCGCATCGACCACGGCTATGCCGCGACCATCCACAAGGCGCAGGGGGTGACGGTGGACCGCACCTATGTCCTGGCGACGCCGGGTATGGACTCCCACGGCAGCTATGTCGCCCTGTCGCGGCATCGCGACGGCGTGGACCTGCATTACGGGCGTGACGACTTCGCCGGCCAGAACCGGCTTGTCCGTACCCTGTCGCGCGACAGGGCCAAGGACATGGCCTCTGACTATGAACAGCTCCTTCCGGCGCGGGACTATGCCGAGCGGCGCGGCATCACCTTCCGCGAGCGGGTCGAGCGCGTGGTCGAGATCGTCAAGCAGGTGCCCGAGACGGTGCGCGGCCTGTTCACCCCGGAAAGGAAGGCGCAGGAAGACCCGGAGGCGGCGTTGCGCCAGGCCCGCACGGATGCGCTCAAGCGCCATGCCCGTGCCGTGGACGCCATCTTCGAGATGCAGGAGCGAGGCGGCAAAGCCAGCCCGGAGCAGGTGGCAGAATTGCAGGAGGCCCGCAAGGTCTTCGAGGACGTCCGGCCCTACGGCTCGCACGATGCCGAAGCTGCTTACAAGAAGAACCCGGACCTTGCCCGGGAAGCGGCGGCGGGCCGGGTCAACCGCACCATCCAGGCCCTCCAGATCGAAACCGAAATCCGCACCGGGCGGGACACCGGCCCGGCCCTCGACCCGCAGCACCGCGCCGACCGTTTCGTGGAACGCTGGCAGAAGCTCGACCGGACCAGCCAGCGCCAGTATGAGGCGGGCGACATGTCCGGCTACAAGGCCACGCGGTCGGCGATGGGCGCCATGGCGAAAAGCCTCGAACGCGATCCGCAGATCGAATCCCTGCTCGCCAACCGCAAGCGGGACCTCGGCATCGCGTTCGACTCAGGCCGCAAGTTGGGTGATGAAATCGCCTTCCATGCCGGCATCGACCTGGGAAGAGGGCGAGGGATCGGACTCTAGACCGTCCTATTTTTAGCCGTCTCTTCGCTATACTGCTACGACGTGCAAATCACTCTTGCGCGCCTGCGAATACGCGGTCTGTCCTGGATCAGAAGCAGTCAATCACTGTCCGCAGGAGCCGGTACAGCCATGCGCGAACCAGACCGTATCATCCGCCTGAAAACCGTCATCTCGCGAACCGGGCTGTCCCGGTCCACCCTCTACCGCAAGATCGCCGAGGGCACATTCCCCGCGCAGCTCAGGATCAGCACCAACGGCACGGGCTGGCATGAATCCGATATCAATCGCTGGATCGCCAATCCCGTGGCCTGGCGTGCCGCCAATGACAACGACTGACAGAATGGGCGCGAGCCGCACGTCGTTCAGAGATCGTCGTCCAGTTCGTCGTCGTGGACCTCTGCGGCACGTCGCTTTGCGTCGGCGATCAGTTCCTTTGCGGATTCGCCCTTCACCCAAGCGTCGAGCATATCAGCCCAGCACTGAAGCATGATTTTCCGCTCGGAGAGGTAGCGGTTCACGTTGTAGATGGCCGCGATCCGGTTCCGGGGCGCATGAGCCAAGCTCATCTCGATCCAGCGATCATCGAACTTGGCGCGGTTCAGGCCGGTCGAAAACGTGCGGCGCAGGTCGTGAACGCCGAAGCTCTGAAAATCCGGGTCATCCTCCCGAATACGCTCTACCACCGTGTCGATCACGCGGTTGAGCGTGGCGTTGCTGATGGGCGTGTCGCCGTCGTACCGGCCGGGGTGCAGGTATCGGCTTGCACCGAACATGGTGCGGAATGCCGTCAGAATGTCGAGCGCTTGATCGCTCAGCGGGACGACATGCGCCTTGCCAGCCTTCATTCGCTCGGCTGGGATCGTCCAGCGCGCGGCGGCGAAGTCGATTTCCTTCCAAGTGGCGTCGATGAACTCCGATTTTCGGACGCCGGTCAGCAGGACGAACTTCACCGCTGAGCGCAGCGTAGGCGCCGCCGCCACGTGATCCAACGCCGTGAGGACCGCGCGAACTTCTGACGGTGATAGGGCGCGCTCGCGCGGCTCGAACGTGGCGATGGCGCTGGTGCGTATTGACTCGGCTGGATTGCTCACATCCAGCCCGCATCCCTGGGCGTGGCGAAACACCAGCAATACGACCTCGCGGACATGCACGGCGACGGCGGGCCCGCGCTTCTCCTTGACCTCGTCGCACAGACGCTTGAGACGCTGCGGCGTCACCTCCTCCAGCTTTAGCTTCGACAAGCTTCCCGCGATGGCGCGATCATAGACGGACCGGCGCATCGCCAGGGTGCTGTCGGCGAGTCTTTCGGCCCCCGACTTGGGATCGGCCTTGTGCTTGAAATACGCTTCCGCCCAACCGCCGAAGGTGAACGCCTCGGCTAACGCGGTGCGCTTCTCCACCTTGGCCTTCGACGGCGACTCCCCCCGCTCGACCTGACGCCTGGCGCGCGCCAGCAGCGTCCTCGCCTCAGCAAGCGACACATCCATTCCGTATTCCAGCGCGTCGGGCGCTCGCGTCAGCGTCCGCGCCGCCTCTGCGCTATAACGGCCGATGGTCAAGACCTCTTGCCGCCCGTTCACCCGGTACTGATACCGGAACGAAATGACCCCGGTCGGCGTGACAGCGGCGTGCATACCGTCGCGGTCCGTCACCTTGTAGAGCTTGGCCCTCGGCTTGAGGTTTTTCAGTTCTTTATCAGTTAGATCGCCCATAAATCTGCATCCGGTCGGGGGCGAACGGATACCAACAAAGGGTCTGTTGGTAGCGAAAGCCCGTTTCTCGACCATCCTGCGCCATACCAACATCGCTACCAACAAAGTGGCCGGGCTGGGGTGACATGCAGCGATACGGGGTGGGAAAAATAATCCTTGTCAGTCAGAATGTTCGTGCGATTTCTGGGACGGCACGGGATGGTCTGAAACCACCCTAGTTCACTCCCACTCGATGGTTCCCGGCGGCTTCGAGGTGATGTCGTAGGTCACGCGGTTGATGCCCTTGACCTCGTTGATGATGCGGCCGGCGACGCGGCCCAGGAAGTCGTGCGGGAAGGGATAGAAATCCG